>Ga0137397_10000885_pt1 | contig 20726 bp, 19 predicted proteins | sample czorhiz116metaG_FD_106658 | JGI IMG/M metagenome (GOLD analysis project Ga0137397, IMG submission 106658) | Vadose zone soil microbial communities from Angelo Coast Range Reserve, California, USA - czorhiz1.16 metaG | ecosystem: Environmental > Terrestrial > Soil > Vadose zone | place: USA... | reverse complement strand
GGCCAGCGCCGTGTAGCGCCTCGTGCACGTAGGGCCCGGCTTCAGCCGGGCCGGCCAGGACACCACCGACGATCTTCAGACATGCCTTCACCCATCGACCACTGGCACGCGCTGCTCGGCGAGGAGCGGGGCGGCGAGCTGTGCGCCGAGCTGACCGCGCAGCAGCGGGCGCGGCGACTGCGGTTCGGCGACCGCGTCCTCTGCCCGTTCCTGCGCCCGTTCTTCCTGACCGGCGAAGACGAGGCGCGCGTGACACACGTGGCCGAAACGCTCTGGGCGCTTGGCGAGCGCGTGGCGTCGGTTGCGATCGGGCGGCCGGCGATGCTCGCGGACCTCGCGCTCAGCGACGACGAGATCCGGCTGGCGCGTATCGATCCGGGCTACGGGACGGCAAGCACGGCAGGACGCGCGGATGCGTTCATCCTGCCCGACTCGCTGCAGTTCGCCGAATACAACGCCGAATCGCCGGCCGGCCCCGCGTACAGTGAGGGTCTCGCAGAGCTGTTCGCGGAGCTGCCGCTGATGGCGCGGTTCCGCCGGACCTTCGACGCGCGGTTGTATCGACCCGTTCAAGGCGTGCTCGACGCGCTGATCGCGAGCTACACGGATTGGGGCGGTACCGCCGCGCCGCCGCAGATCGCCATCGTCGACTGGCGCGACGTCCCGACCTACAGCGAGTTCGAGCTGATGCGCGACGCCTTCGTCGCAGCGGGGGTGCCGACGCTGATTTGCGATCCGCGCGATCTCGAGTACGTCGCCGCCGGTTCCGCAGGCCACCGCGTTCGCGCCGGGCTCTACGCCGCCGGCGTGAAAATCGACCTCGTATACCGCCGGGTGCTGATCAACGACATCCTCGCGCGCGAAGCCGATTGCCGCGCGCTGCTCGCCGCCTACGAGGCGCGCACGGTCTGCGTGGCGAACACCCTGCGCTGCAAGATCCCGCACAAGAAAGCGTTCTTCGCGATCCTGACCGACGACCGGTACGTCGAGATGTTCTCGTCCGACGAACGCGCGCTGATTCACCGCCACATTCCGTGGACGGTGCTCGTCGAGGAGCGGCGTGTGTCGCGTGACGGCCAGTCAGTGGACCTGGTGCCGTATCTGCGCGCGCACCGTGAGCAGTTCGTGATCAAGCCGAACGACGAGTACGGCGGCACCGGCGTCACATTGGGATGGGACACCAGCGAGGCTGAGTGGGACGCGGCGCTGGCGCGCGCGATCGCGGAACGCGCGCGCGGCTGGGTCGCGCAGGAGAAGATCACCGTGCGCCGCGAGACCTTCCCGGTCTGTGACGCCGGTGGCGTCACGATGCGCGACATGCTCGTCGATTTCGCGCCCTACGTGTTCCGCGGGCGGCTCGCCGGATTCCTCACGCGCTTGAGCGCGAGCGGTCTCGCGAACGTGACGTCGGGCGGCGGACAGGTGCCGGCATTCGCTGTGCGTCCGAAGTCAGAAGTCTGAAGTCTGAAGTCAGGAGCCTGACCCGCTCTTCGCAGGGCGACCCTGCCAGTACGTTTTGGACCTCCGCGTACCGCGAAGCCCTTCACGCAAACGTCGTTCGCTCGGCTGACCAGCCCCCCGCCAAGGCTCAGGCGGTCCCGTAGCTTCAGCGAAGGCGGAAGCCTTTTGCGCTGCGGCGTCGTGCAGATGCTTTTGGGGCCGCCGTCACCTCGTACAATGGAGGTGGTGAACAAATCGATGTTTGGAATCGCGGACGCCGAGCTCGAGCCCGGCGCCCGCAACGCTGTGGAAGTATGTCTGGCGATTCACGCGGACGAGCGCGTCGCCCTCATCGCCGACGAGGCGAGCGGTGACGTCGCGGCGAGCATAGCCGCGGCGCTCGACGGAGTCGGCGCGGTCTGGCACGGCGTGGTGATCGAGCGCGTGGCAGCCCGCCCGCTGAAAGTGGCGCCCACCGAGGTGCTCGACGCGCTCGAGCACGCCGACGCCGGCATTCTGTGCGTGCAGCCTCAGCAAGGCGAGCTCGGCGCGCGCATGACGATTGTGTCGGTCGTCGAGCGTCTCGGCATCCGGTACGCTCATATGGTCGGTGTGACGACCGAGATCATGCGGCAGGGAATGCGCGCCGACTACAGGCTGGTCGACGAGCTCAGCCAGCGCCTGTGCGACCGGATGCCCAGCGCGAAGCGCTTGCGCCTCGAAACGCCGGGAGGCACCGCGCTGACGGCGACGTTCGATGCGAAGTATTCGTGGGTCAAGACCAGCGGCCTCATCAACCGCCGCTACTGGTCGAATCTGCCGGCTGGCGAGGTGTTCACGACGCCGGCGAGCGTCGACGGCATCTTTGTCTGCGACGGCACGGCCGGCGACTACTTCGGCCCGAAGTACGGCGACCTGCGCGCCACGCCGCTGACGCTCGAGATCGCCGGCGGCCGGCTGCAGGCGGCGCACAGCGCCCGCAAGGATCTCGAGCGGGAATTCTGGGACTACTGCCATACCGACGCCCACAGCGACCAGGTCGGCGAGCTGGCGTTCGGCACGAACATCGCGCTCAACGACATGATCGGCGTGCTGCTGCAGGACGAGAAGATCCCGGGGGTCCACCTCGCCTTCGGCGATCCGTACGGCCGTCAGACCGGCGCGCCTTGGAAATCGCGCACGCACATCGACGTCCTCACCCGCGCCTGCAATGTCTGGATAGACGACGAGCAGGTAATCGGCCATGGACGGTATCTTCTGGACCGATTTGGTCTCTGACATGGCTGATGGCTGATCGCTGATGGCTCATGGCTGATGGGGTCAATCAATGAACCATATGCCATGAGCCCTCAGCCATCAGCCATTGCGCGCATCACATGCGCCCGAGGTATTCGCGCATTTGATGCTTCCAGTAAGGCCAGTCGTGCCCGCCGAGCGGTCCCCAGTCGTCCAGATGATGGTGAATGCGGCGGCTCGCGAGAATCTCCGACATCCGGTACGCTTCGTCGCGGTGCTCGAACGGGCCGGTGCCCGTCGCGAGATGGATGTCGCACGATGCCAGGTGGCCAAGCTGCCATGGGTCGGACGCGTTGGCCATGTAGTCGACGGGGTTGTTGAAGTAGAAATTGTCGTCGTATGCGCCGTCCATGAACCGCTTCATGTCATACACCCCCGACAGCGCGAAGCAGCGCTTGACGATGTCGGGGTATTTGAAGAGGGTGTTGGCCGCATGATACGCCCCGAGCGACGCGCCCATCGTCCACACCGGCGTATCGTGTGAGCGGCAGTGATCGTGTACAAACGGAATCACCTCGTGGCGGATGTACTCGTCGTACTGCCGCTGCATCCAGCTGCGATGCAGCGGATGCGCCCCGCGATTGGCGAACGCGTCGCCATGGTTCACGTTGACGCAGAAGGCTTTGACACGGCCGGCCTCGATGTGGTCCGCGATCGCGTCGATGAGGCTTTGCCGCTCGTACTCTTCTTCGTCGCCCCCGCTTGTCGGGAACATGATCATGGGCGGCCCCCAATGGCCGTGGACCACGACGCCCATGTCGCGGCCGACGCGATCGGAGTACCAGCGGTGATATTCGCGGCGCATAACGCTCGCCTGAAAGGCTCGCCCTCCAGAAAGAGCGCGAGGCTCTCTTCGGCCCCCGGCAGGAGCGCGAAAGCTACGGCGGACCGACGAAGCCTTGGCGGGGGCTGGTCAGCCGAGCGATGAGTATATGACCATGCTGTGCGTCGCCACATATTTCAAGGGCGAAGCGTTCCTGCGTGAATGCCGGCGGCAGGGGGCCATCGTCCTGCTGCTCACGGTCGATTCGCTCGCCGACGCGGCGTGGCCGCGCGAAGCGATCGACGAGATCCACACGATTACGCGCGGGGAGACCGACGCCGGGATCAGGCGCCGTGTCGACGCCATCGCTCGCGCGCATCGCATCGACCGGATCGTGGCGCTCGATGACTTCGACGTGGAGGACGCGGCGATGCTGCGCGAGCATCTGCAGCTGCCCGGCATGGGACGCACCACCGCCAGCCGCTTCCGCGACAAGCTCACGATGCGGATTGCGGCGCGCTCGAGCGGCATTCCGGTGCCCGAGTTCTGTGCGACGTTCAACGATCAGCAGGTGAACGAGTGGGCCGGCCGCGTGCCGCCGCCATGGGTCCTGAAGCCGCGGTCGTCGGCGGCGGCGATCGGCATCAAGAAGCTGAGCAACCGCGACGACCTGTGGCGCGCGCTCGACGCCGCCGGCGCCGAGCGATCGCACACGGTGCTCGAGCAATTCGTGCCCGGCGACGTGTATCACGTCGACTCCATCGTCTGGAACGGCGCGGTGAGCTTCGCCGTCGCGTACAAATACGGGCGGCCGCCGATGGAAATCGCGCACCAGGGCGGCATCTTCATCACCAGACGCCTGGCGGACGCATCCGACGAAGGGCGTGCGCTGCTCGACCTGAATCGCCGGCTTCAGGGCGCGCTCGGCCTCGGCCGCGGCGTATCGCACACCGAGTTCATCAGGGTAAGTGGGTCGGGTGGGTCGGGTGGGTCGGGTGGGTCGGGTGGGACGGAGTTCGTGTTTCTCGAGACCTCCGCACGCGTCGGCGGCGCCTTCATCGTCGACACGATCGAAGCGGCAACCGGCATCAATCTCTGGCACGAGTGGGCGCGCATCGAGGCCGCCGGCGAGCATGACGAGTACGCCGTGCCGCCGCCTCGCGACGACTTTTCCGGCATCATCCTGACGCTGGCGCGTCAGGAATCGCCCGATATGTCCGCGTATGCCGATCCGGAAATCGCAAAGACCATCCGCAAGGATCATCATGCCGGGCTGATCGTGTGCTCGCCGGACGCGCAGCGTGTCGAGGCGCTGATTGCCGACTATACGCGGCGCTTCTACGACGACTTCTTCGCGACCGCGCCTCCGCTCGAGCGTCCGCTCGAATGATGAAACGCACGCTCGAACGGGTCTTGTCGCCGCAGCTCAGGAACCGGCGCACCGTCGACATCTACCTTCCGTCGTCCTACCCGAGCGGGCTGCGCTATCCCGTCGTGTACATGCACGACGGACAGAACCTCTCCGATCCGTCGACGGCGTTTGCCGGCACCTGGGATCTCGAAGCGGCCATGAAACGCCTCGCCGCGCGCGAGCTCGAGGCGCTAGTTGTCGGCGTGCACAACACTGACGCCAGGCTCCGCGAGTACAGTCCGTTTCCCGACCGGCGCCACGGTGGCGGGCAGGCCGACGCGTACCTGGCGTTCCTCGCCGACACGTTGAAGCCGCGGATCGACCGCCTCTTCCGGACCCGGCCCAATCGCGACCAGACAATCATTCTGGGATCGTCGATGGGCGGACTGGTCAGCCTCTACGCGTATTTCCGCTTTCCCTCGGTGTTCGGACGCGCCGGCGTCATGAGCCCCTCCATCTGGTTCGGGCAGGGCGCCGTGCTCGATTTCATTCGAGCCGCGGGCACGCCGCGCGGCGGCATCTACCTCGATGCCGGTACGCAGGAAGGCTCAGCCACGCTGCGGGACGTGCGTCGCCTCGGGCGGCTGCTCGTGAGGAAGGGATTTGCGCGTCGTCGAGGCAGCCGCCGACAGGGCAGGCCGCGCCTGCGTTACGTCGAGGATCCGGGCGGACGGCACAACGAGGCCGCGTGGGCGCGGCGACTGGAAAGCGCGCTCGCGTTTCTCCTCGAATGATACCGTCGAGCAACTTTTACCGTCGCGCGTCATCAGATCGTACACGCGGGCGGACATGCACGGGCCGCGAACGGGATCCGTACTTGCATAGTGAAATGGTCCCCACCACAGCAGAGCCCTTCGGCACCCGGCTGCGCCGCGAGCGGGAGCGCCGGAAGATCACGCTGTCGTCGATCGCTGCCAACACAAAAATCAGCGTCGCCCTCTTCGAAGCGCTCGAACGGGAGGACGTGTCGCGCTGGCCCCTCGGCATCTACCGCCGCGGCTTCATTCGCGCGTACGCCCAGGGCATCGGTCTCGACGCCGATGCCGTCGTGAAGGAGTTTCTCGAACGGTTTCCAGACCCGTCAGAGTCTGCGACGCCAGAGAAAGCCGATCAAGCGGCAGCGGCGCCGAAGGCCGCCGCCGTGCAGCCGGTCGTTCGCGTGACGCTGGCATCGGCCGCCGCTTCCTTCGTCGGCGGCTGCCTCCTCGCCGACGTGCGCCGCCGCGTGGCGGCCGCAGCCTGCGACGCCGGCGTGGTGGTCGCCATCGCCGTGACGATGTTCGCGGTCTTCGACAGGTTCTGGGCGCCGCTGAGCGCCGCGATGCTCGGCTATTACCTTGGGGGCATCGTGCTGTTGGGCAACACGCCCGGCGTGTGCCTGCTGGCGCCGAAGGATGATCGACCCGGGCAGGGCGGTCACACCGGCCGGCGCCCCATTCTCAGGCACCGGGAGATCTTCGCGCAGCTCAGGGCTCGAGCCAAGCGCGGGCCGATTGCATGGTGGCGCGCTCCGACGCGCGTCTAGAGCTTCGTCTAGAGCTCGTCTAGCGCGGCTTGTCCAGCGCGTCAATCCAGCCCGCTCTGCCTCGCCCACCGATCGGTCGACACATCAACCCCGCCGCGCCTTCTCCAGGGCCTGCTCGATCGCGGTCATCTGCTGCTGCAGCGCCGCGATCCGCGCATCCAGCTCCGAGGCGCGCAGATCGTGACGTCGCTCGCGCGCCAGAAGGACTTCAGCCCGCTTCATCGCCTCGTCTGCGACGGCGTTGATCGCCCCCGAGAGGCCGCGCAGGAGCCCGGCAACGTCGCGGTCGCGCGTATCGACGTACGGCGTGATCTGCTGCAGGAAGACGACGAGGAGACTCTGAAAACGGACGAGCTCGGCGATGGTGTCGCGGAGCACGGTCAGCGTCGTCGCGACCGACTCACGCGTGTGGCGCGCGACTGGCACGTTCCGGTTCAGGTGATCGACGACTGCAGAGTTGAACGCCTGCTGCTGCGCGAACAGCGGCGCCACCGCGCGTCGGACGGCGGAGACCAGCCGTGCGCGCACGCCGCCGCCCGCCGGTGGAAGGTCGATCTTCCAGAGGGTGTTGAGAGGCGTGATCTGGTGTTCGTCCGGTCCCGGCGGCGGCTGAGGAAAATCCTGCGGGAGCTTCTGGATTGCCCGATCGAGCCGCGTCAGCGCCTCGTTGTACTCGCGATCGGCGACGGCGCGTTCGGCCTTCAGCGCCGCGAGATCGTCGGGGCTGTTCGGCATCGTGTTACCGGCCGACCAGTCCTTCCACCGGACTGCTCGCGCTCGCATACCGCTTGCGAGGAATCCGTCCGGACAGGAACGCGAGCCGGCCGGCGCGGACGGCGAGCTTCATCGCCTCGGCCATCGCCACCGGATCCTGGGCACCTGCGATCGCGGTGTTCATCAGGACCGCGTCGGCGCCGAGCTCCATGGCGAGGGCCGCGTCGGACGCCGTCCCCACGCCCGCGTCGACGATGAGCGGTACGCGCGCGAACTCGCGGATGATGCGCAGGTTGTTGACGTTCTGGATCCCGAGGCCCGACCCAATCGGGGCTCCGAGCGGCATGATGGCCGCGGCGCCCGCGTCCTCGAGCTTGCGGCACACGACCGGATCGTCGGTCGTGTACGGAAGCACGACGAAGTCTTCGCGCACGAGGATGCGCGTTGCCGCCACCAGTTGTTCGTTGTCCGGGAACAGTGTCTTCTCGTCGCCGATGACCTCGAGCTTCACCCAGTTCGACAACCCCGCTTCACGCCCAAGGCGGGCGGTGCGCACCGCTTCATCGGCTGTATAACAGCCGGCGGTGTTCGGCAGCAGAGAGTACTTCGACGTATCGATGTAGTCGAGCAGCGATTCCTTCGAGCGGTCTGAAATGTTCACGCGGCGCACGGCCACGGTGATCATCTCGGCGCCAGAGGCGTCGTGCGCCTGCACCATGATGGCCGGCGACGAGTACTTGCCTGTGCCGACGATGAGGCGCGAGGAGAACGTTTTATCGGCGATTGTGAACAGGTCCACGGCTATGTCCTAATCCCGGCGGCATGCGCCAAGTCGAGCACCTACCGGATTAATTCCTTATGCGAATCCCTAATCCCTAACTAATCCCTAATCCCCAATCCCCAATCCCTAATCCCGACCCCGCCGCCCACGAAATTGACGATCTCGACCTCGTCGCCCTCACGCACGGTCGTGCGGTCGTACGCTTCGCGCTTGAGCACCACCAGATTGTGCTCCACCGCGACGCGGCGGGCATCGATCTGCAGCTGCGCCAGAAGCTCGCTCACCGTCAGGGGACCGGAGACCTCGTGCGTATCGCCGTTCAACGTTATCTGCAATTTCCGTTGCCATTCTAGCGCACAATGCGGGGATGGTTTTCGACCGTCCGGCCGCCGAGGCGTGGTATCGGCGCAACCGCGCTCGATCGCGCGCGCTGTTCGATCTGCTCGCCGGGGATGCGTACTACAGCCAGCCGATCGCGCTGCGCCACCCGATCGTCTTCTATGAAGGGCACCTGCCGGCGTTCAGCTTCAACACGCTGGTGAAGAAAGGCCTCGGCCTGCCGGGCATCGACGAGCGGCTGGAAGCGCTGTTCGCGCGAGGGATCGATCCGCACGACGGCGGGTCAGACAGATCGGGTGGGGCAGGTGGGTCGGGTGGGTCAAGTAGGTCGGGTGGGTCAGGTGGGTCGGGCGGGAACGATCGTGCGAGCCAGGGGCACGCGTGGCCTTCGCGAGATCAGGTGCATCAGTTCGCCGCCGAAGCCGACCGACGGGTGATCGATGCGCTCGCGAACGCCGACCTCGAGCGGCCGGGCGACCCGCTCCTCGATCGCGCCGAAGCGGTGTTCACGCTGCTCGAGCACGAAGCGATGCACCAGGAAACACTGCTTTACATGTGGCACCGTCTGCCCTTCGCGCAGAAGCGTTCGCCCGCCGGCTACCGGCCCCGCGTCGAGGGCGCGCCGCCGCGCCGCGAATGGATCGAGATTCCGCGCGGCAAGGCGACGCTCGGCGTCGAGCGTGGATCGATTCCGTTCGGTTGGGACAACGAGTGTCCAGCGCTGAGCGCCGAGGTGCCGGCGTTTGCGATCGAGCGGCACGACGTCACGAACGAGCAGTTTCTGGAATTCGTCGAAGCGGGCGGCTATCGCGACGAGCGCTGGTGGCATCCCGACGACTGGCAGTGGGTGCAGGCCGGTTCAGTCGCCCATCCGGTGTTCTGGGAGCGTCACGACGAACGGCTTTACTGGCGCGGGATGTTCGAGCTGGTGCCGCTGCCGCTCGCGTGGCCAGTGTATGTCAGCCACGCGGAAGCGTCGGCGTTTGCGCGGTGGCGTGGCGCGCGGCTGCCAGGCGAAGCGGAATTCCAGCGGGCGGCGTTTGGCGCGCCGGAGGGTGAGCGTCGGTATCCGTGGGGCGAAGCCCAGCCGGCTCCGGCGCACGGCGTATTTGATTTCTCGAGCTGGGATCCGGAGCCCGCCGGCACCCATCCAAAGGGTGCAAGCCGCTGGGGCGTCGAGGACCTGGTGGGCAACGGCTGGGAGTGGACGGGCACGACCTTCGGTCCGTTTCCGGGATTTCGCGCAATGCCGTCGTACCCGGAATACTCCGCCGATTTCTTCGACGGTGAGCATTTCGTCATGAAAGGCGCGTCGCCCGCGACAGCGCGCGAGTTGCTGCGGCCGACGTTCCGCAACTGGTTCCGAGCCCGGTATCCGTATGTCTATGCGACCTTCCGTTGCGCGCGATAAGGACATCGTCAGCCGCGCCCACATCGAGGCGTTCGCCGGCGATGTCGAGTACTACCTGACGCTGACGCCGCGGCAGCTGCCGTCACGCTACTTCTACGACGCGCTCGGCTCCGCGCTCTTCGAGGCGATCTGCGAGCTGCCGTGGTATCGCGTGACGCGGGCCGAGCGGCACCTCCTCGCGCGCCACGGACGCGAGATCCTCGCGCAGATCGAGCCGCTGTCGACGCTCGTCGAGCTCGGTCCGGGCAGCGGGGAAAAGCTCGCGACGCTCGTCGACGCGGGACGCACGGACCCCCGGCCGCTGAGAGTGCACCTCATCGACGTGTCGGCGGCGGCGCTGGATCTCGCGCACCGGACCCTCGGCGCACTGGACGATCTCGAGATCGTCTCCCATCGAGCCGAATACGAAACCGGTCTCCTCGAGGTCGCGGCTGCGCGCCGGCTCGACGGCCGCACGCTGACCGTCTTTCTCGGATCCAACATCGGCAACTTCGATCCGCCCGGCGCCGACGAGTTCCTCCGCGGCATCCACGCGACGCTGGCGCCCCGCGACGCGCTGCTGCTCGGCACGGATCTGGTGAAGCCGGAGGCGGACGTGTTACTCGCCTACGACGACCCGCTCGGCGTGACCGCCGCCTTCAATCGCAACCTGCTCGTCCGGATCAACCGCGAGCTCGGCGCCGACTTCGACATCGAAGGCTTCCGGCATCGCGTGGTGTGGAGCGAGGCCGAGTCGCGGGTCGAAATGCATCTGGTCACCGCACGCCGCCAGCTGGTGCACATTCCCGCGGCATCCCTCGAGGTCCTGTTCGAAGAAGGCGAGACGATCTGGACGGAAAGCTCCTACAAGTACCGGACGGCGGACGTGATCGCGCTGCTCGAGCGGGCCGGCTTCCAACCAATCGAACAGTGGGTCGACGAAGAGGCTCGCTTTGCCCTGACGCTCGTCGAGGCGGTCTAGAGCGGCTCTGGCGCGCTTCCGTTCCGGCCGCAAGTGGCGTGGCCGTCCGCATGTGTTGTACCTTCGCTGAGACCCTATGGCTGTTGCGACGGACGCTCTTGGCGTGCCTGGTTATTCGTTCGCCGATCTTCACGAGCCCGAGCGGCTCTCATCTTTATACGAGCGGTTCTGCGAGGAGGTGCAGGCAGAGGATCCGTCGCTCTGGCGCGAGTGGGACGCGTACCGCGGGGCGCCCGACGCGCCGCGTGCGCCGCTCGTGCTGTCGAACCTGCTGATCGCGATGGCGCCGCATGTCAGCCGCTTCGTCAAGCGGCTCTTCGACGTCGGCGCGCCTGCGGCCGCAATCGGCGCGTCGACGCGCGCGCAGGATGATCTCTTCCGTTTCAAGGTTGACTTCGTCCGCCGCCGCGCGCTTCCGCTCCTGAAGGGCGGCGCGCGCGTCACGTCCACGCCTGAAGACGAGGCAATCGTCGAAGCGCTGATCGTCGGCGCGACCACGAAGGATCGCGAGCTCGCGATCGCGCGAGCAGGCTGCGCCCTGCTCGACCTCGAGAAGGCGAACCGCGAACCCCGGATCCCGAATCCCCAGAGCGAAGCCCTGAAACGCTGGTGCGCCGCGAGGATTCAAGACCGCGCCTATCGCGGCTGGGTCATCTTCCGGTTTCCGGAAAACGTCGAGCCGTTTCATCTGGTCGACGTGGACCGTCCCGAGCCGCAGCGGCCAGAGGCGATGGTCGGCCCCAGCTGGCGCCTGCGCCGCCGCGACGGCTTCAGGCTGACCGACGCGCGCATGAAGCCGCGCGAGGTCCTGAGCGAGATTCATTACTGCGTGCTCTGCCACGAGCGCGACAAGGATTCGTGCTCGAAGGGGCTGCGCGAGAAGGGCGGCGGCATCTCGGTGAACGCGCTCGGCATCGAGCTGAGCGGCTGTCCGCTCGGCGAGAAGATTTCCGAGATGCACGCGCTGCGCAAGGCCGGCGACGCGGTTGGCGCGCTCGCGCTCGTTGCGCTCGACAACCCGATGTGCCCCGGCACCGGCCACCGCATCTGCAACGACTGCATGAAGTCGTGCATCTTTCAGAAGCAGGAGCCGGTCAACATCCCGCAGATTGAAACCGGCGTGCTGACCGATGTCCTCGGCCTGCCGTGGGGCGTCGAGATCTACGGCTTGCTGACGCGCTGGAATCCGCTCAACGTGCGGCGCCCCTGTGCGCTGCCGTACAACGGCAAGAACGTGCTCGTCATCGGCCTCGGGCCGGCGGGATACACGCTCGCGCACTATCTGGTCAACGAGGGGTTTGGCGTCGTCGGCATCGATGGCTTGAAGATCGAGCCGCTTCCAACCGAGCTCACGGGGACCGATGCCGAGCCGCCGCGGCCGATCCGCGACTGGAGCGAGATCTACCGCGAGCTCGACGAGCGCGTGCTCGAAGGATTCGGCGGTGTGTCCGAATACGGCATCACCGTTCGCTGGGACAAGAATTTCCTGACGCTGCTCCACGTGACGCTCGCGCGGCGGCGCGGCCTCCGGATGTACGGCGGCGTCCGCTTCGGCGGCACGATCCCGATCGAAGACGCCTGGTCGTATGGCTTCGATCACGTGGCGATTGCGGCGGGCGCCGGGCGACCGACCGTCATCGACCTGAAGAACAACCTGATCCGCGGGATCAGGAAAGCGAGCGACTTTCTGATGGCGCTGCAACTGACCGGCGCGTTCAAGCGCGAGGCTCTGCCGAACCTGCAGGCGCGCCTGCCGGCACTCGTCATCGGCGGCGGGCTCACGGCGATCGACACGGCGACCGAGCTGATGGCGTACTACCCGCTGCAGGTGGAAAAGATGCTGACGCAGTACGAAGCGCTCGCGGCCGAGCTCGGCGAAGCGCGCGTCCGCGCGCCCTACGACGTCGAGGAGCTCGAGCTGCTCGACGAATGTCTGATCCACGGACGCGCGGTGCGCGCGGAGCGCAATCGGGCCGCACAGGCCGGCGACGCCCCGGACCTCGTGGCGCTGGTCCGATCGTGGGGCGGCGTCACGATCGTGTATCGCAAGCGGATGGTCGATTCGCCGGCCTACCGGCTGAATCACGAAGAGGTGATCAAGGCGCTCGAGGAAGGGATCGTCTTCGCCGAGAACCTGAATCCGATCGAGGCGGTTCCCGATGAGCACGGAGCGCTGTCCGCAATGACCTTCAGGCGGGAGGGGCCGGAAGCGCGGGACGCGCAGGATCGGCAGGATGGGCTCATCAGGCTGCCCGCGCGGACGGCGCTCGTGGCGGCGGGGACCACGCCGAACATCACGTACGAGAACGAGTGCCGGGGGACTTTCCAGCTCGACGCGAAGAAGAAGTTCTTCCAGCCGCACGCGGTCTCGATGAACGGCGACGGGGCCTTTCACCTGACGCCCGATCCGAACGGCTTCTTCACGTCCTACGACGCCGGCGGCCGGTTCGTGACCTACTACGGCGACAACCATCCACGGTACGCCGGCAACGTCGTCAAGGCGATGGCCTCGGCGAAGCACGGGTTTCCCGAGGTGGCGCGGCTCTTCGCGCGCGACATCGCTGCGCTCGATCCCGCCGGGCAGGGCGATCGTGACGCGGCCTGGGCGCGGCTGCTGGCGCGGCTCGACGCCGATCTCGTCGCACGCGTCGACGACGTCGTGCGCCTGACGCCGACGATCGTCGAGGTCATCGTGAAGGCGCCGGCCGCCGCGCGTCACTTCCACCCGGGGCAGTTCTACCGGCTGCAGAACTACGAATCGCTGGCGCGGCGCGCCGGCACGACGCCGCTCCTGATGGAGGGGATCGCGCTGACCGGCGCGTGGGTGGACAAGGAGCGCGGCCTGCTCTCGCTGATTGCGCTGGAGATCGGCGTCTCGAGCCGGCTGTGCGCGTTCTTGAAGAAAGGCGAGCCGGTCGTCGTCATGGGTCCCACGGGCGCGCCGACCCACATTCCAGACCGGCAGAACGTGCTGCTTCTCGGCGGCGGCCTCGGCAACGCAGTGCTGTTCTCCATCGCCAAGGCGATGCGCGAACACGGCAATCGCGTGATTTACTTCGCCGGCTACAGGAAGGGCGAAGACCTCTTCAAGCGCGAAGAGATCGAGGGGGCGACCGACCAGGTGATCTGGAGCACCGACACGGGCGCGGCGATCGCGCCGGGCCGGCCGCAGGACGCGCACTTCCGCGGCAACATCGTCCAGGCCGTGCTCGCGTATCAGAACGGCGACCTCGGCGAAACACTGGTGCCGCTGCCGTCGGTGGATCGCATCATCGCGATCGGCTCCGACCGGATGATGGCGGCGGTGACGGCGGCGCGGCGCGGCGTGCTGGCGCCGCACCTGAAGCCGGATCACGTCGGCATCGCCAGCATCAACTCGCCGATGCAGTGCATGATGAAGGAAGTCTGCGCGCAGTGCCTGCAGAAGCACGTCGATCCCGTCACCGGGAAGGAGACCATCATCTTTTCGTGCTTCAACCAGGATCAGGAGATGGACCGCGTCGATTTCGCAAATCTGTCCGCGCGTCTTCGCCAGAACACCGTTCAGGAAAAGCTCGCGAGCATGTGGCTCGATCATCTGCTGCGCGGGCAGCACCTGCCGCACGTCTAGGGCGGGGAGGGCAGGCAGGGCGGGTAGGGCAGGTAGGGCAGGTAGGGCAAGTAGGGCGGGTAGGCCAAGTAGGTCGGGTGGGTCTGGTGGGGCAGGTGGGTCGGTGTAGGCTGGGTGGGGTAAGAGATATGCAGACAGCGTTGTTCCTGCTGTCTACCATGCTCGCGGCCGCGCTGCCGCTCGACGTCGACATCCGCGCGGTGGCGGCGCTGGCGGGTGAGCCGCGCATCGTCAGCGCCGCGGGCGTCACCCGCGACGGGACGCCGATTGTCACGATCGAGAACCCCGACGCGTTCGATGCCCGCGTGACGAAGCGGCGGCTCGTGCTGGTTGGCGGTCTCGATGGCGACGAAGCGAGCGCGCGGCTTGTAGTCGACGCAGTCCGCTGGTTGAAATCGAGCGCACCACCCGAAATCCGCGCGGCGTGGACCGTCAGCGCGCTGCCGTTCGCCGATCCGGACAGGCGCAGGACGGCCATGGCCTTTCCGCCGGACAAGGGCTTCTTCGACGATGCCCAGCGGCCGGAGAGCCGGTATGTGTGGCGCTGGATGACGTTTCAGGCGCCTGACGCAGTCGTCGAATTCTTCGGGCCTGCCGCTGGCGCGAATGCGACGCTGAAGGGCGCCCTGTCTGCGGAACGGGCCGGCGGTCTCGGATCCGTTCCCTACGGTCAGGCGAGCTCGCTTCAGGCGTTCCGCGTCCTGCTGCAGGCGATCAGCGGCCGCACCGCTACGTCGCCGATGCACGCGGCGTTGGCGGCGCGCATCGCGCGCGCGCCGCTCGCGATCGCGCGTACTCTCGCGGCGCACTACCCGGAAGCGCCGGGCATCAGCTACATCCCGGCGCTTGCATGGACAGAGACGCTTCGGCTCGCGGCGATCGTCGACGACGAGTCGCTGCGCGCCAGAGTCCGCGAGCAGGCCAGGCCGTGGATCGCCGGCGAGAAGAAACTGTTCGGCGATCGCGTGCAGCTGACCGCGATCGCCGGCACGATGGTGTTCGCCGAGCTGGCCGCCGGGAGCGCGAGCGCTACGGGCGAGCGAGACGCCGCCGCTGCCCGCGCCCTCGCGGATGAAGGCGCCGCCCTCGCGGCCGCGGAAAAGTCGCCGGCTGTGCCGGAGTACGGCCAGGGCTGGACCGACGACATGTTCATGGCGACCTCGGTCCTGACGCGGAGCGGCGTCCGGCCCGGCCACGAAAAAGAGATGGACGCCGCCGCGCGGCTTCTGACGGCGTATGCGGCGCGGCTGCAGCGAAGCGACGGCCTGTTCAACCACGCAGTCGACGGGCCCGCCGCATGGGGGCGTGGAAACGGGTTCGCGGCGCTGGGTCTGCTGAATGTGCTCGCGCGCATGCCTGCCACTCATCCGGCGCGCGCACAGGTGCTCGACATCTACCGGCGTCAGATGGCGGCCGTTCGCATGCAGCAGGCGCCCGACGGCGCCTGGCGACAGATCATCGACGAGCCCGGCGCGTACCGGGAGGAAACCGCGACCGCGATGCTCCTGAGCGCGATGGCCAGCGGCATCCGTGCGGGGTGGCTCGACCGCTCCTATCTGCCCACGGTGCAGCGAGCCTGGCGTGCGCTCGCCGCACACATCGCCGACGCCGGGACGCTCGTCGATGTCTGCGCGGGAACCGGCGCGGGCCCGACGAAGCGGTACTACTTTGATCGTCCCGCCGTGACCGGCGCGGACGATCGCGGCGGCGCCATGGCACTGCTTGCTGCGATGGAGGTGTACGAACTGAAAAGCCTGAAATGAGGAATTCAGAATTAGGAATTTGGAATTCGCGCAGAATTCCGAATTCCGAATTCTGAATTCCTAATTCCAAATTGCAGGTGTCTTATGCAACCCGCCAGCCGTCGCCGCGCAGCGAGTTCATCAACTCCACGGAGCGCTCGATCAACTCCGTCGGCTCGTCGACCTCTTCAACCGCCTCTGATCCATCGGGATGGGTGATGACGACACGATACCGGCCGTTGTTCCGGTCGTGGCTGATTTCGTAGCGCAGCTTCTGTCCGTCGCGATCGAAGAACCAGATCATCCGCTTTCAGATTACATCAACGCGCGGTCTTTCGAATCACCAAACTCGCGCCGGTCGCGTCTGCTCGCTCGCTGACGTTCGAGTCGCATACTTGCAATTCACACTGGCGGTTAGAGGTCCGCAGCAAAAACTGCGGAGCCGAGCAGCGCAGCCTCCGGATTCAAGATGATCTTCACCGGCATCTTCGCGAGCATCGCGTCGAGCGGCGCCTTCGCGAGAAACGCGCGCGTGAACGCACCGGTCGTGAGCGCCGGAAGAATCTTCGGCGCGATGCCGCCGCCGATGAAGAGCCCGCCGGTCGACACGGTCCGGAGGGCGAGGTTGCCCGCCTCGGCGCCGTAAGCCTCGACGAAGATGTCGAGCGTTTCCATGCAGCCGGGGCAGCGCCGCTCGAGCGCCGCTGTGGAAATCTCGGCCGGCGCATCCGGCGCCTCGAGGTCCACGCCGGCGCGGCACGGTTGCTGATGGGCGACACGGTGCACGTTCACGAGCCCGCGGCCGGAGACGACGTACTCGACCTCCGCGCGGCCGTACCGCGCGGTCAGCTCCCGCACGAGCACCATTTCGCGCTCGGTGCGCGCCGCGAAGTCCGCGTGGCCCCCCTCCGACGCCGCCGGCACGAACCGGCCGCCGACGTAATGCAGCAGCGCCTGTCCGAGTCCGGTGCCGGCCGCAATCAGCGCGATGTTGCCGCCGCGGAGCGCGACGCCCTCCTGCAGCGTGTGCACTTCCGATTCGCGCAGGACGGGAACCGACCACGCCATCGCTTCGAGATCGTTGATCAGCCCGAGGCGGCGGAATCCGAACGTCGAGGCGACGTGCCGCGCGTCGACGCGCCACGGCACGTTGGTCAGCGTGGCAGCTTCGTCGACCACGGGTCCAGCGACGCCGAAGCACGCGGTCTTGACGCCGGTCCGCGGAACCTCACTCTCTTTCAGGAACGACGCGATCATCGTCGACAGATCGTCGTAGTCGAGCGTGCCGAACGAGCGCACGAAGACCGGGTGCGGGCGCACCGGGGCCGAATCGAACAAACCGAGCAGCGTCTTGGTTCCGCCGATGTCGCCAGCGAGCAGCATAAGCAGTTGAGCCTCGAGCGTCGAGACTTGTCTTGACTTCCCCTTCATTCTCCTTCATCTTGGGTTCGTCCGATCCCAAGCGATGCAGTCAGATAGGCCGCTTGCCCTCAGTGTCGCCTGAACAGCCGGTATTTCCGCTCACCGGACAGCTCGTCGTCTTCACGGGAAAACTCAGCTCCCTCGGCCGCAAGGACGCGCGCGCGCTCGTCGCGCGCCTCGGCGGCGAGACGGCGGACGACGTCAACGCGAAGACGACGATCCTGGTCATCGGCGCTGAAGGATTTGGTCCGACCCCTGGCGCCGAGGAAGGTTCCGACGCCGTCCACGAAAAAAGCAACAAGCTCAAGCGTGCCGAAGAGCTCAACGCTCTGGCGCGTGCGGTGCCGCTGCGGATTCTCACGGAAGACGAATTCTGCCGGCTGGCCGGCGTCCCCACCTCCGGCGCGCTGAAGCGGCAGTATCACGCGATGCGCGATGTGCTGGTCCGGTACCGCGAGCTGCGCGAGGATCACCTGCGCTATCTCGTGAAATGCGGCGTCCTGCGGCCGGTGCTGCGCACCAACGCGGACACCTTCTTCGCGTTCCCGGACCTCGCGGTGATCAAGCAGGCGAACGAGAGCCTCAGCCAGGGCAACGCGTTCCGGAGCGTGGTCCGCACGCTGATCGCCGCGCGCCAGGGGCAGCTCGAGCTCGACTTCCGCCTCGACGCGGCGCCGGCGAAGATCTTCACGCTCCGCCGGCCGGAAACCGCGCGCCGGCCGGAGCCCAGGCCCGTGCCGCCCGTCAGCGGCCGCGACACCGCGCTCGCCGAGGATTACTTCCGGGCGGCGTCCGCGCTGGACGAGGGCGATGATTCGACGAAGGAAGAAGCCGCGGTCGCGTATCGAAAAGCGCTCGAGCACGATCCTTATCTCGTCGCCGCGTTGATCAACCTCGCGAACATCCACTACAGCCGCGACGAGCTCGCCGAAGCGCAGGCGCTCTACGAGCGCGCCATCGGATTCGAGTCCGACTTCTTCGAGGCGCACTTCAACCTCGGCAACATCTACCACGACCTCGGCCGCTTTCCCGAGGCGCAGGCCTGCTACCAGGAAGTGCTGCGGCTGAACCCGTCGTACGCCGACGCGCACTTCTACCTCGCGGTCACCCTCGAGAAGACGGGGCTGTCGCAGGAAGCGCGCCCCCACTGGCGCGCCTATCAGCAGCTTGCGCCGAAGGGGGAATGGGTGGAGCTCGCCAAGGAGTTTTCAGAGTAACTGGCTGCAGGCTAACGGGTGGCTGACGGATGACCATCAGCCATGACAAGTGTCAGTAACGGTAGTCTTCCGGAGACCGCTTCTTCGGTGTTCTGCGCAGTTTGTAGAAGGTGCAGTCGGGGCACCAGGCTTCGGGGTCGAAACCCGTCGTGCCCGCCATCGGCAGGACATCTCGGTGGCCGCAGCACTCGGGACCTTCTTCCGGCGGACGGCGCCACCGGCACGACCTGAATTTCGCCACCGCGGCGGCGTGCGCCGGGGTTTCGACCGCCGGCTGGATCGCGGACGGTCCCGGACTCGTCGGCGGAACACTCATCTGATCGGACATTGATATCTCATTCTAAATGAAGCCCGACGGCCTTGGCCAGAATCGCGAGTCCGCGGCGCTCCTCGGGCGCCACGAGCGTGATGGCCTGACCGACCGCGTCCGCGCGGCCCGTGCGGCCCACGCGGTGCACGTAGGCATCCGGCGAGTCGGGCACCTCGTAATTGATGACGGTGTGAATTGCGTCGATGTCCAGGCCGCGCGCCGCGATGTCGGTCGCGACGAGCACCTTGTATTTCCCTCCCTTGAAACCCTCGACCGCGATGCGCCGCTGATCCTGGCTGCGATCCGCGTGCAGCGCCGTGCACTTCACGCCGGCGGCGGCGAGCTTCCGCGCCAGGCGATCGGCGCCGACCTTCGTGCGCATGAAGATCAGCACCGGGCCTTCGGGCTTCCGCAGGTGGGTGATGAGCCAGTTGACCTTGTCGTGCGCGCCCACGGCTTCGACGCGGTGCGTGATGCTTCGCGGCGGCGCGCTGCGCTGGCCCACCTGCACGAATTTCGCGTCGCGCGTGATCTCCAGCGCGTCGCGCACCACCTCGTTCGGCATCGTCGCCGAAAAGAGCAGCGTCTGCCGGCCGGTGCTCGAAGGAGGCATCGTCGCGATGATGCGCCGCACGTCGGGCCAGAAGCCCATGTCCATCATGCGGTCGGCTTCGTCGAGGATCAGCAGCTGGATGCCGCTCAGATCGGCGTTCTGCTGGCGCATGTGATCCATCAGCCGCCCCGGCGTGGCGACGATGATGTCGACGCCGGCCTTGAGCGCGCGCTCCTGCATCCCCATTTCGACGCCGCCGTACACCGCGGCGCTCGTGACCCCGGTGTGGTACGCCAGGCCGTGGATCTCGTCCTCGATCTGAACCGCGAGCTCACGCGTCGGCGCGAGCACGAGCACGCGGCTCTGCGTGGCGGCCGCGGCGCCGTCGACATCGGGCCGTGGCGTCGTGAGTAGCCACTGCAGCGTCGGCACGACGAAGGCCGCGGTCTTGCCCGTGCCGGTCTCGGCGCAGGCAATGATGTCGCCGCCGCCGAGGGCGAGTGGAATGACGGCCGTCTGAACCGGCCGCGTGTTCTTGAAGCCGAGATCGCGGATGCCTTCGAGAAGCCGTGGCTCCAGGTTGAGCGCGGTAAATGGGACCGGTGTCGTGTCGCAGGGCGTCGGTTCGAGCGCCGGCACCGAGAAGGTGGAAGCGCGCGTCGGGCGCGCGTGCGGCTTCCTCCCACCGCCGCGGCGCGGACCTCCGCCCGGGCGACGGCCGGTACCGCGGTTCGAGTGACCCCTGTCAGGTGTGTTCGAGTTCAACTGTTTCTGGGCTAGCGTGCGCGGAAGGTAATGATGCCCCGGACCGGGTCGTACGGCGAGACGCCAACTGTGACGCGATCGCCGGGAACCACCTTGATGCGGAAGCGGCGCATTCGGCCGCTGAGCTGGGCCAGCACTTCGTGGCCGGCGTCGCACTGCACGCGGTAGAGCCCGCCGCTGTGCACCGCCACCACGGTGCCTTGCATGTCAATAAGATCGTCCTTGCTCAACTGCTAGCACGTCCTTTCTTCAAACAAACATTGTGCCACAGTTAATCTGGTCCCGCTAGCCGTTCTCACTTTGGCATGACCGCCACCAGCGGCTTTCTACCGAATCGGGCGATTTCGACACGACTCGGCGCTACGCCACGGTGAGAACAGCTTTGGCTCCTCATCGCCAGTGTCCGTCTACGAAATCAGCCACGCCGCCCTTCGCGCACCCATCCGCCCGGCACCCACACCGCTCG
>Ga0137397_10000881_pt1 | contig 20767 bp, 19 predicted proteins | sample czorhiz116metaG_FD_106658 | JGI IMG/M metagenome (GOLD analysis project Ga0137397, IMG submission 106658) | Vadose zone soil microbial communities from Angelo Coast Range Reserve, California, USA - czorhiz1.16 metaG | ecosystem: Environmental > Terrestrial > Soil > Vadose zone | place: USA... | reverse complement strand
CGGTCCAGGCCGGCAAGGAGATCAGGCCATGGCGGTCGAGATGATCGAGGTGCCCGCGCGCTCCGGCAAGGCCCTCATTCTTTCCCAGGGATGGCGCGTGAAGCTCGTCAACACCCTGGGCAGCCAGGTCGTGGACACATGGGCCTTCAACGCCCACGATCTCGGCGAGCACCTGTCGATGGAGCACACCCGCGTGATGCTCGGCCGGGTCAATCCGCGCATGGGAGATCACCTCTTCTCGAACCGGCGGCGACCGCTGCTCAGGATGACCGAGGACACCTCGCCCGGCGTGCACGATACGCTGCGGGCGGCCTGTGATCCGGTGCGCTACCGCATGCTCGGCTTCGAGCAGCACGCGAGCTGCGCGCAGAATCTCGCCGCCGCGCTCGCGGCGCTCGGGCTCCAGGCGCCACACTCTCCTTGCCCCCTCAACATGTTCGAGAACTGCCCGGTGGGAGAGGCCGGGGCCCTCGTGGTCGTTCCGCCACCCGTGAAGGCGGGCGACTATGTCGTCCTCACGGCCGAGGTTGACACCGTCGTCGTCTTCTCCGCGTGCCCGATGGATGTCTTCCCGACCAACGGCCCTGACTGTATTCCCAAGCCGGTCGCGTATCAGGTCCTCCACAGCGAAGGCCATGCTGCTGCTCCGTAACCCGGATGTCGTCCTCACCATCGATGCGCGCCGTCGCATCCTGGAGCACCACTCGATACTGATCGAGGATGGTGTCATCACGGACATCGGTCCGGCGGCGGAGATGGACGCCCGTCATATCGCGGCCTGCCGCAGCGGGGGCACGATCGTCGAGGCCGCCGGATGTCTCCTCCTGCCCGGCTACGTGAACACCCATGTCCACACCTTCGAGCATCTCAGCCGGGGCCTCATCCCCGATGATCTCTCCACCTTCGCCTGGGCGGTGACGTACGCTCGCCCGTTCTACGCGGCGCTCACGGAGGAGGAGGCCTACGTCGCCGCCCGCCTCGCCTGCCTCGAGATGCTCCGCAACGGCACCACGTGCTTCGTTGATGCGAACATCCTCGTGTCGCTCGGCCACCTGGACGCGGTGGCCCAGGCGGTGACGGAGAGCGGCATACGTGCCGTGCTCGGGCGTGGGGTGTTCGACCGGATGCCGGAGGAGATGGTGGCGGCCATGGCGCCGGCGCTGCGGGAGCGCGTCCTGTCTCCCACGGCGGATGCGGCGCTTCGTGAGGTCGATGCGCTCCTGGGCCGGTGGACGAGCAGCGCGGGCGGCCGCATCCGGGCCTGGGCGACCATCTATGGACTTTTCCACTATTGCTCGGACGAGCTCTTCGCCGGGCTGCGCGCCCTCGCGGACCGCCACGGCACGGGCATGGCGTTTCACATCGCGTCCTCGATCGAGGAGGCACGGGCCGTGGAGGCGCGAGTGGGCGTCTGGCCGATCACCCATCTCGACCGGCTCGGCGTGCTGGGCCCGAGGCTCTTGCTGACCCACTGCACGGCGGTGACCGATCACGAAGTGGAGATCCTGGCCGCACGCGGGACCAAAGTGGCGTACTGCCCGGGGGCCGCGCTGCGTCTGGCCAAGGGAACGACGCGGATCGGCAAGATTCCGGAGATGCTGGCCGCCGGGGTGACGGTGTCGCTCGGCGCGGACGGCGTGTCCTCGAGCGGGTCGTTCGACCATGCGCGTCTGGCGAGCCTCGTGGCCGGTCTGTTCAAGGACGCGCGAATGGATCCGACCCTGATTCCGGCGGAGACCGCGCTGGAGATGGCCACGCTGCACGGGGCGCGCGCCGTGCTGTGGGACGACGCCCTGGGGTCAGTCGAGATCGGCAAGCGGTCGGACCTCGTCCTCTACGACCTCAACGGGCCGGAGTGGGTGCCGCGCCACGACGTCGTGCGCAATCTCGTCTATTGCGCGGACGGTCGGAGCGTCCGCACTGTCCTCGTCGATGGCCGCATCGTGTACGACGGCGGCCGAGTGGCCGGAATCGACGCGGGCAAAGCGCTCGAGGAGGCGCAGGCGGCAGGCGAGCGGATCGCCCGACGGATCGGTCTCGATCCACGCACGCGTTGGCCGATCGTTCGAGGCGTCCCGGAGGCGTGATCCGGTGCCTCGCGCTCCCCGCGACGCCCGTGGAAGCGACGCTACGCGACCCGCGCGAACTTCTGGAGGCTGCGGATCTCGCGGGGCGGCGTCTCGAGGCTGCCCCCGGCCGTCCACGAGACCTCGGAGACGTAGACGGCGCCTTGGGAGTCGGTGACCACGCTGTGGGGGGCGGTGAACTCGCCGGGCTTCTCGCCCCCGAATGGCCCGCCGAAGCGCGCGACCTTCTGGCCCTTGGCGTCCAGCACCGTCACGCGGGGCCCCAGGTTGGGCACGTGCTCGTTGACGGGCAGGGCGTGGCCGAGTTCGCCCACGTAGAAGGTGCCGCCGTTCTGGGTGCGGTCCACGAAGAGGCCGCAGGGGCGATGGAGATTGTTCCACTGACCTTGATACCGGCCCTGGCCGTCGAAGATCTGGACGCGGTGGTTCTCGCGATCGGCGACGTAGACGAGCCCGTCGCGGTCGGTGACGAGGTTGTGGGGCAGGTTGAAGTGCCCCGGGTCCGTGCCGGGCTCGCCCCACGACATGACGTGCTTGCCGTCGGGCGAGTACTTGTGCACGCGCGAGTTGCCATAGCCGTCCGAGATGAAGAGGTAGCCGCTCTTCGGGCAGATGGCCACGTGCGTGGGGCGGTTGAAGGGCTTGCCGCCCTGGAGAGTGGCGGGCTTGTCGGGGTCGCCGATGGTCAGGAGATGCTTGCCCTCCGGCGTGAACTTCCTCACGGTGTGCTGGAGATCGTCGGTCAGCCACACGGTTCCGTCGGCATCGATGGTGATGCCGTGGGCGCGCCGCACGTGTCCCTCGCCCCAGGAGCGGAGGAACTTGCCGTCACGATCGAAGATGATGACGGGGTGCTCGCCCCGCGTGAAGCAGAAGACGTTGTCCTTGGCGTCGACGGCCACGCCCGCGACCTCGACGAAGTGCCAGCCCTCCGGCAGCTTGCCCCAGCCGTCAATAGCTTTGAAGTTCATCAAGACTCCTCGAAGGCCCGGTCCATGCGCTCGAAGCGACGGCGCAGGGGCTCGCGGGCCTCCTCGTGGGTGATGACATAGAGCCGGTTGGCCTTGACCGCGCGCAGCACGCGCCCGGCCACGTCTTCCGGCGGGAGATACCGGCCGATGAGCTGGAACCAGTCGTTCGCCTCCGGGCCGCTCGGATTTTGCAGATCGACGGGCCGATTCCGCTCGCTCGTGCGGATATTGGTGGACACGCCCATGGGGCAGAGCACCGAGACGCCGATGTTGTGGGGGCGCAGGTCCTTGTGGAGCGTCTCGGAGAGCCCGACCACCGCGTACTTGCTGGTGTTGTACACGCCGAGGCCCTGGGAGGCGATGAGCCCGGCCATGGAGGCGGTGTTGACGATGTGGCCGGGCTCCTTCTGGGCGATCATCCGCGGCACGAAGGCCTCGATGCCGTGGATGACGCCCCAGAGATTGACGCCCAGCACCCATTCCCAGTCGCGATGGCTCGCCGAGTCGAGCGAGCCGTGCACGGCCACGCCCGCGTTGTTGCAGAGCAGGTGCACGCGGCCGAACTCGCCGAAGGCGCGATCGGCCAGAGACTGAACGGAGGCGAGCTTGGTCACGTCCGTCTTGACGATGATGGCCTTGCTCCCGGCCTTGGCCACGCTGCGAGCCGTCTCCGCCATGCCCGCGTCATCGATGTCGGCGACCACGATGCGGGCGCCCTCGCCGGCGAAGGCGAGGCAGAGGGCGCGCCCGATGCCGCTGGCGCCGCCGGTGACGACCGCGGTCTTGTCCTTGAGACTCTCCATGGGATCTCCCGGATGCGTGGACGCGCCGAGTCTCACGCCACGGATCGGTGATGTCAAGCGTCAGGGCATTCGCGACGATGGTATCCTCTGGGGCCATGGACTACCGCTTGCCGACCACCGTGGTCCCGCAACGCTACGATCTTCGCCTCGAGCCCAATCTGGAAGCCGCCACCTTCGCCGGTACCGTCAGCATCATCATCGAGGTGCGCGAGCCGGTGACCGAGATCCTGCTCAACGCCGCCGAGCTCGTCATCGAGAGCGCGGCCATCACCCAGGACGGTGGCGAGCCCATCCACGGCTCGGCCTCGCTCGAGGAGGCGGCCGAGCGCGCGCGCCTCGTCTTCCCCGTGACGATCGCGCCGGGCCAGGGGCGGCTCGTCCTCCGGTTCAGGGGCACCCTCAACGACAAGCTCCGCGGCTTCTACCGCAGCACGTACAAGGATGCCTCCGGCGTCTCCCACACCATCGCCGCCACCCAGTTCGAGGCGACCGACGCGCGGCGAGGCTTCCCGTGCTGGGACGAGCCGGCCCTCAAGGCCATCTTCGGCGTCACCCTCGTGGTCCCGCAGCATCTCGCGGCGGTGTCCAACACTTCCGTGCTTCTGGAAGAGACGCTCGGGGACGGTCGGCGCGCCGTGACTTTCGCGGACACCATCAAGATGTCCACCTACCTCGTGGCCTTCGTGGTCGGGGAGCTCGAGGCGACCGATCCCGTCATGGTGGGGCCGACCCCGTTGCGCGTGTGGTGCGTGCCGGGCAAGACACACCTGGGGCGCTTTGCCCTCGACATCGGGGCCTTCTCGCTGGATTTCTTCGAGCGCTACTACGGCCTGCCGTATCCGAGCGACAAGCTCGATCTCCTGGCCATCCCCGACTTCGCGGCGGGGGCCATGGAGAATCTGGGCGCGGTGACCTTCCGGGAGACCGCCCTCCTCGTCAACGAGGCGGCGGCCTCGCATACCGAGCTCGAGCGCATCGCCGACGTGGTGGCCCACGAGGTCGCCCACATGTGGTTCGGCGACCTCGTGACCATGGCGTGGTGGAACGGCATCTGGCTCAACGAGGCCTTCGCCACGTTCATGGAGCTCCTGGCCGTGGACGCGTGGAAGCCCGAGTGGAAGCGCTGGATCACCTTCGGCGTCTCGCGCGCTTCCGCCATGAGCCTGGACGGGCTCAAGGCGACCCGGCCCATCGAGTTCGAGGTCATGGCGCCCCGCGACTGCGAGGCGATGTTCGATCTCCTGACTTACGAGAAGGGGGCCTCCGTCCTGCGCATGCTCGAGCAGCATCTGGGAACGGAAGGCTTCCGCGACGGCGTGCGGCTCTACCTCGAGCGCCACAAATACTCGAATGCCGAGACGACGGATCTCTGGAAAGCCCTCGGGGACGCCGCCCACCAGCCCATTCCCGAAGTCATGGACGGGTGGATCTTCCGCCCCGGCTATCCGCTCGTCACCGTCGAGGTGGACGGAGCGGGACTCAAGCTGACTCAGCAGCGTTTCCTGTATCTGGGCGGCGAGCCGGATCCCGCCGAGCAGTGGCGCATTCCCGTGGTGTTCCGCGCCTCCGTCAAGCGCGGCTACGTCGAGCGCCGGCTTCTGCTCGACGGCGCCGAGGCCGCGGTGCCGCTGCCCGCCAAGCCCGACTGGGTGGTCCTCAACGCCGGCGGCCACGGCTTCTACCGCGTCCGGTATGCGCCCGCCCTCCTCAAGAAGCTGGCGGGAGCGCTGGCGAAGATCGCACCCATCGAGCGGTTCAACCTGCTCAGCGACTCTTTCGCCTTGGCGCAATCCGGGATGATGGCGGCCATCGACTTTCTGGATCTGACGGACCGGTTCACCGCGGAGACCGACCGCAACGTGTGGGCCGTGCTCGCGGGATCGCTGGCCTGGGTCAACCGCGTGATCACCGACGAGCAGCGTCCCGGCCTGGAGGCCCTCGTGCGCCAGCGCGTGGAGGAGATGGTCTCGCTGCTCGGCTGGGAGCCGCAAGAAGGCGAGAGCGAGCTCGACCGTCAGCTTCGGGGTGATCTGCTCCGCGTGCAGGGTACCCTCGGCAACGACGAGATCGTCCAGGCGCGCGCGCGCGAGGCCTATGCCCGCTACCAGGTGGACGAAACCTCCGTGGACGCCAATGTGCTCCCCGCCGTCATCGCCATCGTGGCCGCGTCAGGGGGGGAGAGCGAGTACGCCGATTTTCGCGATCGCTACAAGCGGGCGCGCACTCCGCAAGAGGAGCAGCGCTACCTCTACGCCCTCGCAGGATTCCGGCAGCCGGAGCTCCTCAAGCAGACCCTCGAGATGACCATCAACGGCGAAGTGCGCAGTCAGGACGCGCCGTTTCTCGTCCGCAGCCTGCTCCAGAGCGTGTATGGTCGCGGTCTCGCCTGGGAGTTCATCAAGCAGCACTGGCAGACCATGCAGCGCCTCTACCCCGGGAGCGCCTACCGCCGGATGTACGAAGGCATCCCCGCCCTCGTCAGCCCGGAGTGGGAGCGCGACGTCCACGCCTTCTTCGCGGAGCACAGGATCACGCTGGGAGGCAAGACGCTCGAGCAGTACTTCGAGCAGCTTCGCGTCGCCGTCGCCTTCCAGGAGCGAGAGGTGGAAGCGCTGGCAGCCTATCTGGGCCGCCTCATCAAGCCGCGCTAGCCGGCTGCTGAAAAAGGCCCATCTGCTTCGTTGGCGCCCTCGGCCGCAGGTTCCACGTAGAGAGACTACGCCTCACCTGCGGCCTTCGGGCGCCGCCTCGCATGTGGACCTTTTTGAGCAGCCTGCGAGATCGTCAAATTCGGCATGTCAGCCGTTGAAGAGTCGCTTGAAGAAGTTCTTCACGCTCTCCGCGGCATCGGCCGCGCCGTCCTTGGTCTTCTGCCAGGCGCCCTTGGCCTGCGGCTCCACTTCCTTGGCCGCGTCCTTGATCTTGTCGCCGGCGACCTTGGCCCCTTCCACCACGGTGTTTCCGACGCCCTTGGCCGTCTCCTTGATGCCCTCACCGGCCTGCTTGGCCCCGGACTCCACCTGCCTCTTGGCCGCGTCGACCTTGCTGGTGTCCGCGGTCTTGCTGTCCGCGGGCTTGTCGACGTCGTCAGCGCGCACCGACGCCGGCAGCCCCGCGAGGAGCAGCGCGGCCATGATCGCGATGAGCTGAGCTCCATATCGACGCATGCTTTCCTCCTTCCTGGGCGTCCGATCTCCAGGCTGGACGCCATCTTCAATATCAGTATTCTATCCCCGGCGAGGGCTCGAGGCGAGAAACACGAAGGCCTGCCCAGGAGATCTGCGATGAGAGCGACGGTGCTGCTGCCCGGCGAGTCGGTCGTGGTGGAGGCGGTCGGGGCCGAGGGCGAGGATCTGTGGCTCGATCCGCCCGCCCTCGCGCGCTGCGGGGGCTGGGAGGTCAAGCCCGAGGGGCTGTGCCGCGGCGCGCTCTGTGTGCCTGTCCCGCCGGGCCAGGCCGGCCGGGCGCTTGTCGACGCCGGCGGCGCCCGGCCGACGGTCAACCTCACCGCTCTCGCGCGACACATGGGTCAACCGGTGGCCGCGAGCCCCGAGGACGGCGTATGGTCCATTGGCGCGGCGGCCGAGGATGCCGCCGATCGGCTCCTGTCTCTCGAAGCCCCCGACTTCACCCTCCCGGACATGGCCGGAAAGTCCCACACCCTCTCGAGCTTCCGGGGTCGAAAAGTTTTTCTCCTGGCCTGGGCCTCGTGGTGAGGCTGCCGCTTCGACCTGCCCGGGTGGCAGGCACTGCACGCCGAGCTCGAGCCCAGGGGCCTGACCGTCATCACGGTCGCCCTCGATGGCGCAGGCCCGGCCGCGGCAGGGGAGTGGATCCGCGCGGCCAATCCCGCGCATCCCGCGCTCATCGACGCGCACTATGAAGTGGCGCGGGCTTACAACATGGTCAATGTCCCCACGGCCGTCTGGATCGACGAGGAGGGGCGCATCGTACGTCCCAACGAGGTTGCCTTCGCCGACAATCGCTGGATCGAGTACACCAAGTTCGACATGACGCGCTACCTGGCGGCCATTCGCGACTGGGTCGAGCACGGCCCGCGGAGCGGCCACGTCCTGCCCCCGAAGGAGCGCCGCCGGCGGCTGCTTTTGCCCTCGGCGGAGCATGCCCTGGCCGCAGCGACCTTCCGTCTGGCCGAGCACCTGCACGAGAGCGGCCGGCCCGAGGCGGCGGTGCCCTTCTTCAAGCGGGCGCAGGAGCTCCAGCCCGAGTCGTGGTGCTTCAAGCGCCAGGCGTGGGCGCTGACCGATGCCGAGCGCTTCTACGGCACCAATTTCCAGAAAGAGGTCAAGGCCCTCGGCGGCCGCCCGTACTACACCCCGCTCGATCTCGGAGGATGACCCGATGAAATACGGCGTGGCGATGTTCCCGACCGACTATGCTATCCAGGCCGATGCCCTGGCGCGCGAGCTCGAGGCTCGCAGCTTCGAGTCGCTGTGGCTGCCCGAGCACACCCACATTCCCACGAGCCGCAAGAGCCCATGGCCGGGCGGGGCCGACCTGCCGCGCGACTACTGGCACACGCTCGACCCGTTCGTGGCCCTGGGCGCGGCCGCCGCGGTGACCAAGACCCTCATGCTCGGCACGGGGATCTGCCTCGTGATCGAGCGCGATCCGATCATTCTCGCCAAGGAGGTCGCGAGCCTGGATTTCATCTCCGGGGGGCGCGTGCTCTTCGGCATCGGCGGGGGGTGGAACGCCGAGGAGATGGAGGACCACGGGACACCGTTCGGCGAGCGCTGGAAGATCCTGCGCGAGCGGATCTCGGCCATGAAGGCGATCTGGACGCAGGAGGAGGCGGAGTATCACGGCAAGTACGTCGACTTCGACAAGCTCTGGTCGTATCCCAAGCCCGTCCAGAAGCCGTATCCGCCCATCCTCATGGGGGGCAGCGGCCCGCACGCGCGCCAGCGCGCCGCGGAGTTCGACGGGCACTGGATGCCCATCATCGGGCGCGATCCCCTGGATGAGGCGATGGCTGATCTGCGCCAGCGCGCGGAAAAGGCCGGGCGCGACCCTGCCGCGGTATCGGTATCGCTCTTCGGAGTGCGGCCCGACGAGGGCAAGCTTGCCGCGTGGCGCGACATGGGAGTGGCGCGGGTGGTCTTCTTCGTTCCCTCCGCCCTCGCCGGCACCGTGCTGCCTCTGCTCGATCAGTACGCGGCGGTGGCGAGGAAGGTGGGCTAGGCTGCCCTCATCCCTGACGCTCCGCGGCGGCCCCGAGCCGCCGAGGAGAGTGCAGCATTCATAGGGCCCGGTGTTAGGATTGGAGGCGTGACGACCCCACCCGCGCGCATCGAGCTGGCCCTGGCCCCCACGCCGGTCATGAAGCTCGAGCGCCTGTCGCGCCGGCTGGGCGTCGAGCTCTGGGTGAAGCGGGACGACCTGACCGGCCTCCTGGAGTCCGGCAACAAGGTGCGCAAGCTCGAGTTCCTGGTCGGCGACGCTCTTGCTCAAGGCGCCGACACCCTCATCACCATCGGCACGCTTCAGTCCAACTGCTGCCGCGCCGTCTCGGCGGTGGCGGCGCGTCTCGGGCTCCGGGCCATCGTCGCGGTGAAGGGCGCGCGGCCCGAGACCTATGACGGCAACCTCCTCCTCTGCCGGATGCTGAACGCCGAGGTGCGCTACCTGACCGACGAACAGTTCCGCCAGGCGGCGGAAACTCTCGAGGCGATCTCTGAAGACGTCCGGCGCGCCGGCGGCACGCCCTATGTGATTCCCGAGAGCGGCTCCAACGAGCTGGGAGCCCTCGGCTACCTCGAATGCGCCGTGGAGCTGGCGGAGCAGATCAGCCATGGTGCGCCTCGCTTTGACACGGTGGTCCTGACCTGTTTCAGCGGGGGCAGCCATGCGGGGCTTCTCATGGGCAAGCAGCTGGCCGGGCTGCCCTCCGAGATCGTGGGCGTCCCCATCGCCTTTCCGGCCGAGCGCGTGCGCAGCTATGTCACGGAGACGATCGGGAAGGCCATCCGTCGCTTCGGATTCGCCATCGAGGTGCCGAAGAGCATCCATCTCCTGGACGGCTACCAGGGGATCGGACGGGCGGGAGTGGACGACGCGGAGCTGGCGCTCGTGATTCGCCTGGCGGGCGAGGAAGGCCTCATGCTCGATCCCGTCTACACGGCCAAGGCCTTTGGCGGGCTCCTCAGAACGCTCGAGCGAGATCCCAAGTCGCTCGGCCAGCGTGTCTGCTTCATCCACACCGGCGGTATCTTCAGCGTTTTTCCGTTTCGCGACTCGCTGACGCGACTGCTCGATTCCTGAACCGTGGCGGAGCTCCGGCTCAAGGGCGGCGAGCTGGACGGGCTTCTTCTCCACTACCTCTCGGAAGGGCAGGGGCCGGTCACCGTCCTGCTCCACGGCCTGGGTGGCTTCGCCGAGTCGTGGCGCCATACCATTCCCGAGCTCGGGCGGCACGGGCGGGTCATCGCCCTCGACCTGCCGGGTTTCGGGAAATCGGGCAAGCCGCGACGCGCGTACACCCTGACCTTCCTGGCGGAGGCTCTCGACGCGTTCCTGCGCGCGCTGGGCCTCGAGCAGGTGCGCCTGGTCGGTCACTCCATGGGCGGCGCGGTCGCCGCCCGCTTCACGGTGGCCCACCCCGCCCGCGTGGAGCGGCTGGCCCTCCTCGCTTCCGCCGTGCCGGGCTTCCCGCTCCGGCCTTCGTGGATCTATCGGACGCTGTCCCTGCCCGGGCTGGGCGAGCTGCTCTCGAGGCTCATCACGCGGAGGATCTGCGCCACCGCACTCGAGCGGTGCTTCGTCTCGCCCGATGCCGAGGAGATCCGCTTCTTCGTGGACCACGAGTTCTCGGTCCGCGCCTCCGTCGAAGGGCGGGCGGCCTACCTCTCGCTCCTGCGCTCGGTCAAGGACGACTTCACGATGCACGCTCAGGGGTATCGAGACGGGCTGCTCAGGTTCCGGCGACCCATCCTGCTCGTCCACGGGGTCCAGGACGCCGTCATCCCGTTCGCCCACGCGCGGCAGGTGAGTCAGGGGCTCGACCTCGCCATCGCCAAGTGGCTCGACCGCTGCGGGCACTTCCCGCAGATCGAGCATGCCGCCACCGTCAATACCTACCTGACGGAGTTTCTCTTCGAGCCCGCCTCGCGCTGACGACGGCGGAAGTTACCGGGAGCGGCGGAGAGGAACGGCGGAAGTGTAAGGACTACAGCGTGTAGGTCTTGCCCTGCTCGAGGATGTGGATGCGGGTGGAGTCGACCATCGCCAGCTCCTCTGCGGTTTCCTGATACAGCTGCGGCTTGACGTGGTAGATCCACACGGGAATGTCTGGAGGCGCCTTGTCGATCTCACGCTTGAGCATCTCCGGCGTCAGGTGCCCGGAGGTCCGGGCGAGCGCGTCCATCCGGTTGGGGAAGGACGTCTCCACGATGATCGCCTTGATCCCGCGCATCTCGCGCGCGAGCTTCCAGATCTGCTGGGTCGGTCCCGTGTCTCCGCTGAACACGAAACCCGTCTCCCCGTCGTGGACCACGTAGCCCGTCGTGGGGATGGTATGGTCCACGGGCACCGGTGTCACCCAGAGCTCGCCCACCCGCGCCTCGCCTTCCTCGGCGAGGGCGCGGAAGGCCAGGACGGGATTCTTGGGGTCGGGGATGTTGGCGAAGTTGGGCCAGACCACGTCGTTGAAGACATGCGTGCGCAGGCTGTCGAGCACGGGCCCGATGCTGCAGGCCGTCACCCGACGCTCGGGCGCGATCATGGCCAGGGTGTCGGTGAGAAAGGCGAGGCCGGCGATGTGATCGAAATGGGCGTGGCTGACCAGTGCGTACTCGACCTCGATCTGCTCGGCGGGCGAGAGGGCGCCGCCGACGGTGCCGGCATCCACGAGGACTTTCTCGTCTACGAGAAAGGCCGAGGGCCGCTGTCCCTGCCCCTCACTTCCGAACGAGCCAAGGACTTTGATCTTCATTGCAGCCGCCAATAGCCTCCCGTAGGGCCGAGTTTAAACTTCGCAGAGTCTAGTCTACCAGTCGATTCTGGGTCAAGTTACCGACAATCGTCAGGACAGAAGTCTTATTCAAGGCCACCTTGCGCCCTGGTGAGCCCGTGTGGGAAGATGTGAGCGATGATCTTTCAGCAGATCGTCAATGAGGATGCCGGCTGCATCTCCTACCTGATTGCCTGCAGCCAGGCGGGGCAGGCCCTCGTGGTCGACCCTGCCCGGGACCGGGTCGACGACTACGCGGCGTGGGCTCGGCGCAAGGGACTCGAGCTGACCCATATCGTGGACACCCACGTCCATGCCGACCACATCTCGGGCAACCAGAGCCTGGCCGCCAAGGCGGGAGCCCGGGTGCACATCCATCCGGCGGCCGAGGCGGCCTTTCCGCACACGCCGATCGTGCACGGCGATGAGCTCCGCCTCGGCACCGTGCGGGTGCAGGTCATCCACACCCCGGGTCATACCCCGGACAGCGTCTGCCTGCTCGTCACCGACCTTTCGCGTGGTGAAGACCCGTGGTTCATCCTGACGGGCGACACGCTCTTCGTGGGCGACGTGGGCCGGCCGGACTTCGGCGGCGAGCGGGCGGCGGCCGACCTCTTCGAGAGCCTGACCAAGCGGGTGCTCACCCTGCCTGACAGCGTGGAGGTCTATCCCGCCCATGGCGGAGGCTCGTCGTGCGGGCGGGCCATGTCCTCCAAGCCCGGCTCCACCATCGGGTTCGAGCGCCGCTTCAATCCCGCCCTGCAGCCGCGGAGGGTGGAGGATTTCGTACGCGAGCTCATGACCGGCCTGCCGCCCAAGCCGCCGAGCTTCGACCGCATCATCGCGCGCAATCGCGCCCAGGCGCTTCCCTCCATGGGCGAGCTCCAGCCGCTCTCGGCCGCCCAGGCGCGCGAGGCCATGGCCAAGGGCGGCGTCATCCTCGACGTGCGCAGACCGGCCGAGTTCGGCGAGGGCCATGTGCCGGGCGCCATCAACGTCTGGATCGAGAGCAGTCCCTTCGCGCCGCGGGTGGCCATGATGGCCCCGGTCGATAGCCGCTTCATCCTGGTGGCGGCGGGCCCCTCGGACCTCCAGCGCAGTGTCGAGGCGCTGGGTCGGGCCGGCATGGACGACATCCTCGGCTATCTCCAGCGCGGCATGACGGACTGGAAGAGCGAAGGGCTGCCCCACGCGAGCGTCCCGCAGATCACCGTGCACGATCTCGCCACGATGCGGGAAGAGCGGGCCGACCTCGTGGTGGTGGACGTGCGCGAGGTCGCGTAATGGGACGACGGGCACATCGCGGGGGCCGTCAATGTCCCGATGAGCCAGGCCCTCTCGCGTATGGGCGAGCTGCCCGCGGATCGCCCCAAGGCCGTGCTCTGCGCGGGCGGGCTCCGATCCAGCTCGGTCATCAGCGCGCTCCGGCGGGCGGGATTGACCGACTGCTACAATGTCGCCGGTGGCATGCGGGAGTGGGTCAAGGCAGGCTATTCCACGGTCAAGCCCGGAGGAATCACGAACGAAGCATGAACGACGACTTCGACTACCCGATCATGTCGAGGGCCCTGATCCTGGGCGACAAGGAGACGGTCGCCCGCAAGACCCAGGAAGGCCTCGCCCTCGCCATGGATCCCAAGGATCTGATCTTCCGCGGATTGATCCCGGGCATGGACGTGGTCGGCGAGAAGTTCCGGCGCAATGAGTACTACGTGCCGCAGGTGCTCCTCTCCGCGCGCGCGATGTACGCGGGGCTCGACCTCCTCAAGCCCCTCATCACCAAGGCGGGCGGCGATGGCCAGTCGCTCGGCGTCATCGTCATCGGCACGGCGCAGGGCGACCTCCACGACATCGGCAAGAACCTGGTCGCCATGATGCTCGAAGGGGCGGGGTTCAAGGTCCACAACCTCGGCCGCGACGTGGCGCCGGAGAAGTTCGTGGCCGCGGTGGAGGAGCACGGGGCCCAGATCGTCGGCATCTCGGCGCTCATGACCACGACCATGCCCGCCATGAAGCGCACCATCGACGCCCTCGCCAAGGCCGGGCTGCGCGAGCGCGTCAAGGTCATGATCGGGGGCGCCCCCGTGAATCAGGCCTATGCCGACGAGATCGGCGCCGACGGCTACGCCAGGGATTCGACGATCGCGGTGACGCGCGCCAAGGAGCTCCTCGGCGTGGCGGCGGCCACCTGATGGCCCGACCGCGCGGCTGGGAGATCGTGGAGCGCGCCAAGGCGGGCGAGCGCCTCGTGTTCGACGGCGGCTACGGCACCGCCCTCTTCGCGGCCGGGCTCGGCAACGGCGCCTGCCCGGAGCTCTGGAACGACACCCACGCCGACATCGTGCGTGGGATTCACGAGGGCTATTTCAAGGCCGGCTCGGACTTCGTCGAGACCAACACCTTCGGCGGCACGCGGTTGAAGCTCAACGAGTACAAGATCGGCGATCGGACACGCGAGCTGAACGACAAGGGCGCCCGGCTCGCCCGCTCGGTGTGTCCGTCGGGCGGCTTTGTCGCGGGCTCCATCGGCCCCACGAGCTGCCTGCCCGTCGATTACGGAGTCGGCGACAACGTGGCCACGGACGACGAGTACTTCGCCACCTTCAAGGAGCAGGCGGAGGCGCTGGCCGAGGGTGGGGTGGACATCTTCGCGGTGGAGACCATGATGTTCCCCCAGGAAGCTACCGGCGCCATCAAGGCCTGCAAGGCGGCCGCCGACCTGCCCGTGATGGCGACCATGTTCTTCCAGTACGAGGAGATCCACGACCGCGACCGCACCATGTGGGGGGAGAGCCCGGCGGAGGTGGCGCGGACGCTCCTCGACGCGGGGGCGGACATCGTGGGCATGAACTGCGGTCGCGGCCCGGACCGCGCCATCGTGATCATCCGCGAGATGCGCGCCGTCACCGACGCGCCGCTGATCGCGTATCCGAACGCGGGCCTGCCCATCACCAAGGGCGACACGACCACGTACGAGCTGGGGCCGGAGGCCATGGCCAAGGACTACCCGGCCCTGCTCGATGCCGGTTGCAACATCGTGGGCGCCTGCTGCGGCGCGGGCCCCGAGCACATCCGCCTCATCGCTGAGGTCGCGCGCTCCCGCCGCTCGCCGCCGTGAGCGTGGCGCTCGACGTCCGCTCGCCCGTTCCCGTCGCCCTCGACCGCCGCTGCTTGTCCCTCCTCGTAGATCCCCAGGAAGTCCTGCGCTTCCAGGGCTATAAGAAGGGCATCGACATCCCGGATCGGACCGTGCTCGCGCTCTTCGACGAGGCGCTGGCCCTGGGCGAATCGCTCATGGAGCCGCGGTTCGTCTACCGCGCGGCGAGGGTGACAGGGCAAGGCCCCGGTGTGGTCCAGGCGGACGGCGAAGAGCTGCACATTCCCGAGATCGGGAGACTGTGGGGCGCGCTGGAGGCGGTCGGAGCGGGAATCTGTACCGTGGGTGCCGCCATCGAAGACCGGGTGCGAGAGCTGTGGGACGAACGAGAGCTCCCGCTCGCCGTGATGCTCGACAGCGTCGGCTCGGCGGCGGTGGAAAGCCTGGCCGAATACGTCAATGATCTCCTCTGCCAGGCGGCGATTCCCGCCGGCCTGAAGGTCACCAACCGGATCAGCCCGGGCTACGCCGGCTGGGACACTGCTGAGCAAGTCGCCCTGTTCCACCTCTGTCCAGGTGAGCCCATCGGCGTGACCCTCAATGACTCCTGCGTCATGGCCCCCGGTAAGAGCATCTCGATCCTCGTCGGCATCGGGCCCGAGGCGCGCGTGGATCACTACTTCACCCAGTGCCGGCGGTGCTGGATGCGCGACTGCGCCTATCGCCGCGCCCCCGCCGCGGTCACCGTGCGCCGATAGGCCATCCGGGAGCTGGAGTGTTACGATGGCCGGTGACATGGCGGACAACGTTATCCTCGTGGGATTCATGGGAGCGGGCAAGTCTTCGGTCGGGCGGCTCCTCGCCAGGCGGCTCGGACGCTGCTTCGTCGAGACCGACGACATGATCACCGCCAAGGAGGGGCGCCCCATCCCCGAGATCTTCACCGGGAGGGGCGAGCCGCACTTCCGCGCCCTCGAGGACGAAGCGGTGCGGCTTCTCGCCCTCAAGCGAGGCGATGTCATTGCCACGGGGGGCGGGCTGCCGTGCCAGGACGGGCGCGTGGAAGCCCTCCAGGCCCTGGGCACGGTCGTCTGGCTGTCGGGCGATCTGGCGACGCTCTGCGAGCGGGCGCTCAGAAGCGGAGATCGGCCGATGCTCCACGGCAAGACGCGAGAAGAGATCGAGACCCTCTACAAGTCCCGCGAGCCCTTCTACGCCAAGGCTGATCTGCGTGTGGACACGACGAGCCTCAATCCCGACCAGGTCGTGGCGGAAGTCTGGAAGGCGCTCGAGGCACGGACCCGACTTCCCCACCCTGCCGTTCCGCGCTGAGATGAGCGCGCCTTTCATCGAGCGTCTCCGGGAACGCCCGCTGCTGGGTGACGGCGCCATGGGCACCATGCTGTATGCCCGCGGCGTGCCGCTGGACGCGTGCTTCGATGTGCTGAACGTCAACGAGCCCAAGATCGTCCAGGGCATTCACGCCGAGTACATCCAGGCCGGCGCCGACTGGATCGAGACCAACACCTTCGGCGCCAATCGCTTCAAGCTGGGCGTCCACGGCCTCGCCGCGCAGGTGCGCGAGATCAACCTGCGCGGCGTCAAGCTGGCGCGGGACGTGCGCGAGACGCTCGGGCGCGACATCTTCGTGCTCGGCTCCATCGGCCCTCTTGGGAAGTACCTGGCCCCGCTGGGGTCGATCACGCCCGAGGAAGCCAGGGCGGCCTTTCGCGAGCAGGCGGAAGGGCTGCTCGAAGGCGGCGTGGATGCCTTCGTGGTCGAGACCTTCTCCGACCTCCAGGAGCTGCGCCTGGCCGTGGAGGCCGTCCGCGCCATCACGGATCTGCCGATCATCGCCTCGGTCGCCTTCACCCAGGATCACGTGACGTTCCTCGGCAGCACACCCGCCGAGGTGACGAGGACGCTGCGCGAGCTGCCCATCCAGGGGCTCGGGGCGAACTGCTCCGTCGGCTCGAGCACCCTGTACGAGGTGCTCGAGCAGATGCTGCCCGAGGTGGGCGGGCTGCCCGTGAGCATCCAGCCGAATGCCGGCCTGCCCTCGCGCATCGGCGAGCGTCTCATCTATGTCTCGTCGCCCGCCTACATGGCCGAGTACGCCGCGCGGATGATCGGCGCGGGCGCCCGTCTCGTGGGCGGCTGCTGCGGGACCACGGCCGATCACATCCGCGCCATGCGAGAGGCGGTGGATCGACACGTGCCGGGCCGGGGCGACCGGACGGCCGCGCCACGGCGCCCGCGCGTCGAGCGCGAGGTGCCGGCGCTCATCACCACGGCGGCCCCGACCTTGCTCCAGCGCAAGCTCGAGGCGGGCGAGTTCCTCGTCACGGTCGAGCTCGACCCCCCGCGCGGGCACAACATCGAGAAGCTCGTCCAGGGCGCCAAGCTCCTCAAGGAGCGCGGGGTCGAGATCGTGGACATCAACGACGGCTCGCTCGGCCGCGTGCGCATGTCGGTGCTGCCCACGGCCATTCTCGTGCGCGAGGCGACGGGCCTCGACATCAATATGCACTTCACCTGTCGCGACCGGAATCTCATGGGCATCCAGGCCGACGTGCTCGGCGCGCATGCCCTCGACATCCGGAACATCCTGGCCATGACGGGCGATCCGCCCCGGGGCGGCGACTACGTCAACGCCACCGCGGTGTTCGACGTGGACGCCATCGGGCTCATCCGCATCTTGACGGAGATGAACGAGGGACGGGATGCCACGGGCAATTCCGTCGGCGAGCCCACGGCGTTCTGCGTGGGGGCCGCCCTCGATCCCGCGGCCGCCGATCCTTCCCGCGAGATGGAGCGCTTCCTCGCCAAGGCCGAGGCGGGCGCCCGCTGGTGCCAGACGCAGCCCATCTACGATCTCGAGGTGCTGGAGCGGTTCTTCGCTCGCACGCGCCCGCCCATCCCGGTGGTGGTGGGCCTCCTGCCGCTGCATTCATCCCGTCATGCCGAGTTCCTCCATAACGAGGTACCCGGGATCACTATTCCCGACGCCGTCCGCGGACGCATGCGCGAGGCTGGGGAGCGCGGTCTGCGAGTCGGAATCGAGACGGCGCAAGAGCTCGTCCGCCACCTTCGGGGCCGCTACGCCGGTGCCTATCTCATGCCTTCCTTTGGGCGCTTCGAAGTCGTCGCCGAAGTTCTGGACGCGCTCCAGTAGCCACCTCCGCCGCGCAGGAGAAGCCATGGCCGACCTCAACGACGTGACCGCCGCCGAGGCGGCGCGCCGCATTCGCTCGGGCGCGCTGTCGCCGTCCAACCTCCTCGCCGCCTGCCTCAAGCGTATCGACGCCCTCGAGCCCACCCTCAAGGCCTGGGTGCATCTCGACCGTGATGCTGCCGCGCGCGTGGCTGTGCAGCGGGACATCGAGGCGCGCGAGGGGCGCTTCATGGGTCCGCTCCACGGCGTGCCCGTGGCCCTCAAGGACATCTATGACGCCGCCGGTCTGGTAACCACCGCGGGGGCGGGGCCGTGGGCGCACCGGCGCGCCACCGTCGATGCCGTCTCGGTAGCCCGGCTGCGAGCGGCCGGCGCGGTGATTCTCGGCAAGGTGACGACGACGGCCTTCGCCTTCCGCGATCCGACGGAGACGGGGAATCCGTGGAATCCCGCGCACACGCCGGGCGGATCGTCGAGTGGCTCGGGAGCCGTTGTCGGGTCTCGGATGGCCCCGCTGGCCCTGGGCACCCAGACGGTGGGCTCGGTGCTGCGTCCCGCCGCCTACTGCGGAGTCGTGGGCTTCAAGCCGACGCACGGGCGCATCAGCGCCGTCGGCGTGGTGCCGCTGGCGTGGAGCCTGGACCATGTCGGGGTGCTGTGCCGCTCGGTGGAGGATGCGGCGCTCGCCCTGGCCATCATGGCCGGACACGATGCCGCCGATCCTCATTCGGTCTCCATGCCCCTCGATGACTATATCGGCGCCGTCGCGTCCCCCGCCGCGCCGCGGCTCGGGGTGCTGCGCCCGCTCGTCGAGCGTGCCGAGCCGGACAATCGCGCGCAGATCGATTCCACCCTCAAGGCGCTCCGGGCCGCGGGCGCCCAGGTCGAGGACGCGCCACTTGCGGTCTCCTTCGCGGGGCTCCCCGAGGCGGGCGACACGGTGATGCGCGCGGAAGCGGCCGCCTTCCATCGCGATCTCTACGCGCGCCACGCTGCCGAGTATCCGGTGCACCTGGGCGAGCGCGTCAAGGACGGGCACACCGTGCGGGCGGTGGACTATCTCGCCGCCCAGGCCCACCGCCGCGCCTTCCGCTCCGACATGGCTCCTGTCGCCTCGCGCTTCGACGCGCTCGTCTCTCCGACCGCGCCGGGCCCCGCGCCCAAGGGCCTGGCCTTCACGGGCGACGCGTCATTCTGCGCGCCGTGGAGCTCCGCGGGCATGCCGTCGATCTCCCTCCCCACCGGCCTCGCGCCGAGCGGACTGCCCTTTGCCTTCCAGCTCACGGGGGCTCCGTGGTCGGAGGCGCGTCTCTTCGCCGCCGCCGCGTGGTGTGAGCGCGCCATCGGGTTCAAGGAAGCGCCGCGTGCTTGACCTCAAGATCACGGGCGGACACGTCTTCGACGGTACGGGGACGCCGGCGGTGCGCGTGGATGTCGGCGTCACCGGCGAGAGCATCGCAATGGTCGGTGACCTCGCGCGCGAGCCGGCCGGACAGACCCTGGACGCCTCTGGCCTCATGGTGGCGCCCGGCTTCATCGACATGCACTCGCATTCCGACTGGCGGCTCTTCGGCAATCGGCGCGCCGAGTCCAAGATCCGCCAGGGCGTGACCACGGAGGTCGTGGGCAATTGCGGATTCTCGCCCGCTCCCGTGTCCCCCGAGTTCAGAGAGGATATGCGGGGCTTCGCGCTCTACGTTCCGCCCGGCATGGACTTCTCATGGGTCTCGGTGAAGGACTTCCTCCGCCGCTACGAGGAGGAAGGGCTCGCCCTCAACGTCGCGCAGCTGATCGGTCATGGCACGCTGAGGCTGGCCGCCATGGGCTTCGCCCGGCGACCGCCCAGCGCCAAGGAGCTGGCGACCATGCGGAGCCTCATGGAGGCGGCCATGGTCGACGGCGCCTGTGGGCTCTCCACCGGACTCATTTACGCGCCCGGCTCCTATGCCGAGACCGCCGAGATCGTGGAGATCGCCAAGGGTGCCGCGGTCGCGGGAGGATTCTATGCGAGCCACATCCGCGGTGAGGGCGCCACTCTCCTCGACGCGGTCGCCGAGGCCATCAGCGTCGGACGCGAGGGCGGACTGCCGGTGCAGGTGAGCCATATCAAGGCCGCGGGCCGCGCTCACTGGGGAAGGGTCGGCGACGCTCTCGCCCTGATCGACGGCGCGCGCGCCGAAGGCCTCGACGTCATGGCCGATGTCTACCCATATACGGCGTCGAGCACCACGATCCGGACGCTCCTGCCGGACTGGGTGCTCGAGGGCGGCATGGAGGCCATGCTGGGTCGGCTCCGCGATCCCGCCACGCGCGAGCGCATCCGGATGGACATGGCCCAGGGACCCGTCCTGGCCCGGGGCCTCGAGTGGAGCAACATCATGGTCGCCTCCGCGCCGTCACACCCGGAAATCGAGGGACGGCGCTTCGACGAGATCGCGAGAAGCTGGGGCAAGGATCCGGTAGAGGTCGCCTTCGACGTCATCGAGAGCGAAAAGGGGCGCGGCAACATCATTCTCTTCCAGCTCGACGAGGCCGACCTTCGCCGCGCGCTTGTCCACCCGCGCGTCATGATCGGCTCTGATGGGTCGTCGCTGGCGGCAAGCGGCCCGATGGCCGACGGCAAGCCCCATCCTCGGAGCTACGGCACCTTCCCGCGCGTGCT
>Ga0137397_10000880_pt1 | contig 20770 bp, 16 predicted proteins | sample czorhiz116metaG_FD_106658 | JGI IMG/M metagenome (GOLD analysis project Ga0137397, IMG submission 106658) | Vadose zone soil microbial communities from Angelo Coast Range Reserve, California, USA - czorhiz1.16 metaG | ecosystem: Environmental > Terrestrial > Soil > Vadose zone | place: USA... | reverse complement strand
TCGGTGCCGGGACTCCTGGCGAGCATCGGCTGGTCCATCGGCGCCGTCGCGGTCTTGTGGATGATCCTCATCCAGATGTTGCGCCGGACGGTGTTCCCCGCGGCGACTGCGGCGCTGGTGTTTCCCGGACTGGTCGTGTTCGCGATCGGCAACCTCATTTACGCTGTTGTCGCGCTGCGCGGAACCCTTCAGGCGGGTGGCCCGCTCGACTTCACGTGGGACGCCGGACTGCTGATGATCGCCGCCGCGGCGGCGATCGCGCCCGACTACGCCCAGCACCTCGAACGGCGCGCCTCGACCAGACCGGAACCGGGAATCACCACCCGCATCGTCGCCCTCGTCATCGGACTCGTGGCCATGACGGGCCTGGCGATCGCCGCGATCCTAAAGCCCAAACCGGACGCCGATGATGCCCTCATTATCGGCGTCGGACTGGCGATCGTAGCCGCTCGCGTGATCTACTCGCTCGGCGTGGATCGGCGGTATGAACAGGTCCTCGAAGATGAGGTCGCCAATCAGACTCGTTCGCTCATGAGCTCGCTCGGCGCGACGGCGTCCGCGGAGCGCAGTCTCCGCCTGCTCATGGAAGCGGTCCCCGACGCCATCAGCGTGGTGGACCGCAATGCCTACGTGCTCGACGAGAACACCGCAGGCCGTGCCCTCGTCAACGCGTCTCCCGGCGACGCCCGGGAGACCGGCGGCAGGCGTTCGGCACTGGGGTGGCTCGAGGGAACGGGGGCACGGATAGCGCGCGAAAATCTGGCCGCGGCGTTCGATGGTGAGCTGCGCCGCTTCGAGGTCCGGTTTCAACGCCCCGACGGCAGCGACGGCACCGGCCAGGTCCTGCTCGCGCCGGTGCGCGAAGGCGGCCGCATCCCCAAAGTGCTCGTCCTCGTCCGCGACATCACGGAGCAGCGCCGGACGCAAACGCAGCTCCAGCAGGCCGAGAAGCTCGCGGCCATGGGACAGCTCGTGAGCGGCGTGGCGCACGAAATCAACAACCCCGCCGCCATCATCTCCGGATTCGCACAAACGCTGTTGCTCGATCAGCTCCCGCCCGATCAGCGCGAGACCGTACAGATGATGTACGACGAGGCGACGCGCATCGGCCGCATCACGTCGAACCTGCTGGCGTTCGCACGCGCCGGAAGCAAAGAGCGGACACTCGTGGAGCTGAACGAAATCGTCCGCCGGACCTTCGCGCTGCGATCGTATCACCTAACGACGCTCAACACCACCGTGAATCTCGAGCTCGACGAGGCGAACCCCAAAGCGTGGGCCAACGGGTCGGAAGTGCAGCAGCTGTTGCTCAACCTGCTGATCAACGCCGAGCAGGCGCTGACCACGGTACCGGGCCGGCGGGTCATTACGATCCGGACGATGGTCGCCGGCGACGACGGCGTGGAGCTTCAGGTCGCCGACACCGGGCCCGGCATCCCGGCCGACATTCAGGAAAAGATCTTCGATCCGTTTTTCACGACGAGGCCCGAAGGCACGGGGACGGGACTCGGCCTATCCATCTGTTACGGAATCGTGCACGACCACGGCGGCCGGATCTCGGTGCATTCCGCAGCAGGACACGGCGCGACGTTCACGATCGCGCTGCCGCGAGACGCGCGCACGCGCCAACGCTCCACGCCGGCACCGATGCCGATACCCGTCGAAGCGCGCGAAGCAGACGGCGCGCTCTCCGTGCTGCTGATCGACGACGAAGAGGGCCTGCGCCGGGCGGTGGTGAGCTTTCTCAAACGCCGTGGGATGCACATCATCGCGGTGGAGGATGGAGGCGATGCGCTGCGCGTGCTGCGCCGCGAGCGCTTCGACGTGATCGTGTCGGATGTCCGGATGCCCGGGATGAGCGGCGGCGAGTTCCTGGAGCGGCTGCGCCGCGAGCATCCAGCGATGGTGAAACGCCTGATCTTCACCACCGGCGATACGTTCGCGAGCGATACGTCCTCATTGCTGCGGGATTCGGGCGTGCCGTCGCTCGTGAAACCGTACGATTTCGCAAAGCTGGAGGGCGTCCTCCGTCAGGTGGCAGAAGCCGCTAGAACCTCGACTTGAGCCGCACCTCGAGGTCCGACCTCCCGATGCCGCTCGCCGTCGGCGCCAGGCTGAACCGGACCGGCTCGGCATCGACCGCGAGCGCATCGAGCACCTGCTCCGCCACCGTCAGCTCGTAGTCCCCCGGCTTTACTCCCATGAGATAGAAGGCGCCGTCGTTGAAGGTCACGAGGGTGCGCCGGGTGCCGCTGCGCCGATCCGTGAGAATGAGCGTCACGCCGCCTACTCCCGCGCCGTTGCGGACGACTCGGCCCTCGATGACGCCGGCTTCGACCACCGGGATGTCGAGACTGCGGAAGCGATTGGGCCCCGGGACGATACTCGTCCGGGCGAACAGCGGTACGAACAGGGGCGAGTCGAGCGACACCGAGTCGAGACTCACAATGACCGGCTCGAAGGGCACGAGATCCCAGACGCGATAGGCGCCGCTCGAATCGGTGCGTGCCGACAGGGAGCCGACGAGGACACGCGCGTTCGGGACCGCCGGTTCGCCCACGTCACGGATGCCGTTGGCATTCACATCCATGAAGACGCGCCCCGACAGGCCGGAACGCTCGAGGGAGGGGCCGGGGGCCACGCCCAGCCGATCGGTGCGGCGGTCCCAGAGCACCGACCCCTGGAGAAACTGGGTGGCGCTGACCGGCTGGCCCGGCGGCGCGAGCACTGATGTGACGGCGCGCATCGCCGAGAAGTACGAGGTCACGGTGACCGTGTAGGTGAGCCCCCCCCCGACATTGCCGCGCAGCCAGTTTGCGCCTACCTCGACCCGCACGCCGCGCGCGAGCGGGTGAGCGGCAAAGGCGGACCAGGAGACCAGACCAGCCTGTCGCTCGATCTCCGCGTTGGTGCGCAGCAACGTCTGGCTCAGGAACCTGCCCCAGCGGGCCTGCGGCATCACGAACGTCGCAAGACCGATGTATTCACCGGTCGTGGTTGGCCCGTGTTCCGTCCGCACGTAGGGGAGCAGCCGCATCTCGTCGGTCTGCAGTGAGGCACCCAGGCGTGTCCGTGTCAGCGCGCCGGCATCGGTGCTGATGCGCTCGAACCGTCCGTCGAAGAAGAAGAACCCGTGGCTCGTCTTGGGACGCAGAAATCCGGTGAGGGTCCACTGCGCGCGGCGGCCGGGCACGGCGAGCACCGATGCGGAATCACGCGTGAAACGCACGTACTCCCCTTCCAGTCTGAAATCGACGGACGGCTCGTAGCGCAGTGCTCCACGCACGAGTCCCGCACCCACCACTTCACTTTGGATCGCCCAGGCGTTGCTCGGATTCCCGACCAGCGCCGCGTAGGGATGCGTGCGATCCGCAAGCGAGTCCCGCCAGTACCGGTCCACTCCACCCTGCACGGTCCACCGCGCCGTGGCGCCGTAGCGCAAGTCGAGATTCGTCGTCGCATGGCAGATAAAGGACGGTTGCGGGCAGCGTCCTGCCGCGAGCCCGTACTCGAACCGGCGCGCGGGGAGCAGCTCTTGCAGCACCCGATAGGTGCGGTTGAATTCGCGGATCTCGCCGAACGGGCCATAGGCGACGAAGTCGACCGGGTTTTCGCCATAGTGCACCGGCAGATCGATGGCGAACCCGCCCGACGCGCCGGCCGAATCGTAGGCAACGAGGTCGCCGCCGCGATACGCCTCGACCGACCATCCTGGCTCGAGGCCGCCGCCGTATCGCAGCGACCCGATGAGCGACGGCCGGACGAACGGGGCGTTGGTGATCGAGACGCCCTCGAGCGCGCGTGAGCGCGGGCCCGTGGACGCCACATCGCCCAGCCGCAGCTGCTTGACCCAGCGGTTCTCGCGCCAGACGCCGGTCCACGAGGCATCGACGTGCAGCCGGCCCTGCTCCGCCGGACCGACGCTCTGCGCCAGCATCTCGAGCGATCCGCCGCCGACGTCGGCGCCCAGTCCGAATCCGTACGTAGACCCGGCAAGCGGATCGCTGGACGGCGAATAGAGCGAATAGTCGACGACGACGCCGTCCCACGACGGACGCTGGAGGCCCAGCGTAAGGTCGGCGCGCATTCCATCGGGACGCCGCAGGTAGGCTTCGCGCGCGGCTTCCCGCCGCAGCCGCCGCGCGATCGGCAGGCTGCTCGGATCAATGACCGTGGCGGTCAGATCCGACCAATCGACCGCGAACATCACGCCGAACAGGTCGCCCAGACGCTCACTCCCGACGTAGAGCTCCGGGGACTCGAAGCGAATGAATTCCCGCTCGATGCGGACGCGGCGATCGCCGTACTGCATCGAGTCGCTGCGCGGATCGATCACGATGCGGAGGTTGCCGGGATCGACCGTCGCTTCCAGCCGTCCATCAGGGGTCAGGCGATGGCGTATCTCGACGAGCTGAAAGAACTGCGAGAGCGGCAGCAGCACCTCGGAGCGGACGCGATACGCCTGCACCGTCGTCCCGCTGATGCGGCCGACGCGCAGATCGATCACCACCGGCTCAGGTACGGTGTCCTGGGGCACGACGGCACCGAGGCTCAGGGCCGCCAATAGAGCGAACATGGTCTACTGGTAAAGGAGGGAGACGACGACTGTCCCCTGGTAAATCCCGGGCTTCGCCGCGGCAGCGGGGTTCACGGTGCCGCCCAGCCAGACGTACATGTTCGGATTCGGAGGTGGACCGAACCGGCCGACCACGCCGCTCGCCGGATTGAACGCCGTCCCCGCAGCCGCGTTGTTGTTGGCGCGGTTCCAGCGGGCCGACGTGGCGCTGAAGGTGATCGGCATCGTCGAGCCCGGCAGCGCCTGGATGTTGGTCAGCTGCGTCGGCAGAGTGAAGCTGATGATCACGAGCGCATTCGAGCTGCCGGTGACTTGCCATGCGCCCGCGGTTGCCGCGGTCGGAAGCACTGTCGTCGCGACGCCTTTGATCACCGTGCCGAAGTTCAAATCTCTCAGCGTGGCGATCGTCATGCCGACCGTTACGACCACTGCGTCGGCCGAGACGGACGCCCCGGACTGCGCCGCGAGACGTCCGGGCAGACCAAGCGCCACGACAAGCAGCACGATGTTTCTCACGGAACCACGAGCGGGACGGAATCGCGAACGGCCGGCGCCTTGAGCACGACCTTGGGATCGAGATCTTCGCGCTCGGCGACGACTTCATAGCGCAGCCAGTAGCGGCCCCGCGGCAGTCCCGGCGCCGGGATCGCGCTGGCGAGACGGGGCTCCATCGTGAAGTAGACGCCGATCGGAGATCGGTACGACGTGACGAGCGAATCCCCGACGCGCTGCGCACGCACCGCGCCCATCGAGTCCACTAAGGTCTCGCGAATCATGCCGATGAACGCAGCATTGCCATGGCGCTGGATCCTGGCACGGGTGATCACCGAGTCGCCGACGATTCGGGCGCGCAGACTCGACAGCGACACACCCGTCATCACCGGACCCTTGCGATAGTTCACGCCGATAATGGTGCGGACCTCGAGCTTGAGGCCCACCTGAATCGCGGTCGTATCCGATACGCCGGTGATCGGTACGCTGCCTGCCTGGGCGGCAATCACGAGCCGCACCCAGTACTCGCCGTCGGCGAGTCCCATCGGCGGCCGGGCGAGCAGGCGGACGGTCTGGCGCTCCTTCGGGGCTACAGTCAGGCGCCGGGGGAAGGCCTGAATCCACGCGAGCGCCGACGGCACCGTCGAGTCCGGATTCTCGACCGTGTTCAGCTTGATGCTGCCGCTCGAGTCCGTGGTCGGATAGCCGAAGATCGTCGAAATCGTGACTTCGACCGGTTCGGTGCCTGGATTGTAGAGCAGGACCGACCCGCTGCGCTGGCTGTGATCGATGAACACCGCGTGCGGGGCGACCATGACGCCCTGCGCGGCGAGTGAGGCGCTGGCGAGCGCCAGGAAGCAAGCGAGGCCCGCCCCCACGGCGCGGATCATGGCAGCACCGTCACGTTGAGGATGATCGTCGCGGTGTAGGCGCCGGCGCGCTGATTCGTGGCCGGGTCCGCTGTGGCGCCTACAAACACCGAGCCGCGGCCGCTATTGGACAGCGTCGCGGTGAACGGCTGCTTCGGATCGAATCCCACTTGGCTCCCAATCGCCTGGGTTTGCGAGAACCCTGCGTCACTGGCTCCAAAGGTGAGCGGCATCTGTGCTCCAGCTGGTCCGGTCATCGTGAGCGGCAACACGAACGACAACAGCACATTGCCCTTCGGACCCTTGATGTCGAACTGGCCGCTGTTGGCGGGATCGCTGCGTAACACCACTCGCGGCACACCGGGCAACACCGCGCCGAACGTCACGCCACGCATGCCCGTGACGGTGAGCGGCTTGCCCTGTGCCAGTAGCGGCACGCCGAGCAGCATCGGTCCGATCACGATCCACGATGTGCGTTTCATAGGCTGAGTGCGTCTCCTTGCGACAGCGCCGGCAGAGGAATATGAGTCCCCTGCCGGCGCGCCATCAGCTCGACGCCAAACTCCAGTCGCTTAGTAAACCACCGTCATGACGATCGAACCCGTGTAGACTCCCGCCGCCTGGTTCGTCGCCGGCTGCACCTGCGCGCCAATCCAAACCCACAGCTGGCCGGATGCGTTCAGGCTCGGGCTCGCGCCCGCCGACGGAGAAAAGCCAATCCCGCCGGTCTGAGTGCTGTTTTGAGCATGCACACCAGCGTAGCTCACGATCGGCATGGTGTTACCAGCAGAACCGAGCGTAGCGGGGAGTGTGAACGACAGGGTTACCGGAGTGCTTGCCTGGCCGTTGATGTCAAAGCGGCCGGCGTTCGTGAGGTCCATAGCTACGACCGTCTTGTTCACGCCCGGGAACACGTTCCCGAAGCTCAACTGCTGAGCGCCAAGCACGTTGATCGGCGTCTGCACACTTGCCGTCGCCGTGATGCTGGCGTTGTTCGCCTGGGCCTGGAGCGCCGTGCCCGTCAGGACGAGGGCGGCAACAACCAGGGATAGCTTCGTGATGCTGCGCATGTCGTTACTCCTAGTTTGGTGTCGAGCTATTAGTCAGTTGGAGTGCCATTCGGCGCCTCCACCCTTCAGGAAGCTTGTCAGGGCAAGGGTTATGCCAGCTGCCAATTTCTTGTGCGCTGTCAACTTTCTTGACGCATTAGGCTGGAAAGACGGAAACCACAATAGGACTTGGAGTTAGCTAATGCAACACAGAAGAGGTGTCAGAATTCTTGACGGTTTTTGGCGCGCGACTGGAACAGCTAGAATCGTGTAAGACACCATCTCATAGAGTGTTACGTCGTTACAATTGCTCGGCACGACCCCTGCCCTAGTGGGAAACCGAAATCCAACGGTACTCACTCACGGGAGCAGGCAAATGCGGTTCGGGCTCGTAGCGGTTCTGGTGGTGGGAGCGCTGATGCTGATGGGGCGGGATGCAGAAGCCCAAGCCCGTGGCACCCTGCAAGCCACCGCGACGGTGGTGGATACGCGTCAGGGCTTCGAGGCTCTCTCCGCTGTCCGTCAGGCGCTTACCGATTCCCGAATCGAGAGCCCCTCTACTGTCGCGACAGTAGCTCAGGTCTCTACCGAACACAAGTCGGGCGCGGTGGTCGTGACGGTCGACTTCTCACGAAACTAAGAGACGCAACAGACGCAGCAGACGCAGCAGACGCAGCAGGTCTACCTTAGATGCTGTAGCATGGACAATCTCGCACACGCGCTCGTGGGCGCCGCACTCATGCGTGCCGTCGCCGATCGTCACGTGCCGCGCGCCGCCTTGATCGGCATCGTGGCGGCGAACACACCCGACTTGAGCGAGCTCGCCATCGGCCTTCCGGGACCGCGCGCCGACTACCTGGTTCTCCATCGTGGCATCACGCACTCGCTCATCGGCGCCGCCGTGGAGATCGTCGGTCTCACGCTCCTGATCGGAGCCGGGTGGCGCGTGGCACGCTGGATCCTGAGCCGGCACGGTCGAGCGGTCGCCGTTCCGGCGTGGGGATGGCTTGCCGCGGGTATCGGAGCAGCGGTCCTGAGCCACCTCTACATGGACTGGCAAGGCTCCTACGGCTGGCGGCCGTTCCTTCCCTGGAGCGGCACGTGGTACTACCTGGATTGGGTCGCCATCGTCGACCCGTTCTTCTGGTTGGTGCCGCTGGTCGCGCTCGCGTGGGGCGCGGAGCGCCACTGGACTCCACTCGCCGCGGCCCTCGTGGTTGGTGGTACAATCACAGTCTTCCTGGTCCGCGCCCACGATCTGGTCGCCGCGTGGGTCTTCGTTGTGTATGGAATGGTGTGCGTCGTCGCTGTGATCGGATGGATTGGCTACTGGTTCGGTCCCGTGGGCCGGCAGCGAGCCGCGGCACTCGCCCTGCTGCTCCTCGTTGTGTACGCCGGCGCTCAGGGAGTCGTCGCGACAGGCCGGAAGCGAGCGATCCGCCAGGTGGCCGAGCGACGCTTCGGCGCCCGCGCGTCGTGGGCGGCCCTCACCAATGTCGGCCGGCCATTTACGTGGGAGGCGATCTACGCGAGCGCTGACACTGTCGCGGGCGACGACTGGCAGCTACCGCGACATCTGCGCGCGGGGGAGGTCCAGCGCGCGATCACGCAGACGCGCGAGGGGCGCGCCATGGCACAGTTCGCTCGGTTCCTGGCGGCCGAGGTGGATACGACCAGCGCGACGATCTATTTGCGGGACGCGCGCTACGCGCGCGCCGGCCGCGACGGCTGGGCGGTGGTGAAAGTCAGGATGGAGTCAGGTCGCTGAACGTGAGGCCCGAGCCGCGACGGTCCTTCAATTGTCGGCGCGAATCGTACGTGCGGCGCTCCACGCGACTGCGCCGGTCGGTGAGCCCCCGCCGTTCCACCAGCACCGCAGTCTTCCGTTGCCGGCGTTCGGTGATGCGGCGATCGAGTCCCGAGCGCCGCTCGGGCCGCACGCGGCGCTCGACCTGATGCCGGATGGGGCGGTGCGTGTTGTCCATCCCGACCAATCTGCGACGTTCGAGTAGTTCGTGCCAGCCGAAACGACCGACTACATTTCTCGCCCGTGCACACGCCCGATCGACGCTCGCCGAAACCGAGTGTGACGTCCGTCACCAGCGCCGCCGCGCCGCCCCCCCCGCCTGCCCTGCCCGCCCAGATGCCGGCGGCGGGGTTGCTCGACGACGCGCTGCGCGCGCTGGAGCCCACATTCCGGCTCGACAACCTCGTGGCGCTGTCGTCGGATCGCGCGCTGTATCACGCCTGGGATCGGGTGCTGAAGCGGCACGTCTCGATCCGCGTGCATCTCGCGGCCGAGGCGCCGGGACGCGCCTGGTTCATGCGCGAGACCGAAACGCTCGCGCAGCTCGACCATCCGGCGATCCGGCACGTCTACGCCGCCGGCGAGATCGCGTCGTTCGCGTATCGCACCGCCAATTGGATCGAAGGCGAAAGTCTTGCCGACGCGCTGCGGCGCGGTCCGCGCCCGATTCCGCAGTGCATGTCGCTGATCCGTGATCTCCTGGCCGCGCTCGAGCACGCGCATGCACGCGGCATCATCATGCGCCGCATCGTTCCCTCGACGCTGATGATCAACAGCGGCGGACAAGGCGTCATCACCGATCTGCGGTACTCGAACTGGTGCCTGCCCTATCTGCCGCCGATGCCGACGGACGACCCCAGCGCGGCCTACATGGCGCCCGAAGTCCGCGCCGGGGAAGCCGGTGAGCCCGCGAGCGACGTGTACAGCGTCACCGCGAACATCTACGCGGCACTCACCGGCAACCCGCCAGACCCGGATCCCGAGCGCCTCGTGCCACCGCGCCAGGTGCGCCAGGCGGTTCCCGCCGCCGTCGAGCGCGTGATCATCCGCGCGCTATCGCGCGTGCCGAAGAACCGCTACTACACGGCGACCGAGATGTTGGAGGACTTTGTCAGTGACGCCGGCACCTTCCAGGTGCTCGCCGCCGCACCGACCGTGACGGAGTCGGGCTTCGAGCGACGCCTGCGGCGCGCGCTCGGCGACGACTACGAGCTGTTGGAGGAGATCGGCGCCGGCGGCTTTGGGCGAGTGTACCGCGCGCGCGATCTCGCGCTCGAGCGCGACGTGGCGATCAAGGTCCTGCATCCGGCGCTCACCCCGGATCCCGGCGTCATGGAGCGCTTCCGCCGCGAGGCGCAGCTCGCGGCCCGGCTGCGGCATCCCAACATCGTGAGCATCCTCGACATTATGGGCCGCGCCGGCCTGACCTGGTATACGATGGAATACGTGCCAGGCTCGAATATCGCGCAGGTGGTGCAGCGCCACGGGACCTTCTCACTCGAGCAAACGGAGCGATTGCTCAATGAAGCCCTGTCGGCACTCGAGCATGCCCACAGCATGGGCCTTATCCACCGCGACCTGAAACCGGAAAACATGCTGATCGAGCCCGACGGCCGGCTCCGCATCACCGATTTCGGGCTCGCGCTGGCGCTGCGCGGTGGCGCGCGATTCGGCGGCGCCACGTCACGCAGCGGCACGCCGCAATTCGCCGCACCGGAGCAGCTGCTGGGTGAGCGGGTCGATCAACGCGTCGACCTCTATTCGCTGACGGCAGTTGTCTATTTCGCACTGCTGGGGAGGCCGCCGTTCAGCGGGAAGACGCCGGAGCAGATTCTCGCGAAGCAGACGACCGACGACGTGCCGCCGCTGTCCGTCGAGCGGCGTGACGTGCCGCGGGAGCTCGAGGACGTGCTGCGGCGCGCGCTACGCAGCGACCCCGCCGAGCGCTTCCACTCCGCCGGCGCGTTTCACGCCGCCGTGAAGGGTGTTTTCGGCGGCTTCCTACGAAGACTGGCTGCGCTGTTTCGGCCTGAATCCTAGCGCCAGCGGAAGATCTTCAGCGCGATCACGAAGCTCACGGCGCCCCAGGCTACGACGATCACCAGCGGCGTGACAAGGCTCGTCACCGCGGCGCCGTCGATCATGACGGCGCGCAACGCGTCATTGAGCGCAGTGAGCGGCAGCGCCTTCACGAACGGAATCATGGCATCTGGGAAACGCGCGTAGGAGAAGAACGTCCCCGACAGAATCCACATCGGCAGCATCACGAGGTTCATCAGTCCTGAGACACCCTCGATCGTCTTCGCCCGGCTCGCCACCAGCAGCCCCAGTCCCGCGAAGGAGAACGACCCGAGGATCGTGATCCCTGCCAGCGTCGCGAACGACCCTCGCACCGCGACACCGAACAGCAGCCAACCGAAACCTACCAGCGCCACGACCTCCACGATCAGGAAGACGAGCCGCGAGAGGATGAAGCTCAGCAGGTAATGGCTGCGCCGCATCGGCGTCGCCATGTAGCGCTTGAGCAGCTTGCGTTGGCGCGCTTGCACGACGGAGAACCCGACGCCCCAGATGCCGCTGCCGAGCAGATTCATGCCAAGCAGTCCGGGGATCAGGAAGTCGATGTACCGCGAACCCGGAGCGACCGCGCGGTCGTCCCGTACCGCGACGAGATCCTTCCGACCGCGCTCCCGCTGCAGCACGTCGTCGACTTCCAGGCGGGCGAGCCCGCTCTCGGTCCGGGTCGAGTCATAGCGATACACGATCGGATCACCCGGGATCACGAGCAGCGCGACGCGACCGGTCCGCAGCCGGAGGCGCGCGGTCGCGGTATCGAGCACCGTGGCGAGCAACCGTGGAGACGAATCGAGCACGACTGCCACTGCGCTGTCACCCGGCCCGGCGACTACGCCGACCTGCAGCTTGCCCGGTCCGGTGTTGCGGAAGGCGAGCCCGAGCGCGAACGCGAGCACGATGGGAAAGCCGAACACCCAGAACACCGCTTCCGGCTCGCGGTAGAACTCCCGCATCCGCGAGAGCGCCAGCTGGTACATCGGATGCTCACGTATCACGGAGCTGCCGTCCCGTGAGCGCGACGAAGACGTCGTCGAGCGTGGCGTGATGCGTGGTGAGCGACGACAGCTCGAGCCGCCGCTGCTGCAGCAGGGCGAGCAGCGCGGGGAGCGTGCGATGCAGCTCCGTCACGGTCAACGACAATCCCCCCCCACCGGTACCGGGACGGACCGCGGTCACGCCGCCGACGCCCCGGATCGGATCCATGAGATCCTCGGGGACGCCGTCGCTGAGCGCGAACTCGATGACGTGCTCCGCACCGAGCGACGCGATCAGCTCGCGTGGCGTGCCGAGCGCGATGACCTTGCCGTGATCCATGATCGCGACGCGGTCGCACAGCCGCTCCGCTTCCTCCATGTAATGCGTCGTGAGCAACACGGTGCCGCCGGCGGCGCGAAACCGGCGGATGATCTCCCACAGCTGCCGGCGCGAGTGCGGGTCGAGACCCGTCGTCGGCTCGTCGAGGAACAGCAGCTCGGGCTTGCTCACCAGCGCGCACGCCACCGCCAGCCGCTGCTTTTGTCCGCCGGAGAGCGTCACCACGCGCGCCTTCCGCTTTTCGTCGAGCTCGACGAGCGCGAGTACTTCCTCGACCGTATGCGACCGGCGATAAAACGATCGAAACAACGCGAGTACTTCGCTGACCGTGAGCTTGTCGGCGAGCTGCGTCTCCTGCAGCTGAATGCCCAGCCGCTCGCGCAGCGCGCGCCCGGCAGCGCCTTCGCGCCACGGCGTCCCTAGAATCTCGACGTCGCCGCTGTCGGGCGGCGTCAGTCCCTCGAGGATCTCGATGGTGGTGGTCTTCCCGGCGCCGTTCGGGCCGAGCAATCCAAAGCACTCGCCCGCGCCCACGGTGAGATCGAGGCCCGCGACAGCCACGACGTCACCGAAGCGCTTGGTCAGCGCGCGACAGTTGATCGCTACGATTTTGGCTTCTCTTTGTCTTTTTCGGGCGGCGCTTCGTGGGCCATCTTGAGCGCCTGATCGAGCTGTATCGTCATGCTGTTCACGCCATCCGCCAGCGCGCGCAGCTTCATGTTGATCCCCGTCCCTGCCCGGTTCGCGACGATCGCCAGTTGGCCGGCCACGTCAGGCAGCGTGCCGAGGTTCGCGGTGAGGGCGCGCTGCCGCATGTGCGACAGCTCTCGCGCGATGTTCCCGCAGATGCCGTTGATGATTTTCTCCTTCGCGGCGCGGTTCGATTCGAGCTCGGCGACCAGCTTCCTCACGTGATCCACGGTCCGCACGTAGCCTTGCAGCTCCTCGATGCGGCGGATCTGATTCGCCGATTGTTTTATCGTAGAAGAGCCTCGGTGCGCGCGCGCCCATCCACGAGCGACAGCGGAGACACGCCGAGCAGCGCGCCGAGCGTCGGGGCAATGTCCACCGTATTCATGCGGCCCGAGTACGACCCGCGGCGCACGCCCCGGCCCCAGAAGATGATGGGCACGTGCGAGTCGTCTTCCGACGGCTGGCCATGCATCGCGATCGACAAGTTGGGAACGTCCCACACCGACGCCGGTTGCAGCGTCACCGTCAGGACGACACCCGCGTCGGGCGCCAGGTGATGCAGCCAGCGGCGGGCGACGGGATCCGACGCCGTGTCGGCGCGCGCCAGCTCGGCCGGTCTGATCACGCGCGCCACCCCCTGAACTCGCACGATTCGGGCGGCGAGCGCGTCGAGGACGCTGTCGGTCTTCACGCCGATCGCGGCGAATCGGCCGTTGTCGCGCAGAAACAGCATGCCGGTATCGAATTCCAGCCACTCGCGCGGCGCACTGCCGGCGCCTCCCCCCCCCGCCCCGGCCCCCGCCGCGAGCCGGTCGAGATCGCGGTTGACCGCAGTCACCAGGGTGTCGAGCAAGACACGATACGCCGCGCCGCCCGTCTTGGCGCGCGTGCGCTCCGGAAAGGACGTCACCCCGTGATCGGCGGTGAGGACGACGACGAGGTTGTCGCGGCCTACGCGGTCGGTGAGACGTTTCAAGAACCACGCGAGGTAGTGGTCGAGCCGCAGGACCTGATCGTGAATCTCGCGGGAGTCAGGGCCGAACGCGTGTCCGACGGCGTCGGTGGTCGACAAGCTCACAGCGAGAACGTCGGTGCCTTTGCGGCCCAATCGCAGCGCCTCGAAACCCTCGAGCGCGAACAGCAGCGTCAGCGAGTCCATGGCCGGCGCGCCCGCGACCGCGGCGGCCGCGCGCACGCTGTCGGCGGGGAGAGCGTGTGGAAAGACGACGCCGATGCCGCCATTCTCCCACGCCTCATTGTCCGCTTCCTTGTACGCGCTGTCTGGCAGCAGCAGCGACCATACCGTGCTTGCCGCCTTGAACGGCAAGCGGCGCGCGTTGAACGCCTGGACCCACGTCGGTAGTGAATCGGCGTAGTAGCGGCTCGTCGTGAACAGCCCCGACTGATACCAGTAGACCTGCTCCTTCCCGCGCCCGATGGGGAGAATCGCGCCGCGGTCCTTCCGGCTGACCGATAGCGCGCGCGTGGTGGGATCGACGGCTTTGAGCCAGTCGACCAACGTGGTGCCGCGGAAGCGCCGCGGCGACGCGCCCGGACCCGTGGTACCGAGCAACGGCGCCAGCGAGTCCTGCACACCCTCGGAATTGCGGATGATGCCGGTATGCGCGGGCCACATCCCGGAGAGAATCGTCGAGTGTCCGGGCGCCGTCTCCGTGACGGCATGGTCCTGATAGCCATCGGTGAAGAACGCCCCCTCGGTCGCCAGTTGCCCCAATCCTCCGGTGAGCTGGCCTTTCCAGCGCGTGAGGTAGTCGGGTCGCAGCTGGTCAACGGTGATGACGACGACGAGCTTGGGCCTGGGAGGAGGGGGGTTGAGCAGCCAGCCCAGGAGCGCAAGATAGACGGCGAAAGTCATGGCCAGAAAGTAGCGATCGTCAGGCCGTTGCCGCCACCGGCTCATCCGGGCGTTCACGGAACGCCATGCGGCCCGCCACCGCTACGACGCCCGCGGCGATCAGGAACGGGACGCCATGTCCCAGCGCATCGAAGACGAAGGTCGCCCCGACGGGACCCACGATGCTCGCGATGCCGCGCAGCGTCTGCTGCGCTCCCATGACCAACCCCAATTCGTGCCGTGGCACCCGCTGGCTGACCAGTGAGGTCGAAGCGGGAAACAGCAGTGCCGTCCCCACCGGCACGAGCGTCAGAAACACAATGAACACGATGATCGCTGCACCGGGCGGCAGGACGGCGGCCGGCAGCGGCATCAGGGCCAGTCCCAGGAACAACGAGATCGTGCCCAGTTGCATGGTTCGGATTTCGCCGAACCGATGGTTGAACCATCCCACCAGTCCGAACCGCATCAGGACACCCACGACGCCGAAGACGGTGAAGAAGTAGCCGATCCTCTCTTCGGTCACGCCATACACGTCCTTGAAGTACAACGCCATCACGCCGATGACGACGTTCAACGCCAGCATCCCGACGACGTAAATCCAGATGACGCGATGCGCCGGCGCCGAGGGATGCTCGACGATTTGCCACAGCGCTTCCTGGATCGTGCGGTCCGGTGGCAGCTGCTGCCCACTCGGCGTGTGGGTGTGCGCGACGCGCGATTCGGGGAGCCACTTCCAGGCGAACACCACGCAGAGCAGCATCAGGCCGGCTGCCACCAGGCCCGGGACTTCCGTTCCGAAGCTCCGTGCGATCGAGCCGATCACCGGACCAATGAGCACACCGGCACTGGTTGCGGCGGAAATCCAGCCGAGCGCCTTGGCACGCTCCGCCGGGGCCATCGTGTCGGCGACATACGCCTGCGCCACGCCGGTCGTCCCGCCGCCGAGCCCCTGAACCAGACGAGACGCGAACAGCATCCACAGGCTGGTTGCGAAACCAAAGACGACATAGGCGAGTGCCGATCCCGCAAGTCCGATCAGCATCGCCGGTCGCCGGCCGTAGCGGTCGGAGAGCTTGCCCCAGATCGGTGAGGAGATCAGCTGAGCGACCGCAAACGCCGATATCAGCCAGCCGACCATCCACTCCGGGGCGTGCATGCGCGTCGCGTAGAAGGGCATGAGCGGCGCGACGAGCATCAGTCCCAACATGTCGACGAAGCAGACCGCCATCAGCACCGAAAGGCGCTTCATCGCCGCGCTCCCACGCCCAGCACGACAGCGCTCACCAGCATGAGCACCACGCCGAACGCCGCGGCGACGCCGGTCTCGGACAGCCGGAGGCTCGACAGGATTTCGATGGACACAGGCCGTGTCTCGTATGTGTAAAGGACGATGGACGCGACGATATCACCGAGCGCGGCGACAAACGCGAGGCTCGCCCCTGCCGCCAGGCCGGGCCTGAGCTGCGGCAGCGTGACACGGGCGAGGGTGCGCCAGCGACCCGCGCCGAGACTCGCCGCCGCTTCCTCGAGCGATGGATCGAGCTGCCGGTACGCGGCGAGCACGCCCCGCCCCGTGAGCGGCAGCGCGCGCACGAGATACGCGAGCGGAAGAATGACCGCGGTCCCCACCAGCACGAGTCGCAGCTGTAGCGGCGCATGCACGCTGAAAGTGATCGCGAGTGCGATCGCGAAGACGGTGCCGGGCAGCGCCCACGGCAGCACGAGCAGTGCTTCGATGGCGCGACGCAACGCCACGCGCCGCCGCACCACCAACCACCCTCCGACGAGCGCGATTACGACGGCAACCGCGGTGCTCACCGCCGCCATCCAGAGCGAATTCCACATGGGCCGCAGCCGCTCCGCTTCAGAAAACAGCCGGCGGTAGTTGTCGAGATTGATCACGGGCGGCAGGACTTCGGTCGTCCAAGCTCCGTATGGCACGAGCGAGACGAGGCCCAGCGTCAGGTGCGGGAGCAGCAACAGCACCGCCAGTGCCCAACCGGCCCCCGCCGCGAGCCAACGCACGCTCGCGCGCCGGATCGGGCGCGGCCGGGGCGCGATCCCCTTCCCCAGCGCGACCAGGATGTCGTCGCCCTCGGTGCGGCGCAGAATGACCAGCCCGGCCACCGCCACGAGCGCCAGCGCGACCGTCTCGACCATGGCCAGCGGCAGATCGCCGTTCAGTTTCGTCGCCACGATCTGCGTCGTCATCACGCGGAATCCACCGCCGAAGATGTACGGCGCGCTGAACGAGCCGAGCGACGTCATGAACGTCAGGATCGCCGCACCGACGAGCGAGGGACGGAGCAGTGGCACGATCACGCGCCACAACGTCGCGCGCCGATCGGCACCCAACGCCTGCGCCGCTTCCAGCATCGAGACGTCGAGCTTGGCGAGTCCTGCGCGCGTGAACAGATAGAAGTAGACGTACATCGAGTAGGCGTGGACGAGCAGAATGGCCACCGCCCCTTGCAGCCGCCACGGCGCGTTCTGGAGATGGAGCAGCGACTGGATCGCGCGGGCGACGAATCCCGACTCGCCGTACAGAAAGAGGAACGCGATCACGCCGACGAGCGGTGGCAGCACGACCGGCAGCGCGATGAGTGCGCCGAGCGTCTTGCGGCCCGGGAAATCAAACCACTCGAACAGAAACGCGAGGGGGATACCGATCGCTGCCGCGAGGATGACGCTCACCAGCGAGATCCAGACGCTGGCCCACAGCGCAGCCCACTCACCAGAACGGGTGAGAAAGGCGCGCAGCGCTGAGGGGTGGGCCGCATCGGCCGCGACGACGAAAATCGGATAGATCACGAGCCAGGCGAGCAGCAGCGTCAACGCCGCCGCCGCGATGTCGGATCTCTTCGGCCGCACCGTCACAACGCGATCACGCGGGTGGCTTCGACATACACGCGCTCGCCCACTTTCGCAGCATCAGGCTCGGCCAGCACCTCGAAGCGTTCATGGTCGTCTCCTTCGACCACGAAAAACGCAGCGGCGCCGATGTAGCGCCGCTCGCGAACGACCCCCGGAAGGCCGACTCCAGCAAATCGCAGGCGCTCGGGTCGCACCACCAGGACGCCCTGGCCGTTCGCACCAAGCGCTCGGGCCGCGTTGCCGCGAAACACATTGGCGCGACCCACGAACGTCGCAACGAAGAGATTGACGGGGTGCTCGTACAGCTCGTCAGGGGCGCCGGTTTGTTCCAGCCGCCCGTGGTTGAGCACCGCGATGCGGTCACCGAGGTCGAACGCCTCTTCCTGCTCGTGCGTGACAAACACCGTCGTGATACCGACGCGCGTGATGACTTCGCGCAACTCGTGGCGCGTGCGCTCGCGCAACGCGGGATCGAGGTTCGAGAGCGGCTCGTCGAGCAACAGGACGCGCGGCTCTGGCGCAAGCGCGCGCGCCAACGCCACACGCTGCTGCTGGCCGCCCGACAGCTCGTGTACTTTGCGGCGCTCGTAGCCAGCCAGATCGACGAGTGCGAGCGCCGCGGCGATCTTCGCGCCCTTGTCCGGCGAGTTGTGCAGACCGAAGCCGACGTTCTCTCCGACATCCAGGTGCGGAAACAGCGCGTAGTGCTGAAACACCATGCCGAAGCGGCGCTGCGCGGGCGGCACCGATGTCACGTCCTCGCTCGCCACCGCGATGCGACCGCCGTCGGCGGTCTCGAAGCCGGCGAGCAGCCGCAGCATCGTCGTCTTGCCGCTCCCCGAAGGCCCCAGCAGCGCCAGAATCTCGCCGCGCGCGATGTCGAGCGAGACGGGACCGATAGTCACACCATGGCCCCAGCGTTTCTCGATCGCCTGAATCTGGAGGAAACCGCTCAATGGCTTGTTCCTGTGCCACGCACGTGCTGGTCCCACCAGCGCATCCAGTCCGGGCCTTGGTCCGCCAGGAGATTCCAATCGACGTCGGCCACGACCATGCGCCGACGCACGTCCCGCACCCACTCGGGCAGTGAGTCGGCCGGCAGGTCGAGCCGGGCGGGCAGCCGGTACACTTCGCGAGCCGCCGCGAGCTGCATCTCGATGCTGCCGACGAAATCCACGTACGCACGGGCCGCCGCGAGATGTTTCGCGCCGCGTACGGCGGCGATCCCGTCTTCGATCACGACCGTGCCGCTTTTGGGAAAGACGTAGCCGATCGGCATGCCGCGCCGCCGGCTGATCAGCACGTCCGGCAGATCCCAGATGGTGACCAACCCTTCCTGCCTGGCGATCTTCTCGCTCACGAGTGCCGGATTTTGCTCGTAGACCTTCGTCTGTCCGTCGAGCCGGCGCAGCCACGCGAATCCGGCGGCGGTGTCTCCGGTTTGCTTCACCCCGCGTTGGATGATGAACCCGAACACCGCGCGCATGGTGCCGCTCGCGAGCGGATCGCGGATGATCAGCTTCCCTTTCCATTTCGGATCGAGGAGGTCGTCCCAATCCTGCGGCGCGTCCTCAGGCTTGACGACTTTCTCCGCGTAGAGAAAGACCGCGGGCGTCTCGTAGGCTGCGACATAGCAATCGCCGGCGCCGCGCCCGCGCGGGGCGATGGCATCGACCCATACCGGGCGCCGGCAATCGAGCAACGAGTCGCGCGCGGCTTGTGCGAGGATCAGCGACGGACCGCCAAACCACACGTCCGCTTGCGGGTTGGCGCGCTCGGAGCGGAGGCGGTCGTAGACGTCCTGCGAGCCCATGTCGAGCCAACGGACGTCGATGTCGGGATGGAGCGTTTCGAAACGCTTCTCGAACAGCGTCAGTAAGTCTCGGCCATGCGGTGAGTACACAACGAGCGGTGTGCGGTGATCCCGCGAACAAGCCGTGAGGATGAACGCCACGATCGCCACAATCCATATCGCGTTACGGGACATTGCGCCGCTTCAATCCCAGCAGATTCATGAACAGCCGGTAGGCACCGGGCACTCCCGCGGGAAGCTGCCGGAAGAAACTCAATCCCGTGTAGACATACGTCCCGCGTCCGAGCGGCGCGATCAGCAGGCCCCCCTTCAACTCCACCGGTGGACTGGGAGGAGGAGGGTCGTGGGTTTCGAGCACCGGCACGTAGGTCGTGTCCCAGGTGTGCGCAAAGTACAGCCCGCGCTCCTGAATCCAGCCGCGCCAGTCTGCGGGGCCGATGTCGTTTGGATAATGAAACACGGGATGGGCGGGATCGAGCTCGGTGACCGGCGCGTTCTCGTCCGTCACGCGGTCGTGGGGACGGGCGATAGTCAGTGGATAGGGCGCGAATCCGCCGTCCACGAACGGATACTGCTGGTACTGGACGATCACGAGACCGCCGTTCTTCACGTAATCGAGCAGCCGCCCATTATTGGCAACGAGCGCCGGCTCGGTTTCGTAGGCGCGGCTCCCGATCACGATGGCGTCATAGCGCGACAGGTCGCCGCGTGCCAGCGAATCGGCGCCGATGAGCTCGACCGGCACGCCGATCGCCAGCAACGCTTCGGGAACGCGGTCGGCGGCGCCGCGCACGTAGCCGACGTGTGCGAGGCCCGGCAACGCGACCCGCGCCGCGCGGATCTGCGCGACCGAGGGTCGAGTCAGTGCGCGCGGCCGGATGTGTGGGTAGTCGATGATCTCGAGCCGACCCCCCCCCGGTCCTGCGCGCAGATCGTACGTACCCGCCTTGAGACTGTCCCCCGTGGGCGGCGCGACCGTCACCGGGACGCTCTTCGTCTCGTCTTCGCGCGCGAACGCGAAGCTCTCGGCGGGGATCGGCGGCCAGCCGGCGGGTGGCGTGACGGTGGTGCGGACGGACGCCGTCCCGCGAACACGATTGGTCACCGTGACCGTGAAATGCCGCGGGTCATGCGATCCGCCGTCGATCGGCCAGAGCAGCTCCTCGGGCGCGATGGCGATGTCGACGTCGCGAGTGACAAAGAGCGGGCGCCGGACCTCGCCGATCGCCTGGTCGCGGTAGCGGTACACGACCTCGCGCGTCAGAGTCACCGGCTCGCCGCCGACCGCCAACCGCACGCGCGCAGTGACGGGCGGCGGCTCGAACGGCAGGCCGCGCACCTCGGCCGGC
>Ga0137397_10000879_pt1 | contig 20773 bp, 18 predicted proteins | sample czorhiz116metaG_FD_106658 | JGI IMG/M metagenome (GOLD analysis project Ga0137397, IMG submission 106658) | Vadose zone soil microbial communities from Angelo Coast Range Reserve, California, USA - czorhiz1.16 metaG | ecosystem: Environmental > Terrestrial > Soil > Vadose zone | place: USA... | reverse complement strand
GCCTCGTTCCAGTTCATGTGCCGGAACATCATCTCGCCGGAGAGGATCACGGAGCCCGGATTCACCTTGTCCTGGTTGGCGTACTTCGGAGCGGTGCCGTGCGTCGCCTCGAAGACGGCGTGTCGGGTCACGTAGTTGATGTTTCCGCCGGGCGCGATGCCGATGCCTCCGACCTGCGCGGCGAGCGCGTCGCTCAGGTAGTCGCCGTTCAGGTTCGGGGTGGCGACCACGTCGAAGTCCTCGGGGCGGGTGAGGACCTGCTGGAGCGTGATGTCGGCGATGGCGTCCTTCACCACGATCCCGTTGGGAAGCTTGCACCAGGGGCCGCCGTCGATCTCCTTGGCGCCGAACATCTCCTTTGCGACCTTGTAGCCCCAGTCGCGGAAGGCGCCCTCCGTGAACTTCATGATGTTGCCCTTGTGCACCAGCGTCACGCTCTTGCGCTTGTTCTGCACCGCGTAGCTGATCGCGCTGTGCACCAGGCGCTCGGTGCCGAGATAGCTGATCGGCTTGAGGCCCAGCCCGACTTGGACCGAGACCTCTCGCTTCGCCGCGCCGATCCCCTCGAGCTGCTTCTGCCAGGCCTGGCACGCCTCCTGGTTGCCGAAGCGGATCTTCTTGAACTCCTTCGGGAACTCCTTGGCCCAGAAGTCGAGCACTCTCTGCGCCTCTGGCGTCCCGGCGGCGTACTCGATGCCGGCGTAGATGTCCTCGGTGTTCTCCCGGAAGATCACCATGTCGATCTTCTCCGGGCGCTTCACCGGGCTGGGCACGCCCTTGAACCAGCGGACGGGCCGCAGGCAAACGAACAGGTCCAGCATCTGCCGCAGCGCGACGTTGAGCGAGCGGATCCCGCCGCCCACCGGCGTGGTCAAGGGGCCCTTGATGCCCACCAGGTACGTGCGGAAGGCCTCCACCGTCTCGTCGGGCAGCCAGTTGTCGAACAGCTTCTTGCTCTTCTCGCCCGCATGGACCTCCATCCAGGCGATCTTCCTCCGGCCGCCGTACGCCTTCTCCACCGCCGCGTCGAACACCCGCTGCGAGGCGCGCCAGATGTCCGGGCCGGTTCCGTCGCCTTCGATGAACGGAAGGATCGGCTGATCGGGGACGCTCAGGCGTCCGTTGGAGATGGCGATCGCTTTTCCGTTCTTCGGCACCTGGGGCGCTGGGCTGGGCATGTCTCGGCTCCTGTCCGGGGCCGCGGAACATAGCGCCCCGCGCCGAGGGCGTACAGGGCCGGAACGTCCCCCCGAAGACAGATGCGAAGAAGTACCAATATCCCCCTTCCCCGCGGCCAACACGTGACTATGCTGTGGGCCCGTCGGGATGCTCGGTCGGAGGGCCGAACATGCAGCTCGAATTCCAGTGCCAGAAGTGCGAGGAGTCCTTCTCGATGGACGTGTCCGATCTCCAGTCCGACCCCGTCCTGCGCTGCCCCGGATGCGGCACCCGCGCGCCTGACGAGCAGGTCGAGGCGCTGGTCGCCGGGCTGGAAGAGCTGTTCGCAGCGCTCGCTCCGCTGCGGCGGAAATTCTCCACGAGCGTGGAGGTGAACAGCGAGGACATGCCTCCCCCGTACGACGAGGAGCCGGCGGTCACGCGCAAGGCCGCATTGCTCGACGAGGAAAACAGCGAGGACGAGGAAGACGAAGAGGACGAGGAGGAGGAGGTCCGGGAGCTGGAGTAGGCGGCAGCCCGCCCGCACGGCCACTTCCATCGCCGCCGGCGCTCGCTACCTTCTCGGGGGGAGGAGCGATGAACGGCGGTCCGCGGGCGACGTTCGTGCTGCCCATCCTGCTGGCGTGCGCCGCCGCGGCGCTCTACCGGCTCGGTACCGCGGCCGACGCGGATCACCCGATCGAGATGAAGGCGGAGCAGCTGCTGCGCGTGAGCGGCGGCCAGCGCGTGCTCGTCCTGGCCGAGCTGCACGGGACGCGGCGGCTGGGAATTCCGGTCAGCCGCGTCGAGGCGGCGCTGATCGAGCTGGCGTTGCACGGATCGCCCGGGCCGGGTTCGATGGCTCTCGAGGCGCTCGGCGGGCGCGTGCTGCGCGCGTCGATCGACGGAGCCACTTCGCCGCGCGACTTCCGCGGCCACCTCTCGCTCGGGATCGGAGCGCAGGAGGTGCGCGTCGAGACCGGCGCGGGCGAGGCGCTCTGCCTCGCGCTGCAGGCCGGCGCGTCCATCGTCGCCGACCCGATGCTGCTCGACGCCGCTGGCGTCACGGCCGAGGAGCTTCGCGGCCGCAGCGCGCGAAACCTGCTCGACGGCGCCGCGCCCGCACCCGTCCTCGGCATCTGATTCAGGCCAAATTCGTCTCTTGCAGGCGCGCGCCTTGCGCCCTACGCTCGCGGCGCATGCGAAAGGCGAAGATCATCTGCACCATGGGGCCGGCGTCCCGTGAAGAACCGGCCCTGAGCAGGCTGGTCGAGGCCGGAATGGACGTGGCGCGGCTGAACCTCTCGCACGGAACGCACGAGGATCACGCGCGGACGATCACGGCCGTGCGCCGGGCCGCGGAGAACGCCGGCCGGCCCGTGGCGCTGCTGCTCGACCTGCAGGGGCCCAAGATCCGCGTGGGGAAGCTCGAAGGAGGCAAGGCGAAGCTGGAGGCCGGCGCGGAAACCGTCATCACCGTCGAGTCGAGCGTGCTGGGCACCGCGCAGCGTTTCTCCTGCTCGTACGAGGGGCTGTCCGAGGACGTGTCGATCGGCGACACGGTGCTGATCAACGATGGGGCCATCCGGCTCGAGGTGATCGCCGTCGAGGCAAAAGAAGTGCGGTGCCGCGTGAAGGTGGGCGGCACGCTCTCCGACAACAAGGGGATCAACCTGCCGGGAACGCCGGTCTCGATCCCGGCGCTGACCGCGAAGGACATCGAAGATCTCAAGTTCGGGCTGCAGCACGAGGTCGATTTCGTCGCGCTCAGCTTCGTCCGCAGCGCCGACGACATCCGGCTGATCAAGCGGTACGCGCCGACCACGCCGGTGATCGCCAAGCTGGAGAAGCCGCAGGCGGTGGACCGGGTGGACGAGATCGCGCAGCTCGCCGAAGGGGTGATGATCGCCCGCGGCGACCTGGGCGTGGAGATGCCGCTGGAGCGGGTCCCGCTGATCCAGAAGACCGCGATCGAGCGCACCAACTACTACGGCAAGATCGCCATCGTGGCGACTCAGATGCTCGAGAGCATGATCGTCTCGCCGCAGCCCACCCGCGCCGAGGTCAGCGACGTGGCCAACGCGGTGCTCGACGGCGCCGACTCGGTCATGCTCTCGGCGGAGACCGCCACCGGCGCGTACCCGGTCGAGGCGGTGAAGACGATGGCGTCCATCGTCGAGGAGGTGGAGCGGAGCGCCCGGTACCAATCGCTCCCGGGCCCTACCCTGGACCGCGGCGAGAGCACGTTCGCGACCGCGGTGGCGCGGGCCTGCGCCGCGGCGGCGCAGCAGCTCGGCATCGGCACCATCTGCGTGTACACGCGCACCGGCGAGACCGCGCGGCAGATCGCCGAGTACCGGCCCCAGGCGCGGATCGTCGCGTTCACCGCCACCGACACCACGTACCGCCGCATGGCGCTCTACTGGGGCGTGACCGCGCGGCGGGTCCGCAAGCCGTTCGAGACCACCGACGAGATGATCAGTAACATCGCGCAGACGCTGGTGGGCTCGGGCGAAGCGATGCGCGGGGAGGCGATCGTGATCGCCAGCGCGGTGCCGCCCAACCGGCCGACCTTCGGCGCCTCGATGATGCAGATTCACCGGCTCTGAAGCTGCGCCAGGTCCTCGCGGGCGAACTGGGCCTGGTCGCAGTCTTCGTCGGTGGCCTTCTCCAGATACTTTCGCGCCTGCGCCACGTCGTCCCTGGCGTGGAAGCGGCCGAGATAGTAGTTCGCCTCGCACTCCTCGTCCGGACCGGTGGCGGCGTCCAGGGTGGCGGCGTCCCGGGCCTCCGCGAGATAGGACCGCAACAGAGGCGCGGGCCACTTGTCCCTCTCGAGCCCGGCCGCGAACGCGCGCAGATCCTTCTGCGCCTCCACTTCGCGCCCCGCATTCCGCTGCAGCAGGAACAGCTCGAGTCGGGCGATCGGATCCCGTGACTTCCTGAGCAGCTGCTCCGCCCTCTCCTTCCGGTTGGTCTTTTCCAGCGCGCGCGCGCCGGCGATCAGCCCCAGCGTCCCTGCGCGGGGCACGGACTTCCCGATCTGCTTGCGCAGGTCCCGCGCCAACTGCTCGGCATCGAGGTCCGTGCCGGGGATGGGCGGCTTCGGGTGCGAACCTTCCGGCGCCGGCGGATGAGGAACCTCGGGCGGCTTGGGGTACTCCAACACGGTGGGCCCCTTCCGCCGCTGCTCGCGGATGGCTTCGCGCGCCGAGCGGCCGGCGCGCATGGCAGACGCCATCGCGGCCGCGATGGCGAGGAGCGCGACTCCGACGGCCACCCAGGTGGGCCTCTTCCAGCTCCTGGGCTTTGGCGGCAAGGTGACCGGCGCTCCGGGTTCCAGCGTGTCGAGAGCGCGCGCCAGCTCCGCGCCGTTCTGGAACCGCCGGGCGGGCGGCTTTTCCAGGCATCGCGCGACCAGCGCGGCGAGCGGCGGCGGAATGGCCGGGGGCAGCGGCGCGGGCTGCGCGTTCAAGGTGAGATGGCCCGACTCGATCAGCGACGCGCCGGGGAAGGCGCGCTTGCCGGAGAGCATCTCGTAGAGGATGGCCCCCGCGCTGAAGACGTCGCTGGGCGGGCCCGCCTTCTCCCCACGCGCCTGCTCGGGGGACAGATACCCGGGGCTGCCGAAGATGGCGCCGGTCACGGTCAATCCGGGGCCCTGCTCGTCGTCGCTGCTGAGCCGCGCCAGGCCGAAGTCGAGGATCTTGAGTCGGCCGTCGTCGGTGAGGAAGAGATTCTCCGGCTTCAGGTCGCGGTGCACGATCCCGCGCGCGTGCGCCGCCGCCAGACCGCGCGCGAGCTGCAGCGCCAGGCCCTGCACTTGAAGGTGCGGCAAACGCGGCCCCTCGATGACGGTGCGCAGCGTGTGTCCCGCGAGCAGCTCGGTGACCAGGAACGGCACTCCGTCCTGATCGCCCAGGTCGTAGACCGCGAGCACGTTGGGGTGCTCGAGCGCGCCGGCCGTCCGCGCCTCCTGCTCGAAGCGCAGGACGCGCGCCGGATCGTGAGCGGCGGTCACCACCTTGACCGCCACGCGCCGGCCGAGCTTCTCGTCGCGCGCCACCAGCACGCGGCCCATGCCGCCCTTCCCCAGCTCTCGCTCGAGGCGGTAGCGGCCGGCGAGGAGCGCGCCGGGCGCGAGCTCGACCGGCACCTCCGGCGGATGCGGCGTGGGAAGGGTGGGCTTCCGCGGAGTGGCCGGCGTGGGCGCGCGCTCCGCCGGGGCCTGCGTGCGCACGAACCCGTGGCGGGTGAGATCGTAGAACCAGGAGACCACGAAGGTGGCGATGAAACCCGCTGCCGCCACCCAGATCAGCGCACGCACGGTCCAGGCGGGCAGATCGAGGTTGCTGCGCAGGATGTCGGCCAGCTGCAGCGTGCCGGCTGCCGCCACCGCGTAGGCGGTCAGCGCGCCGAGCACGCCGCGCCGGCGCAGCTCGCCGAAGAAGCCGGTCACTTCACCTGGTGGGCGATGACCTTGTCCTTGATCTTGTCGTACGTCGCCTTGGGGATGATCTTCTTCTCGACCAGCTCGTCCTTCGCCTTGTAGGGGCGGCCCTCGATGATCTTCTTCGAGTATGCGTCGCCGATGCCGGGCAGCTCCTTGAGCTGGGCTTCGGTGGCGGTGTTCAGGTCCAGCTTCTCGACCTTCTTCGACGCTTTCTTCTCCGCCGGCTGCGACCTGGCCAGCGCGATCGAGGGAGCGGCGAACGCCAGCGCCACGGCAATGGCCAGGGCGCGCAGGAGCCTGATCATGTCGGACCTCCGGGAGGAAGGCAGTGCCGCGCCTTCCTTAGCATGGCGGCTACTCCAGCAACGAGGCGCAGCGGGCCACCCGCTCCATCGCCTTGCGGATGTCCGCTTCGGAGATCGCGAACGACAGGCGCAAGTAACCCTCGCGGCCGAAGGCGCTCCCAGGGACGGTGGCGACGCCGAACTCCTCGAGGAGCAGCTCGGCCAGGCGCTGGGTGGTCGCCAGGGGCTCGCCCCGATACTTGCGCGAGAGCAGGCCGGTGAAGTCGGCGAACACGTAGTACGCGCCGTCGGGAGCGTGGGCCTGGACGCCGCGCACCTGCCGGAGGAGCTGCACCATCAGCTGGCGCCGCTTCTCGAACTGGACGCGCATCGCCTCGACCGGCTCCTGGGGACCGCGCAGCGCGGCCACCGCGGCGTACTGCGAGAGCGAGCTGGGGTTGGACGTGCTGGCGTCCTGCACCTTGTTCATCCCCGAGATGATCTCCGCGGGCCCGCACGCCCATCCGAGCCGCAGGCCGGTCATCGCGTAGGCCTTGGAGCAGCCGTTGACCAGCACCGTGCGCTCTTTCAGCTGCGGCGCGATCTCGAGGATGTTGGTGGCCTTCACGCCGCCGTACACCAGCCGGCCATAGATGTCGTCCGACACGACGACCACGCGCGGGAACTTCTCCAGCGCGCGGGCGATGCCGCGGATGGTCTCCGCGCTCCAGACCGCTCCGGTCGGATTCGAAGGGCTGGAATACATGAACAGCCGCGTGCGGGGCGTGAGCAGCCGCTCGACGTCCTCGGGGCGCGGGGCCCAACCGTCCTCCTGGCGGAGCATGAGGTCCACCGGCTTCGCCGCGGCCAGCCGTACCATCTCCGGGTAGCTGACCCAGTAGGGATTGGGGATCACCGCCTCGTCGCCCTCGTCGAGTAGCGCCATGCAGGCGTTGTAGAGCGCCTGCTTGCCGCCGGAGGTGGCGATGATCTGCCCCGCCGGCCAGCGGACGCCGATCTCCTTGAACATCCAGTCGGAGATCGCCTCGCGCAGGTCCGCGATGCCGTTGGACGGCGTGTACTTGGTGTAGCCCTTCCGCAGCGCGTCGGTCACCGCCTCCGCGACGTGAGGAAAGACGGGAAAGTCGGGCTCGCCCACCGAGAGGGAGACGATGTCCTTGCCTTCGCGCCGGAGCTGGATGGCACGCGCCGTCATCGCCATGGTGGCGGACGGCTTGACCGCATCGAGACGCCTGCTCGTCACTTGAACCTCTTCTTCAGGGCCAGAAGGACGTTCGGCGGCACCAGCCCGCTCACGTCGCCGCCCAGCCGCGCTACGTCCCGGACGAAACGGCTGGAGATGTAGAAGTAATCCTCCCCGGTCATCATGAAGAGCGTCTCGATGCTGGGATCGAGCTTGCGGTTCATGTTGGCCATCTGGAACTCGTACTCGAAATCGCTCACCGCGCGCAGGCCGCGCAGGACGGCGTTCACGCCCTGCTCCTGGGCGAACTTGACCAGGAGCCCCGAGAACGTCTTCACCTGCAAGCGCGAGTCGCCGTCGAAGGCCCCTTTGAGCAGCTCCACCCGCTCCTCGACGGTGAAAAGGGCGTCCTTGGCGGGGTTCTTCAGGACCGCCACGATCAGGCCGTCGAACATCTTCAGCCCGCGCTGGATGATGCTCAAATGCCCGTTCGTGGGCGGGTCGAAGGAGCCCGGATAGACGGCGATCCGCGGCGGCATCGGCCCGGCATCCTGCGGAAAAGCCGGCGGAACGTCAAATTTGTCCTACAGAGGACTGAAGCGTGCGCCCGCCGGGCGGCGTGTCCAACGTTGCGGCCACATGCGCAACGCACCCTGGTGGACGGCAGCGATCGTGATGTTCGGTTGTGCGCAAGGCGGACCCGGCGGAGACCCGTCGGCGGACGTGGTGGTCGGCGTGGGGAGCCCCGCCACTCCCGAGCCGGACGCCGGCCCGGAGCCCGCAACGCCCGATGCCGGTTTCCGCGCCTGCGACCCGCAGATCGCCGCCGGCGACGGCGTTCGCATCTCGGACACGGGCGCGTGCCCGGGCCTCCTGCCCGCAAAGGCCGACTGCGCCGCCGAGCTGACGCTCTGCTCGGGGGGAACGCAGGCCAACGGCACGACCGTGGCCGGCGCGACCAGCGACGGGCGTGGTTCCGTCGTCCTCTCCTGCCACCGCGCGGACGTCGGACCTCCACTCGTCAACGCGCTGTTCCTTCCCACGCAGGCGGGCTTCGTCTCCAAGGCTGGCCTGGGCGTCGACGTGAAGCCGCTGGCGGACGGATTCGTGGCGTCCTCGGGTTCGTACCTGCTGCCGCCGCCCCAGTACGACTTTCTCGCCCACGACGGGGACCTGCGCACGGAGCAGCAGGGAGGGACGCTCTTCGCCTCCGCCTCGCGCGCCGTGATCCTGCGCGTGGAGGGAGGACAGCTCGTGGCGCAGTCGTTCACGGCTGACGGCGCTGCCGCCGCCAAGGCGGTGGTTGGCTCCTACGCCGGGTCCGCGGGCAGCCTGATGCTGGGCGGCGCCATGAACGCGGCCGGCGAGACCCTGGTGGTCTGGCGGGTGTACGGCGATGCGAACGCGAGCGCGCGCTGGCTCGCATCGGACGGAACCGTCTCTACCCCGGCATTCCCGATCGCCGGCTGGAGCTCGAGCGTCCCCTCGACGGCGGCGCTCGCGGGCGGCGCCATCGCCGTCGCCGCGGAGCCTCCGAGCGGCGTCTCGACCGTGCGCTGGCGCGGCGTGATCGGCCGCGGCGAGACGGCCGAGCGGACCGCTCCTTCCTGGCTCGCGTCGCGCGCCGGGTTCTTCCTCCTGCCGGGCGGCAAGGCGATGGCCTTCGGCAGCGAGATCGTCGGGCCCGACGGCACCCTCTGCGGGACCGTGGATCTCGGGGCGCCGCTGGTCGGGGTTGGCGTCGACGGGACGGCCTTCACCGCGCGCAGCACGCGGACGTTCCGCATCTATCCCCGGCTGTTCGAGTAGATCAGCACGCGCGTGTCGCCGTAGCGCCTCTCGTCGTCCAGGGCGAGCCCCGGGGGCGGTACGGGCGCCGTCTCGCGCCAATCGGTCTCCAGCACCACGCGCGCGCCGGACGCCAGCAGATCGCCCGACTGCAGGCCGTCGAGCGTCGCCTGCGCGGCGCGCAGCGCGTACGGCGGGTCGGAGAAGACCAGGTCGAACCTCTCGCCGCCCACCTCCCGCAGCGCACCGGGCAGCTCCCCGCGGACCACCTGGCAGCGCGCGTCGTACCCGAGCGCCGCCAGGTTGTGGAAGATCACCCCGCAGGCGCGCGCGTCGCTCTCCACCAGGACCGCCCGTGCCGCTCCGCGCGAGAGCGCCTCCAGCCCCAGGGCGCCCGTCCCGGCGTAGAGATCGAGGATCGCGAGGCCGTCCATCCGCTGGCCCAGCGCGTCGAACAAGCTCTGGCGCACGCGATCCGCGGTGGGCCGCGTGCGGCTGCCGGGTACGGACCGCAGCGGCCGCCCGCGCGCCTCGCCGCCGACGATCCTCACTCTTCTCCCTGGTGCAGCGCAGCCGCGGCAGCGATCAACCGCGCCGACGTTCCCTGCGCTCCCGCCTTGCGGAACAGCTCGAGCGCCTCGAAGCAGCAGAGCGCCTCGAGGCGCTCCTGGACGTCCGGCGGCAGATCGCGCAACAGCCGCTGGTGACGCGCGGCGGCCTGCTCCAGCGTGGCCCCCTTCTCGTCGGCCCAGGCCTGCAGCCCCTCCCAGGTCGCGGCGGGGGCCGCCTTCCGCAGCGCGCGCAGGAAGGGACCCGCGGCGACGAGCTGCCGCAACCCCCGGTGCGGAGAATCGGCGACGGACTCGGTTGCGGTGGAGAGCGCGGTATCGCCCAGCTCCGCGGCCAGCGCCGCCGTCTCGTCCTCCAGACCCGTGATCCGGACCGCGCTGGGCGAGGCTCCGCGCGAACGGAGCTGCCGGGCCAGCTCGGCCGCGGCCCGTGCGCCTCCGAGCGGGACGATCTCCAGGCCCAGCTCCATCTGGACCACCGGGCTCGCCGCGAGCGCGGCGTCGCGGGCGTCCTGCTGCGTATCGGCCGCCGCCAGCGAGACGCCGGTGAAGCCGGCTTCGATCTCCCGCTGCACGCGCTCCCCGTCCGGTACGGCGCTGCCGGCGCGCGGAGGCTCCTTCAGCAGCGCCAGTGGTCCGAGGAACGGCAGTTCGCCGGCGCCGGCGAACGCCGCGTCCGTGAACGCCAGGTCGTCCCGGGCCTCCTCCGGCCCTCTTTCCTCGGCCGCGCCGGATGGCCGGACCAGCAGCAGCGGCGCCGAGGCGTCGCGGGCCGCCCGCGCGAAGCCGGCGATGGCCGCTGGAGCGGGAGCGACGAGCGCGACCAGCATCAGGTCCTCGCGGGCGGCCGCCCGGAGCAGCTCGCGCGCGCTCATCACCAGCAGCTTGCGTCCTCCCAAACGCGCCACAGCCTTCGCCGGGCGGCGGGACCAGACGAGCTGCACTGGGTTGACGGAACCCATCTCGATTCCTCGCGCCGGGGAAGACCCGTGCCAAAGCGTAGCCGCAAGCCGCGCCTCCGGCGCGGCAGCGGCTAATGAGCGACCTCCTCGTGCCGGTAGTCCTCGCTCTCGAACTGGATGGTGGTGTGCTCGATGGCGAACCTGTCGCGCAGCACCGCCTTCGCGTCGATGAGGATCTCGTCGTGGCTGCGGCAGCCCGGTCCCGGGCAAGTGACGACGATGTGGCAGGAGAGCGCGACCAGCCCGCTGGTGATGGTCCAGACGTGCAGGTCGTGCACCGCCGACACGCCGGGGACGCTGGCGATGGCCTCCGACACCTCGCGGATCCGGATGTGCCCCGGCGTGCCCTCGAGCAGGACGTGCAGCGCTTCGCGGCAGAGGCGGATGGCGCTCCAGACGATGGTTCCCGCGATCAGGAAGCTGACCACCGGGTCCACCATGAGGTTTCCGGTCCAGGCGATGAGCAGCGCCGAGACCAGCACTCCCACCGAGTTCAGCAGATCCCCGGCCAGGTGGAGGAACGTGGAGCGCAGGTTCATGCTCCCGCGCTTGCCGGTGTGGGTGATCCACATCCCGGCGGCGTTCAGCACGATCCCGAGGCAGGCGAGCAAGGCCATGGTGCGCACCTGCACCGGCTCCGGATGCCGCAGGCGCTGGAAGCCCTCGAGCGCGATGCCGGCCGCGATGCCGAAGAGGACGGCCCCGTTGACCAGCGCGGCCAGGATCTCCAGCCGGTGATAGCCATACGTCCGCTTGGCGTCCGCCGGCCGCGCGCCCACCCGGAGCGCGAACAGCGAGAGCGCAATCGCGCCCACGTCGGCCATCAGATGTCCCGCATCCGACAGGAGGGCGAGGCTGTTGGAGACCCAGCCGCCCAGCGCCTCGGCGACCATCGCCACCGCGGTGACCGTCAGCGCGATCGTGAGCCGCCGCTGTTCGCCCTCCCGCGCCGGAGCGTGGGGATGCGCAGGGTCGTGATGCTGGTGCGCAGGGTCGTGCATTCGCCTCGATACTAATGCCCGGGGGCGCCTGCTTCCAGCATCCAACCTGGGTTAACCTTGGGGCATGCAGAGAGAGCTGCACGGCACCGACTCCGGTTTCGCCGAGGGTGCGGACGGCACCCGCATCTACTGGTCGGCGGTGGGCAGCGGGGAGCCCGCGCTGGTGTGCTGCGACGGCATCGGCTGCGACGGGTTCGCCTGGAAGTACATCGTGCGCGACTTCGCTCCCCGGCATCGCGTGATCCGCTGGCACTACCGCGGGCACGGCCGGAGCGGGATCCCCTTGGATTGCAGCCGGGTCGGGTTCGACGACATCTCGTCAGATCTGATGTCGGTGCTGAAGGCGACCGGGACCGCGCAGGCCGTGCTGTTCGGCCACTCGATGGGCGTGCAGGTCGCCCTGGAGCACCACCGCCGGCAGCCGGAACAGGTCCTCGGGCTGGCCCTGATCTGCGGATCGCACGGGCTGCCGCTGGACACCTTTCACGACAGCAAGGCCCTCAAGATCATCCTGCCCTCGATGATTGCCGCCGCGGGGAAGTATCCCCAGGCGATGGAGCTGATCTGGCGGCTCACCGCCGGCGGCGAGCTGGCGTATCAGATCGCTACACACGTGGAAGTGAACGGCAAGCTCGTCCACCGCGAGGATTTCGCGCCCTACTTCCGGCACCTCTCCAGCATGGACCCGCGGCTCTTCCTCGGCATGCTCAGGCACGCGAGCGAGCACACCGCCTACGATCACCTACCGGAGGTGAAGGTGCCCACGCTGATCGTCGCCGGCACCGACGACACGTTCACGCCCTATTGGCTCAGCGAGGAGATGCAGGCGCGCATCCCCAACGCGGAGCTGCTCACGGTGCCCGGCGGCACCCACGTGGCGCCCATCGAGCACCCCGAGCTGATCACGCTGCGGCTGGAGAAGTTCCTGGCCACCATCCCGGCCCGCCGCGCCGCCACCGCGCTGCGCACCGCCTGAGATGCGCGAACAGCGCGCTCTGCTGGCGCTGCTCCTGCTCGCCGCGCTTCCCGCGGCGGCCCTCGACCCGCGCTTCGACTGGGCGACGCTGGAGACGCCCCACTTCGAGGTCCACTACCACCAGGGCATGTACCGGTACGCGCAGAGGGTCGCCCGGGCCGCCGAGCTGTCCTACGAGCGCCTCTTTCCGCTTCTCGATCACCAGCCTTCCGAGCGCACGCAGATCGTCGTGCAGGACGACACCGACTTTGCCAACGGAAACGCCAGCCCGGTCCTCTACAACCTGATCCACGCCTTCGCCGCGCCGCCCGATTCGCGGAGCACGCTCGCCGACTTCGACGACGACGTCTACGAGCTGATCTCGCACGAGTACACGCACATCCTGCACCTGGACACCGTGCTCGGGCTGCCGGGAGCGGTGAACGAGGTGTTCGGCAAGATCTGGATCCCCAACGGCATCCAGCCCATCTGGTTCATCGAGGGGATCGCCACCTTCGCGGAGAGCGAGGTGAGCAGCGCGGGACGCGTGCGCTCCTCGGAGCAGGACATGGTGGTGCGCGCGGAGGTGCTGGCGGCACGGCTGCCGCCGATCGACAAGCTCTCCAACGCGCACCTCGACTGGCCGCGGGGGTTCGGGCAGTACACGGTGGGCTCGCGGTTCCTCGACTGGATCCGGGACGAGTACGGCCTGGGGGCACTGCGCGATCTCTCCCACGACTTCGGCTCGCGGCTGATCCCGTTCGGGATGAGCTTCAGCTCCGAGCGCGTCACCGGCAAGAGCTACCTCGACCTGTACAAGGAGTTCGCCGCCAGCGAGCTGCAGCGGGCAGAGCAGCTGCGCGCGGAGGTGCGAGCCGCGGGCGAGACCGTCCTCGAGCCGCTCACGCACCTGGGCGAGTGGGTGCGCACTCCCCGCTGGAGCCCCGACGGCAAGACGCTCTACTACACGAACGCGGGACCGCACCGGACCGCGGAGGTCCGCGCCCTCGAGCCGGGCCCCTGCTGTGGCCCGCCTTCCGCGATGGCCGACGCGGTCCGGCCCGGCGACCTGCGCGTCGCGAACCTCTGGTCGGACGGCAACGGGGACTCGACGCTGGCCGTCGCGCCCGACGGGCGCGTGATCTACGCGCGCGCGCAGATCTACCAGGAGTTCGAGAGCATCCAGGACCTCTATTCGGTCGGTCCGAGAGGCGGCGACGAGCGGCGCCTCAGCCGCGGCCTGCGCGCCCGCAGCCCCGACGTGGGCCCGGACGGAACCCTCGCCTTCGTCTGGCGCCGGCCCGGCGGCCGGACCGCGATCGCCGAGCTCACCCCGGCCGGTCCTCGCGTGCTCTTCGAGGATCCCTCGGCCGAACCGGTGGACAGCCCGCGCTTCTCTCCCGACGGGACTCGCGTCGCGTTCCTCCATCACCGCGAGGGTGCCTGGGACCTGCGGATCGTGGATCGCGCCTCGCTGGCGGTCACCGACGTGACGCACGACCGGGCGCTCGACCGCGATCCGGCCTGGACCGCCGACGGACGGTGGCTCCTCTTCAGCAGCGACCGCACCGGCATCTACAACGTCTACGCCTTCCGGCCCGGAGAGCTACGCCAGGTCACCAACGTGGTGCTCGGCGCATTCGATCCGTCGCCTTCCCCGGACGGGTCCCAGCTCGCGCTCGTGGCGTACAGCGCGGAAGGCTACGACGTGGCCCGGATGCCGCTCGACCCGGCGTCCTGGCGTCCCGTCACGGGACCGTCGCTGGCCGACTTGCAGCGGCCGAAGGTGACGCCGCTGCCGCCCGAGGAGGTCTATCCCGCCCGTCCCTACTCGCCCTGGGAGACGCTGCGGCCGCACTTCTGGCTACCGTACTTCGCGCTGGACGCCTACGGCAGCACCGTGGGCGCGCTGACCGCCGGTTTCGACGCGCTCGACCGCCACGAGTACGCGGCCGCCCTCTGGTGGAGCCTGAGCGGGGCCGAGCCGGGATGGGACCTCTTCTACATCAACCATTCGTTCTATCCGGATCTCCAGCTCGAGCTCTTCCGCGACCTGAACTCGCCGCAGGCGGCGGGGGGACTGAACGCGCCCGGCTACTACTACGAGCGGACCGTGGGCGGGGTTGCGACCGCGACCTTCCCCTTCTCGCAGATCGAGCGCAGCCACGCGGTCTCGATCGCGTACGAGCTGCAGAACCTCTCCGTCGACCAGAACCCGCTCGGCGTCCCCACCTCGCCCGGGCTGCTCGCGGCGGCGACCCTGGAATGGTCGTACTCCGACGCCCGCCGATTCGTGCAGAGCATCTCGTCGGAGCAAGGCCAGCGGTTCTCGGTCGCGCTGCGCCTCTCGGGGCGGGCGCTGGGGAGCGACTTCAGCTTCTGGCAGGCGACCGCCTCCGCCTCGAAGTACTTCGCGATGCCGTTCAGCAGCCACGGCGTCCCCTGGCACCAGGTGCTGGCCCTGCGCGCGTCGGCCGGCATCGCCGACGGCGATCTCTCCAACCGCCACGACTACTTCCTCGGCGGGTTCCAGCAAGGCGACGTGGTGCGCAGCGTGATCAATCCCGCGAACGCGCCGGTGCGCATCCTCCGCGGCTTCGTGCGCGACGCCTTCCACGGCACCGCGTACGTCCTCGGCACCGCCGAGTACCGCTTCCCCATGCTCACCATCGAGCACGGCGCCTGGACGCTCCCCGTGTACCTGCGCCGCCTGCACGGCGCCGTGTACACCGATGTGGGCGACGCGTTCACCCCCGACGAGAAGGACTTCAAGCTGCACGCGGGGGCCGGCGGTGAGCTGCGCGCCGAGGTCGTGCTGGGGTGGATCCTGCCCACAGACGTGCGGCTCGGATGTGCGCACGGGCTCGAGCACTCTTCGCTGGCGATCCTCGACTGCTACGTGGCGCTCGGCGGAGTCTTCTGAGCCGGCGCCTCGGCGAGCTTCCGCACCTCGTCGGTGAGCGAAGACAGCGACACCTCGTGCTGCGACCCCGTCTTCAGCTCCTTCAGCTTCGCCCGGCCGGTCTGCAGCTCCTGCTCGCCCAGCACCAGCGCGAACCGCGCCCCGAGCGCATCGGCCCGCTTGAGCTGGTTGCCCGGATTCGCCTTGCGGAAGCTGACCTCGGCTGCGAGCCCGGCGGCCCGCAGCTGCTGCGCGAGCTGGTCGGCGTGCGCCGCCTCCGCGTCGCCGAGCGGCGCGATGAACACCACCGGCCGGACCGCGCGCTCCTTGCCCTGCTGTGCCAGGAGCAGCGCCATCCGCTCCACGCCCGCGGCGAATCCGATCCCGGGAATGTCCGGCCCGCCCAGCTCCTTCACCAGCCCGTCGTAGCGGCCGCCACCCGCCACGGTGCTCTGGGATCCGAGCCCGGACGTGGCGATCGCCTCGTACGTCGTGCGCGTGTAGTAGTCGAGGCCGCGAACCAGCTTCGGGTCGAGCACGAACTCGACGCCGAGCCGGCCCAGCATTTCCTGCACGCCCTGGAAGTGGACCTTGCAGGGCTCGCAGAGGAACTGCTCCATCTTCGGCGCGCCGGCCGCGACCTGCTGGCACTTCGGGTTCTTGCAGTCGAGCACGCGGATGGGGTTGGTCTCGATCCGCTTCTGGCAGTCCTCGCAGAGCTCGCTCGCGCGCGAGCGCAGATACGCCTGCAGCGCCTCCCGGTACTTCGGCCGGCAGGCCGCGTCGCCCAGCGTGTTCAGGTGCATCTCGAACGGGATCTCCAGCGTCCGCAGCCACCGGAAGAGCAGCTCGATCTGCTCCGCGTCGATGCGCGGGCCGGGGCTGCCCAAGGCCTCGATCCCGATCTGCGTGAACTGCCGGTAGCGCCCGCGCTGCTGCCGCTCGCGCCGGAACATCGGCCCGAGGTACCACCACTTGGTCTCGGGCTCCTGCTGGTTGACGTTGTGCTCGATGTACGCCCGGACCAGCGAGGCGGTGTTCTCCGGCCGCATCGTCACGGAGTCGCCGCGGTCGTCGAAGGTGTACATCTCCTTGCCGACGATGTCGGTGACCTCGCCGATCCCGCGCACGAACAGCTCGGTCCGCTCGAGCACCGGCGTCCGCGCCTCGCGATAACCGTAGAGCGGGAAGAGGTCGCGCGCGGATTGCTCGACCAGGTGGAAGTGCCCGATCCGCACCCAGGGATCGTCGTCCTTCAGGTAGGTGTCGATGGGGAGCACGTCGCGCGTGCCTTTCACCCCGCGGATCTTCTGGCTCATGATCCTTCCAGCGGCTCGCCCAGGCGGATGGACGCGCCCGGCCGGAGCCCCGAAGCGAGCTTCACGCCGGGAGCGAACAGCACCACCACCGTGGATCCCATCTCGAAGACCGCCAGCTCGGCTCCCTTCGCGACCCGGATCGGCTGCTCGTACATCTTCCGCGCGGGCTGCCGCGTCCTGCGCGCGTTGGTCACCACGTCGTCGTAGAGGGCGCGGATGCGCCCCACGTTGGTCGCGCCGATCGCCACCACCCCGCAGGGACCTCGCACCGTGGAGAGGAACGTGGTGAGCCGCTCGTTCACGCAGAAGAGCTTCTCCACGTTGCGCAGCCCGATCGGATTCACCGGCCAGAGCTGCCCCGGCATGTTCACGTAGCCCTGGATCGACCCGCCCAGCGGCGCGTGGATGCGGTGGTAGTTGTAGGGCGCGAGATAGATGGTGCAGAACGAGCCCCCGGCGAACGGGCGCGCGTCCTCCTCCGCGCTCGGGCCTCCGATCAGCTCCGCCAGCGTGTAGTGCTTCCCCTTGGCCTGGTACAGCCGCGAGTCGACGATGTCGCCCAGCTCGCCGACCGTGCCATCCACCGGGCTGACGGGCAACGGCTCGCCGGGCGCGATCGGCCGGGCTCCCGGCTTCAGCCGCCTGGTGAAGAACTCGGTGAAGGTGGAATAGTCCTCGATCGGCCGCTCGGCCTCGCTGGCGTCCACGCCGTACTTCCGCGCGAAAGCGCGGATGGCGGCGCGCACCACCGGCCGCGGCGCGCTGGCGCGACAGGCGGCGCCCACAGCGCGCGAGAGCGTGTTCTTCGGCAAGAGGCGAAGCAGCGTGTACGACAGCTCGGCCATCGGGCTGCGTTGTGTAGCAGGGCGTGCCGGCGAACGCTATTGCTGCTGTGCCTGCGGCGGCGAGGCGGGAACCATCCCCTGGGGGACCGGCTGACCCGGGTAGACCACGTGATACTGCGGGCCCGTGTCAGCGGCCTTCGGCGCCGGCTTGGGCGCAGGAGGCGCGGCCTTCGCCTGCGCGCCGGGGGCCGGGGCGGCGGGAGGCGGGCGTGGATCGTCCATGCGCCGGTAGACCTTGTTGTTGACCACCAGCACGATCTGGCCGGACAGGCCCGGCAGCTTCGCCTTGCAGGCGTCGGACGCGACCGCCCGGTAGACAGTGCCCGTCACGCCTGTGCCCTGCTCGGTGAAGGGCTCGTTGGGAGCCAGGCACCCGCCGCTCGACGCGGTCAGCTCCGCCAGCGAGGCGCCCGGGCCGAAGGGATCCCCCCCTTGAGTCCCCGCGTCGGTTTCCAAGGCCGCGAACATCTTCGAGGTGTCGAAGTTCGTCACCGGCGCGGGCGGGCGGACCGCCGCGGTCGCCTTCTCGCGCTCGGCGCGATCCCGGACCAGGGCATCCTTGCCGCGCTCGATGGTCCCGAGCAGGTTCTGCGCGGGCTGCGCGTCGGACGATCGCGAGTCGACCGCCCGCAAGAGCGCAACCACCTCGTCCATCCTCGGGTCGCCGTACGCGTCATCGAGTTGGGTGGCGTAGAGCTGCTGGTAGAGAGTGAAGGCCCGCTGGTAGTTCGCGTCGGGGCCCGTGCTCCTGCGGCAGCCGGCCCACAGCACCACCGCCAGGATGCAGATCGCCGCGCGCCGGGACAAGGCCGTTCCTCCTCGCAAGAGAACCGCCCTCGACGCTAGCATGGCCACCCGCGCCGGGCAGGTTTCTAGCCGCGGCCGCCGAAGGCGGCTGAGCGGCTACTTCTGAGCCCAAATCGAGAGATTCAGAAGCGGGTGGTGAGGCTGACGGAGTCTGCGCTCAAATCCCACCAGAGCAGCCCGCCGCCGGCCGCCGTGAGCACCGCGGCCGCCACGTAGAACCCCCGGGCCAGGTTGGTGTTCTGGTCGGCGTCGAGACTCCGGGGCGCGTCCCTGCGCTGGAGCTGGTTGCTGGCGGCGAGCCCGGGTAGATCCGACGCGGTCGAGTAGGCCGCCTTGGCGTGGAACGCCAAGCCGATCACCGCGCTCGCCACGCCCGCGCCAAGCATTCCGATCGCCGCCGGCCGCACCCAGGCCGGCTTGTGCTGCGAGGCCTCCGCCAGTGTGGGGAGGGCGGCCGCGGGCAGCGAGACCACCTGCGCGGCGCCCAGCTCGATGTGCGCGTCCGTCGTCTTGCCGAAGCGCACCTCGACGAACGTGCTCGTCTCCTGGTCCTTGTCCTGGACGCGCACCACGTGCTGGCCGGGCAAGAGGCCCTCCAGCGGGCGCGCCAGCGGCAGCGTGCCCAGGGGCTTCCCGTCGACGAACAGGAGGGCTCCGGACGCGCCGGGCACCTCCACGCGCAGCGACCCGACGAAGCGCGACGGCGCCAGAAGCTGCACGGCCGTCTCGCGCACCGTCTCGATCAGCGCGTTCTGCGAGCCGCTCACCGGATGGGTGGCGCGCCGCAGCTCCTGCCCGGTCTTCGCGTCCAGGAGCTTGAGATCGATCATGAAGGCATCGCCGAACTGGCTGGTGGTTCCGACGATCAGCTGCCGGGCGCCGGCGTGCTGGGCGGCCGCCGCCGCGCAGGAGATCCGGGCCTCGCAGTCCGGCTCCCGCTTCAGGGCCTGGGCCACCTCGTTGGCGGGCGCGAGCCGCGCCTCCGGCAGGTTGGCCAGCTCGTTGCGCAGGGTGACTTCCAGGGCGTGCACGACGTCCGGCGGTGCACCCAGGGGGCGCAAGGGCAGGAGCGCGACGACCGGCGGGGTCGTCCCGGAAGCGGCGAGCAAGGCCATGGCGAGCACTGCCCACATGAGGCGATCATCCTCCCACCAACCCGGGCGGCGGCAAAATACGATTACAGCTACCCCGTCGTAAATGGCCGCGGTCCTGCACGGCTCCGCAAGGGGGCGTGACACCTTGACTTTCGAGGCGTCATTCCGCCGTGTGATTCGCGGGATGCGTGTGACGGCGGCGCGCTAGACTGGCGCGCATGTGCCGCCTCTTCGGCAGCCGCTCCCGCGACCGGGGCGGCGTTTCCCACGAGCTCTTCCACGGCGCCAACGCCCTGCGGGTGCAGAGCCGCGAGCATCCCGACGGCTGGGGCGTCGGCTGGTACGAGGGCAACGTCCCGCGGGTGATCCGCAGTCTCACACCCGCCCACGGCGACGCAGATTTCGAGAAGTTGTCCCACTTCGTCGCAGCCCAGACCGTATTGGCCCACGTCCGCAAGGCCAGCGTCGGGCGGGTGGCCCCGGAGAACACGCATCCCTTCCAGCACGGACCCTGGTTGTTCGCGCACAACGGAACGATCCCCGACTGGGAGCGCGCACGGGGGCCGCTGGAGGCCTCGATCGACCCCGCGCTGCGATCGAGCCTGCGCGGCGAGACCGACAGCGAGCGCTGCTTCCTGATCTTCCTCTCCCGGATGCGCCGCCGCTGCGACCTCGAGGACGCGGACGTGGAATCGGCGTCCGCCGCCCTGGCCGAGACGGTCGCGGCAGTGCGCGAGATCGCCGAGCGCTCCGGAGAGGAAGCGAGCACGACCTTTCTCGCCACCGACGGGCGGCTCCTGCTCGCTTGCCGGAGGCGCCGCACCCTCTTCCTCTCTTCGCCGGCGCCGGACGCGCGGGGGCGCTGCGGCTACGTCGCGATCGCCAGCGAGGATCCTGGCGAGCCGCCCCCGGGCGGCAAGCGCGCGTGGCGGCTCCTGCCCGAGGACGCGATGGTGGCGGTCGATTCCGACCTGCGGCTCAAGGTGGCGTCGTTGCTTCTGCCGTGACTTCGCAGCGCGCCCGGAACGAGCGCATCATCGTGGAGACCTCGTCGCGCACCTTGGCGAAGTGCTCGGGCGTGGCGAAGGCCACCACCTGGTAGGCGCGGTTGCCATCCGCGAACGCGCCCCGGTAGTACTCGAGGTCCATGCGTTTGTTCCGTCCCGTGTAGTGCAGCGCGGTCCCACCCGGCAGCGGATCGCGCCCGACCATGTGGAAGTCAGTGAGCCGGGACTTGGCGTCGCCGGCGAGCGCTTCCTCGTAGAGGGCCTGGCTGATCGTTCCGCCGCCGGAAGCCTCCTCGCCGATGATCATCACGTGCGCGTCCAGCTCGGGCCGCGTCAGCCAGCGATCGGAGAGCGGGTTGTCGCGATGGGCCGCGGCCTCGCTGCGCAGGTACCAGTTCCGGGCGGGCACGTCGATGCAATACGGG
>Ga0137397_10000878_pt1 | contig 20805 bp, 10 predicted proteins | sample czorhiz116metaG_FD_106658 | JGI IMG/M metagenome (GOLD analysis project Ga0137397, IMG submission 106658) | Vadose zone soil microbial communities from Angelo Coast Range Reserve, California, USA - czorhiz1.16 metaG | ecosystem: Environmental > Terrestrial > Soil > Vadose zone | place: USA... | reverse complement strand
GCCGTGGGCGTATGTGGTAATGGAGTCGTTGCCGTTGACAGCGAACGGGAAGCTGGATCGGCGCGGGTTGCCGCAGCCGGAGAGGGAGAGAGGAAGTGAGAGCAGTTATGTAGCACCGCGGACTCCAGTAGAAGCCTATCTTCAAAAAATCTGGCAAGAGACTTTTTCAGAACCGCTAATCTCTGTCACCGGCGATTTCTTTGAAATGGGGGGCAATTCTCTATCCGCCGTCGCCTTGGCCGCAAAGCTCTCGCATGGAACCCCCTTCTCAGTGAAATCTGTCTTTGAGTATCCGACGATCGAAAAGATGGCACTACATCTAGACCAATTCCACAATACTACCTCAGTTTCGTCATTGCTAATTCCACTTCGCACCGGGGCTTCGCACCCACCTTTCTTCTGCGTACACCCTGCAGGTGGAGCCGCAAGTTGCTACCTCCCCTTGGCCAGGCACTTCTCACGAAACATCCCATTCTATGGCATTCAAAGTCCCTTTTGGGAGCACAAGGATTTTCCGACTCTCAGTATCGAGAGCTTGCCACGCCACGAACTTTCCGTCGAGTCCATGGCCCAACGATACGTTTCCGAGATTCGTCATGTACAAGCAGTAGGTCCCTATCACCTTGGTGGATGGTCTCTAGGCGCACTCATTGCTTTTGAAATGGCACAGCAGCTTCGCGGGATGGGAGAACAAGTTACGCTGTTGGCCCTCCTAGAGGGAACGCCGGGGATCGAAATCCAAGCAGGATCGATTACCGAGGAAGAGATCAGAAGCGCAGAAGAGGAGAGATTAGCAGAAAGTATTCGCGGGCTCCGCGAGCCCCCGGAAGAGCCTAATTGTCTGCCTTACGCTGATCGACTCCACCAGTATCTCTGTTGTGCTCAGCGCGAAATGAAAGTCCCATCTGAAATTGATGAGGGTCAACTTGACCGGTTCTGGCGCATTCAGGTGCTTAGCGAGAGAATCGCCCGTCGGTATCAATGTAAACCCTATCCTGGGAGAATCGCTCTTCTGCGTAGCAGGGTGTCCGAAGCTCCCGATCGAACCTATGGATGGGATCGGTTTGCGAACGACGGAGTTGAGGTGTACGAGTTCGAGGAAACCCATCAGCACTTCGTATCCGAACCCAATGCAAAAGACATCGCCGCACGTCTCATGGAGCTGATCTCGATTTCCAAGGCAAGTATGACGGAACCCGACCAGAGTCCATCGTCAGAACATCAGAGCCATGCCCGTCCCGAAGTCCTATCGGTTGTTGGTAGGGCTATCGACGGAGCCCTGGAAAGAACGAAGTAGGCTATTCCTTCGATTTAGGTGATCTAGGTATAAAAAGTACTCCAGGCCATTGCGTCCAGGCCTACCGAGGGAGTTTTCGCTCAGCCGGAGTACTAACTATGTACACGTTTTGGCTATGTAGGTCACTCCAATGAGAAACGGCATTCTGGCTGTGGTGGGTGGAACACCCTTGATACAACTAAGCCGAGTATTGCGACACCGGCAAGTCACGTTGTTTGTCAAGCTGGAACAGTTCAACCCCGGGGGCAGCATGAAGGATCGACCCGCGCTCGAGATCATTGAACATGGCTTGGGAACAGGTCAAATCGGCCCCCAAACCGTGGTGATTGAGTCTAGTTCAGGGAATATGGGCATCGGTCTCGCCCAAGCTTGCCTGTACCACAAGTTGCGTTTCATCTGCGTAGTGGACCTAAAGACCACTGCCCAAAATGTTTGTCTTCTGAAGGCTTACCGCTCGGAGGTGGAGACGGTCACTGAACCGGACGCGGCAACCGGGGAATACCTTCCGGCGCGGATTCGGCGGGTGAAGGAAATGCTCACACTCTATCCCGACAGCTTCTGGCCGAATCAATATGCAAACGAGCGCAACTCCCGCGCACATCACCGGACCATGCATGAAATAGCGACGCAACTCAACGGCGATATTGACTACCTCTTTTGTGCGACTAGCACGTGTGGCACCCTTCGCGGTTGTTCTGAATACATCAAGGAGCGGGGCCTAACAACGAAGGTAATCGCGGTCGATGCAAAAGGCAGCGTTATCTTCGACCGGCAAAAGGGCAAACGTCTCATACCCGGCCACGGCGCTGCACTTGTGCCAGCTCTGTATAGAGAAGATCTGGCAGACTGTTATGTCCATGTCACTGATGAGGATTGTGTGGTGGGCTGTCATCGCCTTCTCCAGGAAGAAGCGATCTTGGCTGGGGGCTCGTCAGGGGCGATTATCTCTGCAATAGATGGATTCTGCCACAAAATGTCAAACGGCTCAGTATGTGTGGCGATCCTGCCGGACCGGGGAGAACGTTACTTAGACACGATTTATTGCGACGAGTGGTTGAGGGAACATTTCGGAGAGCTTTTATGGAAGAAAACTACGGCGGCACCCATTCCTGCGATCGCGACGTCTTAGTTCTCGGCGCTCGAGACGTACAGGATCTCCTCACAGGCCAGGAAGTCGCGATTGTTGACAGCATAACCGGGGCATACCATGCACATAGCATTGGGGAGAGCTGCGTGCCTCATTCGAGTTTCGTGCGCTTCCCCGACAATCCGGCAAACAGGATCATTGCCTTACCGGCCTATCTGGGTGGGTCTGTAAACAGCGCTGGCGTGAAATGGATCGCGTCCTTTCCGGACAACGTTAAACAGGGACGCGATCGAGCTTCGGCAGTGTTGATCTTGAATTCAATCACAACCGGAATGCCGACCGCGATTCTGGAAAGCTCAATAATCAGTGCGACAAGGACAGCGGCCAGTGCGGCGTTGGCGGCGCGCACCCTCTTGCCTCGCGCCGAGGGGGTGGCGGGGCTGATCGGTTGCGGCTTGATTAACTTCGAAATTGTACGTTTCCTTCTGGTGACTTGTCCGGGGCTCAGTCATCTTTTGATCTACGACATAGATCCAGAAAATGCGTACATTTTCAAAGACCGTTGCGCCAGGATATACCCCGGACTTGATGTCACAATCACCCTCGACATTGCCAACGTTTATGACAACTCGCCGATCATCTCGTTTGCGACCACGGCAACAAAGCCTCACGTCCAAGACTTGAGTCGCTGCAGGCCAGGAGCCATTGTGCTTCACATCTCTCTGCGCGATCTTTGTCCGGATGTGATTCTGTCTAGCGATAACGTAGTGGATGATATCGAACACGTGTGTAAGGCCGAGACTTCTATTCACCTGACCGAACGTCAAGTCGGTAGCCGAAACTTCGTTCGATGTACGCTGGGCGACATACTCAACGAATCAACGCAAGCCAGAATTGACGAACGAAGCACCGTGATCTTCAGCCCTTTCGGGCTCGGTATCCTAGACGTCGCCATGGGGGAGTTCGTCCTGGAACGTGCCCGGCAACAGGGCAGGGGGCAGACGCTCACGTCGTTTTTTCCTGAACCTTGGACACAAAGACGCCGGGTTATTGTCGCCTGACCTCCGCCCTCTTGGACTAAATGCGCGAAAGTACAGAGAGCTATCTCGAAGTCGCGAAACACCTTCTGTGGGCGACGGAGTCCCCGATCTGCATGCGGAAGGAAAACTACCTGCTGGCCGTCGTGCAATGATCCAGCCATGTACGGAGTACTCGGGGAGTAGAGAAGGGAGAATTGCTTCGATCGTGTGATGCCGTCGATCTCAATACAGCTGGGTTTGGTGTCGTGCAGACCGCAGTTCAAGTACCGGGAATGTCGCACAGCCCCTGCATAATGCTCCCCTCATGATGGTGATTGCCAGCTTACCGCAAGCTGCCGGGGTTAGGCCTCTCGCGGTAATTGTCAGCGGTGCACTCACATCAATCGTAATAGCTCTCAACACGGTGACAAAGGAAACACAAACGTGAAAAATCTATTTCGAATCCTAAATCTTCTCTTGAGTTGGAGCAGAAACGACAGCCAGTCAAGGCTTATGGTGCTGGGGGCCCTCAGCGCGAGCGTAATTGCGGGACTCGGCGGTGCGATACTAATTGCGGTCATCAATTCGGTCCTCGCTGGCAATGCATCTGCAGGGGATATAGGCGCTTTCATCGGTCTGTGCATCGTGATCCCCACGAGCGCTTTCGTTGCGCAATTCTTACTCGTTCGGCTTACCGAGCATGCAGCGTACAACCTACGGATCCAATTAGCACGGCAAATATGTGCCGCTTCTTACCGATTGCTCGAAGAGCTTGGGACACCGGGATTGTTAGCAACAATCACCGAAGACATACGGACGGTAACCGGCACAATTGCCACGATTCCTTTTCTCATCACGCAATTAGCAATTCTTGCGGGGTGCCTTGTCTATCTCGGTTGGCTGTCGCGGCCGCTTTTGGGCATGATCATGATGTACATGGTGTTGGGGCTGTTATTGCATCGGCTGCCCCTTCGAAGAGCGATGCACTATTGGCAGTTGCATCGTGAAGAGTGGGGCGCAGCTTTCCGGGCGTTCGAAGCCCTTACGCAGGGCATCAAAGAACTTAAGCTCAATCGAAGCAGACGCAGTGCCTTCTTTGCGGAGCAATTGGAGCCTCCGGTTGCCGGCATACGACGTTATAGTATCTGGGGCTACAGCCTGTCCGTGGCAGCTGGCAATGGCGGCCAGATTCTGTTCTATATATTCATCGGTCTAGTCGTTTTTCTCGCTCCTCATTTCATCCGCATGGACCATCGCGCACTGACCGGATACATCCTCGTTGTGCTCTTTATGATTTCACCGATAACCTACGTCGTGAACACTCTACCCAATCTTGGCCGCGCGCACTTTGCGGCCGAAAAGATCACCGCTTTAGGGGTCTCATTCGCAGAGCATTCCGCTGAGTTTGCAGAACTGGGATCTCTGGAGGTGGCAGGGTGGCAATGCCTCGAACTTGTCAATGTGACCCACACCTATCGGAATGAGGGCGCGGTCGACCAATTTTATGTGGGTCCGATCAACCTGACGTTCGGTCCAGGCGAAATCGTCTTTGTCATTGGCGGAAATGGCAGCGGAAAGACAACTCTGGCAAAGCTGATCATGGGGCTCTACGAACCGGACAACGGAGCGATTCGTCTGGATGGCAAGGCGATCACGGTTGATACGCGCGATCAATATCGCCAACATTTTGCCGTTGTATTTGCCGATTGCTATGTATTTGAGCGTCTTCTTGGAATCGATATGGACAAAAGCCATGAGCGCGCGTTGGGGTATCTAGCGCAACTCAGATTGGACCGCAAGGTGAAGATTTTGGACGGCAGGTTGTCCACTGTCGGACTCTCCCAAGGACAACGCAAACGACTAGCCCTCCTGACAGCCTACCTCGAGGACCGGCCCATCTACATTTTTGACGAGTGGGCCTCCGACCAAGATCCTGCATTTAAAGAAGTGTTCTATCGGCAACTCCTTCCCGAACTGAAGGCGGCGGGCAAGACTCTTATCGTCATAAGCCATGACACGCGGTATTACGACGCGGCCGACCGCATCATCAAGATTGAATCTGGGCAGATCGAGAGTGATCAGCGGTCCTGTGGGAACCTTGAAACCGGAAGATCGACGAAGATAACTACACCCGTGACGGTCGAAGCCAGCTAGTTCCTTGTCAGGGCAGAAGCTCAGGCAGTTGACGCAGAACCGACTCGTCACCCAAGCAATGTGTTTGCGGGTCGCACCTAGGTTGGGGGCTCGGGGAGTTTCTGCATTGCGCACGTAGCACACACGTGCGATCCGAGGTCGCCGAAGGCGAGCCGATCACTCTAAGGCAGGTCCAAGAAGTCAAACAAGTAGTTGAAGAATGCTCGGAAAATGCAAATCTGAGAACTGACTGCTGGGGCGAAGCTACCATCCTTTTTTGAGATTCTGAGATCAGTCTCAGCGTTCAGAGTCTCTCGAACTGACTGAGCACTGACTCCGTATGCCCAAATCGTAATCAAAATTGCATCTTTGCTGGAGGAACCTGTGCGCACGGAAAAATGGTCGGTATCACATGACGTTGCAGATAACACATGGTCGAATATGATCGAAGTGATGCGGGCACATGCTAGTCACTTCCCCAATCGGACCGCATGCACGTTCTTGCGCGCTGCAGGCTCAACGGAGGATGCCATGACCTTTGAAGAGCTTGATCGTCGGGCGCGCGCATTTGCTGTGCAGCTGACCGAGGCAGGAGCCAAGGAGGACAGGGTGCTTTTGCTCCTTCCGTCTGGCCCAGAGTACATTGTGGCTTTTTTTGCGTGCCTGTATGCAGGAGCTGTCGCGATTCCAGGCTTTCCCATCCACTTCGGTGGCGAGCGTCGAGGAGAACGGTGGCTTCGTTCCGTGATGACCGAGGCCGAACCGACGTTGGCGGTCGTTGCTCTGGAACGGCTGGACAGCTTCAAGCGAAGGGTGACATCAATGAGCCGGTTAAGCTCATTGAGGTGCTTGTCCGTTTCCAAAGGAGATCTGAATCTTGCCGAGCAGTGGCGTATGCCTCGCCTCGCTGGGGACAGAGTCGCGTTCCTGCAATACACCTCCGGTTCAACGTCGGACCCCAGAGGTGTCATCATCTCGCACAGTAATTTGATCCACAATCAGCGCTGTATACAAGCCGCTTGCCATAGCAACCAAGAATCCACCGTGGTCAGCTGGTTGCCACTGCACCACGACATGGGTCTGATTGGAACTGTATTGCACCCCGCGTTCGTGGGTGCGCAGTTCGTGTTCATGTCGCCGACCACATTTTTGCAGAATCCCGCAAGCTGGTTACGTGCCATTTCGCGCTTCGGCGGACAGATCGCGAGCGCTCCAAATTTTGCCTATGAGTTGTGTTGTCGAAGGGTCACCGAGGAGGAGAAGGTCGATCTTGACCTAACGAGGTGGCGTGTAGCGATCAATGGGGCGGAGCCAGTGCGCTTTGACACGATGGAACGCTTCGCAAAGGCATTTGCAGGGTGCGGATTCCACCTCAAGTGTTTTATGCCGTCGTACGGACTAGCCGAATCCACACTTATGGTGACGGGTGCGCGGGATCTGGACCGCCTGCTGATCAAGCGATTCTCAGCGCGAGCGCTTGAAGAAAGTGTAGTTCGGGTGGTCGAGGGCAATGAGACCGTTCGCGCTCTGGTGGGCTGTGGCGAGGCCCTCCTTGGTCAGCAGATTAGGGTGGTGGATCCGGTGACCAGATCAGTTTGCTTGCCGGAGAAAGTTGGTGAAATCTGGGTCAGCGGACCTAGCGTCGGACAGGGATACTGGAACCGCCCCGATGACACCGCAAGCGCGTTTCAGGCGCAGCTCGCGATAAATGGCGAAGGCCCCTTCTTGCGAACCGGCGATCTCGGGTTCGTATCGGATGGCCAGTTGTTTGTCACCGGCCGGTTAAAGGATCTTCTCATAATTCGCGGTCGAAATCTCTATCCACAAGATATAGAACTAACCGTGCAGAGCTGCCACCCGATGCTACGGCAGGGCTGTGGCGCAGCATTTACCGTCGACAGTAACGAACAGGAGAGCCTCGTTGTGGTGAACGAAGTCGATCGTCATTCGGACGAACTAGGGGAACAAATAATCTCGTCAATTCGACAAGCGGTTGCTCTGGAGCATGGGGTTCAGATAGACAGAGTGATTCTGGTGAAAAGCGGGACCGTCCCCAGGACAACCAGTGGAAAGACAAGGCGGAGAGCATGCCGGCAGATGTTTGAGGAGGGTGCGCTGAAAACGGTGGCAAGCAGTGTACTCATTTCGGAGTCCTCTGAGGTGATCGCCCAACCACTCCGGCTATCCTGTGAAGATCTCCTGCAAACCAATCCCGAGCTGCGCTACGAGTTGATTGAATCATACCTGCGCGCCCAGGTGGCGATTCTACTTAAGATTCGTCCTGATGATGTTACTCCGGACTTACCCCTGGTAGCGCTAGGGGTCGATTCCTTAGTGGCTATTCAGTTGAGAGGAGTCATCGACGCAGCGCTTAGCTTGGAGCTTGAAACATGGGAACTTCTGCAGGGAATGACTCTTGCCGATCTCGCGATGACAGCTCTCGAACGGTTCACGCTGCAAGTCGAACCCATTCAAAAGAACGAACCCAGCCGCGCGAAATATCCGCTCTCGTATGGACAGCGGAGCCTCTGGGTTCTATATAAGCTCGCGCCGCAATCCTCCGCGTACAATCTGGCGGGCGCGTTGAAAGTTAAGACGGATCTCAATGTTACTGCCCTGCAGTTCGCGTTTCAGAAACTGTTGGACCAACACGAGATGCTGAGGGCAAAGTTCGTGACCGAGAACGGCGAACCAATGTACATATTGCAGGATACGGCTGATCTCCGCCTCGATAACCACTTCGAGTACCGCGATCTCTTAGAGTCGACCGCGTCGCTGTCGGAGTTGTTGCAAGAAGAGGCACAGAAGCCGTTTTCATTGGAACAGGAACCTCCTTTGCGACTTCTTGTCCTGCGCCTACCTACAAAGGAGCATTGTGTGGCACTGATCTGCCACCACATCATCGTTGACATGACTTCGATCGGGGTCTTACTGCACGATCTAGTAAGCTTGTACTCCACCGAAACGACGGGTCGACCCGCCTCATTGACAGCCCTTCGTGGATCCTACGCCGACTTTGTCGAATGGCAGTCGAGGAGGATTGAAGGTGAGAAGGGTAAGGAACTTCTCGAGTATTGGACACACACTCTGGCTGGGGAGCTTCCTGTGCTGGACCTCCCCACGGATCGCCCACACTCTCTCCTCCAACCCTACGGCGGTGCGTCGCTGTTGGTGAGACTCGGAGAAGAAGTCTGCCGCAGCGTCCGGGCAGTCGCGCGCCAAGCCAACGCTACCCCATTCATGGTTCTCCTCGCCGCCTTTCATATTCTGCTGCACCGCCTTTCGGGGCAAGAGGAGGTGCTGGTTGGCTGTCCCACGAATGGGAGAAGCAAGGCGGACTTTGCAAATGTGGTCGGCTATTTCGTCAACCCGATAGTGTTTCGCTCATACTACGACGGTCGAGATACGTTTGCGGAATATCTGGAGCAAGTGAGATGCAGTGCCCTTGAGGGCTTCAAGCATCAGGACTATCCATTCTTGTTGTTGGTCGAAGCTCTACATCCTCAGCGGGGGGATATATCGCCGGTCTTCCAAACAATGTTTGTTTGGCAGGGCCTTGCGGACAAACTTGGTGGTGTCGCCCTAGGGGCAGGAGAAATTGAGATCCAAGCAGGCGACGTGCTCTTCGAGTCCGTTCCTGTGCAGCACACCAGCGCTCAGTTCGATCTGACACTCATAATGTCCTGGAGTGAAGCGGAACTGTTAGCCTCGTGGAAATACAACACCGACCTATTTTCAGAAGCAACAGTCAAGCAAATATCAGCGCAATACTCTTTGTTGCTGGATTCGATTGTCAGAAATCCTAAGAAGAGACTGGCCGAGTTGAGCCTTCTGAGCGACACGGAACGGCAAACTATGGTTGAGGAGTGGTCGCAGCCTTTACCGCTCATCGGTGATCGCTGTGTGCATGAACTGATCGAAGATCAGGCCGCACGGCAACCGCATTCCCCAGCATTGACCTTGGGCGAAAAGACCATGACGTATGCCGAATTAAACGCCAGAGCGAACCAGTTCGCTCATCATCTACGCGACATTGGTGTAAGAAATGACGATCTCGTTGGATTGTGCGTGCCGCGGTCGATTGAGATGATCGCGGCTCTCCTGGGGATCTGGAAGGCTGGTGCTGGATACCTGCCGTTTGATGCGCGCGATCCAAAGGGACGCCTATCAGCGGTCCTCCAGCAATCAGAGATACAAGTATTGGTCACTAGCGAACAACTACTTGACCTTCTTCCAGATCAGTTACCCCGTTTGGTGCTACTCGACCTCGATATGGATCTGATTGCAAACGAGTCGCAGGAAAACCTCAACCTGCAGATACCTCAGCGAAACTTGGCATACTCGATCTACACATCCGGTTCTACGGGGGGACCTAAGGGGACCATGGTCGAACATCGGTCGGTCATCAATCTCCTGGTCGGTCTTCAGGAAGCCATTTATGAGTCCTACGGTGATCGCCGTCTTACGGTAGGCTTGAACGCTCCGTTAGCATTCGATTCCTCAGTGAAGCAATTGTTGGCTCTGGCCATGGGCCACACTCTATGCGTGATTCCCGAAGATATTCGACGAAACGCGCAAGATCTGTTTGCTCACATGAAGGCGACCGGCTTAGACGTTTTGGACTGCACGCCCACTCAATTGCAACTGCTGATCCAAGCTGGGTTCTCGTCCATGCCAAATGGGGTGACCCTACTGATTGGAGGGGAGCCGATTTCCGAGGAGACATGGACACTATTGGCCAATTCCCACTCTGTTATCAGTTATAATCTCTACGGCCCGACAGAATGTACTGTTGACAGCGTGCTGAGCCGCATTTGCTCAACCACACAACCGGTGATTGGCCGTCCCTTGTGCAGCACAAGGGTTTACTTGCTGGATGACCAGCTGCAGCCTGTTCCGGTAGGGACGCCTGGAGAGATATTCATTGGCGGCCCGAGTGTAGGAAGAGGTTATCGCGGCCGTCCTGATTTGACTGCCGAACGATTCATCCCCGATCCATTCGCAACAGGGGGAGGTGATCGTATGTATCAAACCGGGGATCGGGCGCGCCGCCTGCAAGACGGTTCCCTTCAGTTCATCGGTCGTGTCGACCGGCAAGTGAAGGTCCGCGGTTTCCGAATTGAACTCGACGAGGTTGAAGCCGCCTTGCGGGAATGCCCGGAGGTGGAGGACGCGGTCGTTGTTGCTAGGGCAGAGCCGAACAGAACTAAACAACTAGTCGGATATGTCGTCACGAGTAACACCTGTGTTACGAACTCATTTCGACGCCTGCTCGCGCAAAAACTTCCAAACTACATGGTCCCCGCGACCGTGATCAGTGTTCCGGCAATCCCAACAAACGCCAATGGAAAGCGCGATTACAGGGCCTTGCCCGATCCTGAACCAGCCATGCTGGACAGGGGTGGCGACTACGTAGCCCCGAAATCTGCCACGGAACAATATCTGGCCGATTTGTGGAGTGATACTTTACGCGTTCATCCAATTGGCGTCGAAGATAACTTCTTTGCCTTGGGCGGCGATTCTCTGCAGGCAACCAAGCTGATTTCGCAGGTTCAGGACCATTACCCCACCGACGTTCCATTGCTTGCCCTCTTCTTCCAAGAACCGACCATCGCCGCCTTGGCGCAATTTCTCAGCTTCAATCCGGGCGACCCTGCACAAAGCCCCTCTACCTAGGGCTGAATACGCATTGAGGACTTCACGCGTGGAACGTGACTTCACAGTCGTTGTACCGGTGCACAATCTGAAGAACTCCCTGCCGGTCGTGCTGCGCTGTTTGGAGGCCCAATCGTATCCCCTGGAACTCTTTGAATGCGTGATTGTCGACGATGGATCAACAGACGGAACCCGAGAGTTCCTCGAGAGTTATCAGTCGCCGCTACAGCTAGTCCCTCTTTACAATGCCACCTGCAAGGGCCGTGGAGTGGCACGAAACGTGGGTTGGCGAAATGGAACTAGCAAGGTCATAGTCTTCTTGGACGGCGACACTTTACCCGCTCCTACGTTGCTCGACGACTATGGACGGGCTTTCGCGCGAGGCGATCGAGACGTTGTTTCAGGCACCCGTTATTGTATTGATTGCGATCCCACGGGAGAAAGGCTAGAGGGATCTCTGGCGGCGCTGGCGGAAACGACTCCGAATCTATTGTTCAGGAAGGAAGCTGAATATCAGTTTGGCATGATACGTCGGCACGCGGCGCTCGGGCCCTACCGGTCACCGGTGTTCGAACAATTTGAAACGCAGATACGGGAACTGTGCCTTCAAGATGCGAGGACTATGCTCGGCGCGTATGCCTTTGCCGCTGCAAACGTGGCGGTCCGCCGACATTGGTTAGAGATCACAAAGGGATTCGACCAGTTTCTGAGGAGAGGGGAAGACACTGATCTTGGCATTCGCTTGTGGGAGGCCGGTGCCAGGTTCGGCTTCGCCGATGGGGCTGAAAGCTATCACATGTCCCTTTCCAGTGAGGCAAACCGGAGTCTCGACCCCGGTGAGAGGATCACCTTCTTCTATCGGAATCCCTATCGGCTCGTGTTATTGGTCTATCTTTGGTTCATTCATCGCCTCGACAAAAATCCCGGACTCGTGCCTCGAGCGCTAGAGAGTTTGCGTGGTTTAGCCGAAGAGCTGAGCGGCGACTCAGCCTTTGACATTGATGAGCAGTTTCAGTTACTTGGCCATCCACGAATTCCCATGGAGTGCTGCCATACAAAGGAGTCCATAATCAGTTACTACGTTGAAATGCTCAACATTCCCCGTTGCCTCATCTCGGCGTGGCTCGATCGGGGGGTCGCTGATGGTTTGTTTACAACACGTAAGGACGGAGAGAGATTATTCGATTTCTGTTTGACTTCTAACTGGCTGCGATACAGAGCACCGCTTCACGAATATCTGATGGAGAATGCGAGCTATCTCTGGAAACATAGATGGCCGCTGATGATGGACAGAAGAGCTTCTATTCCACAGACGGTTAAGTGCCGCGGTAGATATCAGATCACTATGTCAGCAGAGGGAAGCGTGAAGAGAAAGGTTGCGGCTGTGCTGAACATACCGCTACCCATTCAGAATGCTTCACAGAGTAACGTTATCTTCACTGGATGCCACCCCAGTAACTTGCTTGCGTACGCGGATCGCGACCAGACTATGATCCGTCGGTATCCGTGGTCTGACGATGATTCAGAGCTACGCGTGACCTATGACTTCGAATGCGAAATACGCGAAGTATGTAGCCCTTCCAATGAAGCTGGCAGCCCGGATCCGAAGGTTTGGTGCAGGTATTCCCGTCCTTCGCTGACGCCAAGAGACTACCCCAAAGCGAAAGCGATCTTGAAGAAGACTGGGATGGATAACCGTTGTAAGCCGTTCGAAGTTGCCACAAAGTTGTATTCTTGGATTCTGGACAACATGTCTGTCTATGAGGCTCCGATTGGATACTCAAACATACTCGATACTGGCTTCGGAGCCTGTATTGATCTAGCCAGACTTTTTGTCAACCTGTGCCGACTCGCATCCGTTCCCGCGCGAGAATGCTGTGGAGCACTCTTCACAAGTAGACTGGGTACGGAAGGCGCGGAACACATCGAAATGCGCACACTATGCTTCAGTCCGTTCATGCACACTTGGGCAGAGTTCTGGATTCTCGGTCAAGGATGGATTCCCGTCGATTTTTGCACGTGGGGTTATGGGAAAAGATACATGACGGCACGCAATGTGACTCATCCCAAACTGCGGGAGGAAATCCTGTCCGACACAAAAATCTCCGATCAATACTACTTCGGACACGTAGATCCGTATCGTATACACGCATCTCCGGAAGTCAATACCTCCCAGGTATCCTTTGAACGCCCCGACGGCAATCATGTGCCGAACTGGAAGGCGCGAACGTCCATGAAGCATTGTTTAAGTATTACTATCTTAGCGGACTACTAGCGGGCCGATCTTGATTTCCTCAGAAGCCTTCAGCTCGAACCTCTCGGAAACTGTCCTACATCATCTTGGGAGGTAATTTGCCGACCTATTTCTGCGAGAGGTAGGTTCATATGCGTGCTGTTCTCAGTAGCCTTGGTTCCAATGGTGATGCCCAGCCCATGCTGGCCCTCGCTGCAGAGTTACGCCGGAGCGGGCATGATGCTGTCGTGGCTCTTTCGCCAAACTTTGAACGAAGAGTCAAAGACATGGGAATCGACTTTGTTCGCACCGGACCAGTCTTGCCTGAGGATGCCATCCGGAGTGTTATCACAGCACAGATGCAGAATCGCAGGCCGGCCGCTCAAGTCCGGCAGTTCCTCGAGGCCTCCCTACCCTCTCTACCCGGAATGTATCGGAGCCTGCTGCAGACGTGCCAGAATGCCGACATCTTGATAGGCTCTCCCTATCAGCTCGCGTGTCGCATGGTCCACGAGTCGACCTCAATTCCCTATGTGTCTCTGCACCTTTCGCAGTTTGCAGAGCTTGGTGGAAGGGAGTGCCAAGTCGTTAGCGCAGGATTGATCAATCCCTATCGTAAACAGGAAGGCTTGCCACCACTGGATGATCCGCTGGGTACAGATGGAAGATCTACCGAGTTAGCTCTCTATGCGGTCAGCCGCCATCTTCTAAAGGTTCCGCCTCAATGGCCAACTCACTGCAAGGTGGTCGGGTTCTTCTTTCTAGAAGAACAGGCTTGGCAGCCGACCGTAGCGCTGAGGGAGTTCTGTGAAGCCGGAGAAGCCCCGGTGGTAATCACATTTGGCAGCGTCGTCTACGACGACCCCAAACCAGTGACTCACCTGTTGCGGGACGCAGTAGAACTAGCTGGCTGTAGAGCGATTATCCAAAATGGCTGGGGCGGCGTAGGAAATGGGATCGTTTCTGACGGGATCTACACCTGTGGGTATGCTCCACATTCGTGGCTCTTTCCGAAGGCGGCTCTTGTCGTACATCACGGGGGAGCAGGAACAACTGCAAGCACCTTTCGATCGGGGGTCCCGAGCCTCATCGTTCCACATACGTTGGATCAGCCTATCTGGGCCGAGTTTGCGCGGGCCAAGGGCTGCGCGAGAAGCGTTATTCCGTTTTCTCATCTGAACTCGGCGCGCTTGGCCGCCACTATTAAAGGAAGTCTCGGATCACCTCAGATATACGAGGCAGCAGCAGCATTTGGTGACCAGATTCGGCAGGAGCGTGGTGTCGAAGCTGCGCGCGAGCTTTTGGAGAACCTTATGGACAGTCGACGTGGAGCCTTCGTGCCCTCCACTTCTAACGTTTAGCTGAAAATATGCAACCATCTGCGCGAAAGCAGAAACCCCTATGCCTGCCGGACCTTGCAGAAAAAGCGCCGTCGGGCTGTTTGCACTCGCCGCATGCGATCGGATCCACTCGTATCTTTGGTATTGCATAATGCTCAAAGAGGGTGCTTTATGAGGACTTCGGTCGATGAAAGCGAGAGCTTGTCAGTGCCCAGAGATGGGTCTCATGAGGCAAGAGCTGCCTCGGCGGCTTCGACTGCAAGAACTGTCTTGGCGTGGGCGCTTCTAGTTGCGTCAGTTGGCGTGTGTATCAGAATCCTTCATCCAACGAGGACATCTCCAATTGACGAGGCCCTTCCCAATTTTTCGTCGGGACGCGCGATGTTGCACGTGCGTGTTCTGTCCCAGTATCCCCATCCGATCGGAACGTCTGCGGAAGCCGGAGTGCGTCAGTACTTGATCCAGCAGTTGGAAAAGCTAGCGATGGCACCCACTGTTCAGTCGGGTACAGCAGTACGGGCCTTTGGACAAGAAATCACTGCAGGTCTGACACACAACATTGTCGGACGACTTTACGGAACGGGGAACTCCCAGGCTGTTCTCCTGGTGGCTCACTACGACTCCGTCAACCATTCACCTGGCGCGAGCGACGATGGCATTGGAGTTGCGACAATTCTTGAGACCGTCCGCGCCATCGAAGCGGGACCTCGCCTTCAGAACGATGTGATTGTGCTGTTCACAGACGGCGAGGAGATTGGGCTGCTAGGCGCCGAATTGTTTACCTCCTCTCACCCGTGGGCAAAGGAGGCTCGGGTCGCGCTGAATTTTGAGGCAAGGGGGGACAGCGGGACTGTCTTAATGTTTGAGACAAGTAACAATAGCCGTTGGCTCATCGACGAATTCTCCGCTTCAGTTCCCCGGCCGGCCGGATCCTCATTGCTTTGTAATATCTACAAGCAACTTCCGAACGACACCGATTTCACACTGCTCAGAAGAAGTGGACTCGAAGGGATGAATTTTGCGATAGGTGAACGATTAGAAGCCTACCATTCGAGTATGGATATTGTCCAGAACTTGCACGAGGCTAGTTTGCAACAGATGGGCGATGCCGCTCTGTCCCTGGCGCGTGATCTCGGCAACAGCAAGTTAGTGGAACACGGAGGACGGTCAGGGGACGACATTTTCTTTGATTTGCTGGGCTTAATGTTGGTTCGTTATCCGTTACGATGGGCACTTCCGCTGCAAGTCGGCCTTAACATAGCGATACTCGTCGCTCTTGCCCTGGCGCACCAGAGAGGACTGCTTCGAGGCAGGGCCGTCTTGGGAGCGATGCTCGGTGTTGTTGCTTGCCTTGGCACAGTTCCAGCTATGCTCGAGGGAGTCTGGCTTTTGATAGCCAAAGCCGCTCATGGTCGCCTCCTCACAGGGGACGCTGCTCCGAATGCTTGGCTCCTCCTAAGTGTTCTGGCCGTCGGTCTTGGGATGACGTTGTATCCATTGGCCTACATACGTGGAAAGGCCGGGGCCGCTAATCTACATGCGGCCGGCCTAATTGCGGGTGCTGTCGTCGGCCTTGTTGTCGCTTTCGTGCTGCCAGCAGCCAGCTACTTGATTTTTTGGCCGCTCTTGGCCATGTGCGTTGGTTTTATGGCGCTCAGCGGGGATTCTAGTCGTCCTTCAGATTTGCGAAAGGTTTTGGTAGCTTGGCTGGGCGCGCTGCCCGTACTTCTTCTCTTTTGTCCAGTTATCTTTCTTCTGTTTGTTTTCCTCGGTTTGGGAATGACGCTCGTGGGAGTGCTTGGCGCCCTTCTTCCTCTACTCACTGCGACAGTCGCTCCTCTGCTCGATCAGCTCGTTCCGCAAGGACGCGGCGCGGTCTATGTCCCCGTCCTGTGTCTCATCAGTGGGCTGTCGTTGGGGTCGGTGGGATTCTTGATGAGTCACTTTGGGCCAGACCATCCATATGCTAACTCTTTGCTTTACAGTCTGGATGCTGATCACGGGAAAGCGTTTTGGCTCAGTTTGGACGCAGCTTCTGACGAGTGGAAGAGCCAGTATCTTGGCCTGCGCCCCGAACGGAGGAAGTTTCCAGATTATGTAAGTGGTATTAATGGTCTCAATCGAGAGATACTATGGTCCGAGGCTCCGATCCTGGCGCTTGAGGCTCCCGTCGTCGACATATCGACTAGTGAATCCGGCATCGGTGTACGCACGGTGAGCATGCACATCGATGCACTTCAGCATGCAAATTCAATAACTCTCGCTTTTCCACCTCAGGTTGTGCTTTTAGCGGCGGATGTGAATGGAAAATCGGTGGAAGTACCCGGGCCGGAAAGCGGCCGCGCTCGTTCCGAAGCGCATGTAAATGTGTTTGGTATTGCAGAAGCGGATGTCTACCTGACGTTGAAAATGAGATGTGGCAATCCGTGCAGGGTGGTCATACTGGGTCGTTCATTAGAACTCCCGGCGATTCCTCGACAGGCCATCAGCCCGCGACCTCCAGACAAAAGACCTCTAGCCCTTAGCGACGTATCGATCATATACCGGAGTTATGAATTCTAGTTGCGTGTGGGAGGTTCTCCGAACACAGCTCCCGACGCAGAAGCCGTTTCGGTGCCAGCCAAAGGCCCGGGGCTCAAGTCGCGAGAGGATCCGCGCGGCCTCTCTTGCTCGAAACTGGCTTCTCGACAATTTCAATAGCCCTAAAAATCATTTAACAAAGAGCGCCAGTCATCTTGTCCGAGCCGATAGCGCGGCAAGTCGATCGTGTTCACGACCAATTCCGGACTTGAGGTGCCCTCCCAACAGATTGAGGCAAAAAAGCTCCGTGGCACTGCGACATCCACAACTCGCCAGTCGCCCGATGTTTCCCTGTCTTCGACTGGCTGGGGTTCGAAGAGCGGTCCCGACGAGATAGGCACCGTGACCTTTTGTGGCGTCCTAAAAAGCCCCATTCCAGTGGCTTTGAGATAGGCTTCTTTGCGTGTCCAGATTCGGTAGAAGGTGGCGTTTCGCTGTGAAGGAGCCTGTTCACCCCACAGGCGAATCTCCTGCGGCGACAATACATCTTCCGCGAGCCGCTCGAGATCAGTTATCGGACGCCGATGCTCGATGTCGACGCCGATCTCCCGACCGACTGTGACGCCAACAAGCGCTGCGCCTTGAGTGTGGCTCAGGTTAAAGCGAAGGTTACGTTGATTGTTGGCGGCGGGAAGGGATGGTTTATGACCGGGGATTGCCTGGAAAACGACAGCGGACGGCGCGAGATCCACGCACTCTGCCAGCACGAACCGCAGGGCAGCATGAGCCAAGATGTACTCGCGGGCGTGCTCCTCGGCTCGGAAGGCGTTGGCCTGGCACCTTTCCTGATCAGACAGGATGGCTCGAAACGAATCGCAGAGGTGCGTCGGGCCATCTAGGCGCGAAAACCAAACATATGCTTTGTCAGAGCTAGGCATCATGCTGGAACCAGCCTGTCAAGAGGGGACAGAGGAGCTTTGCAATCTGCGCATTGAATCTGACCCCCTTTTGGTATCACCCATGAGGGCTTGGGGCCAACCTTTCTTTTGATTGGAGTCCAGTCGTTAAAGCGCCGCCTCCTGTCCAAGCAAGCGTCTCGCTGGTTTTTTCAGTCTGAGCCGAGCGCTTTCGCCGCCCTACCGACTCCAGCCCTGCTGGAACTCCGTTGCGGCAAGGCATGGGCTGCGGAGAATCACTTTTTCCTGTACGGTTCGAAAATTTGAGCTGCTCAAAAAGATTTCGCCAGCATCATCGGAAACCGCCGCTGGGGGCATTATCTGAGTTATGGGCAAGTAAGTCAGAGAAATCTAGCAGAAGTTGCCCTAGTCCAGCCCTAGTCCGATACAACAGTCCCATCCTGGCCTCCAGGCAAGTTCGCCAAGACTTCTAAAAGAGCCAGGTCGAGACGTTAGAATTCCCCCGGTCGGAGACGATCCTGATGGCACTTGAAAGCTACGCATCTGAATCCTCCGTTAGGCAGGGCGGCACCATCGACTTTCATGTGAGCGACAGAGTGGCTTCCGAGGTGGCGATTCGAATATTTCAAGTAGGTGCTGCACAACGTTTGCCAATTCTAGAGGTGTCTGTCCAAGCCAAACGCTATCCGGTTCCGGAACGCGCCTTTGAGTTCGGGTGTGGCTGGCCGCCGCTCTATTCCCTCAAAGTCCCCCATGAGTGGCCCAGCGGTCTTTATCGTGCCAAGTTGACGAACAGCGAGACTCCGAGCGCCACATCAGAGATCTTCTTCGTCGTCAAGCCCGACGAGCCGGGAGTATCTACGAAAACATTGTTTCAGCTTTCCACTGCAACCTATCAAGCATACAACGATTGGGGCGGCAAGAGCCTTTATCCCTCTGACTCGTCCCTCCGGGCAAGGAGAGTTTCGTTTCATCGCCCCGGTGGTATGGACTATACGCGAGAAATAGCGTTCCTGCTTTGGGCCAAGCGCAACGCATTTCCCTTGGAGTTTTGCGCAGGTATCGACCTTCACATCGATCCATTCCTCTTGAGCCACTACCAACTAATGATAAGCGTTGGCCATGATGAGTACTGGTCAAAAGAAATGCGCGACCAGGTGGAGCGTTTCATCGAAGGAGGCGGCAACGTTGCGTTCTTTAGTGGCAATGTCTGTTGGTGGCAGGTTCGATTTGAGGACGCGAATCGTACCATGGTTTGCTACCGCAGTGCACCAGAGGACCCTCTAGCCGGCGTCGACAACAGCCGTGTAACAGTCAACTGGCACTGCGCTCCTGTCAACCGGCCTGAGAACCACATGACCGGAGTCAGCTTTCGCAACGGGGCAGGCATTTGGCGGCCTTGCAGTTCCTCGATGAGTCAGAAGGCGTTCAAGGTTTGCCAGCCCCACCACTGGGTATTCCAGGGAACCGGACTGACCAAAGGAGATTTATTTGGTGTCCGCGAGAACATCGTGGGTTACGAAACGGATTCGGCAGACTACAGCGTAGACGAACAGGGCGATATTCGCCTTACGGGGCGCGACGGGACCCCCCCCTCTTTCGTCGTCTTAGCAACTGCGGACTTGAGTGACTGGGGCCCTTGTGGCCAGGCAGGACGAGCATCCATGGGGGTCTTTCGCCGTTGCGGAACTGTATTCACAGCGGCGACCACCGATTGGGTGAACGGATTAGTGAGACCCAACAGCGTGGTGCAAGTAATCACCAAGAATGTTTTAGATCGCCTTTCAAGACCATAGCCGAAGCACGAATGGGAACGAATTGGCCATGCGACAGACATTTTGACATGTGTGCCGTGGGCGGAAGATTGATCGCCACCACAGCATCAAATCAACTTTGCTGTCGGGGGCGTCGGGACAGGCCGATAGTTGGAGAGTGATCGGAACGGTGCCGAATTCGATCGGCATGACCGTGGGGTACAACTTCGACGCAAATCGAGGAAGCGAGATTTACGTCGTTACATGCGACGGGCAGATTACGAGGAGACGCTTGACTGATAACAATGGTGACTGGCAGGTTGATGATGAAGGTTTGCCACTTACAGCGCTTGCCGCATTGGGGAGTACCTGATGGCCGCCCAAGCTGACGGTTCGTTGTGGTTCAAAACACTGACAGTTGCGGGCCATTGGAAACGTATCGGCTTGCTTTGCGAAATCACCACGATGGCTGCCCTTGGAACAGATCTATTCGCTGTCACTGTTGACTCACAATTACGGTGGAGCGCTGTGCCGGATTTCACCGCAGATAATCCCACAATGCAATGGAAAACCATAGGAAGTGCCCCGAGCAGAACGAGAGCCCTGGCAGCATTTCAAGGGAAACTCTACGCGTCTACATTGGACAACGCTCTACTTTGGCGTGACACAATCCCGGGTTGAATCTCTTTTCCCGCACCTTGCACGCCGCCGCAAAAAATCAATCAAGCAATTTTCAACCAATGTAACAATGTTACGGGGGGGGGGGGGGGGGGAAAAAAAAAATTTCCCCGGGGTGGGGGGGGGCACGGGTGGTTTTTCGGGTCTCCGCCCCGGTTCTGGGGGGGTTCAG
>Ga0137397_10000877_pt1 | contig 20805 bp, 28 predicted proteins | sample czorhiz116metaG_FD_106658 | JGI IMG/M metagenome (GOLD analysis project Ga0137397, IMG submission 106658) | Vadose zone soil microbial communities from Angelo Coast Range Reserve, California, USA - czorhiz1.16 metaG | ecosystem: Environmental > Terrestrial > Soil > Vadose zone | place: USA... | reverse complement strand
TCGCCCCCCGGCTGCTCCCCCGCGGCCTCGGGCAGGAGCCGGCCAGCCGCGACCGCCTCGGTGATCCTGGGCAGGACGATCTCGCCGATGGTGCGGCCGTCCCCGGTGACGACGTTGGCGAGGAATTCCTGCTCTAACGTCGAGATGCCCGAGGCGACTGCCTCGAGCTTCGCCTTGATCACGAGCAGGATCGCCCGCCAGCGTTGCCGCGCCCGCGCGTCCTTGCGACTCTCGGATCCGCCGCACTCGCGCGCGGTCGGCATCGGGATGTCCAGCCGGATCTGCCGATCCTTGAATTTGAACGCGACTTTCGCGAATTCTCGCAGCTCGGTCTTCGGGCTGTAGATGGGAACCGGCTTGATCGGGACCTCGAATTTCTCCCAGGAGTAGGCGAAGCCCGACGCCCCGTAGCGCGCGAGGCAACGTTCGATCTCGGCGCGCGAGCGGTCGATGGGGACGCTGGTGCCCTCGGCATAGCGAGCGCTCACGCTGGCTTCTCCATATTCCGCAGGCAGGTCAGACAGTGCCAATATGAGCCGAGCGCCGTGCCGCACAGCTCGAGCCGGCTACTGCCGCAGTGCGAGCAGACCATGGCCTCGGTCATCGGCTTCGGCCGCTCGGTCGCCGCGCGAGCGCTCTCGGCCGCTTCTCCTGCAGCGACGGATGCCGCTTGCAGATGGTGGGCGGCGTTGACGTCGCTGTTCGCCCGATGCGATTGTCGCCACAGCTCGGTTGCGGCCAAGTCGAGCGCGGCCGCGGCAGCCTGCAAGGCGGTGATCAGCCGGGTTTCGGTCGCGCTCGTCATGGGACGCCATCGACCCGCGGCACGAGCGCAGCGCTGCCCGCGCAGTCAAGGTGGTCGCGGTGGAATTCCCAGAGGATCGAAGTCGAGTTGCCGAGGTGCAGCCGACAGAAGTGCGCGAGCAGGATCGGATCGTCCTTGCTGATGAAGGGGCTTTTCGGCACGAACCGATACTCTTCCGTCCCCAGCTCCTGGCAGCCGATCGCCTCGCAGGGCCACGAGGCTGGCGGATTCGCAGCGACGATCGGCGCGATCCGATCCAGCTCCCGCAGGAAGGTCTCGCGCTCGGGCGGGAGCGCCGGATGGATTGGCTGCGATGCGGCGCGCAGTGTCTCGTCGAGAGGCGCACTCCAGCCCGCGGCGGGTCGAGAGTCCGTTGCGGGGGGCACAACAGAGCCCCCGGCCGAAGCCGCGGGGGGAGTCTTGGCGGCGCGCAATCGCGTCGACAGCTTGGCCTGCGCGCGCAGCTTGAAGTCGAGCCGTTTCCAGAGCGTGAGGTCCGCGGCCCGCTCCATGATGAGCTGCTCGATCCGTTCGAGCGCAGCGTCGGCCGTGGGAAATACCTCGGTGATCACGTCGGGCACGTCGCCATGTGTGGCGATCGGCGAGGCGATCGGCGAGTAGCGGATCATGAAGTCAGGCACAGGATGGATCCTCTCTCTCGATCTTCTCGATCTCGCGCTCGACCTGAGACGTGGTCAGGTTCCAGCGATCCATCTGGATGCCGCCGATGACGGCGAATTTGAACGCCTGATGGAGCCGGACCGCGCGATCGTCGGCCAGGCCTGGGGCGCATTCCTTTCTGGCGGAAATGGTGCGCCAGGATCGCGAGCGCGAGCTGGGCCGGGCCGCTGCCGCCATAGCCCCACTGGAAGCCGAGCGGCGAATGGTTCATCAGGTCATTGCGCGGGTCGAGCGGCTCGCCGTCCACCAGCACCGGCGCGGCGCCCACCTGCGAATCTCTCGTGCCTTCGTAGATCGACATCGTCATCTCCCCTTCGGCTTGACCATCGCTTTGCGCCGCTCGGCGCACTTCGAACAGAGCAACTGCGCGCCGAGCAGCGAGTCGGGCTTGACCTCGAAGCCGGCCCACATCTCGCCCTGTGGCCAGTCACTCGGCCGATCCGGGCGGCCGCAGATGGCGCGGCCCGCCTGGATGATGTGGACAGTGATCACTTCGGCCAGCATCAGCCCTCCGCGCCCGGCTCACGCTTGACGCCGCCGGCGGCCGCCTTGGCGGCTTCGTTCAGCTTCTCCACTGGGCCTTTGGCCGGCGCCGCGGCCTTGCCCGATTCGGCGACTGCGGCGACCGCGGGGAATTCCTTGTCGATCGATGTGCGGCCCTCGTGGATGGCGGTCGCGAGCCCGACCAGTTTCTCGATGTGGTCGAGCGTGATCTCTTCGACGCCGCGGATCTGCAGCTTGGCGAAAATCTGCTCGGCGGTGATCCCGCGCTTCGCATATTTCTCCAGAACCGTCAGACGCCGGGTCGCCAGGGTCGCTTGAGACCCGCGCGCGACCAGCTTGGCTCGCTCGTAAATCTGCATCACGTAGACGCGGGGGACGATCTTGAACACAGCATTGCGGCCCGCGATCGCCGCCGCGGCCATCGCCGTCACGCCGATCATGTCGTCCCCGTACCGCCGCCCTTTCGAGTCGGTGATCCGCCGCTCGACCTCGCCCGCGAAAGCGGTGTTCGTCTGCAGGTCGAAGCAGTAGCCGCGAGCCCGCACGAAGGCGTCATCAGCTCCGAGGATCTCCGCTCCATAGCGCAGGTTTCCCCAGGCGGGGGCGATGATCTCGGCCAGCCTGACCGACGGACCTTCGATGTCCTTGCCGCTGCGCTTCAGCGAGTAGAACATCTGCTCCGCGGTCTCGACGTTGAGCGTCGCCAGCTCGGTCGCATACTTCAGCGCCGCGATCAGGCTGCGCGGATACTTCTTCGCCGTTTCGATCTGCACGTCGACCTCGGCGCGGGCCAGCCCGGTCATTCCCACCCCGCCGCTCGGGACCGGGAGCGACTCATCGTCGTTCATCACCGTCGGGGTCAAGCTCTGCTCGCTCCTCTGTTCGCTCATGACGTCTGCCTCTCTTTCGCCAGCGTCAGCCGGCGGTAGCTCTCTCGGGTGACTTCCTCGTGCGTCCATTTCTCCATCAGCGCCCGGATCTCTTGCCGGTCGAGCTGATGCATTGCGATCAAGTTTTCGACAACCATCCGCCAATCGAGCACGAGTTGGCGCTGCTCGGGAACGACTCCCCAGGTGCACAGGCCCTCGAAGCCGTAGGCCGAGCCGATGAGCGCGCACAATTTCGCCTGCACGTCGTCGTGGTCCCACTCGCGCTTTTTGATCTCCCGTTTCAGGACCCGTAGCCGGCCGACGAGATTGGTCGCCTCCGCTGTCGGTTCGAGCAGCTCCCCGCTGCTCTTCCGCCACTCCTGGCGGACGAAGGCGAGCGCCGCTCTGTCGCCGTCCAGGGGCGGCACCTTGTCGGGGATCAGGTAATCGCGCACGAAGCGCTCCGCAGCCTCGGACAGGTTGCCGAACAGCTCGGGGTTGAATTTCACCGGGTAGCCGACCGGCGCCCGGCCGCCGAAGCTGACCACCAATTCCGCTTCGTCCTCGAGCTGCTCCTCGGCGTCCCACCCGGCACGCAAGACGCCCAGCTCGATGGTCACCTGGGCCAAGTAGACGAGCGGCACCCAGGAGGTCCCCGGGTCGCCCCATTCCCGGGTGTGATGCTCGCCGACGTTCTTCGCCTGCAGATCGCGCACCCGGCCGCGCTTGACCCCCAGCCCGTCAGGCGTCGCGCACAGGTGCGGCACTTTCACGGGCGTGACCAGCCCCGGCGGTCTCATCAACTGATAGCCCTCGCAGCGGGCGAAATTGCGCAGGATGGCCGGCTCCATATCCAAGCCCCAGTTGCGATGATCCTCGGGATCGGGCCGACTGGGCTGCCGGCGGCGTTTGTCCATGAAGAGCTGGACGGGGCTGCGGTACTTGTCGAGCCCGAGCACCGCAGCGATCTCGGATGCGCCGATCCGGGTCGCTCGTGCCGCCTGCCATTCGGGCGACCCGGCCGCCAGCTCGGCCGGATGTCCGGGCTTGGGATGTTCTCCCGGCTCGCTGGTGATCTCGAGCGGAGGCGCTCGCTTGATCTCTGAGTCCATGTCGAATTCCTCCAGCGTGTAGCTCCGATCCCTGATCCTCACCGATGCCGACCGATCCGCCTTCTGAGTCCCTGCGCGAGCGCTCGCCGATTCGCCATCACCGAGCTGACGTCGATGTCGCGCGGCGGGGCGTCCGGCTTGTCACCCTTGGCAGCCTCGACGAACGAGAGCCCGATTTGCTGCAGGAGCCGCCCGGTCGCGGCGATGATCGCCGGCCTGGGCCATTCCGCCCGGATGACCAGCTCGCCCAGCACGAGCAGCCCGTCGCCGGCGACGCTGAAGCGGAAAGTGCCGTCCGCGAATTCGTAGGTCGCTTCCAGGTCCTGTTTCATGGTTTCCCTGGTCGCGGTGGTCGCGCAGTCGCGAAGGTCTCGGCCGGCAGCGCGTCCTGCAGCCGCAGCTCGTCGCTGATCAGTTCGATGATGCCCTGGACATGGCCGGCGATCTGGGCCCGGACCATCGAAGGCGATCGCTCGCTGTTCCGGTCGAGATTTCCCCGCAGGAGCTGCAGCTCTTCGAGCGTCCGCTGCAGCGTTCGCACCGCGGCCGTCCAGGGATGTCCATCCGGTCGCGGTTTCATGCCTGGACCTCGCGCAGCACGTCGCGCGGTTTGACGTTGACGATTCCACGGGGAGTCGGATGCGTGATGCGAAACTGTGCCGATGGCGGCCAGGTGCGGCCAGCTCGCACGCACTCCCCGATTCCGAGCGTGGTCTCGTAAAATTTGCCTGGACGGATCTGCGTGATCTTCACGATCCTTCTCTCTTTCCTTTTCCCGCTGCGTTCAGGATCGCGACCGCTCTGGTGATCAATTCTCGCGGCTCGCCAGCTCCATCGAATTCACTCGAGCTGCCCTGGAAGAGACCCATCTGACCACCGATGAAGGCGGCCATCTTCCCGAGCAGCTCGGCCATCGCCTTCGCCTGCGCCATCAGCTTCGCGTTGGCTTTCGCCTCGGCCCGCGTCTGCTCAACCGCGGAGAGGTCGCCGTGGTGCCCCAGGTTCGATCCGGGCAGCTCGCAGTCCGCGATCTGCAGGTCGCCCGCATAGACGCGGGAGCCGCTCACGTGCCAGCGCCCAGACGTCGGGTCGGCCTTGATCGGCTCCACGGCGAGCACATGCTGCCGGCTCATTCGCCACCGCCCTTTTTCGTCGGCGGCTTCACCGGCTGGACTTCCTCGATCAGCTTGGCGACGAGCTGATCGAGCGTCTTGATCGCGGCCCAGACGATCAACTCCTGCCCGGCCTCGCCCATGTTGGTGGCGCTCGCGGCATACCCGGCGGCGAGCTGGGTAGCGGACTGCAGGACCGTGGACTGCGGCTGGTTCAGCTTCGCCGCGAGCAGCTCGATCCTCGATGGATAGCGGGTCATGATGCCGCCTTCCCTTTCTGGGCCTGGGCCCGCTTGGCCGCGCGCCGCGCATCGATCTCGTTCGCCTGGATGATCAGGTGGCTCGCCATCTTCTGGTGGCGGGCCGCCGACTGCCGCTTCTCGCAGGCGTTGCAGAGCAGCTTGAAGCCGGCGTTGGTCCTCCACTCGATGCGCCGCTTCAGCACCTTCCACTTGTGGCCGCAGCGCCCGCAGGCGTGCTCCACCTTGGTCTTGTCGAGGTAGTAGCCGCTCACAGCGCACCGCCCTGCTGGGCCAGCGCGAGCGCTTCGTCTGCGTGCGCGACGAGGAAGGCCGCGACCAGTCCGCCCACCCGCTCGACGTCGCTCGCGTAGTCGATGCCATGCGACTGCTCGAGCACCTTCCAGTGACCCAGCTCGTGAATCAGAAGCGAGAGCTGCGCCGACTTCAGCGGCTGCGAGCACCACAGCTCCCAATTCGGGATCTCCTGGCGCTGGATGGAGAGCGTCAAGCTGGCGGCGTTGAAGGTCGCCATCGCTCCCGGCTTGCCGTCGCGGATCTGCACCTGGGCCGGGCGCTGGATGCTGCGGGCGATCCACTCCCAGACGCGCACCAGCCGGATCTCGGCCGTGGTCTGCGCGTGGGTCGGCACCAACGGACACAGCTCGGGCTGCCGGGCGGCCAGCACGTCTTTCACGTTCACGCCCATCGCCTGGACGATGTCGCGGACCGCCTCGGGCATGGCGCGCAGGCTGATCACGTCCACGTGCGCGCCGGTGGCGATCGAATGCTGCAGCGGATTGGTGGCGAACGGCTTGCCCTCCGTCCAGGCATGCGCGATCCGCTGCTTGGTCGCGTCGTCGAGCAGGTAGTCGGCGCCGGCCGCTGCCAGGATGTAATTATTTTTCAGCTCGTCGGCCGGGATGTGAGCGATCCGCTTGTTCAAGAGCCCGGCGAACAGCTCCGACTTGTACCAACTGAGGAGCGTATCGCGCTTCTCCCGCAGCGGCACTCGCTGGCCGACGTCGATGGAGAGGGGGAATTCGATCGGCTCGATCGGGATTCCCATCTCGTAGCAATAGGGCTCGTCTTCGGCGAACAGCTCGACCAGCGTGTCGAATTGGCGGTTGGATTCCTTCCGCTCGCCCTCGTCGATCTCGAAGGTGACGGAGGGGAGCCGCATGTTGTAGGTCTCGGACGGTGGCCGGCGCTTCACCTGCTCGCCGTTCACGGTCAGCTCGATCCCCTGGGGCGGCCGGATCCGTTTCACGTAGGCGATGATCTCGGCGCAGTCTTTCGCCTTCCAGGCGCGCACTTCCGCCTCGACCAGCGTGCCGCTCTCGCGCGGCAGCCCAGCGCGATGCGAGCGCGACCAGTCGCCTCCCGGCTGTCTCTTGAATTCGACCGCCGCCTTCCCCACCGTGCGGATCAGCGTCCAATCGCTGACCGAGATCAGCTCCTTCATCCCCCGGCCCATGCGGCCGCGCTTGGTCGGCTGGTCCTGCTTGTCACTCATCCAGATGGTGAAGATGAGCCGCTCGTCGCGGATGCCACCCGGCACGTCATCCTCGACTGAGACGTAGACGCCGCGGCCGGCCTTGTACTCGACGGTGACGGCGCACTTGCTGGCCGCTTCGTCGAGCACATTCTGGATCAGCTCGCGGAGCAGGTGCGCTGCGCTCCGGGCCATGTTCTGCGCTCGCAGTCCCTCGGGTGACGCTTCGAAAATCGCTCTCGCTCTCATGGTGTGCCGTGCTCCCCTGGGACGACGTTGTCCCCGCTTGACCCGACCGATGATGCCAGATGACATAGAGCGTGTCAAGTGGCACTATTGCGGGCCGGGGGGAGTCCCGCCGTTGGTCAAGGGAACAAGAGGCGATCGGGGCCGGCGCTCGAGCCTGGGCGGCTCGGATCCGAGATTGGTGATCCGCGAATCCTGCCTGCGGGAGTCGGATGCGCCGGCGCGAGCGTTCGGGCCTGGACGACTCGCCGTGATCGCCGTCACGCGTCTAGTACGGGCAAGCTGGAAGATTCAAGCCTGGGCGGCGAAACACAGCGAAACAATAGCTATGGACTACGAGGCTGGCGAAAGAGGGGGATGATCTGGGCCTTCTGCCCCCCCGCAGTCGCCCGCTTGGCCCTAGCGGAGCGCGGGGACTTTTTCAGTCTTGACCAGCGGCCCATCTCGCGCGCGCTCGCGATCGGCGCTGGTCTCTGCCGGGCTCGGGGTGTCGAGGAAGTAGTCGGAGGAGATCCCCAGGCCGCGGTGCAAGCGGTAGAGGATGTCGAGCCCAGGGGTGCGCTTGCCTGCGAGATAGCGGGTCACCGTGGCGGGGTTGACTTCGATCCGTTCGGCCAGCTTGCGCCCCGAGGTGATCTTCAGCTCCACCATCGCCCGCCGCATGTTCGCGACGATGCGCCGACGGAGCAGACTATCGAATCCGCCTTTCGGTTTTGGTTCTAGCTTCACCATCTATCGATCGATTGAGCCATCTGCCGTTGGGCCCGTGTTGCCCGTTGACATCATGTGCAGAGTGACGATCAGTGTCAAGAGACTGGCATCCTCCGCTAAAGGTCGCCTTACCGGATCCTTTCGAGACTTTCGTTCAGGGCTTCCAGCGAGCGAGGGCGGCGAGGATCCTCTGGCTGCAGAGCAGATTCCCGAATGCCATTTGACACCGTGTCATGTGGCATGGTAGGGCGCGCGAGCATGGACGGAGCCACGTTGTTGCGGCGGTATCTCAAACGCAACCAGCTCTCCCCGCGGGCCTTCGCTCTCAGGGAAGGGGTAAATCCCTCGAGCATCTCCCGGGCGCTCCAGGGCAAGCGCGGCCTGACGGTCGAATCGGCCGCGAAGGTGGAGCGGGGCACCCGGGGCGAGGTCCCGGCGGCGAGCTGGGCGATGATCGAAAAACCACCGAGGGGGAAGCGTGCAGCGTAGGCATCTCAGCTCCGCGGCGCGCGAGCATCTTTGTCGGGGTCCCTGGTACTGCCGAGCTTGCGCGGCCGCCTATTGCGCAGTTTCCGTGAAAACCTTCAACCGGCACCTGACTCCGCAAGCGGTGTACGCTGGCGACCTGCCACGATGGCATCGCGATGACCTCGACAAGGCCATGCGCGGACAAGGGAGGGGAAACACATCATGGGAGGCAACCGCAAGCCGTTCCACGTCCGCGCGAAAGCAGGTTCCCCATTCTGGTGGGCGGACTTCACCATCAAAGGAAAGCGCTACCGCCCGGTCCTCGACCTCACACGAGCTGACGACCCGGATCAGGGAAGAGCTACGCAAGCAGCGGGAACGCTATGGCTCGAGGAACGCCGCAGGCAGGGCATCAAAACTGCCGCCCCGCCTGATGTCGATACCGAGACCCTGATCATCCGCTATGTGGCGACGGAGCTGGCGGCCCAGGCGCGGAAGCGGGCCGCACGTTACCTGCAGATCGAAAAGCTGAGATTGAATCTGCACGTGCTGCCGCGCTTCCCGCTGATCAATGGGCTGACTGCCGACGCCTGGGATCTGGCAGTCGCGGATCTGCACCGGACGTTGAAGCTGGACACGATCCGCAAGATCACATTTTCGGCGGGTGTCTTCCTTCGCTGGTGCGCGAAGATCAAAGCGATCGCTTCGGTGCCAGAGTTGCGCGCGCCATCCGATGAGGAATGCGCTCTCGAGTTACCTGAGCGTCGAGCATTCACGCGCGAGGAGCGAGATCGTTTTCTCTTGCAGCTCGACGGTCGTCCGCGCCGCGTCTACACGGTCTTGCTTTTCACTGCTCTCCGCAAGGTTTCGCTCGAGCGCATGCTGCCGAGATGGATCAACTGGCAGACCGGCTATGTCGTCTTCCCGGGCTTGGCCCTGAAGAAGCGCAAGCCGAAGGCGTTCTATCTCAGGAAGGAAGCGCAGGATGCGATTCGCGAGGAGATGGCCGCCCGCGGCAGCCTGGATCCCGACAAGCCGGTCTTCGGGAAATTCGACTTCGATGGGCACAACGGCGCTGCTCGATCGGGAATTTTCTGGACAGCTTGCCGGGCGGCCGGGATTCCGCTGCAGGGCTTGACGGCTCATCACGTCTGCAGGCACACGGCAGCGACGATCGCGGGGAACGATGGAGCGACTCTGGCAGAGCTGATGCGGCTGGGCGGGTGGGACACGGCGGCGATGGCGATGAAGTACATGCACGCGAGCGATGAGCAGGCGAGGAAGGTGGTCGAGCGATTGTGAGGTCAAGCCTGCAACTGGTGTCCGGTGACATAGCGTGCCATAGGAAGGCCGAAACGGACCGATCACCGGGGTATCAGAGGAATCAAACCGCTGTAAATACAGAGGCCGTCTGGCGGAACAGGCAGACGCAGTGGACTCAAAAGCCATTTGCGATCGCCAAATTGTGCTCTACACCCAGCGAGTTAGGATTTTTCCGGTGCCATAGCGGTGACATAACTCGCTGGGCATTTCGCCGAAATATATACGTCGTGATCTCGGAGCCGGGTGCCCAGACCCGGTGAAAGGCGAAGGCATGGACGACGAGAATGTGAAGGACGGCACGAGCGCAGCCAAGCCGCAGAAGCCCAGCACCTGGGTCGAGGAGCGGATGGTGCTCTTCACGCCCGAGCAATGGCTCGACTTCCGTAAGCGGGTTTCGGAGAAGCTCGACGCGCTCGACCTGCACAAAGCCGAGCGCGAGTCGATCCTGGGGCGCATCCGCGATGACAGTGCCGACCTCGAGCGGCTGATGCGCGCGATCAAGAGCGGCGGGGAGATGCGCACCATCACCGTCACCGAGCGCCCCAGGTTCGAGACCAACACCGTCGACGTGGTGGACCTGCAAGCTGGCGAGGTGATCCGCACCCGCGCCATGACTGGGGACGAGCGAGCTGCGCACGCCCAGGTGGCGCTGCCGCTGGAGGTCCCGCCGCAACCGACGAGCTGAATGAGGCGTGCGCTATGCGTTGGGAAGATGAGCGCTACGTGCGATTTTACACGCGGGACACGCCGGAATGGCTGGCCCTGTCCTGGCAAGCGCGCGGGCTCTTCGGACTCCTGATGCGCGTCGTCGACCGGGCTGGAATCCTGAAGCTGGGAAAGCTCGGGTTGAAGGGCGTTGCTGTGGCCGTGCATGCACCCTGGGCCGACGTAGACGCGCCGCTGAGTGAGTTGATCACCGACGGCTGCCTGATCGTGAACGGCGAGGCGCTGCTCATCCCGAACTACCTCGCAGCCCAGGAGACGCCGCAGTCCGACGCAGCGCGCAAGCGGAATCAGCGCGAACGTGACCGCTTGCGTGTCGCGACCAGAAATGACGTGACCGAAAGTCACGCGACCGGCCAGGACGTGACGGACCGTGACAACGACACGAAACGTGACGATAGGGGGACACGGAACGTGACGGAAGGACACGCGGCGTCACACGAGGTCACGCCGGGTCACGGCGAGTCACACGCGGTCACCCCTAACCGTGCCGTACCTAGCCGTGCCTTGCCTATCCGTGCCTTGGGGGGGGGAGGAGATCCCGCCGGACAGCGCGTGACCGAACGTGACCCCCAGGCCGACGATTCCGCGCTCCGCGCGCCCCCCCCCACCCTGGACCCAGGGCTGACAGAGCAACTGGAAACTGCCACGGGCAAGGCCGCGACCGACCCCGACCTCGTGCGGTTTCTGCACGCCGCCCAGCGCTATCCGCCGCTGCAGGTCGAGGCGGCGGTCCGAGCCTACCTGGGCCGGCCCGAGCTGCACCGAAAGCCGCTCGCCAGCTACCTGCTCGCGATGGTCCGTGAACACGCCGGCCAGGGCGAACCGAACGGCGCAGTCGCGCAGCCCAGCGGCCACGTGAACGGACCGCAGCCACCGCCGCGGGAGAAGACCGTCGAGGAGATCGAGAACGAGCTGGTGGCACGCGGTCGGGCAGAGCGCGAGCGCGAAGAGGCAAGCGGCAAGGATCTGCAACCGACCACCGAGGGCCAGAAAGGCGGGCAGCGGTGAAGCCGGGCGTGGCGGAATTTGTCGGCGCGCAGATGGTCGCGAGCTTGCGCGTCGAGGGGGCGCGGCGGGTGAAGAAAGGGGACCGATTCTTCCTCGTGCGTCAGCTCGAATACTTCCGGCAGCGATACGAAGAATGCAAGTGCCAGCCGGCACACTCGTGCGACGGCTGCGAGGTCACCTTCGAGATCGGGCTCGCGTTGGCGCTGCTCACCGAGGAGCAGCGGGAGCAGACCGATGTCCACGGGAGCGCGAACCAGACGGGGCGCGCGGCGGATATGTGGCGCGGAATGCGGAGCGGAGAGACGTCAGGGCGCGCGATGATCGAGAAGCGCTGGGGAGACATTTTCGAGAAGCGGACGGCGAAGGCGCACAAGAGCGAGAAGCCCGAGAAGCCGGCCGAGTTGCCGCTCGAGGCAGAGTCGTGAGCTACCGCAATTTGGCCAAGCGGCGAGTCGCGGACGCGAGATATAGAGCGCTTAACCGGGACCGCATTAACACTAATATGCGCGCCTGGGTCGCTGCTAATCGCGAATGGCTGCTTTACTATAGACGCTTCCGGTATTACTTCCTCGAAGAGGGAAGGCGCTGGCCGGCGGCACCCGAAGATCATGACGACTGGTGCGACGACTGCGGCGTGCGGCACACCATCGAGCAGCGAGCTGCGCTCCTGCGGCGTCTGTTGCCGGCCAGTGTTCACGCGATCCGCGACGCTTATCCGCACATCTGGGGCTTGCCACAGGATGACGACGCTGGCGCGCGCAAGCTCTACCGGGATTTGCGCCGCATCGGGGCGGTCCCGTGCGGCCGCGACTGGGCGCTGCAGGGATTCGGAGCGGTCTGGGATCTCCCGAGGGCTGCGTGATCCCGCGCATCGACGACTGGCGGCCGGTCTGGATTCTCGTCGGCTGCGTCGTCCTGATCTTCATCCTGGGCAGATTGTTGCGAAGGGGTCCGCCGTGATCCAGCGCACCGACGAGCGGCTGCTCACGTTCGGGTTGACCGTCTGCCTGAACGTGTCGCACGTGCAGCTCACCATTCCCGGCTGCCCCTACTCGCAAAACCAGTGCTACCGGATCGTGACGCTGAAGCTAAGAGGGCAGGAGCCGCACAGCTCGCTGACGATGACCCGCGAGGGGCACGATTACCTCGCTGCGATCCGCGTGGCGGCGCTGCGAGTGCGGCCGCCCCGCTGGGACCTGGGCCGGAACGTGGACGTGGAGGCGGTCTACTACTTCGACAACCTGCGCCCGGACGTGGACGGCCCGGGGAAGCTGATCCTCGACGCGCTCGGCGCCGACCACCCGCGCAAAGGGCCGGACGGGAAGCGGCGGCAGCTCTTTCCTGAGGGCGTGCTGGTGCGGAACGACCGGCAAGTGCGCGACTTCCTGCAACGCAGACGGCTTGATCGCGAACGGCCGCGGCTCGAGCTGCTCGTGGTCTCGATCCCACCAGCGCAAGGGGCTTTCCCATGTCAGACAAGCTGAACGGTTCCGACTTCCAGAGAGCGACCGACGCCTTCATCGCAAAGATGCGCGGTCAAGCGCAAGCTGTCGCTGCCACCATGCCGCAGCCAGATCCGCTCTCGATTCCCACCGAGGTTTACCTGCTCGACGCGCTCCTGATGCACGCGCAAGCCGTCTGCAATCAGATCGCCCGGCGCGGGCGCACCGAACGAGCGCAGCAGCTCGCCCAGGTGATGGGCAGTGTGGCGGCGCTGCGAAACATGCTCGACGTCGAGCTGCGCGCCCTGATCATTCCGCCGCAGCGGTGACCGCGATGGGCAATCCCGACTGGACGGGCCAATGATCCGCGTCACCGAAGCGCGGATGGACGTTCGCGACGAGGCGGATCTCTTCTGGCGCTGGAATTTCGCCGACGGGCAAGCGAGCGGACTGCAATCGAGCTGGCCGCAAGACGTGGTCGTCGCGGTCAACGGCTGCAGCAGCGAGCTGAGTTGCGGCCCGGTCTATGTGCCCTGGGGCGGGCACGCGATGCACACCTACGACTGCGACCTGACCGGGATGCCGGCCTATCACCGGATGCTGCGGATCGACTGCACGCTGCGGGTGACGCCGCCCGTCGCCGTCCACGTCTTGCATCTGGCGCTCGGGGTACAGCCGGACGCCGAGCTGTGCGGCATCTCGCCTGCGCCAGTCTACGGGCCCAGGCTCTGCAATCTGGTCCCCCACACGCTCACCGCCCAGGCCGAGCACGACCGCTCCCGCACGACCAAGCCGATGCGCTCCTGGCTGGCGCGGGTGGCCGCGAAGGCGGCTGGTGGTCACGCCGATCGGCGCTTGCTCCATGCCCTGACCGCGGCCGCCGATGTCCTGCTTTTGCGGGCCGCGGACTGCTACGCCCAAGCGCGCCGGCTGGTCGGGTGAGCGGGTGGTTTCTGCAAAACATCCTTCGAGATAAAATGCGCCGAATGTTGCAGAAGGCGCTACAGGCGCGAGCTACTGATCAGGGGGTCAAGGTCAGGCGGCTCCCGCGGCGGATGGCTACCCGGCACATCGTCGAGCTGACCGGGCTCTCCCGCCATCAGGTCTACCGGATGAAGCGGCGGCTCGGCTGGGGTCGGTTCGTCTACCTGCGCCAGCTCGTGGATGCGATGCCGGACCTCTGGGATTCGGTGGTGCTCGCCCAGCAACTGGAAGCGCCCGACCCGCCCGACATGGAGTGACCGCATGCCGCTGCCCGTCGCACCGAACATTCGCGACCTGATCATTTCCTGGGCCTATCAGGGCACGCTCGCCGACGAGATCGCGAGCCGGCTGCACGCCGAGTATGGCGTTCAGGTCGCCCCGCGCACGGTCAACAACGTCCTGCATCGCTATCGTGCCGAGCTGGCCGACGTCTCGAAGGGGATCATCCGGCGGGAGCTACAGAAGCATCTCGCTGCTTGCGTCGCGGTCTTCGTTGAGACCTGCAACCGGGCGGGTGACCTCGAGCGACGAGCGCGCGCCCGCGCGCGGATCGACGTCGAGCTGCTCGCGCAGCGGCAACAGATGCAGGCCGCCGAACGGCTTCTGCACTTCGCTGGCGTTGACCAGCCGGACAAGATCGAGACGGCTGCGACGGCTGCGCTGCCGGCCGAGGAGAATATCGCCGAGGTCCGCGCGGCGTTGTACGCCCGGGTCGAGCAGGTGATCGCGAACATGAAGGCAAAGGGGAACGGCTCGAACGGGAGCAACGGCACGAACGGCACGGGCAACGGGGCCAACTGACCGAGGAGCTGGATGGCGTCGCCGCGGGCCATTCTCGATCAGCTCGCGCGGCTTTCTCCCCAAGAGCTGGAACGCGCGATCGCGGACATCGAGGTCGACGACGCGGTCGAGCTGCGGCGCGTCTGGGAGACGCTGCTCGACTTTATCCCGCGGGTGTCGCCCGAGCTGCAAGCGCCCAGGCACCTGCAGCCGCTCGCCGAGGTCTTCGAGCTGGCGTTCGAGCAGCCGCAGCGCTGTGTGATCTCCACCCCGCCGCAGCATGGCAAGACCAGCTTGTGCCTGCACGCGCTGGTCAAGGCACTCGAGCGGATCCCGCAGAAGCGTCACGCCTATGTGACCTACGAAGCGGAACGGGCGCAGAAGCTCTCGGTGAAAGGTCAGGAGATCGCCAGCGCCGCGGGCATCGCCTGGGAAGGCAATCGCAGGAGCTGGCGGACCAGCGCAGGCGGTTCGGTATTCGCCACCGGCGTTGACTCGGGCTTCACCGGAGAGCCGGTCGACGGCCTTTTGATCGTCGACGACCCGGTCAAGGACGTGGTCGAGGCGAACAGCGCCACCTACCGCGAGCGCGCAGACGACTGGATCCGCGGCGTCGCGCAATCGCGCATCCACCCGAGCGCGAGCTTGATCGTCGTGCAGACGCGCTGGCACCCGGACGATCTTGCCGGCCGGCTGATCGCCCGCGGCTGGCCGAAGATCGCGCTGCCGGCGATCTCCGACGAGCAGGGCAATCCGGCCGACGAGGGCAAAGCGCTCTGGCCCGAGCAGCGCCCGATCTCGTTCCTGCTCGAACAGAAAGCCGCGGTCGGGCCCTGGGTCTGGGCGTCGCTCTGGCAGACGCAGCCGCGGGCGAAAGGCGCGACGGTCTTCGGCGACGTCCACCTGTACGACCCGAAGACGACCAACCTGAACGGCCGCAAGGTCGCGCTCGGGGCAGATGGCGCTTACTCGGCGAAGACCTATTCAGATTACTCGGTGGGGTTGGTGCTGGCCGAGTTGGGCGGGATCTTCTACCTGCTGGATGTCGACCGGGCGCAGATCAAGGCGCCGCTCTTCAAGGGCCGCCTCGAGGCGCTGAAGGCGAAGCATAGCGTCACCCGCTCGCGCTGGTACGTGGCGACTACCGAGATCGGGACGGCGGATCTGCTCGGCGTCAGCGCCATCATTGCGGCCGCCAGGGGCGACAAGCATGGCCGCGCGCAGCCGGTCGCCGCTGCCTGGAACGCGGGCAAGGTGCTCTGCCCGGCCGGCGCTCCGTGGCTCGCTGACTTCGTTGCCGAGGTCTGCAACTTCACCGGCGTCGACGACCTGCACGACGACCAAGTCGACGCGCTCGCGGCCGCATATGACGTGCTCGCCAGCGGCGCGCCGACCTACAAGGACCTGCCGAAGATCCACGTCCCCCGCAGATTCTGAATGCCCACCAGAGAGCAGTGCCGTCGAGGCGGTCAATCCTCGCGCCGCCGTGCGACGACGGGCGTGCCATAGAGCCAACCGGCGCCGGGCCGGCAAAACACGGCACCCGGCAATCTCAGCCCCGCGGAGGTTCTGATGGAATCGACCGAGCCGATCCTGCAGTTTTTCTCGTCCGCGCATCTGAGCCGCGACCTTCAACTGGTCGCGGAGCCGTTCCAGGCGCTGGCGAATCGGATCGCCGCCGAGTTGCCGCGGAACACAGAGCGCACCGTGGCACTTCGCAAGCTGCTCGAAGCGAAAGACGCGGCCATCAGGGCCAAGCTATACGCCGGCTAATCTGACCGGGAGTCATCATGGCCGATGTGATTCCGCTCCCGCTGCCGGTGCCCTACCAGCGGCGGCCGAAGCCCCTGCTCGACTCTCCCGTATTCAATTTCACCGACGGCTGGGACGTGCCGAGCGTGAAGAGCGCGCTGGCGCAAATGGAGTCAGGCAACTTCATCGCGGCCGCGCAGCTCGCGGATGCGATGGACCGGGACGACCGGATCGCCGCCTGCCTGGACACCCGGATCCGCGCGCTGATGGGAAGCGAGCTGGAATGGGGCCCGGACGAAGACCCGGACGCCGAAGGTGAAGAGCAGGTCGGCGCTCCCGACGGGACTTCGGATGAGAGCGCCGACGAGGGCGACGACGACGAGATCGACGACGAGACGCTCGAGCAATTCCGCGATGCCTTTCCGGTGATGTTCCCGACCGAGCAGCTCGCCGAGCTTTTGCGCTGGGGAATTCGCCTGGGCGTGGGCCTGGGGGAGCTGGTCTGGTTCGACAAAGCAGGCCGCTACACGCCGACTCCCTGGATGAAAATCTGGCATCCCCAATTCGTCACCTGGAGATGGGACACCCGCAGCTTCTGGGTCTCGACGCAGACCTCTGGGAACGTCGAGATCATCGCAGGCGATGGGCGTTGGATCTTGTATACGCCCTTCGGGAAACAGCGCGGCTGGATGCAGGGGCTGGTCCGCAAGCTCTCCCTGCCCTACCTGATCCGGCAATACGCGATGCGCGACTCCGCGCGCTACTCGGAAGCCTACGGGCTCCCGGTCAAGCAGGGGATCGTCCCGCAGAACGCAGTCGCGCCGGACAAGCAGCGCTTCCTCGAAGAGCTGTCGCAGCTCGCGAACGAGGCGACCATTCTCACTCCTCAACTCGAGGAAGGGCAGACGATCCAGAAATTCGACTTCAAGATGCACGAGCTGACCGGCAAGGGACACGAGGTCTTCGAGACGCAAATCCGGCTGTCGAGCGCGAACATCGCGATCGTGATCCTCGGGCAGAACATGACCACCGAAGCAGGGACCGAGGGCGCGCGCGGGGCGCTCGCGACTGCGTCCGTTCACGATGAAGTGCGGCAAGACGTGCTCGAAGCGGACGCGACCACGCTGATGGAGTGCCTGCGCGTCCAGGGCTTGCGGCCCTGGTCGGTGGCCAACCTGGGCGACGTTCCGGTCCCCGAGGCGCGCTGGCAGACGGATCCGCCCGAAGACGAGCAGGTGATGAGCGTGACGGTGAAGACGCTCTCCGACGCGCTCGCGAGCTTCAAGACCTCGACCGCGCCGATCGATTCGCGCAAGCTGCTCAATCAATTCGGCATCCCGCTGCTCTCGCCTGAAGACGAAGCAAAGCAGAAGCTCGAGGCAGAGCAGAAAGACGAGAAGGATCGGCAAGCGCAGGTCGATCAGGCGACCGCGGTGGCGAAGGCGAAGGGGCAGGCGTTCCAGCCGGCAGCGCTCTCGCTCGAGCAGAAGCTGCAGGCCCAGGTCGCCGAGCTGCGACATGCCATCGAAACGAAAGCGCCCCTCGAGGTCATCGTCGAGGGCATGAGCAAGCTGGCCGAAGCGATCAAGCCGCAACCGCCAGCGCCGGCACCACGCCGCGGGACCCGGTCGATCCGGTTCACCAAAGACGCGAACGGCGTGATCGTCGGCGCCAAGCTATCAGGGGAGTGACCCATGGCCGGACTGACCACCGCCATTTGCAACTCGGCGAAGCTCGAGATCATCCAGGGCATCCACCTCGCCGCGGACGTCTACAAGATCGCGCTCGTCAAGACCGGGCCCGCCGGCACGTACGACAAGAACACCACCAACGTCGGCACGCCTGGGAGCGGTGCGCCGACCACCGCGAACCTGGGCACCGACGAGATGGCCGGCACCGGGTACACGTCCGGCGGGCTCACGCTCACCAGCTACAGCGCGGTGCTCACCGCCGACACCGCGTCGATCGACTGGGCGGATGCGGTCTGGACCACGGCCACCTTCAGCTCGGACGGAGCGATCATCTACAACTCCACCCGCGCGGGGAAGACGGTGCAGATCATCGCCTTCGCCGATTCGGGCTCGATCCCGGTCGTTTCCACCGCGGCTAACTTCACCGTGCAGATTCCCAGCTCGGGCACTGGACAGATCCGCCTCACCTAAGGGGGCGCGCCATGTCCCGTCAGACCTTTCAAGAAACGCTCTCGTATATCGTCGCCGACGGGACCGCGCTGACCGCGATCGCGCGCGCCTCGATGACCCAGGGCAACGCGCAGATGGGCCGCTACATCTTCGGCCCGAATTACTTCGAAGTCGGGAAGATGATCAAGCTCACCGCGCAGGGACGGATCTCCTGCGTGATCACCACCCCGGGCACTGCGCGCTTCGACGTCGCCTTCAACACCGTGGCGAACGTCGACTCGGGCGCGCTCAACCTGAACATCGTGGCGAAGGTCAACGTCCCCTGGTGGGTCGAGATCGTCGGCACCTGCCGCAGCATTGGCTCGGGTACGGCCGCGACCATCTTCTGGTTCGGCAACTTCAGCTCTGAGGCGGTGGTCGGGTCCGCGCTTCCCACCGCGGGCAGCAATGGCACTCTCAACTTCAGCAACGGCGGCGTGGGCGCCACCGCGGTCGGCGCCGGCTTCGATTCGACCGTCTCGCAAACCTGTGATCTGTACTTCACGCAGACCGTTTCCACCGGCAGCATCACCCTGCAGCAACTCAAGATCGAAGCGCTGAATTAGGGTCGCCGGCCGTGGCGATCAGCTTCGTCAGCTCGTTTTTCGCCAGCGGCGTCAACACCGGCAACTCAGTCCAGATCGGCGCCGGGAATCTGAACGCGGGCGGTTTGGTCGTCGTCATCATCGCCTGCCAGCCGACCAACCTGACGGTCGTCAGCGTCACCGATAACCAATTCAACACCTTCGTCAGTGCGGGCCCAGGCTCGGTCGATACCAGCAATTTCCGCACGGAAGTCTTCTACGCAAAAAACTGCCTGCAGGATCCGAACGAAGCGCCAATCGTGACCATGAGCGGCACGGTCTCGAGCTTGAACGCCGCGATGTTGATCTACGACGGCGGGGCCGCGACCGCACCCTTCGACAAGGCGGTGACCAGCACCGGCACCGGCACGCTGCTCACGAGCGGCAGCTTCACCCCGGCCACCGTCAATGAAATAGGGATCCTCTTCGGCATCCAGACCACCGCGGTCACCGGGGATACCGCGGGCACGAATTACGTTTTGCGCGATTCCGGTCAAGGCTTCACGGGCGCCGGCGGCTCGTTTCTGGGCGGCGAAGACCGGCTTCTTCTGCCGGCCGGCGCCCAGACCGGAACGATGACGGCGAACGCCAGCGCTCTCTGGCAGATGGTCGCCGTTCTCTTCTCGCCGACCAATATCGTCCAAGCGCCGGCCTTCTCTCCCTTTGCCAAGCCGCGCGGACCACGGCGGATCCTCGGGAACCTCCCCGGCCGGTTCATCTCGAAGCGATACGTCCCGCTTCCCCCGGTGCCGGCGACGGTCGGCGCCACCCCGAGCACGGCAAACTTCTCATCGCCCAGCGGCAAGGCCACCGGGGCGGCGATCCGCGGCGCCAGCGCCGGCACCGCGAGCTTTTCCAGTCCAGCGGGCAAGGCCACCGGGCAGGCGCTGCGCGGTGCCAGCCCGGCGGCCGGCACCTTCACTTCCCCGCTCGGGAAGGCGACTGGCGGCGCTGCCGCCGTCACCGTCGGCGCCGCACCTGGGATCGGTAACTTCTCCTGGCCGAGCAGCAAGGCAACGGGTCAAGCGCTCCGCGGCGCGAGCGCAGGTGCCGCCAATTTTTCCAGCCCGTTGGGAAAGGCAACGGGTGCAGCAACCCGCGGCGCCAGCGCCGGCTCGGCCAGTTTCACCCGCCCGTCGGGGAAGGCGACGGGAGCGGCCCTGCGGGGCGCAACGGCTGGCGCTGCGGCATTTTCATCGCCCGCGGGTAAGGCAACCGGGTCGGCGCTCCGCGGCGCGCTGGCGGCGTCTGCCGCCTTCTCTTCGCCGTTGGGCAAAGCGACCGGGCAGGCGCTTCGGGGTGCTACGGCGGGCACGAGCACCTTCAGCTCGCCCAGCTCGAAGGCGACCGGCGCGGCCTTGCGCGGCGCGGCGGCTGGCACGGGGATCTTCAGCTCTCCCCCGGGAAAGGCGACCGGCGGCGCGGGCGGCGTCACGGTCGGCGCGGTTCCCGGCCTGGGCAGCTTCACCATTGCGGCCGGAAGGGCTACCGGAGCCGCACTGGCGCTCGCGGCGGCCGGGACCGGGACCTTCGCCTCACCGGCGAGCAAGGGCATCGGCGCGGCGCTCCGCGGGGCCACCGCGAGCAGCCTGACGTCCAGCTCCCCGGCCAGCAAGGCCGTCGGGCAAGCGCGGACCAGCGCTTCCCCAGGTCAAGCGGCGTTCAGCTCTCCACCCGGGAAGGCGACCACCAACACCCCGGTCACGGTCGGCGCCGCGCCCGGGATCGCCAGCTTCAGCTTCCCGCCCGGATCCGCCAGCTCGACCCAGCCGGGCGGCGTCGGC
>Ga0137397_10000876_pt1 | contig 20806 bp, 14 predicted proteins | sample czorhiz116metaG_FD_106658 | JGI IMG/M metagenome (GOLD analysis project Ga0137397, IMG submission 106658) | Vadose zone soil microbial communities from Angelo Coast Range Reserve, California, USA - czorhiz1.16 metaG | ecosystem: Environmental > Terrestrial > Soil > Vadose zone | place: USA... | reverse complement strand
CTGGTGGGATTACCGGGCCGGGGCCTTCCCGCGCAATCAGGGGCTGCGGCTCGACCTTCTCCTGGCGACCCGGGACATCGCGGAGCGTCTGCGATCGGTCGAGATCGATCGTGATTACCGGAAAAAGAAAGACGATCGGATCCCCTCGGATCACGCGCCGGTGTTCGCGGACCTGCAGGAGTCTCCGTCCGGCCGGTCGATCAGCCGGGATGGATGACGCCGACATTGTCCTGGATGCGGATCGTCGTCCCGTACGTCTCCGACAGTCGCTGCAGGCGCTCCAGGATGACCCGGGCGGTCGCGGGAGAGGCGAGGCGCGGGACGCCGCTCTGAGTCAGACGCATGCCGTACCCGAGGTCCACGGGGTACAGCCGGATCTCGCCGGCCCGGCCCGCCGTGTAACGGGTGACCGCCACGACCGTCTGGAAATACCTGTCCTGCTTGAAATCCCTGGCGTTCAGGAGTGCGCCGAGGTCGGCGTCGGTCGCCCGGTCGGGATCGCCGAGAGCCCCGGCGAGCAGGTCGCGGTACTGTTCGAACAGATTCGCCGGCAGGGGCTGCTGAATGTCGCCCCAGAAGAAATTCCCCAGACCGTAGAAGATTGGCCGTCCCTTGTAGATCTCGATCGGCCCCAGATAGTGAATCCCGTGGCCGATAAAGACACTCGCCCCCGCATCGATCGTCGCGTGCGCCAGGTCGCGCATGAAGTCCCCCGGCAGGCCGCAGCCGAGCGCCTCTTCGTGGGAGTGGAGGGTCGCGATCAGCAGGTCCGAGTGCTGTTTCCCGAGACGAATGCTCTGCAAGTTTTCCCGAAGGTCGATCGGATCGATCTCGTAGTGGTAGGCGGCCCGCTCGCCGAGTCGGAAGTGCTCTCCGAACAGGTCGAGCTCGACGGGGGCCTGGTCGGGCCGGACGGCCGCCGCCCTCGGGTCGGGCGTTTCCGAGGGGACCGCGTCGGGGGCCGGGCAGTCCTTCGCCGGCCCCAGAATCCCGGCCAGCCGCGCCAGATCGCGCATCGTCGCCGCGGGGACGATCGTCACGCGCTTCGTCTTGAGCGCGTTGAGGCCGGGGCGTCCGGGAGCGCCTCCCCGGGGCGCCAGTGCCTCGGCGAACTCGGGGAAGGAGGAGGCCATCGACACGAGGCCGACGCGACCCTTGCCGGTCTCGAGATACCGCGCCGCCCGGGCCGCGCCGCGATCCCCGCCCGTCCCGGCGTGAACCAGATCGGCCTCGTCCAGGCGCCGGTCGGTCTCCTGCATCCCCTCGAGACCCCAGTCGTATGCGTGATTGTTGGCGCGCGCGAAGAGATCGAACCCGAGTGTCTTGAGATCGGCCGCGATCTCCGGAGGGGCGATCAGGGTCCAGTCCCCGAGCCAGGAGTGGGGTGACCCCTTGAAGCCGCCGAGATCGATCGACGTGTCCTCGAAATTACCGAACGCGGCGTCGGCCGCGCGCAGGATCTTCACCACGGCGGCGAAGGCCGGATCACCGGGCAGCATCGGAGCGTGCGGGCGACTGATGATGCAATCGCCGACCGCCGCCAGGGTGAAGCCGTCGACCACGCCGACCTCCAGCTCCCGCTCCGGCGGCCGCCGCGGGTCGAACGGACTCTTCGGGACGGGGTCGGCGGTGGCCGCGCTCGAAGGCGGAGCGGCGTCCAGGACGCCGACGCAGAGGGAGGTAGCGATCGCCAGGACGGCCAGACGTCGTGGGCTGAGGACGCGCCTTGACGTGCGCCCCGGCGGGGCTTGCATCGATACCGGCTCCTCGCTCAAGAGTGGTCCCCATCATAGAGCAGGACCCGCGGGACGGCTCGACCTTCCGTCTAGGAGGGAGTGTTTCGCTTCTTCTCCCGGACGAGCGCATCCTTGCACTCTTTGATCTTCGCCCGGACCTCTTCCTCGCTGACCCCCTGCGACTGGGCCTTCTCAAGCGTCGCGATCGCCTCGTTGTAGCGGCCGCGCAGCATCAGAATCTCCGCGCGCCGGAACCAGACGTGGGCCTCCTTCGGGTCGGCCTTCTCGACGCGATCGAGCATCGCGTCGGCCTCGACCAGCTTTCCCTGATCCGTCAGAGTGGTGGCGAGCCAGAGCATAGTCCTCGCGTCGTTGGGGCGCAGCTCGAGCGACTTCGTGAAGGCCGCTACGGCGGCTTTCGGGTCGTTCCGGTCCCGCTGCGCCATCCCGATGGAGTACCAGATGTCCGCATGACCGGGCAGGATGTCGAGCCCCTTACGGAACACTTCGAGGCCGGCGTCCGGCCTGCCGTCCTTCGCGAGCAGGTCCCCCGCGCGCCAGTAAAGGGTGGCCAGATCTCGTCCCTGATTGACGTTGCGCGCTTCGGCCAATCCCGCGTTCCGGAGGGAACAATCGGGCAGGGTTCTCCCCTCGGCGGTCTGCCTCCTGGCCTCGGGACAGAGCGGCAGGAGCAGCGCCTCGGCGGCCGCGAAATCCTTCGCGCGCAACTTCTGGGCCGCCTCCAGGACGACCTGCTCCCCGGGTCCGTCCAGAGCCATGTAGGTCGTGGCACGCGTCATCTCGTCCCGGGACGCCGGGACGGTGCTGACGCCGTCCAGAACCTTGAAGAAGAGGTTCCGGTCATCCGGATTCAGCGGCTGTTTCGTGAACTGCACATCGACGCAAAAATTGTCGTGGTAGAGAATGGCATGCAGGGTTCGCGATTGCGTCTGCCCGGCGGGGACCTCGGCCGGCGTGTCCTCCGCGATCGCCCACTCCTTGTTTTCCGACAGGGTCATCCGCTTCTTGGCGGCCGCCACCTTCTTGACGTAGGAGTCCCGGCACTCGGATGTCTCGTGCAGCTTGATCTGCTTCTCCACGAACGCCGTCAGGTTCACCCCCGTCTCCTTGCTCGATGCCACGGTCCACACCTGGGACCGATCGCGCAGCATCCGCGGGGGTTTGATCGCGTACCCGGGCAGATCGAGCCGGAGCGACCAGCTCGCATCGGGATGAGTCAAAAGCACCACGTCGGCCCGGGCCGGGGCGGCCTGGAAGCCCGCCGTCAAGGACAGGAGCGTGACGAGGGGAACGCATCTCGGCAGCGAAAGTGTCTTGACCATTCAAGTCCCTCCAGATTTTGACCTTACACATGGAGAACTTATGCCACCGACCGACTAAGTCAACGAACGCCGGACCTCGCAGAGTCCCCAACTGTGGACAGATCGCGGTGCTCCTCACCTCGTCACCCGGCTCGAAGACGCCCGCGTCGTGTGCCGTAAGCGGTTGAGCGGCAACCGCCTTTCGCCGCCCGGGCGATCCAGCCCCGATCTGGCATTGGATTTGCTTTGTGAAGGGAGTCATCCAATGGTGTCTTACGAGAGGAGGTGCCCGATGGAAGACCAGAAGCGCGTTGGTCTGATCGAGTCTGTGAAGGACAGTATCGTGCACGCCATCGAGGGGACAGGGGACGTGACGGGTGCCCTGGTCAACACCGTCAGCAGGACCGTGGCGAGGACCATCGAGGGGCTCGGAGGAATCGCCACCTCTCTGGTCCACACGACCGCGGACGTGACCCAGGGCGCCATCCAGGCCGTGATGGGTGTGGGCGGCGATCTCGGTGCGGCGGCGAAGGGCATCGTCCTCGGCGTGCTGCGTGGCGCCAAGGAGACCGGTGCCGCCAATCTCGAGACCATCGCCCAGACGTCCGAGTCGGTGATCAAGACGACCGCCCGTGTGTCGGGCGACCTGGGCCTGGCGACGAAGGGGCTCGTCGAGGGGGCGATCCAGGGGGCCACGGAGCTGGGCCTGGACGCCACGGAAGCCGCGTCGGCGGCGGCATCGGGGGCCCTGAGGGCCGCCGGTCAGATCGGAACGACGGCAGGTGAGAGCGTGCGCAATGCCTTGACCGGCACGATAGCCGGCGTCAAGGTGGTCCTGAAGGAGCCGTTCAGTTCAGGCGCAAAGAGCAGGACTCGCACCCCGTCCCGGAAGGATCGGGAAGGAGAGCGCGATGAATTCCTGCAGGCCCGGACGCGGCGTCGAGCCTCGGGGCAAGCCCCCGAGTAACCCGCTGCGCGGTCAGGTACACGAACCTCGGAATGTCCTCTGCCGCACCGGGAGGACACTCCGTGTCTTTGTCGTGGAGGGATGCGGATGCATGATTACGAGTCCCGCCTGTTGAGCAGGGAGGTGAACATCGTCGTGGAACGCGATCTGCTCAGGACCGTGCTCTTCACGATCCTTCTCGGCGGACTGTCGTGCCTTGTGGGCTATTTCTCGGTCTCCGTCGCCAGGGGCGAGGGGCGAAGCATCTTCCTGTTCACCGCATCATTCGCCGCCTTGCTGACGTGTGGCGCCCTCGCGACCCGCTCGAGGAGGTGGCTGCGCTTCGTTCTCGCCCTGGGCTCCCTGTGTGTGTTCGCCCTGCTCGTCGATCAGGTCGTCTACTATCGTTGGCACAAACAGGTTCACGGGCTCGTGACCACTCTGCAGCAGAGCGTCGAATCGGGCCTGCCCATTTTCCCGAATCGAATGAGGTTGCGCCCCACGTCCTTCCTGATCGATCCGGATCAAGAGGTCCTCCTCACGTTCGAGCCGCCGACTCTGGCATGGACGTATCACCTGGAATCCGCGTCATCTGCAGGCCATTCGCTGATCGCCGGATGGTATGAAATCCTGTCGATGGTCGCGCGGGGACGGAAGCTGGACGGCGTGGCACGAACGATCGTCCAGCCGCACGAGGCCTACTCGATCGGGGTCAAGTCCGATGAAAGGACCCTGGCGTGCCAGGAAGGCGAGAAGGGGCATTGGACCCTGTCCATCGAGACGCGCCTCGGCGATCGCCCTCTGTGAGCCTCGGCTTGCCGAACGCAGAGTAACCGCCGCCTCAGTCTTGCGTGGATCGCAAGCGGGCCGACCCGGCGCGCGTAGATTTGAGAAGTTTCCGTAGCTCCGCCAGAAGGGGACGCCCGGTCGTCAGGCTTCGAGTCTCCAGGCGACGAAAGAGCTGCAGGACTGTCCTGCCCTCCGGTGTCAGCCGCGCACCCTCTCCGCGCCACTTCGAGGTGGCGACCAGAGGTTTGACGAAGGACTGGTTCATCGTGTCCACGAGAAGCCAGGCACGCCTGTAAGACATCCCCATCGCCCGGGCGCCGGCCGAGATCGATCCCGCTCGATCGATGGCCCCCAGGAGATCGGCTTTCCCAGGCCCCAGGGCGATCGTCTCCCCGCGGCTGAGCCGCCAGCGCGGCCGCGCTTCCCAGGCCTCTCGTCGCCTAGTCGCCGTTCTCTGCTTCGTGAACATCGTATTTCGTGATATACAATTTGCCTCTCCGGCAATCAGGGCGGCAGTGTACTTCAAAGACAGGAGGTCCGGACATGCAGAGCGTTCATCGTCTGGGGGCGGCAACCGCTGTACTGATGGCGTTTCAGACTGTCCTGGCGGGGGCTCCTCCGGCGGGGCCGGCACCCCCCGAGATCACCTTCTACGCCGCCGCGAGCCTTCGCGATGTCCTGCAGCAGCTCGCACCGGCCTGTGAAGAAGCCGTCGGTGCGCATCTGGTCTTCAACTTCGGCGCTTCCAATGACCTCGCCCGGCAGATCGAAGCGGGGAACAAGGCGGACCTGTTCTTCTCGGCAGATGAGGCCTGGATGGACCATGTCTCCCAAGCCGGTCTCGTGGATGCCGAGTCGCGGCGTTCACTCCTCTCCAACCGGCTCGTCGTCGTCGGGCTCAAGGATACGCCGCTGAAAGTTCAGTCAGCTCGGGATCTCGTCGGCGCTGACGTGCGGCGGATCTCGCTGGCCAACCCGGAGGCCGTTCCCGCAGGCAAGTATGCGAAGACGTGGCTCGAGAAGGCCGGGGTCTGGGACAGCCTGAAGGATCGCGTCCTGCCGGGGCTTGACGTGCGTGCCACACTGGCGGCGGTCGAGTCCGGCGGCGCTGAGGCAGGAGTGGTCTACAGAACCGACGCGGCCCTATCGAAAAAGGTGCGCGTCGTGTACGAGGTTCCGGAAGGGGAGGGACCCCGCATTTCGTATCCCGTCGCCGCTCTGCGTGACCGGCCTCGGCTTGACGTCGCCCGACGTGTCGTGGCCTGGCTCTCGGGACCCAAGGCGGCAGCCACCTTCGAACAGAACGGCTTCATCGTGCAGGATCTGCCTCTTTGAACCCATCCGCTCTCGTCACATTGCTGATCAGCTTGAAGGTTGCCTTCTGGGCGACGGTTGTGATTCTTCCGCCGGGGATCATGCTGGGCCTGCTCCTGGCTCGCAGCGAATTCCGCGGCAAGACATTCGTCGAAACCGTCACGTCGCTCCCGCTGGTCCTTCCCCCCACCGCCGTCGGCTACCTGCTGCTGCTCCTCCTGGCACGAAGCGGTCCGCTGGGGGAGCGGACCCTGGGCTTCGACCTCGACCTGTTGTTTACGTGGAAGGGGGCGGCGATGGCTTCATCGATCATGGCCCTGCCTCTTGTGGCGCGGACATCCAGAGTCGCCTTCGAGGAGGTCGATCGGCGCCTGGAGGGGGTCGCACGCACCCTGGGCCTCGGCCCGACCAGAACCTTCATGGAGATCACACTTCCGCTGGCGCGGCGGGGCCTTCTTGCGGCGGCTGTGCTCGGGTTCAGCAGGGCTCTGGGAGAGTTCGGGGCAACGATCATCGTGGCGGGGAACATTCCCGGCAGGACTCAGACCCTGGCCCTGGCGATCTTCAGCGAGATGCAGATTGGCCACGATTGGAAGGCGCTGGCCCTGGTCGCCATGACCGTGATGCTGGCCTTCGCCGCCATATGGACAGTCGAGATTCTCCTGCGCAGACGCATACGCACATCATGAGTCGCGGGATCGTCCTCGACATCACGCTTCCTCTGGACCGATTCACTCTGTCGATTCGGTGGGAGACCGAGGAGAACTCGTTGGGGATCTTCGGCCCATCGGGTGCCGGCAAGACGACGATCCTGGAGTCGGTGGCCGGCCTCCGCAAGGCCACGCGAGGGGTCATCAAGGTCAATGGCCGGACCTGGCTCGACTCCTCTCGAGGGTTTTGTCTTCCACCGGAGCGTCGCGGCGTCGGCTACGTTCCCCAGGATGCTCTCCTGTTCCCGCACCGCGACGTGATGGGCAATCTGTTATCGGGGCGGAGGCGGGCCGACAGCGCCGCCAGGAAAAGTGCGACGCCCGACAGGATCCTCGAGGTCCTGGAACTGACGAATCTTGCCAGGAGGGACGTTGTGTCGCTGTCAGGAGGCGAGCGACAGCGGGTGGCGCTGGGACGGGCTCTCTGCTCGGGCCCCGATCTCCTCCTGCTGGATGAGCCGCTGGCCAGCCTCGACCTGCCGCTGCGGCGGAGGATACTCCCTTACCTCTTCAGAGTCCGCGAGGAGTTCGCCATCCCGACCCTCTATGTCTCCCATGACGCCACCGAGATCAAGACGCTGAGCAGAGAGGTCATGGTCCTCGACGCCGGGAGGGCAAGAGCGCAGGGGCGACCCGATGACGTCTTCGCGGACCCGTCAATCCTCCCGATGACGCGCACGGCTGGCTTCGAGAATGTCCTGCACGGGACGGTCACCGAAGCCTCGGATTCCACGGCCACGGTGGAGCTGGAGCCCGGGCTGCTGATCGCGGTCGCTGCGAGAGATCTCGTGGTGGGGCACGAAGCGGTTCTTGCCGTGCGGGCGGAAGACTTGATCCTCGCAACACAGTCGCCATCGGGGCTCTCGGCCCAGAACACCCTTCCTGGTGAAATACAGGAGATTCGCGAAGCTGCTCAGGCAGAAGGACCCGGCGGTCAGATCCTGGTCGCCGTGAGCCTGGGACGGCTTCGGACATCCCTGTTCGCGATGGTCACGGCGCAGGCCCGCCACAGGCTGGCGCTTCGACCGGGGATGCCGGTCTTCCTCGTATGCAAGGCACACTCGTTCCGAGTCCTGGTGACAGGTCGACCTCACGGAGGTGCTGCTTGAAGCCCAGATTCGGCAACTGGGCGGTGACGGCACGGTGCCTCACGGCAGCTCCTTGCCGGAGCCCTCCTCGTGCCTGCGAATCTGCTCCACGGGCGGGATGCTGATCGGTTTCAGGCCTGCGCCCAGGAGCGCTGTGTTGAGCGCCGCGAGCGCCGACCCCCTCGCTTCGTTCCACAGGGAGAGGGCGCGCTCGAGCCGTTCATCGCACGCCGACTGGACGCGATGCTGCGGCTCCGTGGGGGCGGCGTCGCTGCCCTCCAGATCATCGTGCAGCGCGCGCAGCGCGTCGGCGATCGACTTCAGACGCGGGCCCGAGTCGCCCTCCCCTTCCGTCAACGGAGCGAGCCGATCCTTCAGTGTCGCGAGGGCCGAGGCGACGGATCCCTGTTCCTGCTTATCCCCCGATTTCGCCGCCAGGGCTGCGAGCCGGTCCTTCACATAGCCGATCTCGAGAATCGCGTCCGCGACGCGCGCCATCGAGCGCTCCGTCGCTCGCGCCGACTCGAGCGCCTCGGCCGCGCCCGCGTGATCGAAGGTGATTCGCGGGTCGGGCCGCACCGAGAGCCCCGCGCGGTACTCGCGGCCGTCGGCGCGCAGCACGACCTGGTAGTCGCCCGGCAGAACCAGCGGTCCCTCCGGAACGAGCGGCGTGTCGGTCCCCGCCGCCGTCGAGATGCTGTACTCGTACTCCGGCGCCTTCGGCCGTGGATAGCGCAGGTCCCACACGACGCGGTGCGCGCCGGCCCGCGCGGACGGCGGGGCCTCCGGCCGTGTCCATTGCGGCGCGAAGTAGCGGGTCGCCTCGAGCCGGGCAGGAGGGTCGTCGGATGAGAAGCGGCGCACGACGGCACCGCCCCCGTCGCGAATCTCGATCTGCAGCGGCCCCCTCAAGTCCTTCGCCAGCCAGTAGTCGAGGACGGCGCCGGCGGGGGGGTTCTGGCCGGCCGGCTCCTCCGGCGGCAACGGCGTGTCCTTGTTCTGGTTCGCGCGCACGCGGATCGCCGGGGCCGGCGCGAACACGAAGGCCCGGGCCTTCGGATCGATCGTGGCCGCCTGGCGCAGCGGGGTGAGATCGTCCAGCACCCAGAGGGCGCGGCCCATCGTCGCGACGATGAGGTCCCGGTCGTGCACCAGCAGGTCCGTCACGATGACGCCCGGCAGGTTGCGCTGCAGCGACCGCCAGCGTATGCCGTCGTCGAAGGAGACGAACACGCCGCTGTCGGTGCCGGCGTAGAGCAGGCCGTCGCGCGCCGGGTCGGCGCGCACGACCGTGACGTAGTGCCCGTCCGGGAGACCGCCGGTGATCGGCGTCCAGGTCGCGCCGTAATCACGCGTGCGCAGGGCGCGCGGCGCGAAGTCGTCCTGGCGATGGTCGTCCACGGCGATGTAGGCCGACCCCGGCGCGGGCCCCAGGTCGACGGTGGCGATCTTGGCCCAGGCCGGCACCGCCGCGGGCGTGACGTTCTTCCAGGATCGTCCCGCGTCGCGGGTGAGCTGCACGAGACCGTCGTCCGTGCCGATCCAGATCTCGTCGTTGTCGCGCGTCGACAGCGCGATGGAGAAGATGACTCCGTAGCCGCAGTCGCGGGCCTGCGCGGGTTCGAGATCGCCCGCGCAGTCGCGCGCGTCCGGCCTGCGCGCCGACAGGTCCGGGCTGATCGTCGTCCAGTGAGCGCCGCGGTCCTCCGAACGGAACAGCACCTGCGCGCCCTGGTACAGAGGATGCGGGGCGACGCTGGACGCCGCGATCGGCGTGATCCAGGTATAGCGGTATTTCACCGAGGTCGGGCGCGCCCCGTACGAATTCATGGGCCACGGCGAAATATTCTGCACCTCGCCGTTGCGCGCGTTCCAGCGCGTGAGCCGGCCCCCGAGGCCGGATCCATAGACGATGTCCGGGTCGGCCGGATCGGGCAGATCGTAGTCGCGCTCGTCGGCGCCGACCGGGGACCAGTCGCGGAACGTGAGCGAGCCGTAGTCGCTTCGACTGGCGGCGCGCACCGTCCCGCTGTCCTGCTGGCCCGCGTAGATCCAGTACGGGAAGCGGTTGTCCGCCGCCAGGTGGTACATCTGGCCCGTCGGCTGGTTGTACCAGCCGCTCCAGTGCGCTCCCCCGTCCACGCTGACGACGGTCCCCTGGTCGGATCCCGTGATCATGTGATCGGGGTGAAGCGGGTTGATCCACAGGTCGTGATAGTCGTCGCCGCCGGGCGAACCCTTGATGATCTCGCACTTCGTCCCCCCGGCCTTGCAGCGGTGGATGGAGCGGCCCATCGCGTAGACGGTGTCCGGGTCGCCGGGCATGACGGTCAGACGGGCGAAATAGCCGTTGATGAGCTCGTCGTCGTCGTTGACCCTCGTCCAGGAGGCCCCGGCGTCGTCGGAGCGGTACAGGCCGCCCTTGTCCTTTGCGTCGATGACGGCGTACACGCGCGTGGCCCGCCCGGCGCGGGTGGCGGCGAGCCCGATGCGTCCGAGCGCCCCCTCCGGCCAGCCGCCCCCCGAGAGACGCGCCCAGCGGCGACCACCGTCCGTGGACTTGTAGAGGCCGCTCTCCGCACCGACGTTCGGCGTGAAGTAACTGAGCCACGGCCGGTAGCGCACCTGCCAGACCGCCGCGAACACCACGTCGGGGTCCTGCGGGTCTGCCGCGAGGTCGACCGCCCCCGTGGCCTCGCTCACGAACAGGGTGCGCTGCCAGCTCCTGCCGCCGTCCTCCGTGCGGAAAACACCCCGATCTGCGTTCGGCCCGAACACGTGACCGGGCGCCGCGACCAGGACCCTCCGGGCATCGCGCGGGTCGACCAGGATCGCGGCGATGTGGCGCGTCCGTTCGAGCCCGGCCGCCTGCCACGACACACCACCGTCCTCCGAGCGGAACATCCCCTCGCCCGCCGCGATGTCGTAGCGCGTCGTGATCTGCCCCGTGCCGACGTAGAGGATGCGCGGATCCGAAGGCGCGACGGCGATCGCTCCGATCGAAGCGGGGCCCTGGTCGAACACGGGCGACCAGGTATGACCGGCGTCGCCTGTCTTCCAGACGCCTCCGCCGGCGGCGCCGAAGTAGAACGTGTCGGGCTTCTCCGCGACCCCGGTCACGGCCGTGCCCCACCCTGCGCGGAACGGGCCGACGAGACGCCAGGTCAGCCCGGCCGCGAAGTCGTCCGGCGCACCCCGCGAGGCCGCGCCCAGGAACACGAGGCTGCAGGCCGCGCCGACGAAGAGCGCGCGGCCCTTCGGCGGTCTCCGGCTCCTGATCGCATGACGCTGGGATAGGGATCGCACGCCCACCTGCCAATGGGAGGCTGGATTCTAGCCGAAAATGTTGCGCCCTGTCCTCGGACTTGACTAAACTTGCCGCGCTTCGTGCCACGGTCACGGTTGAACTCTCTCGCCGTGCCACGCCGGCAGACTAGGAGGATCGGATGCTGAAGCCACGCGTGTCTTCGGATCGGCTCGCGCCGCGCGCGGTCGCGGCTGTGGTCGTGCTCGTCGGGGTGGGTCTCGTGATGTCCGCCGGCTGCGTGTCGAGTGGACAGTACAAATCGCTCCAGGAGGAGCGCGACGCCATCGCGGGTCGCAACCACGATCTGCAGGGCCAGGTGAGCGAGGCGAACCAGAAGAACGAAGCGCTCCAGCAGGAGAAGAGCGCCCTGGAGCAGCAGAAGGCCGCGGTGGAATCGGAGAAGGCGGCTCTCGCGGACCAGCTGGCCAGGCTCGATGAGCAGGGGAAGGCTCTCGGCTCGCAGCTGCAGCAGAACGAGCAGGAGGCCAAGCAGCAGAAATCGACCTACGACGGTCTGCTCGCGAGCCTGAAGAAGGAGCTGGAGGCGGGACAGATCCAGGTGCAGCAGATGCGCGACGGCCTGAGCGTCAATGTCGCCCAGGAGATCCTGTTCGCCTCCGGCTCGGCCGCGCTCGACAAGGGCGGCCTCGAGGTCCTGCAGCGCGTGGCGGACCAGCTCAAGCAGACCAACTATCAGATCGTGGTCACCGGGCACACCGACAACAAGCCGATCGGAGCGGGTCTCGTCGGTCGCTACCCGACCAACTGGGAGCTGGCGGGGGCGCGCGCCGCGAGCGTCGTGCGGCTGTTCGCGGGCTCCGGCATCCCCGCCCCCCGTCTGCTGGCCGTGTCGATGGCCGACGCGCGACCCGTCGCGCCCAACGACACGCCGGAAGGACGGGCCAGGAACCGGCGGATCGAGATCAGGATGCGTCCGGTGGTCGTCGATGAAGGCAAATAAGAAATGATTCGGCGCGCCGGGACCGTTCTGGCGATGGCGATCGTCTCGACCGCCCTGCTGCTGGCGCTTCCACCGGCTGCCCGGACCCACGAGAGGAAGGCGGCGGGGGGCTTCCGCCTGACCATCGGCTGGGGCGATGAGCCGGCGTTCAGCGGGTTCAAGAACTCGGTCGTGGTCGACGTGGCCGATGCGGCCGGGGCGCCGGTCAAGGATCTCGACGGGCCGCTGACGGTCGAGGTCTCCTTCGGAGACGAGCGGCTGACGCTGCCGCTGGTGCCGGACGGCCAGCGGCCGGGCGAGGTCCACGCCTGGCTCGTGCCGACCCGCCCCGGCACCTACACGTTCCACATCACCGGCAGGGTGAAGGGCCAGGCGATCGACGCCACGTCCACCTGCTCGGACGGCACGTTCGATTGCGTCACCGACGTTTCGGAGGTCCAGTTCCCGGCGAAGGACCCGTCGACCGGCCAGCTCGCCGACAGGATCGGCCGGGCGCTGCCGCGCGCCGAGCAGGCGCACAGTGCGGCGGCCGCGGCGAGGAACGTCGCGATCGCCGCGATCCTCCTCGCCCTCCTGGCCCTCGCCGCCGCGATCGGCTTCGAAGCGCGCAGGGGTCGGAAGGGCGCCTGAGGTGCTGCGCCGCGCCCTCGCCCTCCCCGCGCTCGTCGCGGCGCTCGGCGGCTTCGTCCACGGCGACGCCTGGGCGCACGCGGGCGTCCGGTTCTCCGATCCGGTCGCCGGCGCGACTCTCGGCGACACCCCCACCGAAGTGCGGCTGTCGTTCTGGGAGAAGCCCGAGCCCTCCCTGACGGATGTCCGCGTCAGCGACACCACCGGGGCGGTCTACCAGATCGGCCGGCCCGGGCCCGTGGCCGGCCAACCGCTCTCTCTGGCCGTGCGCGTCCGTCCCCTGCCCCGTGGCGTCTACACGGTGAACTGGCGCAGCGTCTCCGCCGTCGACGGCCACGCTGTCGCGGGGGCGTACGCATTCGGTGTGCTCGTCTCCCCCGTCGGGGCGGCCACGGTGACGGCGATCTACCCGGTGGCCTCGTCCTACGAGATGCTGGCGCGCTTCATCTTCATCCTCGGTCTCGTCGTGCTCCTGGGGAGCGCGTCGGCGGAGATCGCCCGCTTCGGCGGCGGGACGGGCGGGACGGTACTCGGTGTTCCGGGGTGGATCCTGGCGGGCACGGGCCTCATCCTGCTCGCGGACGCCCAGAGGCGCAGCGCCGCGGCCCCCCTCGGCGCTCTCCTGGCGACGTCGATCGGCCGGGCGCTGGTCTGGCGCGCGGTCGCGCTCGGCTGCGCCGGCATCGCCCTCCTCGCGACCCGGTTCACGGGCCCGCGGTTCCGTCGCCTCGCCATGGCGGGTGTGGGTCTCGCGACGCTCATGGTCATGGCGGTGCATGCCGCCAACGGGCACGCGGGGGCCGCCCAGCGGTGGCCCTGGGCCCTCATCGCCGCCCAGTGGGCGCACTTCGCTGCGGCCGGCTTCTGGCTCGGCGGGCTGGCCGCGCTCCTCATCGGCGTCCGCGGCTCACCGTCGGCCGAAAAGGCGTCGGCGGTCGCGCGCTTTTCGAGGATCGCGGCGGCCGGTCTCGTCGTCGTGACGGCGACGGGGGTCGCACGCTCGCTCGAAGCCGTCTCATCGTGGGACGACCTGATCAGCACCGATTATGGCCGGGTCGTGCTCGTCAAGATCGCCGTGCTCGCGGCGATCGCCGCCTGCGGCGCCTTCAACCACTGGCGGAGCGTCCCTGCCGCGGCGGCCACCCTGCGCCCCCTGCGGTGGACCGCCGGCGGCGAGCTCGTGCTGGCCTCGGGCGCCCTGGCGGCCGCGGCAGTGCTCGGGGCCCTGCCACCCCCCTCCGCGGGGCGGCTGGCCGCTCCGACCGGCCTCGTCGCCTCGGGGAGCGATTTCGGCACGACCGTGCTCGTCCGGCTGACGACCCCCTCGGATCAGCCCGGTCCAAACCGATTCGTGGTCCACGCCGTCGACTATGACTCGAAGGCCCCTGTCCGCGCCCGACGGGTGAGCCTCCGGTTCACGCCGCTCGACGACCCCGGTGTGGCGCCGACGACCCTGACGCTCCTCCCCGGTCCCGGCGACTCCTACGCGGGATCGGGCGCCAACCTGGCGTTCGACGGCCGCTGGCAGGTGACGGCGCGGATCGAGCGCCTCTCCGACTCGGTCGAGGTGCCGCTCGAGGTGGAGACGCGGACCCCGCCGCAGTTCACGTCGATCGAGCGAATCCGGGGTCAGGCTCCGAAGTACACGGTCCAGCTTCCGGGCGGGGACTATGTCCGGATCTCCCCGGATCCCGAGCGCCCGGGGAGGAGCGCGGTCCACGTGACCTACTACGACCTCATCGGGGACGAGCGGCAGGTCGAGGACGTGGTCGTGACGAGCGCGGCCGGATCGGCTCTCGCGCGCCCGAACCCGGCCCGGCGGGCGGGCCCGGGCGAGTTCGTGGCCGAGGTCGAGCTGCGGCCCGGCCTGAACAGGATCGCGGCCATCGTCCGGCAGGCCGATGGGGCCCGTTTCCGGGCGGCGGTGGAGATCGAGGTCCCGGACAGGTGACCGAGCGCCGCGCAGGGCGGCTGGTACCGCCCTGCGCGGCTCCAGCCGCTACTTGTGGATGACGATGCTCCCCGCAGAGATAACCGTCGGGTTCGCGACGTCGATGTCCTCGGACGCCCCGAGCACATTGTCGTAGACCACAGCGTTGCCGGCCGACTTGTCCCAGATCTTGATGCGGAACTTGTCGACACCGCCTCCGCCGTTCACCTGTCCGTCGGTGGCGGTCAGGAGGAAGCCGAAGTTCCCGACCCCGTTCACTTCACCGACTCCCCGGTACTGGGCCTTGGCTCCGGCCACCACGAGCCATTCGTAGGACCCCGAATGGAACTTGAACCGGGCCGTCTGGAAGCTGAACTCGGTCTCCCCCGTCGGTATCGTCTTCCCCTTGAGGTATTTCGAGACGAAACCGAACGTCGCCTTGCCTGTCAACGACGCATCGGCGACGTAGGCGCCCGGCGGCGAGTTGATCGTGCCGCCGCCGGTGACGAACCCGGCGCTCGGATCGTAGATCACGATCATGACGGTGGCGGGAGCGGAGACCCCGCCATCGTCATCGAAGCCGGTGACCGAGACGGTGTAGACGCCCGCCGCGGTGAAGGTATTCGACTGGGAGCAGGTCCCGGCGATTCCCGGGGCGACCGACGGCGGGCCGCCGCCATCCCAGGAGAAACCGCAGGACAGCGTATCGGCGCTGCCGGGGTCCGTGATCGAGGCGGTCACCGTCACGTTCGTGTTGACGGGGTACAGCGCCCCGTTCAGCGGGCTGATCACGTTCACGGTCGGGGGCAGGTTGTTGACCTTGAGCTGGAAGGCGGCCTGATCCTTGCGCCCGCCGGCATCGGTCGCCGTGACGTAGAGGATCTGGGTCTCGTCCGGCCCATCCGTGGTGGTGTAGCTCCAGGTCCAGGTTCCATCGCCGTGATCGACGAACGACCCGATGGACGGCCCGGTCAGGGTGACCGCGTCGCCGTCCGGATCCGAGTAGGTGCCGTTCATCGTCGCCGTCTGCCCCTCGTCCACCTCGACCTCGGCCTCGTCCGCGTTGACGTACGGTCTCTCGTTGCCGCTTGCGTCGACCACGTCGAACTCCGAGAGCATCCCGAGGGTCGAGTGGAAGAAGATGTGGCAGTGGAACAGCCACCGTCCGAGCCCGCCGCCCATCGTGACGCCGTCGATCAGGGGCCGGTCGTCCAGCTTGACCCTGAAGCGGAGCGTGTAGCCGCCGGGGACGTCGACGTTGTCCCTGAACTCGTGGTACGGCCAGGTGTAGGACGGCCCTGTCCCCGCGGGCTTGGGAGTAGCGCCCGGCTGCGTATCGGTCAGGTCGAGGGGCTGGATGGAGAAGCCATGCAGGTGGAACGGATGATGCGCCTCGCTAGCGTTCGTGACGGTCAGCTCGAGCGTGTCGCCGAGCTCGGCGTAGCGCGAAGAAGCCATGTGCGGGGCCGCCGCGTAGTCCCCGGTCACGTCGTGCGTCCCGGTGATGCCGTCGATGTTCGGCCCGTTCCTCAGCTGGATGTCCTGGGCGGACATTCCCGGCTTCGCCGGCGCGAACGCGGCCGGGTTGAGGAGAATTCCAGACGCGGCGCCGAGGACCGGGACAGGGTCACCCGTCGAGGCCCGCAGCGGCGTGCCGGCGGTGATGATGTAGCTGCTCCCCGAAATCCCCGTCACGTTGAGGTGCATCACGGGGACGGTCGGGATGTTCGCATACCCCATCCCGGTGCGCTGCATGTCCTCCGTCCAGAGCGTCAGTACGCCGGTCGCGGTGTTCGGTATGGCGGCCACGATATCGACGCGATCACCCGGGTCCAGCATGATCTCGCCGGGGCTGTACTTCGTGTCGAACCCCGCGATGACGCCTCCCTCCTCGACGGCGTTGTCGAGCAGCCCCCCCTGGCCGCCGATCCGGAACAGCGGGATGTTGGTGCCGTCGACGCCGCCGACGGTGCCGGTCAGGCGAAGGCGCAGGAAGCGGATGGTGGACGTGTTGCCGATCTTGAGGCGAAGGCCCTGGCCGGCCAGGACGTCGTAGAGCGCGGCGCCGGCATCCAGGGTTCCCGGAGAGGAAGGATCTCCGCCCCTGCCGCCGACCTGCTTGCCGTTGGTCAGGACGATCTGTCCTTCGTTCGTCCGGCTGCCGCCACGCTGGAGGTTCGGGATGTCCCCTTCGGCGAACGCGCTGCCGGCGGTGCCGTCCTCGTTGAGCGGGCCGGTCTCGCAGAGAGACACGGGCGGCGTGCCCTGATCGGGCAGCGGAGAGCCGCCGACCCAGGGTGCCGACGCGGGGAACGTTCTCGCATCGTTGCTGCCCGGCGCCTTGCACACCGTCGTGTCGCTGATCGCCAGCATCACGGTCTGGGACGCATCCGGGATGACCCCGCCGGCGATGAGGGTCGCCTCGTTCGGGTCGGTGATCACGATTGGACCGTACAGACCCTTGAACACCTGGTTGGTGGAGGAGTGGTGATGCGGGTGATACCAGAAGATCCCGGGGCGCGTGACCTTGAACTTGTAGAGGAACTTGCCGCCCGGCGGGACCATGTTCTGGCTCAGCGCGTGCCCGTCACTCGCGTTGTTCAGCTCGATGCCGTGCCAGTGGACGCCCGAGGGAGTCGCGAGATGGTTCTCGAAATGCACGATCACCGTATCGTTGACCTTCAGCTGGAAGAGCGGGCCGGGGATCTGGCCGTTGAAGGTCTGCGCGTGCGCCGTCACACCCAGCCCCACATCGACCGTCGTTTCGTCGGCGATGAGGGTCGTCTCCACGATGTCCGGGTCGGAGTTCGTGTCCACGACGAGCGGGACGCTGTACGGGTCGCCGCCCGAAGTGGCCTGGACCTGCCCGGTCCACCGCACGCCCATGAACACGAGGAGCGCCGCGACCAGCAGCATCGCCACGATCGTGAAGCGGCCGCGCCGCTGCCAAATCAGATTCACCATCACTCCCTCCCGCGCCTCCGCGGCGCCTGGTCAGTCGACACGAAGAAGTCCCCTCCGCCCCCTCACCCCAGGGATGACGAGATGCGAAGAGACCGTATCCACACCCATCGGACTAAGGACTCCCTCACCCGCCGGGCAAGGAAGAACCCTGCGACTCAAGACTATTGATTGAGCAGAGGTCAGGATTCGTCTGGCGCGCGACCCCCGACTTCTCCCCCCCAGAAGTCTCGGCGCTCGTCCGCGCACTTGGTATCTGTAAGTACAATGGCGAGGGGGAGAAGTCAATGAAAAAAGCGAGGACTGGCCGGAAGAATTCAGGTCGTGGGAAACCGGGCGGCGCCGTTTCTCCTCGCGCGGACGTCTCAGGGAGCGGTCAGGCCGACCTCGGACCCTGGTTGATCAGGGCGACCACGCCCCCCTTCACGAGGACCCCGATCCCGTCGAACACGATCTGCTTCACGACCACGGCCCCCGGCCACGGCTGAACGGCGTAATAGATGAGGTATATCGGTACCGTCATCAGCACGGCGACCGCCATTCCGAAGCGCACGCCCTGGCCCAGCGGCGGCTTCCCCGCCTCGCGCCCCTTCACGTAGATCCAGGTGAACCCGAACCCCATCAGCGCGTCGGCGAGCAGCATCCACCCGAAATACCCCTGCGCATCCGTCTCCGCCCGGAGCAGATTCGGCAGCTGGGAGTAGTCGCCGTGCAGCAGCATACCGTGCACCACGAACCCGTTCGCCAAGCAGAGAACGGACATCACGACGACCGAGATCCAGAACCGGGCCCCCATAGGCTTCCCCCCTGCCCCGGCCGGGGCACACCACTAATAATGATACGGGTCCGATCGGGCAGACGGCATTTTTCCAGCCCCTTCTCGCGGACCCGCGATCACGATTTCGAAATTTCCTCGCCAGCCCCCGGCAGGCTCCCGCTGGCGGTACTTCCCGACTGCGGGCGGTCGGCTCCGGATGGATCCTTCGCCCCCGGCCGAATTTGTCTTAGGGCTTGCCCGAGTCCACGCGATCGATCGACAGGGCGCCGAATCGACCCTCGTGCTCGCGCAGCAGATTGCTGAGCAGCACGGAAAGCCGTTTGGCAGCGAAGGGGCTGAGGATGATCCGGTCGGTGAGCTGCACCGTGACTTCCTTCTGTCCCGCGTGCCACGCCTGGTTGATGCCGAACAGGAGGACGACCTCCTCGCGGGTGCTCGCCACGTTGCAGACGTTCGCGTAGGAACTCCGCATGTTGGCATCGTCCCACTTGACGGTGGGAGACGCCGCGGCTGCGGCTCGCTGGTTTGCGGTGATGGGTGTTGCCTTCACGGTCTGTTCGTCGGCCATTCCTTCTCCTTGACTGGGGTGTCTGCGCTACGCGCGCCGGAGGATATTACCTCACCTGCGGCTCGATGTCGATCTGCCAGTCGGTCGCGTCGTGCAGGGTGACCGCGACCTCCTTCAGCGGATCCGGAGCGGCGGCCGCCGATGCGCGCGATTTCGTCGAGGCGTGGGCCTTCCTCTCTTCGCTCGCGTCCGAGGTGGCGGCGAGACCGTGGTTCAGGGCGCGGTCCCAGTCGACGAACAGGCGGGACGCGGCCCCGGAAGTCGAGACCGGCGGCCGGGCGTCGAGGCGGAAACCGCCGTCACGACCGAGCAGCGCGTGCGACGAAATGCCGCCCCCGCCGAAACCGTCCAGACCGGTCATCTGCACGATGGATCCGTCCGGCAGATAACGCGCCCCGGTGCGCAGGAGCGGCGACGTCACAGCACTCGTGGCGTGCGTATCCTCGGCGAAGCCCATGGCGTTTCCGAGCTCGTGGGCGACCACGGTGAGCAGGTCCATGCGTCCGGTCTCGACGCGGGCGCCGAGCGAGCCGTCAGTGAACCAGCCGTGTCCCGCGGCGTTGTAGTCGATCAGGATGTGCCCGCCGAGGGTGACGCCGAGCCTGTCGTCAGGCAGGCTGCCGACCACGACCTGCGCGGTGTCGAGCGAGGCCAGGCGGGAGTCACCGGCGCCCAGCGCCCTGGTCCAGAGCGCCTTCGCCTCGGCCACGATCGTCGCGAGCTGCGCGTCCGTGAGCACGGGCGCGGTGCTCGCGGCGTGCGGCGCGGCCCCGAGAGCCGTCTCGTAGATCGGCTTGACGCCTGCGGTGGCGTTGCCATTGTGCATATCGACGGGCGCGCCGCCGGTGTTGCCGGGTTGCGGATCCCGCGACTGGCCCTTCTGGTCGCCCCAGGCCGCGTCCTGCGACAGGACTATCCCCAGCTCGCCGAACGGCTCACCGTTGCGGGTGACGTCGCTGCCGTACTGCCCGGCCAGCGTCTGGTCGGCGCCGTCGCTCCTCGACAGACTCTGGAGGAATTCCGGCTCGGCCGGGAGGAGGAAGCGGTTCACCGAATCCGCTCCGAACTGGGCCCACGGCGTGAAGAAGGAGTTGAACTCGCCGTTCCAGTCCATGGCGCGATCGCCGTTCGTGTTGACGAGCAGCACGTCGCGCCCGGCGCCGCCAAACCCGAGGTCCTCGTACGAAGGATTGGTGTCCGTGCCCGGGTTGAAGGTCCCCTTCCTGACGCTGCCCACGCTGTTGAGGTTGTCGTCCAGGTTGAGCAGGTCATCGCCCCAGCCGCTGAACATGACGTCGCGGCCGGTGCCGCCGACGAGCCAGTCGTTGCCGAGGTCGCCGAAGATGTGGTCGTCACCGTCGGACTTCACGCCGGGGTACGTGCTCTGCCCCTGGATCCAGTACGCGTCGGTGAGCCCCTCGGTCTGGTCGAAGTTCAGGATCCAGTTGTCACCGCTCCCCGTCTTCGAGAGCGTGCCGGACGCCGTCAACAGAATCGTTCGCAGGGGGTCGGTGGGATCGTACAGGTCGAACTTCGTGGCGTTCACGCCGCCGGTCTGGTAGCCGAGCACGTTGCCGGGGTTGAGAGGATGCGCGAAGTCGCTCTCGAGGTGGCTCGCGATCCTGGTCCCCGTGTTGGTGTAATTGTTGGTGAACGACTTGTTGGCTGCCGTCGTGCCGGCCAGCGCCTCGGCGCCCGAGAACGCGTCGTCCCCCGCCCCGCCGTGCATGGAGTCGTTGCCGCCGCCGCCGTACATGATGTCGTTG
>Ga0137397_10000875_pt1 | contig 20808 bp, 17 predicted proteins | sample czorhiz116metaG_FD_106658 | JGI IMG/M metagenome (GOLD analysis project Ga0137397, IMG submission 106658) | Vadose zone soil microbial communities from Angelo Coast Range Reserve, California, USA - czorhiz1.16 metaG | ecosystem: Environmental > Terrestrial > Soil > Vadose zone | place: USA... | reverse complement strand
GCCTACCTGAACCTCAACCAGAACTATCTCTTCGCCGAGATCCGCCGGCGGACGAAGGTGTTCACCGACGCCCATCCCGACGCTCGCCTGATCGACCTGGGCGTCGGCGACGTCACCCAACCCCTGCCCGCCGCCGTCGTTCGCGCGATCCACGAGGCCGCCGACGACATGGCGCGCCGTGAGACCTTCAAGGGCTACGGCCCCTACGTCGGCTACGAGTTCCTGCGCGCCGAGATCGCCGCGCACGACTTCGGCGCGCGCGGCGTGAAGATCGCCGTCGACGAGGTCTTCGTGAGCGACGGCGGCAAGAGCGACAGCGCGAACCTGCAAGAGATCTTCGCCCGGGAGTGCGTGGTCGCCCTGATGGATCCGGTCTACCCCGTCTACGCCGACAGCAACGTGGTCGCCGGGCGCACCGGGCGCGCGGACGACAGCGGCCGCTACGCGGGCATCGTGTACCTCCCCTGCACCGCGGAGAACAGCTTCCAGCCGGCGCTGCCCGACCGGCACGTCGACCTGATCTATCTCTGCTACCCGAACAACCCCACGGGCGCCGTGGTCACCCGCGAGGCGCTCACGCGCTGGGTCGACTATGCCCGCGCCGAGGACGCGGTCATCCTGTACGATGCCGCCTACGAGGCCTACATCGTCGATCCGGAAGTCCCTCACTCGATCTACGAGATCGACGGAGCGCGGGAGGTGGCGATCGAGTGCCGGAGCTTCTCCAAGAACGCGGGATTCACGGGCATGCGCCTGGCCTACACCGTCGTGCCGAAGGAGACGCGGGGGCGGGCGGCCGACGGCAAGACGATGAGCCTGAACGCGCTCTGGACGCGCCGCACGGCGATGAAGTCCAACGGTCCGCCCTACGTCATCCAGAAGGCCGCCGCCGCCGTCTACACGCCCGAGGGCCAGAAGCAGGTGCGAGCGCTGATCGAATTCTACATGGAGAACGCGCGGATCATCGGCGCCGGGCTCGGCGCCGCCGGCTTCACCGTCTACGGTGGGCGCAACGCGCCGTACATCTGGGTCCGCACGCCGCGGTCCGCCTCGTCATGGGATTTCTTCGACAAGGTTCTGGAAGAAGCCCGCGTCGTCGGGGCGCCGGGCGCCGGGTTCGGCCCGAGCGGCGAGGGCTACTTCCGCCTCACCGCTTTCGGCTCACGCGCCCAGACCGAAGAGGCCATCGAGCGGATCAAGACGCGGATGTGAAGGCGCCGTGCCCGACCGACGCGGCGCCACGGGCCTGTGAGTTCATCAGGCTGTGGGCGAGCTGGGCCGCGATGCCCGGCGCCATGCGGTGCTTGCGCGAGAGATCGAGCACCTCTTGATACAGCTGCGAGTACCGGACGATCGTGGTCGGCGCGTGGTTGACCTCCACGCGGCAGAGCGGGTGCGTGAAGACGATGATGGACTCCACCCAGCGCAGGGCCCAGGCCGCCAGATCGGGATGCCGCTCGCTCAGGAAGTACCGTACCGCGCACGCGCCGGAGTTGACCTGCTGGCTGACGCTCTTTCGCCGGTACCCGTTGATGGACCAATCGTCGCCCCAGCACCGGATGTTCCCCGCGAACCGCTTCGTCTCGATGACCACCACCCCGCACGGACCGATCAACACGTGGTCGATGTTGCCGCGCGCCAGGCCGAGCGTCACGTCGTTGATGAGCCAGTAGTCGTCGGGTAACCCGCCGAGAAGATCGGCGACGAGGCGTTCGCCGAGCCGGCCCTTCCGGACGTTCCGCAGGCGCCGCGTGACGGGTCCGGCGAGCCGGAACGCGGTCAGAACCGCGACGATCCCGGCGCCCAGATGAAGGAGCGTCGGATGAAACAACCCGGCGCCGGGATTCCCGACGACGAGGACGACACCCGCCGCCGCGAGCCCGATGAGAGCGACGAGCGCCGCCCACAACCGCTGCTCGCGGCCCTCCAGGTAGCGTCCCCCTACCCGTGCCAGGCGCATATCAGTACGGTGGCGTCCAGGCCGGTCGGGACTCCGCGGCGTTCAGCGGAGCGGCGAACTCGCCCTGGGGCTTGGGGCGCGCGCGGGCTACGCCGAGCACCGCGCCCACCGCCCGACTGGCTTCGCTGGCGAAGAGCCGCACCATGCCGACCGTCGTCCGCTCGTCGAAGATCGCGAGCAGGATCGCCTCCGCGTCGACCGTCGACACGTGGATCGACCGCTTGGTGCCCTCGTGGAAGAGGACCGTGAACTCCGTCTCGCCGAGGAGCTGGGCCATCGCCGCCGTGGAGCTGAAGGCGGCGGCCGCGAGCGCGGAGATGGACACCGCGTCGAGCGCCTGCGAGACGCCGTCCATCGCGAGGAGCTGACCGCCGCGGTCGATCAGGAGCGCCTCGCCGGCGCCCGAGTCGCCGAGAAAGCGCGTCAGGATCTCGTGGATGCGCGCGGCATCCTCCTGCTGGATGACCGTGTCACGAGGCTTCATCACGCCTCTCGCGCCCGCCGCCGAACTCGCTCGCGAGCGCCATGCGGGAGACGGTGTTGAGCGTGTCGAAGACTCCCTTGCCCTGGATGGCCGCCGCCTCGAAGAACGGGACACGCTTGGCCCGGTGGTTGAGGACGAATTCCAGGTACTCCACCGGGGCCAGGTTCGGCAGGTCGCGCTTGTTGTACTGCAGCACGTACGGGATCTCGTCCAGCGTGCACTCGTACTCGCGGAGGTTCGTTTCCAGATTGCGCAGGCTCTCGACGTTCTCGCGGAGACGCTCGAACTGGGAGTCGGCGACGAACACCAGGCCGTCGGCGCCGCGCAGGACCAGCCGCCGCGTCGCGTTGTAGTGCGCCTGCCCCGGCACGGTGTAGAGCTGGAACCGCGTCTGGAATCCGCGCAGGGTGAGGGCCGACAGGGGCAGAAAGTCGAAATAGATGGTGCGGTCGTCGCCGGCCGCGAGCGAGGTCATGTTGCCCCGGTTCGCGTGGGGCAGGCAGCGATGGATGTACTGGAGGTTGGCGGTCTTTCCGGCGAGGCCGGGTCCGTAGTAGACGATCTTGAAGTCGATGACCCGGCTCGCGTAGTTGATGACGGACACGGCTCAGCTCCGTACCAGGGCCCCGAGCCGTGCTGCAGCCCGGTCCAGCTCGATCCGCGCCAGCCCCGGTCGGTCGATTCGCCCGACACCAACCAGCATCGTCACGTTGCCCGACACGCCGTCCACGGCCCGCAGCACGAGACGATGCGCTCCGAGCTTCAGGATGACCGACGCCACCCGGCCGATCTCGGCGTCCTCGAGCGCACCGTGAAGCTCGCGCGCGAACCGGGCCAGCGGCAGAGCCTCGAGCGAGGCGGGAAGGAACAGCAAGGCGCTGAGCGAGCCAGCCCGATCGCGCAGCAGAGTCGGCGCCACCGGACCGAACGCCGTCAGCGAGCCCGCCAGCTCGTGCGCGTAGGGCGGCACGCTCGCCGCGCGAAGCTCGGTCTCCTTGGACGGATTGCCGTCCGGCTCCGACTGCTTCCCGTTCCCGGTCCCGGCTCGGGCTTCGCGGGCCGCGCTCCGCGAGAGTCGCTCGAGCCAGGCCAGCGACGCGCGCGAGGCAACCGCCGTCACCAGGAGCGCGCCGCCGGCGTCCGGTGTCCCGAACGGCGTCAGCACGATCGTCGCGTCGGCCGCCGTGAGCGTGGCCTGCGTCACGGGCTCGGACAAGCGGGCATCGCCCAGGAAGGGCACGACCCGCACGGCCGTCCGTACGACGGAGTCCTCGCTGAGGGTCGGCGCGATCACGGTGACGAGTGTCGTCCCGGCGCCGGCGCGTTGGCCGATCTCGAGCCCGTTCAGCAGCGGCGCCAGCAGCGTCGCGATGCGTCGCGCTTGCTCGGCCCGGCCGTGCTCCTCCAGCACGTCCATTCGCGGCTCGGGCATCGAGAGCGCCTGCTCCGCAGACGGCTCGAGCTCCACTGGAGATTCGAGCTCCGCCACGGGCTCGAGCTCCACGACGGGCGCGGGCTCCTCGACGGGCTCAGGCTCCTCGAAACGCTCCGACGCCGACACCGGTTCGAGCTCTTCGAGCGGCGCCGCCCCGAGCGGAGACTCCTCGGCTTCGGCGACGGTGGTTGCCGACGGCGGCGGTACGTGTGGCTGGAACGGTGGCGGGAACTCTTCGATGCCGTACACGTCGGCGGGCGGTGTCGAGAGCGCGAGCAGCGCCGGGGGAATTTGCGGTATCACCTCGTCGAGCGGGAGCATCAGCGAGCCGTCGGGGAGGCGCTTCGCGATGTCGCCGTGGGTCAGCGCGAGCTCGTCGGGGGGAAACTGATCGGCAACCACCTCCCACTTCACCGGCGCGAGCCCCTCGCTCAGATGCGGCAGGAGGAGGTTTCGGGGAACGAGGAGCGAGACGCCCGGACGGAGCGTGTCTTTCAAGCCTTCCCGACCGCGGACGAACATTTCGACCGGAAGCTGGTCCGCGATCCGGATGAACGGAACGCGGATCATCGGCTCCTTCCTGTCCAGCGCCAGCGGCCGAGGGAGCCCGCCCGCCCTGGGTTCGAGGGGCGCGCGGGCCGGCTTGCTCGGCGCGGCCGCCACAGCCGGCGGTGTCGACGCCAGGGTCTTCGCGACGGGCTCGCGGACGACCGCGGGCGCCGGGACAGGGCGAAGGGGAGCCGCCGACGTCACGACCGGCATGCGCTGGGCCGGAGGTGCCGCCGGCGCTGCCGCGACCGGCGCACGGGGAACCGGAGACGGAGCCGCCTCGGCCGGCGGGGCCAAGAACCTCCGCGGCGCCCCGGCGATCGCCGGCGCTTCAGCACGGCGTTGCGGCAGCGCCGCGGCGCGCGGCGCGCCGCGCAGGGCCGACAGGAGTGGACGGAGGCGCGCGAACACCAGGGGCGCCGCCGTGAGCTGGAGCAGCGTCACCGCCGGCGAGCCCCAGAGCGCAAAGGCGACCGCCGCGGTGTAGTCGAGGAGGTCCGGGATCATGAAGAGCCCACCGGTCGCCACGACGAGCAGACCGTGGAGCCCGCACATCGCGGCGGCCGCACCAAGAACCGGCATCAGCGAGAGGGGGCGCACACTGACGAGCCCGACGAGCACGTAGAACACCGGTGGGATCACCAGTGCCGGAAGCACCAGGCCGGGCGACGCCTCGAGCGGCGTCGCCCTGAGGCCGCGCGCGTGGAGCGCCAGCACCGCGCAGGCGTAGAGCTCGAGACCGAGTGCCAGCTCGAGCCCCCAGACCAGCCTCACTCGCGAGGCGCGTGGGAAAGCCATCAGAGCGCCTGCACGAGCTCCGGTACGGCTTTCCTCACGTAGTAGCGCACCTTGCCGAGCGCTCCGGGGTCGCCGACCAGGACGGCCAGCAGCGCCGAGGGCCCGACGCCGTGTAGCAAGAGCGTCCCGGACTCGTACTCGAGAATCGTGCCCACCAGCTGGCCCTGGCCGAGCTCGCGGCCGATGCCGTCGGAGGCCTCCGCCAGACACGACGCAAGCGCGCCGGCGACCTCGTCGGCGTCGGAGGCGAGATCCCCCGCCGTCTCGATGAGAAAACCCTCGCGATCGCTGAGCACGACGAAGCGGACGCCCGGCGTGCCGGCGAGCCTCTCCAGCCGCTGCTTGAGGCCTTGGCCGGGCGACGGCACGGGCGAAGTCGCCGCGGGAGCCGACGCCGTCGATGGCGGAGCTTCGCTCGCCGGCCGCGTCGAGCCGTTGGAGCGGCCGGCAAGGAGGCTGTCGATCTTCCGGACCAGATCGTCGACGCCGAACGGCTTGAACATCACCTCATCGGAGCGCACCTCGGCCGCCCGCGCCTGCACCGTGCCGTTGTCGATCCCGGAGATGAGGAGGACGGGCGTCGCGCTGATGGCGGGATGCGTACGCACGTACTGGCAGACCTGGTATCCGTCCTTGTCCGGCAGGATGACGTCGCAGATCACCACGTCGGGCCGGTCGCGGTCGATCGCCTCGATCGCTTCGGCGCCGGACGCGGCGGAGAGTACGTGCAGACCACGACCCTCGAGCGCTTTCTCCACCAGCTTCCTCACGCTCAGGCTGTCGTCCACCACGAGGACCTTGTGCATCACACGTCTCCTAAGAGAGGGGCGCCACGGCCGCGTCCGCGCGGCCCTCGTCGATCTCGGCGGCGGCGCTGAGCAGGAGCTGCTTGAGGTCTCGATGGATCGTTTTCGCCCCGTTGGCCGCCGCCGCATCGAGCGGATTGAAGACGAACGTCCCGTTTGCTTCGCCGTGCGCCGCCACCAGGAGCGCCGCGAACGCCGTCTCGCCGATGAGTCCGAAGAACTCCGCGTGCACGACCCGCCCGCGGTCGAAGGCGATGATGCCGCGTCCCGAGGGCAGCGTGACGAGCAGCTGCCCGGTCTTGCTGCCGAGCGCGATCGCCTGCGTGATGTCCGGCAGCTCCATCACCCCGAGCGAGCCGCGCAGGCCGTGCGCCCCGTCGGGCTGGGCGGCGGGCGGCGTCGGCTCGCGCGGCGCGACGGCCGCCGGCGCCCTGCGACCCAGGAGGCTGGCGACCTCGGACACGATCGCGGCGATCGGCAGGTCGCCCGCGAGCGTCTGGTCCGGCTTTTCCTCGAGCATCTCCTCGGGAGCCTCGTCGCCGGGGCTCGCGAGCAGGAGGAACAGCACGCCCGTCATCGAGGGATCCTTGCGGACGATCGCGCACAGCTCGTAGCCGTCGATGTCCGGCACGCCGACTCGACTCACGATGAGATCCGGACGGTTGCGCTCGAGCATCGTCAGCGCGAAGGAGCCGCTGGTCACGGCCGGGACGTCGTCGAAGCCGGCCCGGCCCAGGGCCGCTTGCATGGCGGCGAGGGCCTCGCGGTCGGGATCGATCAGCAGCACACGCGGCATGGGCGCCTCAGCTCTCCGCCCGAGCCGGAGCCGCCAGCGACTCGATCAGCTGGACGAAGCTGACCTCGTCGACCGGCTTGGCGACATAGTGCTCGACCCCCAGCTCGCGCGCGAGGTTCACGTGCTTGGCGCCGGCCCGCGTGGTCAGGACGACCACCGGCAGGTCGCACGTCGTGGGCTCCCGGTTGAGGTCGCGGATCAACTCGTAGCCGTTGAGTCGCGGCATCTCCAGATCGGTGACGACGACGTCGACCGGCTGCTCGGCGAGCTGCTGGAGCGCCTCGGCACCGTCCCGGGCGGCGACGACGCGAAATCCGGCGCGCTCGAGCATCCCCCCGACGAACTTCCGCACGCTGACGGAGTCGTCGACGAGAAGGACGCAGCGCTTGCCCTCGGGGGCCGCCGCGACCGCGTCGCGCTCGCGGCGGGCCTCGACCGCCCGCGGCGCCGGCGCCGCGGCGTTCATCTCCAGGAGCTTCAGGGAGTCGAGCAACAGGATGACTCGCCCCTGTCCGGTGACGGTGGCGCCGGAGAATGGGCCGACGCCCTGGAGGAAGGCGCCGAGGTTCTTGATGACGATCTCCTCTTTGCTCAGAAACTCGTCGACCACCACGGCGAGCGTCTTGCGCCCGGTTCGAAGCGTGACGACCGACAGCGGCCCGTCTGCGCCGCGGCCCGGGATCCGGAGCACGCGATCCAGGCGCACGAGGTCCACGCTCTCGCCTTCGACCTCGATCGACTCCACGCCGTCGGTGGTCCGGATCTCCTCCGGCCGGACGCTGATCACCGCCTTCACGGCCGGCACCGGAATCGCCAGGGTCTCCGGTCCCACGTGCACCATGAGCGCGTCGGAGATGGCCACGGTCAGGGGCAGACGAATCCGGAAGCGGGTGCCGCGCCCCGCCTCGGTCTGGACCTCGATCTCGCCGCCGAGGCGGCCGACGTTCGTGCGCACGACGTCCATGCCGACGCCTCGGCCCGCGGCGGTCGTCACCGACGTCGCCGTGGTGAGCCCGGGCAGGAAGATCAAGTCGAGGATGTCGCGCTCGCCGAGTCGCGCGAGGGTCTCGGCCGTCACGAAGCCGCCCCGACGCGCCGCCTCGCTGACGGCCTCGAGGTCGATGCCGCGGCCGTCGTCCGCCACCTCGATGTAGATCGACCCGCCCTTGTGCGCGGCGCCGAGGTGGATCGTGCCCTGCGGCGGCTTGCCCTGCCGTCGGCGTACCTCGTCCGTCTCGATGCCGTGGGCGATGGCGTTCCGCACCAGGTGGATCAGGGGGTCGGCCATCAGCTCCACGATCGTGGTGGCCATCTCGACGGTCTCGCCCCTGACCTCGAGCGCGACGCTCTTGCCGGCCCCCCGCGACCCGTCCCGGACCATCCGCACGAACGGCGCGAACAGGCGGCCGACGGGCACCATGCGGGCGCGGGTGATCTGGCCGCGCAGCTCGCCGCTGAGCCGCTGGACACCCCCCGCGTCCTCGCGAACGACGCGCACGAGGCCGCTCAGCTGGAGCTGGATTTCCGTGAGGTCGCTCGAGATCTCGCCCACCCGGCGGGCCAGAAGATTGAAGTCGTCGTAGCGGTCGAACTCGAGCTCCTCGAAGACGTCTCCGAGCGGCGGGGTTGACGCGCCGCGTTCGGGCGGGGCTCCGCCTCCGGTCTCTCGGCCGAGCGGCACCTGGCGGTTTGCGTACTTCGATTCGAATTCGGCGACGGTCTGGGTCATGCGCGACTGCGTGAACGACAGGAGCTCGCCCGCCTGCTCGAGCTGGATCAGGTGACGCTCCAGGCGGCTTCGCGTGATCACCAGCTCGCCGACCAGGTTCATCAGGGCGTCGAGCCGATCGAGACTGACGCGGATGCTCGGGCGAATCCTCCGCCCGGCGTCGCGGGACGGCCGCGCCCGCTCGGCGGCTCGCCTGGCGGGCTCGGCAGGACGCGTCGCAGCGACCGGCTCGAGCCGTGGCGCCCTCTCCGCGACGGCGGACTCGCTCGGCGTGGTGGCGCTCACCGTCTCGGCTTCGAGCACCGCCTCCGTCAGCGCCGGCTCGACAGCCACGGGCGCTCCGATCGCCGGCAACCCGTCGAGCAACGCCATCGCGCGCTCGTAGGCGGTCGCGCGGGTGTCGGCCCGATCTTCCCCACTCCGCACCAGGAGCCGGAGGGCGTCGAGCCCGGCGAAGACGGTCTCGATCGCCACGCGATTCAAGGGGCGCTGGTGCTCGCGGACCTCACCGAGCATGTCCTCGACGCGATGCGCGAGGTCGCCGATCATTCCACAGCCGACGGTGTAGGCGGCCCCCTTGAGCGTGTGGACCGCCCGGAACAGCGCCGCGATCTCGGCGTCGGTCGAGCCCTCGCCCTCGAGCGCCACCAGCGACTGCGCCATCGACTCGAGATGCTCGACCGCCTCCGGAACGAAGTACTCGAGAACGTCCGGCTGGTCGGTGAAGAACCGGTCCAGCTCGGCGAGCCGCCGCGACGTCTTGCCGGCGGTCTCGCGCGGCGCCGAGGGGACCAGGCGGGCGAGGGACTCGGTGATCGCCACGGCATCCTCGACGCCGGTCTCCCCGATGACGTCGAGCGCCGTCTTGAGCCAGAACACCATGTCGCCGAGCGTCCCGAGCGAGCGCCGGTCCGTGCCGGGGGGCGTCGCGGCGACTCGCTCGACCGCTTCCTCCATCGCGGCGGCGAGGCCCGCGACCTGGGGAAAGCCGCTGAGGGCCGCGGAGCCGCGCAGCCGGTGCGTCACCACGGCCAGATGCTCGATCGTCGCGGCAGAGTCGGGCGTGTGTCCGAGCGTGGCGAGGCCGTCCTCGACGGCGGCGAGGGTGTCCCACGCCTCCATCAGGAAGACGCTCAAGAGAAACTGCCGGTCGCCGTCAGCCACGCTCTGTCTCCCGTCGATCGGAGCCTAGGTGGGCAGCTTGAACCGCGCGAGGCTCGCCGTGAGCGCCTCGGCGACCCGGACCATCTGGTCCATGGTCTTGCGGGTCTCGAGAACGGCCTTCTCGGTCTCGACGGCCACGCCCGCGATGGACTGGACGGCGACCGCACCGCCTTCGACGCCGCGCACCTGCTCCTGCGTCGCCTGCGAAATGTCCAGCGCCAGCGCCGCCGATTTTTGCGAGATCTCGCCGATCTGGTGCAGGCGCTCGCCGGCCTCGACGGTGACCTTGAAGCCCGCTTCCACTTCCCGGGTGCCCTCCTCCATCGCCACGACCGCCTGCTGCGTCTCGGCTTGCACGGCCTTGATCAGCACGACGATGTCTTTCGCCGCCTTACCCGAGCGCTCGGCGAGCTTGCGGACCTCTTCCGCCACGACTGCGAAGCGCAAGCCAGACTCGCCCGCGCCCGCGGCCTCGATGGCGGCGTTGAGCGCCAGGAGATTGGTCTGCGACGCGATGTCCTCGATCGTGTTCACGATCTCGGAGATCTCGAGAGATCGATCCGCGAGACTCTTGACCTTCTTCGAGATCCCCTGCACCTCGCCCCGGATGCGCTGCATTCCGGAGAGACTCGCCCGGACCGCGTGCTCGCCCTTCGTCGCCGAGTCGAGCGTGAGCTTGGCGGCGGCCGCCGACTCTTCGGCGTTCTCGGCCACCCGCCGCATGGAGCGGGTGAGCGCTTCCATCGCGTCGCTCACGCCGACGGCCTCCCGGGACTGCGTCTGGGCGCCGCCGGCGGTCTGCTCGGTGGCCGCGATCATCTCGTTGGCGCTCACCAGGACTTGATGGGCGGCGTCGCGCACGTCGTCGATGATGGTCGCCAGCTCGCCGACCATCACGTTGATGGCGTCGACGACGCTGCCGAGGACGTCGGAGGTCACCTGACCGCGCTTGGTGAGGTCGCCCTGCGCGATTTCGGTGGCGATGTCGAGGAACCGCGTGATGTTGCGCTGGAGATCCTCACGCTTGCGGCGCTCTTCGTCGCGCTCGGCCTCGGTCTGCACGAGCGACCGCAGGCGCACCACCGTGTCGTTGAACGTCTGCGCGAGCTGCCCCATCTCGTCGCGCGAGGTCACCGGCACCAGCCTGGAGAGATCGCCCTGCCCGACGCGCTCGGCCACCCGGACGACCTGCGTCACCGGCTTGGTGATGTGGTGGGCGAAGACGGCGCCGGCCAGGACCGCCAGCACCGCGACGCCGCCGAAAACGAGCAGCAGCTTCTGTCCCGACCGGGCCGCCGCCGTGGTGATGATCGACCGGTCCATCCCCACGCGGACCGTCCCCAGCTGACCCGCGAGCACCGGCACGCCGATGTCGATGATCTGCTGGACGTCGCCCGTGACCGGATCGGGGTACTCGATGTCCCGGATCTGCTGCGCCGCCTCCCCGGGTACCACGTTCCGCTCGACGATGCCGGCCGGCACAAGCGGCGAGAAGGTGTGGGCGACCAGCGTCTTCTGCGGGTCGTACACCATCACGTACTTGACGCCGCCGATGGCGCCGAACTGGTCGACGCTTCCCTGCACAGTCGAGGCGTCGCGCGTGAGCAAGAGGTCGACGCCGGAGCTGGCCAGGCTCTTGGCGATGGCGGTGCCCTTGGAGGTGAACTCTTCGGTCAGGTTCGTGGTCAGCGCCCGCACCGAGATCCACCAGGTGATCGCCGCCAGCGGGACCAGAGTCGCCGCCAGGAACAGGATGATCTTCCCGAGCAGACCGAGTCGAAGCTTCCGTGGCTTGTTCATGCTTTCACCGCCGCCGCCCAGTCCGTGATGGGGGCCCATCGTCCGTTCACGACCCGCGTGAAATACACATTGTCCAGCCCCTGGTGCCGCTCGGGTCCAAAGGTGAGGGGCGCGCCGATGCCGAGGTCGAAGCTCTTGAGTGATTCCAGCGCCTGCCGGAAGCCCGCGCGCGTGGGGCTCGGCCCGGCGCGGCGCAATCCCTCGACGATCACCCGAGCGTTGACGAAGCCTTCCAGGCTGCGGAAGCTGAGCTGCTCGGGCGGGTGCTTGGCGTCGCGCAGCGCCTGCGGCACCTGCGGGTTGTGTTTCTCCATCAGCGCTCGGTACTCGACGACGGCGGGCAGACTCACGTCGTCGTAGCTCGGCACCACCTGTGAATTGACGAGCGCCTGCGTGTAATCGCGCGCCGTGGCCTGGCCGTGCTTGATCAGCAGGCTCAGCATCGCCTCGGAGCCGACGAAGGAGACGTTGGAGATGGGTGCGGTCCAGCCGAGGTCACGCGCGGTCCGGACGAACGCGCCGCAGCCCTGGTAGGACCCGGTGCACAGCACCACGTCCACGCCGGCCTGGCGGAGCGCCTGAACGGCCGGACTCATGTCGTCCTCGAACTTCTCGTGGCGGCGGTACGTCGCCTCGGCGACGATCCTGGTCCCGCGCTGCGCGAGCCCGCGGGCCACGGCGTCAGTTCCACTGCGGCCGTAGGCGTCGATCTGGTAGTAGACGCCGAACTTCCGGGCGCCGGTCTGCCAGAAGCGGTCGACCAGGGCCATCATCTCCTGCCGGTACGAGGCGCGGATGTTGAAGACCTGGTCGAGGTAGGGCTCCTCGCGCTGCGGCTGGGCGCCGGTGAAGTTACCGACCAGGATCACCTGGCGGTCGGCGTAGCGCTTGATCACCGGCAGCGCGCGCGTGAGCGTGGGCGTCCCGACGTAGTTCGAGAGGAAGAAGACCTGCTCCTTCTCGACGAGCTCGATGGTGTTCTTGATGCACGGGGTCGGCTCGTAGCCGTCGTCGAGCGCGACCACCGAGATCGTCCGGCCGTGCACGCCGCCTCGCTGGTTGACTTCGGCGTAGTAGGCCAGCGCGCCGCGGTAGAGCTCGATGCCGAGCCCCGCCGAGGGCCCCTTGAAGGCGGCGCTCATGCCGATCTTGATGTCCTTGGCGTTCAAGCCGGGAGCGCCGCCGCTCCGGGGGGGCGCCTGAGCCCACGCGACCAGACGGTCGCGGCCCAGGACGCCGACGCCCACCGCGGCCCCCGAAAGCACCTTGAGCACCGTCCGCCGTTTCATCGTCATCCCTCCTCCCTCTGCGCCTCTCTCAGCGCGCGCAGAAGCCTGGCCGGGTCCAGCAACGGGACGAGCCGCTCGCCGTCCAGCAGGAATCCGAGCGCCCACGGGGCGTGGGGTTGCGGGCTCGACTCGTCGAGCGTCATGATTCCGCCGAACGCTTCGAGGCTGACCTCCCCGTCGATGACCAGCGCCACCTCGAATCCCTCGGCCTCGACGATCAGCGTCCAGAGCTTGCGCGCGCCGCGGCGCGCCGGCAGCTCGAGCACCGAGCGGGCGTCGGCGATCGGCACGACTTCGCCGCGCAGGTTGGCCACGCCCAGCAGATGCGGCGGTGCCAGCGGCACGCTCGTCCACTCCTCGAAGATCGCCACCTCCCGCACCTGGGTGACGTCGATCGCGAACGGCTCGCCGGCCAGCGTGAACACGCACGCGCGGACCGCCGCCGAGCTGTCGAGCAGGCTCGTCGTCATTTGACGAACCGTCGGACGATCGCGACGAGCTGATCGGGCGTGAACGGCTTCGGCAGGTACTCGTCCGCGCCCTGCCGCATGCCCCAGATGCGGTCGCTCTCCTGGTTCTTCGAGCTGACCACGATCACGCGCGTCTGCTTGGTGCGCTCGTCTCGGCGCAGGCCGCGGAGCGCCTCGAAGCCGTTGCGCTTCGGCATCACGATGTCCAGCAGCACGATGTCCGGCCGCTCCTTGACGATCTTCTCCTCCAGCTGGTCGCCGTCGAGATACGTCACGACGTCGTGCCCGGCCGACCGGAGGATCGTCTCCATCACCTGGAGCTCGGAGTACGCGTCGTCCACCACCATCACCTTGGCCATCGGGCGCAGGCCTCCCCCGTGTGGCGTCCTGCCTTCGTGTCCGCCATATGTGCCTCGGTGCAACCCATCTGCCAGAGCGAGCGTTGGTGGGCCGCGGCTTTCGGCTCGAACAAACGCGCTAGTAAGGCGACTTAGCTCGTTCCCGGGACTCCGGTCGTGACAACTGGTCCGTTCAAATGACAAGTTCTGTCATAACTGTGTCGTGCCAGCGTGGCCCGCGATCGTCAAGGGTGCGACGGCTCAGGCGTCGACCAGGGTGCCCTTACGTGGCGAAGAACTTGAAAGTCCTGCAAAGGCATCATGGTGTTCGCGCGCATCTGGCACATGGTCCGGGGCGAAAGGCGGCGGCCGACGAGCGCTCAGACCTTTCGGCGGGCCCAGCGCCTTCGGGACGAAGGGCGCTTCGAGGACGCGGCGGCGCTCGTTGACAGCGGGCTGGTCCTGGAGCCTGGCAGCGTCGTCGGCCATCTCCTGGCGGGCTCGCTCCACGTGATCCTGCGCGAGACGGGCCAGGCTCGGACGTCGTTCGAGCGAGTGCTGGCGCTCGAGCCGACGCATCCCCGGGCGCTGCTGGGACTCGCGCGCATCGCGCTCGAGGAAAATGACACCCGAGCCTGCGGCGATCTCCTGACGCGAGCGCTGGCGCGCTATCCGGACTTCCCCGAGGCGCGAGCGCTGCTCGAGGTCGTCAAGGGTCTTCCGGCGAGCGACGCCGCCAAGCGCTCCGCGCCGCCGAACAGCGCCATCCGAGCCGACCGGCTGCGTCTTCCGGCGGAGAGCCGTGAGGCGCTGCTCGCGCGAGCGGACGCGACGCTGGTCTTCGCCCAGCCCCGGGGACCGCGGACCGAGGCGGTCGTCGCCCGCGCCGCGAAGCTCTCGAGGGTCGCGGCCGCGATGCTCGCGAGGGCGGGGCTCGGTCCTCTGCGCCACGCCGTCATCGAGGGCGCGGCCGAGACGACGTACCTCCGCGCCGACGACGCCGCGCTTCTCACGCTCGCGTTCGATCGCGACGTGAAAGCCGCGACTGCGATCGCGCATCTGGAGCGCGTGTGGGCCAACTGCCGCTCCGAGCTGGCGTGAGCACCACCCTCGACGCGCGTCCGGCGCTCGGCCGCGACCTTCGCGGCCTGCTCGGCGAGTTGCTGAAGCTCGACCACATCACGGGCGGGCTCATCGTCGCTCCCGACGGGCTCGTGATCGCCGCCGAGCTTCCACGCGAGATTCAGGCCGAGCCGCTGTCGGCGCTAGCCGCCACTCTGGGCCGCGAGCTCGAGCTGCGCGGGCCCCAGCTTCGACGCGGCACCTTCCCGATGGCTCAGTTCACAAGCGCGGCCGGGGCCGCCTTTCTCGGCAGCACGCCCGTCGGCTTCATCGTGCTGCTCGGCGATTGCAGCGCGGACTGGGACGCGATTCGAGCCGCGCTGCGGACGGCGGTGGCGACCGTTCACCGCGCGTGGGCGGGCTAGTCGCCTCGTCGCTCCTCTGCTGGCGCACCGAGTCTCCGCAAGCCCTTGTATTTACGCCAGAATATCGCTGATAGTTCTTGCTGGTTTCCTGGGGCCTAGGGAGTAAGATTTACCCTCACCTAAGGAGAACCAGGGTATGCAAGATGGCGAGCGCTCGATTCTCATCGTGGTCCCGAGAACCGGACAGGACGCGTGTCGGTCGCTGTGCCACACCTTCGCGGATGACTCGACGGTCCAGGTGATCGTCGATCGCCGGTTCACCGATCGGCGAGCCCAAGCCGGCATGCACCGACCGGAGCGACGGCGTGGCGATCGGAGGATCCGGCCCGACGCCGATGCCGAGCTGAGAGTCGATCGATGGATCGCGGTTCCCCGCGCCTCGGCGCAGGTCGACTTTCGCGATTCCGATGCGAGCGCGATCCTGTTTCTGTGCTGCAGTCAGCACATCGTCCCCTGCCAGCGGTGTCAGAACACCTACCGGCTCGGCTGGATCTCGCGTTCGGATCCCGGTGTGTTCCCGTGCCCGCTTTGCGGGAGCGATCTGACCGAGGTCGTCGCCGCTCACGCCCAGGTCTGCTCCTACTGGGTCGATCGGAGAGCCGCCGCGAAGAGGCCGCTGACCAGAGTAGGCTCCAGCGAGCAGGTCGGCCAGGCGGCGACGGCCTAGCCGCGCCACGCGGCTCGTCCGTCAGCCAGCCCGCAGCCCCCGGAGTAATCTGTCCGGCTCGTAGACCACGCCACGCGCGATCACCCGCTCGATCCGTCTGATGTTCCGGATGTCGGCGAGTGGATCGGCGGCCAGCAGGAGCAGATCGGCGGCGCGACCCGGCGCGATCGTTCCAAAGACGTCGCGCCGGCCCAACCGCTCGGCCGGCCGTCGCGTCGCCGCGACGATCGCTTCCATCGGCGAGAGCCCGGCGCGCACTAGCAGCTCGAGCTCTCGATGCAGCGAGAAGCCCGAGACGATGGCGACGTTCGGGCAATCGGTTCCCGCCAGCACCATCCCACCCGCACGATGGAAGCCGCCGACGAGTGCCAGAATGTTGTCCCACGCGCGCCGCATCCGATGCTTCGCAGGCTCCGAGGCGCCGCGGGCCGCGTCGCGGCGCTCGGCCCAGCGGCCGACGAGCTCCTTGCCGACCGCCGCGGGAAGAAGTGGCAAGAGCTTCGAGCGCTCAGGATCGTCCATCGACGAGTCGCCGACGTCGTCGCCGATGGCACCCGGGCGCGCGGCGTAGAGGACGAGCGTCGGGTCGAGCGCCGTGCCGGCCGCGATCAAGCCGTCGTAGAGGCGGCGGACCGCGTCGGAGCGCGGATCGAGATCGCCGAGCCACCGCCAGAGCCAGCCACCGTACTCGAACGGATTGAGCTTCGCGGGCTCCGCGAGCCAGAACCCCTGGGGCGCGAGCTGACCGAAGACGTTGACGTGCTCGACCGAGTCGACGCCGGCGAGCGCCGCCTCCGCGCCCCAGGTCGCGTGCTGATGCATGAAGACCGGCAAGCCACGCGCGTGGGCTCGCTCGCACGCGCGACGCGCGGTGTCGGGTCGCACCGTCACGTAGAGCTTGATCCCGTCGACGCCCGCGTCCGCCAGCGCGTCGACCGCAGCTTCGGTGCGCGCCGCATCGAAGCGACGGCAGAAACCCGCGAACCCGGGGTACGTCGCGCCTTCCTCCAGCATGGGACCGGTGAAGAGAATCCGCGGACCGGGCCTGGCCCCCGACTCGACCGCCGCGCGGTAGGCCGCGAGATCGGGGAGTTGGCCGCCGAGGTCGAGCACCGTGGTGACGCCGGCGGCGAGGAAAAACTCCAGATGCCACTTCTCCCGCGTATGCACGTGCACGTGCATGTCGACGAGCCCGGGCGTGAGGAACATTCCCCGGCCGTCGATGATGGTGGCTTCGGCCGGGACCGAGGTGATCGCTGTGGGACCGACGGCAGCCACCCTGTCCGCCTCGACGACGACCGTGGCGGCGGCGAGGGTGGGACCGCCCGTCCCGTCGATCAGCGTGGCGCCGGAGACGGCGAGCCTGTGCATTTCTCCCAAGGCATTATCGAAAATCTTATCAATATGTTACGGGTCGCACCTGGGTTGTTATCAACAACGTTATCCACAGACGTGCATAACTTACATTCCGGGACGAGCGAGCACCCGGTGGACATGGCCTTCGACTCAGCCCCTGACCGAGGCGACTTTCCCGATCACCCGGAGCACGGACTGCGAGTCCGTCTCCTTCGCCGGCGAGATACGAGGCAGCCGAACGATGAACTCGCTTCCGCGCCCCGGCCCATCGCTGAACGCCTCGACCCGTCCGCCGTGGAGCTCCACGAGTCGGCGCACGAGTGTGAGGCCGACGCCGAGCCCGCCCTGCGCGTGATCGAGCCGGCGCGCGCCCTGCGCGGGCAGGTCGAACATGTGCGGGATCAGATTGAGCGGAATGCCGATGCCGGTGTCGGAAACGCCGATGACCGCGAGGTCCTCCTCGCGGCCGACGCGAACGCGGATCGTGCCGCCCGGCGAGGTGTACTTGATCGCGTTCGTCAGGAGATTCGCGACGATCTGGTTGAGCCGCGTCGGGTCGGCGCTCGCCCAGACCGGCTCGGCCCGAACGTCGACGACGTGACGCTCGAGCCGACCCATGCTCGCCAGGTTGCTCACCGACCGCTGAACACTGGTCGCCAGGTTCAATGGCTCACAGGCCAGGATGATGTCTCCGCTGGTGACGTGGGCGATATCGAGGAGATCGTCGACCAGCCGGCCGAGGTGGGTGATCTGGTGGCGAATTGCCTCCCTCGCGAGCCCGGCGACGTCGTCCTGACCCCCGATACGGTCGAGAACGCTGACCGCGCTGATGATGGCCGCGAGCGGGTTCCGCAGCTCGTGGCCCAGCATCGCCAGGAATTCGTCCTTCGCCCGGTTGGCGGCCTCTGCCTCGGCGCGTGCGGCCTCCGCGCGCACCAGCAGATGCTCGCGCTCCTGCTCGACGCGCCGGCGCTCTTCGACGAGCGCCCCCGCGGAGATGACCATGACGGACACGGTGCCCATGAAGACCTGCAGCAGCAGAAGCGACTCGTTCGCCGGCACGCTCGCGAAGGGCCCGAAGCCGCGGAGCGTCTCCCAGATCGCGATACCGGACAGGACCGCGACCAGCATCGCCGCCTCGCGCCGCTTGAAGCGGACGGCGGCCCAGACGAGCGGCGGCGTGCAGAGGAACGTGAGCGGGAGCGTCATGAGCCCGAGGTGGGCGAGGCCTTCGCCGAACACCGCCAGCCCGACGAGAGTCGTGACGAGCCAGAGGGCAGCCGCCTCGAGCAAACGGCCGCGCGACGGGCCGGACCGCCAATCGCGGACCAGCAGGATCAGGAGCGGCGCGACGATCAGCGCTCCGGTCGCGTCGCCGAGCCACCAGGTGAGCCAGATGCTGTCGAAATCGGCCCACTCCGCGTACCCGCCGAGCGAGAGGCTGCCGACGCCGATGGTCGCGCTGACGATGCTGCTCAAGAGCGCCGCGAGCGCGGCGAACTTGAAGACATCCTGGGCGTGGTCGAACGCCCGCGTCCCGTTGGCGTATCGATCGACGAGGTACGCGCCGAGCAACCCCTCGAGCGTGTTGCCCGCGGCGATCGCGAGCGAGGTCGCCGCCGAGCCAGCCGTGCTGACGTTCACGACGAACGCACCCACGAAGATCGCCGGCCAGACGCGATAGCCGAGCGTCAGGAACGCCGCGAGGGCGATGCCCGTCGGCGGCCAGACCGGCGACGCGCTCGCGTTGACGAACGCGAGGGAGAGCCCGACCTTGCCGGCGAGGACGTAGCAACCGAAGAGCACGACCAGATTGAGTGGATATTTGCGATCGGCGAGCATAAAGGAGTGCGCGCTCTCGTTCTGGCTGGGTCCGTTAGAACAGGCCCGACCCTGCGTCAGAGATCGCTACTCTGGCTCCGCTCCAAGGCGAACGCAACACCAATTTGCGTGTCCGGTGGACTCTTGGTGCGCCGGCGGAACCGTCGGGGGCTACCGATGAAATCACCACTGCGGAGCCGATCGCGAGAGACGATGCACAGGCGCGCAGACTGGTCAGCCACGAGACCCTCCTAGCCCCTAGCAACGCAGATGCCGGGGCAGCGTTGAGGACATCGAACGCTGGATATGCTTCGCCGAGTGCAGAAATCGGGCGTCGGGCCGACGAGGCCGGCAGAAGTTACCTTGCCACCGAGTAACTTCTACATCGTGGGGAGCTTCTTCGGATCGAGTACACTCCCGATCACATGAGGCAGAGCCGCGAACACATCCTCACGAGTCACGCCGGTAGCTTGCCGCGCCCCGACGACCTGATCGACGCGAACCGCGCGCGAGAGTCGGGCGGCGCGACCGACGAGCGTCGCTTCCAGGACCAGCTCCGATCGAGCGTCGCCGAGGTCGTGCGCCGTCAGAAGGACGTCGGCGTCGCCGTTCCAGGCGACGGCGAGTTCGGAAAGTCGATGGGGCACCGCGTGAACTACCGGGCGTGGTGGAGCTACTCGTTCCTGCGCCTGGGCGGGCTCGAGCTCGGCACCACCGGTCTCTACGACATGCCGCCGCAGCAGTCGCGGCCCGGCGAGGTCGTGCTCACGAGCTTCGCCGATCGTCGCGATCGCACGAAGTTCGCCGCCGCCTACGCCGACCCCGACTCGGGCATCACGACCGGGCCCCGCGCCCCCCTGTGGCCGGTGTGCGTCGGCAAGCTGACCTACACGGGTCATGCGGCGATCAAGTCCGACATCGCCAACTTCAAGGCGGCGCTGCAGGCCGCCGGCGTCGAGGAGGGGTTCATGACCTCGATCGCCCCGGGCAGCGCGTCGCGGATCGCCAACCGACACTACACGACCGAGGAGGAGTTCCTGTTCGCCTGCGCCGACGCCCTGCGCGAGGAGTACAAGGCCATCGTCGACGCCGGGCTCGTCCTGCAGCTCGATGATCCGGCGATCGCCGAGAACTGGGACATGGTCAACCCCGAGCCCTCGGTGGCCGACTACAAGAAGTTTTCGATGGTCCGCGTGGAGGCGCTCAACCACGCGATCAAGGGGCTGCCGGAGGACCGGATCCGGTTCCATCTCTGCTGGGGCAGCTGGCACGGCCCGCACACGACCGACATCCCGATGCGCGACATCGTCGACGTCATGCTGGCCGTGAAGTGCAGCGCCTATTCGTTCGAAGCGGCCAACGTGCGCCACGAGCACGAGTGGAAGGTGTGGCAGGACGTGAAGCTGCCCGACGGCAAGCTGATCTTGCCGGGAATCGTGAGCCACGCCACCAACGTGGTCGAGCACCCCGAGCTCGTCGCCGAGCGCATCACTCGCTTCGCCAACCTCGTGGGGAGGGAGCGCGTCATCGCCTCCACCGACTGCGGCCTCGGCGGTCGCGTGCACCCGCAGATCGCCTGGGCGAAGCTGGAGGCGCTCGCGCAGGGGGCGGCGCTGGCGACGCGGCAGCTCTGGCGCTGAGGAATCCCTAGACGCGCTCGTCGGGCGGGTGGCGCCGGGCCAGGCAGGGGGAGCCGGGGTACGCGACCGGCTCCATCACCCACTCGCCCGAATCGCAGCTCTTCGAGCTGCGGACGGGACTCGGGGGTCCCACTGCGCCGGTCGCGTACCCCGGCTCCCCCTGCCTGGCCCGGCGCCACCCGCCCGACGAGCGCGTCTAGGGATTCCTCAGCGCCAGAG
>Ga0137397_10000874_pt1 | contig 20815 bp, 29 predicted proteins | sample czorhiz116metaG_FD_106658 | JGI IMG/M metagenome (GOLD analysis project Ga0137397, IMG submission 106658) | Vadose zone soil microbial communities from Angelo Coast Range Reserve, California, USA - czorhiz1.16 metaG | ecosystem: Environmental > Terrestrial > Soil > Vadose zone | place: USA... | reverse complement strand
TTTACAAAGATAAACCCACACCTCCTCCCTAGTTATTGCTACTTCTGTTGTTTGCATGCACTTATAGTCTTATAGTCAGAGTATCTGGAATGGCAAGGGAATCTTCACCCTTGCTCAACACCACAACACTGTACTCATCTGAATCTGCTCATCACGGTATTGTGTCCAAAATAAGCTAACTAGTTAATAATAATAATGTCTGTCGATCCGTTGCCTACCAAATTAATAAACCGAGAAGTACAGAGCAAGCACTAACAAGCAGTCCTGTTAAGGATGTCAACAAGCGTCCCTGGGCGGTATTCTTGACTTGAGAGCCTTGGAGATCGGATGGCGAGGTGCCCGCGAAGAGCTGGAAGTTGCGGAAGTAGGTATGGGTGAGATTTGAGGCAGCCCAGCTCGAGTCACTGCCTGTAAGGGAAAAGGTTAATGTCGTTTCTCGGGGTTGAACACCATGTGAACATACCACCAAAGAAGGTGCTAGGTGCGCACAGATAAGTACTCGACCAAATTTGATCGGTGACAGACTTACGAGAAGTACAGGCCGCCAGCTGTGATCACATCGCTGGTACGGAAGTGGATGTCATTCTGTTCTATGGCATGAACGTCGTTGAAACTGCCGGAAGATACCGTATGAGCACCGACAAACACCGACAAGTGGCCAGAAGGGTGGGGCTTACTAGATTATCACTTGTCCATTAGCAACGTCGTCTGGACTGTTTAACCTGACCAACATAGTGACTCGGTTCCAACTTCGATCGTGGATTACTAACAGCCACAGGACGAAGAATATAGCTCGCGCACCTTCCACTAGCAAATGTGAAAGAGCCGCGGCCAATGCTGATACCAAATTCGTCATTGCACAGTACCCCCTTGTCGCTGCAGATGTCGTTATCCCGTGGAACATAGGCATATACTTTACACATGCCGCGTGAGAACCACCGCACCAACATCCAGAGAAGAAGGCCCAACTCACCCTCCCCTGCGCCGTTCTTCCTCCACATCATGCGCGAGCTAAAGCAGTTCGTCCCATTCGCCTGATCGCCACCGGAGCAGTTGTCAGGATCGGGCCCCCCACGCAAGCCAGGCAGCTTCCCGCCCTTGACCCAATCGAATCCAGAATCAAAAGCGACCTCGTACGAGACCAACATGCTCTGGAACGAGCTCCCGCTCGAGTTCCACATGGCATAAAACTGCGCGCCGCCGTTGTTGTCGGTACTCTGGAAGCTGCCGGCCGCGTACTGCACCCGCAAAACGGGGCCAGACGTAGTACTGGAGTTGCTGCTGCTGCCAGGCGCGGGCGAATTTGGGAAAGGATCGTCGACAAAGAGGACGTTGGAGGCGCCGTTTTGGATGCGACCCTTCGAAAGGCCCCAGTTGGATGTCATAAACGATTGTGTATCGGCATTGTTGAGGGTCGCCTGAGGGTAACGGAGGGTGGTGCTAGTGGAAAGAGAGTACTGCGACGCTGCGGACGCTGCGGGAGTGGTGCTTTGGGAGAATGCTTGCACCGCAGCAAAGGCCACAGTCAAGAAAAAAGAGAGTCGACTCATGGTGTTTAGAGAGGTTTAGTGAACCGAGAATTCTGCGTTGCCTGGCAGCAGTCGTGTTCTATAAATACAGTGATAGCGAGAGTCGGCTGGTCGATGAGCGGCCAGAGATATCGGTACAGTAGAGACAGACTGGCTGTCGTTTGTCGTGAGGGGCGTAGACAAAGGCGAGGGAATGATGTCAACCCTCGCCGCCACCAGCCCTTTACAGGTAACTCGTATTAGGTTAACATCACCCATCAACCCCCGCTTTTCGCACAAACGATAATACAAGTACCTAGTCACACTACACTCAACACATGCCACTCCGGGGTGGCCGCCAAAACGGTCGAATCAGCGACGGGGTTGATAGCCAACCGCTCCTCGCCAGCTCTCGCGAGGACCTCTCGACGAGGACTTCTTCATTGTCGACATCATCTGCGTCGGCATCCTCGTCGGCCGACAACGTCCTGTTCTCCATCGATGACGACAACGATGGGCTCGAGATGTCGGCCTTGGCCTCGGAAGACACGCCTCATGCAAGGCGGACCAAGGCGGACCAGTCGGTACGCTTCCAGGAGCGAGTGCAAGTCATAGCGCCCCCGCTGCGGTCCACGTTGGAGAGCCGCGAAGCGGGTACGTCGCCATGTGTCCGCGGTTGGCTGCTGATGAGAGGGATTCACCTCGGAACCTTTTTCCTCAGAATTTGACCTCGACTCGGATGATCTCGATGATGACGCCGTCGCGCAAGCCAGCCATGGCTTACGACGCAACGACGGCCGCCGGGAGCAGACCATGCCTCTTCTCGTCGGGCTGCTCGACGCCTCTACGGTGCGGAGAAGTCTGGATATCCCCATGGGTGTAGATGGTGCTCCCACGTATTCAGATGTCGACCTGGATGCCCTTGCCGCCAAGCAAGGCAGGGGAGGCGGGATGCTGAATTCCATAGCCAACATGGCAAATTCCATCCTAGGAGCTGGTGCGTAACTTACCCTCTCTTCCGCTTGCTTTCAAATTTGATGGTGCCTTCCTCAAGGGATCATTGGTTCGTCATTCCGGTCCTGCTTTTCGAGATTCTCGGAGGATCTGACGAACATCTTGTCAGGTTTGCCCTACGCCATGAGTCGCGCGGGATTCTTCACGGGGCTGGTCCTCCTGATCGTCCTTTGCTACATCACGGATTGGACCATCCGTCTCATCGTCACCAACGCGAAGCTCAGCGGCTCGAATTCATACATCGGGATCATGAATCGCTGTTTTGGCTCCAGTGGGCGTGCGGCCGTATCCTTTTTCCAATTCTCTTTCGCATTCGGCGGTGCGTCTGCGAACACATGACACTCTCTGTATCTCATCTGTGGACAGGAATGTGCGCCTTTGGGATCATCATTGGTGCGTGTGTATTGTGTTTGGGCCATCTTGGGTTGCTCATCCCGCTGCAGGGGATACGATCCCACACGTCATCCGCTTTGTATTTCCTGGCCTTCCTTCCGTGCCCGTCCTATCCCTCTTCGCCAACCGTCAGTTCATCATCGTGTTCTGTACCCTCGGTGTTTCCTACCCACTATCATTGTACCGCGACATCCACAAACTCTCCATCGCATCCAGTCTTGCGCTCTGCGGGATGCTCATCATCGTGGCGTCCATCATAATCGACGGCCCACAAGTATCGCCAACCTTAAAAGGTGACCCATCCAAACGGTTTTCGATCATCGAGCCTGGGATTTTCCAGGCTATTGGGGTCATCAGCTTTGCTTTCGTCTGCCACCACAATTCGCTATTGATCTATGGGAGCTTGAGAACGCCGACGCTCGACCGGTTCGCGACTGTCACGCATGTATCGACCGTGTTGTCTTTCGTCGCGTGTTTCGTCATGGCGATTTCGGGATACGTTGTATTCACGGACAAGATTCAAGGCAATATACTCAACAACTTCTCTCCGGTAAGCCCCCCTCCCCATCCCATGGTGCTTTCATCATCATGCTCGAGTGACTTTTTGATCCGAATGCGCCGCAGAATGATACCCTAATCAATTTTGCACGGTTTTGCTTTGGGCTAAATATGTTCACGACGCTTCCGCTAGAGCTCTTCGTATGCCGCGAGGTACATCGTTTCCCCTTTTTGATAAATAGAGCACCCCGCCATGACGATGTTGGCCCGTACAGGTAATTGAGCAGTATTTCTTCTCGCACGAGGCCTTCAACATGCAGCGGCACATTTTCTTCACTACCGTCATCCTCGTCTCCTCCATGATCGGTGCGCGCCCTTCTTCCCTGTTCAAAATACTCTGCCACGCAGCTGACGCGAGCCGGCATGACGACAGTATCGCTTATTACCTGCGATCTCGGCGTCACACTCGAGATTACAGGTGGCGTTTCTGCCACCGCACTTGCGTTCATCTTCCCTGCCTCATGCTACTTAAAACTCACCAGTGCCCGAGACATTCGGACAAGACTGCCCGCATATGTCTGCGTCGCCTTCGGCGCGATTGTCATGGTGCTCTCACTCGCGCTCGCGCTCGGGAAGGCATGGACACCCGCAGGAGAAGCCAAGTTATGCATGTAGCTGACACCGACTCGTTAACTTACTCCCCACCCCCACCGCTGCTTACTCTCGCGCCCCATACGTAGCACATGTATCTGAAGGTATCACTTTTACATGGACAAGGACTTAGGTTAGGACTGCTTGTAATTCCATCCTCCCTTCCAGGCTAGTCACGTGCCGCTGCTTCTACGACGGCCGCCAGTCCGGGCACGTCATCAAGCCTCTCTAGCACGACACCCTGCACCTTGCTTTCCTGCGCAAGGAGAGGGGCAACTCCGGGGAAGCTCGTCCAGAGTCGTTCTATGCGTGGGAGTGGCGGGAGTCCAGGGGTGTCCTCGGGTGGCTCGCAGACGAGTAGCCACACCGCATCAAACCCACCCGCTTCGGTACGTATCAGAACCGGGTCAATGTGACAAAGGAGACCAGTGTCACGTACCGCCAGGGACGCCGCCGCCAATGACACCGGCCATCGCTACACTGGCATCAAGCAGATTGGTTTGTTGCTCCGGCTCGATTTCAACCCCGGAGAGCTTGCCCATCTCGCGCATTTTACCGCGGATTTGCTATACGCGAACACGCGATCGGATGAATATAAGCCGAAGAGGGAGCGCGTGAGAATACCTCGGTAAGCAGGTGAGCTTCGTAGAAAGCTTCCAGGCATGTCGATTGCTCTTGTGGCATATTTGGGTTTGCAAGCCACTACCGCACACGTCAAGTCGATCACACACAGGGTATAGGTAAGGAACGACGTCGCACCTGTCTGGGCTGTAACCCCGCTATCCACCGCACTGTCTCCACATACGCATGCTGATCTCGCTTGTAGAGCTCCGTAAGTCGGGCGAGTGTCTGGCCGAGCGATGTGTTGCACTGATCGAGAGCAGTCCAGAGCGAGTGCGCTACGGATGACATTTCGTGGTAAGCAAGCGCGAGATCGAGAGTCGTCTATCAAAGACCGCGTCTGGAAGCTCACCAATTGCACTGTTCTCGGCGCGCCATTTGAGTACTTTGCTCACGAGCAGCGGAGTGTTGCTGCCCGCGTGGATATCAGCGAGTAGTAGGCGCGTCCGCGGTGGAAGGGTGAATGGCGTCACTGTGGCATCCCACGCCAGGTTCTCCGGCGCCAGGACTGACAGGAGCGATTGCGAGCCCGACTGCAAAGAAAAAAGAGCAGAGAGATAAGCAAGCGACCAAATCGGAAGGGGGATCGAAAGGGGTAACGCACCGAGTCATCCATAAGTGGCTGCAACACGGCCGGGTTGAAGCGCGTGTAGAGCTGGCTCCCGAATACCCCGGCGGAGACGTCAAAGCCGGAGCCGACTTTTCCCTGAGCGAGGCAGTGTACGAATTGCGCGACGTTGTGTGCGAGACGCCGTGCGGAGACGCTCGCGAGCTGGTCGGGTGCGATCAAGTCGGACTGGACGAGCAGGGCGGTGACCAGGGAGGTGATGAGCGCCGCGGAGGAGCCGAGACCCGTCTTGGCCACGTCTGCGAGCGCGACGCCCGTCGGGTTGAAGTGTGGTAATTCCGCGAGCGAAGCGAGCAAGACGGGCAATTGGCGACTCTTGAGCTGTAGGGATTGAAACAATGGGGTCAATTGCAAAAAAACAAAACGCCGGTGGTATCGGAGAAGGAGAGGAGTTGGGGATTTCGGAAGTTGATACGTACCTGGTCTTGCTGAGAGTAAAAGTCGTTATCTGCGACGATGGTGATGTCGAAGCCAGCACCGAGGGCCTGTTCGACCTCTGCGGGGCTTTTCGCCTCTAAGGCGAGCGATAACGTCTTTTGCAGGGCGAGATGGACGAATTTGTTCTTTGACGCTGCAGGGCTGAAGGCGATAACATGCCGTGGTGAGAACGACGTGCGAGCGGGGACGACAGGAGCTGTGAGATCTACCTTTCGAGCTGGGACACGACGATGGTGGGTAGGGAGGCGGCGTGCGAAATGGACCACGTATAGGACCAGGTTGCATTGATAAACTGCGGCGACCTGACGACGATGCGGTTGGTCTTTGCTGGGGTTATGACGGTGTAGAAGCGAGACGAGGTCGAGACGACGACGCCGGAGTAAGCGGGGTCGAGGACGAGGTAGCCCCCGGCTAGGAGGACCTTTCCAGAGGCGGAGACGACTAGAGAGGACATGAGAGTGGGGATACGAGGATGAATGAGAGGGTAGGCATCGATACTTTTAGGCAGCGTCTAGCTTCTTACTTCCGATTAACTCGCCGAAATCACATATCTCACTAATTGCAGTGCTACTTTGTCTCCGAGGCCGGTGCTTGACTTGATCATAGGCAGCTAAGAATTTTCGGTGTCTCGAATCAAGTCTAATGCAATGACCCAACGTCAAAACGGTGTCACCCCATCTTTCGTCCCAGGCAAGGAAGATCAAGTTTGTCAACGCCGCAGGACATTCCGTTGTACAGTGCAATAAAAACAAAAGCAAATTTGAAATGCGGAAGGCCGGATCGGTTTCTCCGACCCCTTCCCAGGTCGCGACCAGGTCAGGTCACAGAACAAGAACGCCCAACACGACGATATGCGCGTGGGCGTGCCCCGACCATTGAACGCCCTAAAGTTCGCTTTGGTCACAATCGTCTTGTTGTTCGAAGTCGTCATCTTCATCGATGCCAGCGCGCGGTGTCAGTGGCCAGATCCAGCAGTACGCATTGTCCTTTCCCATCCTTTTCTTCTCTTATTTATTACACTCCCCCCTCTCTCTCTCACCTGCGCGTTTACGTGGCTGATCACTTAAAAAAATGTCGTCAGGGTAAAGGAAAGGAGGCGACTCACGTCCTCATCGTCGCCGATCCTCAGATTCTCGACGAAAGGTCTTACCCGGAGCGAAGCTCGCTCCTGAGGACCATCTCCCGGATCTTCGTCGACATGAATCTGCGCAAGGCGTGGCACGTCGCAAAGAGCACACGTCCGCACGCGGTCATATTTCTAGGAGATATGATGGACAACGGCTTCGCTGACACGCATATCACACAGTGCGTATGCGGCCACACCTCTTCGGTTGTCGAGCTCAACCTTACTGTCCACGTTGCCGTGTAGTTACCAGGAGTATGTCGCGCGCTTCCATTCGATCTTCTCCACTCCCCCATCGCTCCCGGTGTACTATGTACCAGGCAACCACGATGTAGGCCTGGAGAACGGTCCCAACACATCGACACTCGCCCGCCCGCGCTACAAAACGACGTTTGGCCCACTTTCTCAATATGTGGTACTTGGCGGACATTCCTTGTTCATGGTCGATGCACCAGCGCTCGTGGAGGAGGACAGGCGCCGAGAAAGTACCGGTGAGAACCGCGCGAATGGTCTTCCAAGAGACCTCGAATATCTCCGCCACATGCGCGCGGAGTACGCGGCCGGTGGGTGTTTGATACCGCCTCAACTTTTGTCGACCGATGAGTGATGGTATTGTGCGAAGATTCGCCCTTGATCCTGTTTTCTCACATACCCTTGTACCGCGTTCCCGGCTCGAGCTGCGGGCCACGCCGTGAGAAAGGGTCTATCCCCAACGTACGAGGGGACGGGTACCAAACGTTGTTGACCCCAGAGACCACCCAACTCCTCCTCGATGGACTCGGACCCAGGCTCATATTCAGGTAATTGCACTCCCTTTCAGGATTTTTCGCCCCTTCGCCCTCTTCCCACAGTTAACGAATACTGAGACAGTGGGGATGACCATGACTACTGCGAATATACGCACACCTTTCACCAACGGCGGATACCTGAAGTGACCGTCAAGTCATTCTCGATCGCGATGGGGATCTCCCAGCCAGGCTTCCACCTCTTGTCGCTCTACAGCGAGACGCGCACCAACGCCCATATGATGTGCTCACTGCCGAATCAGCTCCGCATCTACTGTTGGGTATACGTCCCGCTGATATTCGCCACAGTTGTATTCCTGGCAGCACGGGCTGCCGGCGGCGCATCGTCGCGCCACCAGAGGTACCCCGCAAAGCGCTCATTTGAACTGCCCGAGTATCGTCCGTCATTGGGGCGACCACCGTCGGGCTACCCACGCTCGCAAAGTTACCCGTGGCGCGTGGCGGAGGATGTATGGGCTGTCGCATGGCCACCGCTCGCTGTCTACGTGATCATAGCTATCACGGTGTTCTGGTAGAATCCACCGACCTTTGCACGAGATTTCTGTCGTTACTATGCGGTACTTCTACTTGCTGTTTGGGATTTGGGGCCTTGTAGATATTACTGTATTCGTGTAAATATCAGGTTTAGAGTGGTGTGGCTAACGTAATCGCATCTGAGTGAATGCATCGGTACTGTAAGATCTCGCTACGGGAAACGAGTGGCACGGTAACCGCCGCCAAGTGTGGAAGCTTCCAACCGACAGACCCGCCAGTCGTTCTCTCTTCACGAATTAACATACTCATGATGCATTATATCATTGGGCACGGCTCGCACGGGTACGCAGACTACAGAGTGACTTTTTTTCTGAAGACGCTCGTGGGTTATTGGGTGGAAATTTCAATCCAACCATGAATCTAAGTGACATAGGCACTTCTTCGGGTCCTGGGGTTGGTACATCCGTTCCACGGACGGGGGAGGGTGAGATAATCGAAGGGACAGGCAGGAAATGGCCACAGAAGGAAGGATGCACTTACAAATTCGCCAATGCATCGGAGATCTGTTCGTATTAACTTGATTGACTGTTGAGAATTTTCTCTCCTTGCTAATCCTGACTATTCGAGGATGGGGAGGGGGGGAAACGGAAATGTTTGTGGCAGTCGAGGCTAACGTAGGGGACTGAAGAGTCGGACGGAGACTGTGAACCGGGAAGTGGGGAAATTTACCGTTCAAGCATATGCGGTGAATTAGTTGAGTAGGAGGTCGGGGGGATTCAGGGTGACACTTTGGAGCTGGGTGAGAATCCCAGGAGAAACGGGGAGGGGCGGGAGGGGGGAAAGTGGGTCCCAAGGTTTACGGTCGCGCAGAGGTCCCCATAATTCCGGCACAACGGGGGATCACTTCGCAGGTCGACAATGAACTCGACTTGAGCACTGCTACAGTCTGGCCATCGTAACGGACAGAGGTCGTCTTGCGGGTGGATGGTTACAGGCGGTGAGTAGGGGAGGAACGCACAAACTCGGTCATAAAATCATGGCGTGCTCGAGCGTCCGTAAGATGGTGCGGAAAAGGGGCGGTAGTTGGGGAGGTATCTTCCAAGTGCGGTCGGGGAAGTGGGGGGACGAATATGTTGAAGGGGGGCTGCGGGAGGTGGTGCGAACGACTTGGGACGGGGATCATTTGAAACGAGGGAGGGGGGAAAGGTGGTGTGAAGGACAGTGAGGGGGCACCTAGGAGAACGTTGCTGGATGCCGCACGAGGCTCTGAAGGGCTTTGGGGGACTTGGGGGAGACTTGGAGGCTGCCGGGGTTGAAGGCACACGAATTTCTCAAATCGAAGAAAGAAAAATAATTTGAGAGGTGTATATTGGGGACCGTCGATTGCCGCACGAACACGGTGTTTGCAACCACAAATTGAGCGGGGCACCAAATCCGCAGAGTGGGTGGTTCCCCAGTTTAGGACCGTTCTTTTTCTCCGCTTGTTGATCACCTTGCTCTTGCCACAATATTTTGCCTTGTACCCAGTCACTCGCCTTCTTCAGTCGTCATCCAGCGCATCATTGCCGACTCTTCTTGCAAACCCTCCGAGATCTGTGCGACCTCGAGGGGCATTTCAGTGGGACATTGATGCCGTCAAGCTTGTCGCTGAAATAGCGGTGCAATTTTTTCCAGATTGTTTCTTCGTCTTGGGGAAAGGTCCACGACGTTATTGTGAAGCTCTGGCATGGCCAAGGCAAGCCCCTTAACAACTCAAGATTCTTGTCATCGAGCAGGATGGCCAACATGTTGACGGCAGCACCGAGTCCACAATAGCAAAGTCAAGCAGCTTCTTTGGGATACTTGCGACGTATTCACAGCAAATCACACAGGTTCTTTTTCTTCTTTTCATCCTTCTTGATCACTCTGTCTTGTCTTGCGCTCCAGACGACTACTTGACCGTCCTCTTCGCGGAGCAATTGTCTTGATCAGGCCGAGAGCTCTTGCATGCTCAAGATTCAGTCCAGTCACAAGAAACAGGCTCTTCTTTGTCTTGACTGAGAGTTTCACGCACAGATTTTGGTCACCAGATTCAACTTGAAGGTATCTTGCTCATTGTCGTTCAATGCAAACATGAGGTCCCTGTCACGGCGTCACGTAACGACGTGACATCCATTTATGGGCCACGTGTTTGCCATCCTCGCCTGTCCGGCGCTTGCGTGCAAAGCAACGCACGGACGGGAAACGAGGATAAATTTGACGGGAGCCGAGAATACCAACAAGGGGATGGGCGACCAAGTGTTAATCAGTGATCCCCGTCCTCCCAGGTCGTGCCCACAGCATATTGTTGACCAGACGTCCTTTGGACGTCCGAATCACTGCTCGTCAGTATACCTGTTCTAGCTTTTTTACCTAGGAGGACGGCATTGAGACAAGCGAGCGGGAGATACATGTGCGCGCTCTGGGCTCAGATCTTCGCCACCTTGTTTGGGTTTTTGACGGAAGCAAAAATGCGAGATAAGTCCGACGCTAACTCACGCCAGCCCTTTCCTCGACGCAAAAGCAAGTCCGTCCCAGAGTTCAAAGTCACCCTTACGGAGAATGGCTCTCAGAGAATGCTCGCCAAGAGATGGTAGATGGGTTTGAGACCTAAGGCGCGGACGCTGGGGGCAAGGAACAAGATTCCAAGCCCGGCGCCAGAGTCCAAGTCCCGCCCAGTTTGTCGCGGGCGTGACTGTCTATTTCTTTCTTGAAGACACCGCGTCGCTATTCAAATGCTTCAAAACTCCAAGTTCCCCGTCCCTCCGTTCTTTATCCCAACCATCATCATCTCCCTCGGTTGAAAGATGTCGCAGAGAGACCAGAAAAGCTACGAGGAAAAGGCTGGCCAAGGGGAACCGTCCCAAAAACCAGATGAAGAATACGATGTATATCTATTCTGGCCCTCCCTCAGCAATGGAGACGTGTCGTCTCATCCCTCCTCGTCTCTCTATGGGGTATAATTTTCCTTCTTCCCTAAGTTTGTGTTGGCCGCTAACTGTACTTACACCACAGCCTATCTCGCTTGATTCCGAGTCGACAGACTTTGACCCTTCTGTGTGGGGTTCCGGACCTCCAGTACGCTCTACGCTTGCATTACGTTCAGAACAAACATATCTATCTTCCCCAGTCTCCAATAACGTTTGCGCCAATCCTCGATCAGCGGTTTCCACCTCCGCTGGAAGAGGGACTCGATTTTGGCGCTGCACCTCCGGAGGTGCCCAATGCTGGAGCCCAGGTGCGAAAGGAAAGCCCCCCACCACCAAAGTATAGCCCCATCGTAAAAATGGGTCTCTTCCTCTTGGTACCTTCTTGTCTCTTCCTAGTGTTCCTTATCACCGATCTGACATGACCTCACGCTACAGCGCCGCTTTGACCACGCCATTGAGGGCGTCAAGTTGAAGCTTCGCAAGCCGAAGGAGCCGGAGCTGTGAAACAAAAGTTGGAAACGCCTGCTAGGTCAAGTGTCGATCCCGTCGTTCTTTGCACGAAAAACGTACAATACGTTCCTTTGTTACTTCTTTCTTGCTCGCTATCCATCTTGCGCATGTTGGTGTCCACATCTAGTCAGCTTTGCCGACCTGCCTGCGGCATTGCATACTACCGCCGGAGGTCACAAGATATATAATTACAGTAATAAATTGATTTCTCTATTGTCCCCGTGCCTCACGCCACAGGGGCGTTAATGCCTGGGCAACCGTGTTTGCCGCCACCTCGATCATCCCCCGCGCATCGTCGTCCTTTATAGCGGCGAGTAAACCCCGAGCGCTCCACCGATCGGGATGAAACCGCCTGTGCGATTTCTCGACGAAGACGCGGTAGTCCTGCGCGCGCATGTGTCCGCGCACGGTGCGGAAGAACGTCTCCACGGCGGCCCAGTCGATGTCCTCAGGCCCAAAAGTGAGCGGCGCGCACAGAGTTGGCCACGGGATATCATCGAAGCTCAATGTCGCGGGCTTGGCTGTTTCGTCGAAGAACTCGCACAGCACACGGTAGCGCTCCAGAGCCCGCTGGGACGTCCAAGGCCCGCGGGCCCAGCGCGCGCGCTGTGCCTCTTTGCGTCGTTGCGCTGCTTCGGCCTCCGCGGCAGCCAGGCGCAAACGTTCCCGCTCGCGCCCGGCTTCGAGGCGTTCTTGCTCCGCCCGAGCGCGCGCCGCGCATCGTTCTTCTTCCTCCTCTCGCTCCTGACGCTCCCGAGCACGCGCCGCCGCCTCCCACAGCGGCCGGTCGCGCTCGAGCTCGGCTATCTTGCGGCGAGACTCGGCGATGAGTTCTTCGTGCATGCGCAGTTCGTCGAGTGCTTCTGCCATCTCGTCTTGTTCATCCTGCGACTGCGCCTGCGGTAATGGGCAGTCGTCTTGTTCCTGTCCTTGTTCCTGTCCCTCTTTGGTGGAGGGATTGAGTATCGATCCGTGGGCAGTTTTTTGAGTGATTACCTACCTCTCGGCCGAACGTACTCTTCTGGCATTTCGGCGATGATATCTTCCATGATAGCTTGATTGCGGGCGTCGCGACGTGCATCAAATTCTGTTTTCACTCGATACATGAACTCCTCCGTCCGTGCGCGGACGCGCTCCTTCACTTTGGCAGCCGCCCCGCGGCGAACGGAATCAGGTGAACGTGTGCGCGCCCGTTTTGAGGCCTTGAACCTGAGGTCGCCCTCCAATGACGTCGGTGAGATGCCTTGGTCATCTACCAAAGCAAGACCCGAGTTAGTGTATGACAATATGAATAGAACGAGTAGTACCTTTCCTCCGTTTAGAGGCTGAAGGAGGAGGGGCCGTGGTTGGCGGAGGTGTCCTTGGCGGCGTCGTGCTCCTCATCTCTTCATCCGGGGGCTCATTCGGCGTGGCACCTTGGGCGTTGGTCCACATTGGCCTAGCCATGGGTACGCGTCGAAAACCACCTCTTCTTTCGCGGACACGCCTGCCTGGCACATGCGTCCGCGGTGTTTGGCGGGGTCCATTGGGCTTTAGCGTTGTCTCTACCCCTCCTTCGCTTTCTGAGTCGACCACACAAACAACATGTCTCCGCTTTTTTGGCGACTGTTCGCTGTCCCCCTCGAGGCTGGAAGGAGGTGTTGATAATCTTCTTTTCTGGGAGACCTCGGCAAAAGTGGATGATCGGGAGGAGGTCGAGGACCAAGCAAATGATGGGGCTGACTGGACCTTGGCGCGGATTGTAGGAGGATGTGGTGGAGCAGGGACAAAGCAGTCATAAAAAGGGTCAAGTTTGTGGATATCCCACTGGTCCTGGTCGCATATAATGGTGTTTCTACGGGAAAGTACACGTCAGAGGATTGTAGCGTTTGCTAACAAAAGCAACGGACCCGAGGAAGTCAACAAGGCGTGGCCAAGTGCCCTCATCACTGACGCCTTCGGCAAGTCGTGTACGAGGAACGAATCTCCAGTGAGAGAATCCGTTTGGGTGCGTTTCGATAACAATGCGCTTCGGGTTGGACGAGCCATCGTGAGCAGCACCGAGTTGCACGTTTGATGCGGTGAGTGGGTGAAAGGACGCAAATAACAATTTCGCGTCTGGATGGCGCAACACGCGTGAAGGTTGAGTTTTATCGAGTTGGCCTGGGTGTGAGCCCAGTAGCAAGTGTGAAGTTGCCGTCATTGTTCGAGACAAACGCGATCTGCGTGTGCCGCATCGCATCCTTTTGTTCCAAGTCACGTGCGGGTGAAATCGCGAGATCACGTGGCCACCCCATTTTTGTCGGGAATTGCCGTCGTCCTTTGGCGACATTCACGATCGGCGTTTCCAGTTCAATCAATAAAGCGAGGTTTGCGAGCGTGAGTGACTCCTTCAAGAGTCAGAGGTCGTGAAATGACTCATTCACTCTGTTTAAAATCTCTGAATACCGATTGGTCACCCGTATCGTTTCGCTACTAGTCCTTTCGCAGGATCCGTTATGGCAACATTACAGTCATTCCAAGCCGAGATTGAGGACATCCGGAATCGGGAACTCGCAAAGACACGCTCACAGGCTCAGCCAGAGATCCCTAGGAGGGGACACACAGATCACAAGTCCGGGCCTAAAGTTAAGAAGAAGGCTGTCGGTGGTGACACCCAGGCGACATCTCCTGTAATTACCAAATTTTCAGACGAGCAGTGGACTCAAGAACTCACTGATGTCGAGCATTCCATTGAGGCCCGTCAAAATTGAACATCCCTCATTCGTCATTTTCACTCATGTGTCATCGTCCCATAGAGCGTGCTTCTCTCATCAACGGGAGAAGATACTCTTGCCCGGGCAAGAGATTCAATAGCGACACTTCTAACTCCGCAAGGAGGAGAGTATCTGTTTCGATTGGGTGCTCGGCCTCCAACAACACCACTATTCTCCGGTGAAGATCTCGACAAAGCTGATGGCTGGACTGGGGATCGGAGAACAGAGGTTGAGGTTGACGCTATGATTGCCCGTCTCTGCCAATTAGTCGAAGATGTTGGGGGCAAGGTATTTTTCCGTAGTAACTGACTCATATTTCCTCTCATACAATGGCCGTCAGACTTGCACCTTATTTCGGGCAAGGGAACCACATCCTCGTGCCTCAGTGTTGCTTCGATTACCTCCGCCTGACGTATCTCTCATACCTGAAGTGCGATGCGCGGTGGTCGGAAATGTAGATAGTGGCAAGTCAACTATACTCGGTGTGCTAACAAGAGGTGAGTTCCGACCAACACGCCATCCGATAGGTCGCCTGATATTGAGAGATAGGTGGTCTTGATGATGGGCGAGGATTGGCTCGCGTCGCGCTCTTCAGGCATAAACATGAGATAGAAAGCGGACGGACTTCTTCTGTCGGCATGGAAGTAAGTAAGCTTGATCGTCTCCAAAAACGTAGATTTTGAACAAACCAGATTTTGGGCTTTGATGTTGCTGGCGCACCCATACTTCCGCTTTCGTCCGGCTCTGTCGACCCAGACGTCCTCCGAAGGGAGAGACTCGGCTGGGAAGAGATATCACATCGCTCAGCGAAAATTGTGACGTTTATCGGTAGGTCCGCTTATCAAATGAATACATCCTTCTCGTTACAAAGTGGCAGACCTGGCTGGCCATGAGAGATATCTCAAGACTACTCTCTACGGACTAACGTCTGGAGCCCCATCCTGTGTGATCCTGGTCATCGGGGCTAATGCTGGTGTTATTGGAATGTCGAAGGAGCACCTCGCCGTCGCTCTCGCCCTTAGCGTCCCAATCGTTGTTTGCATCACTAAGGTATCAAATCATCTTTCCGATTTTCTGTTTGTTCACACTAACATCGGGTCAAGGTAGACATGACGCCACCGAACAAACTCGAAGAAACGCTATCGCAGGTGGTCAAAATCCTGCGTAGCCGTGGTTGCCGGCGGGTACTCCGTTGGATTCAGTTGCGCCGTTTTCACCTAAAACCTTCACCTCCAGAAAGAATCCAGTGTTTGTGAAGTCAATCGAAGCCGCCATCGAGGTTTCGCAGATCTATGCCAAGGAGAAGTGAGATCCATTTTTTGAGTCTCGCCGCTCCCGCCTTATGGCTCCACCCAGAATGTGCCCCATATTCCAAGTCTCCAACGTCACTGGGACCGGTCTCGACTTCGTACGTATAGCCCATTCGAGCGTAGTCAACGCTGTCTGACATCGCTAGGACTTCAGGTTCGCACATTCCTCAATCTGCTACCGGCTAGCGAGGGTGATGCCGAGCGCTTTGACTCAACACAGCCACTCGAAGTATGTCTATTCCTGCTCACCACTTGTCCTCGTCTCCTTGACCCGAGGGATCCAAAACAGTTCTCGGTGACGGATGTCTGGTCTGTGCCATATGTCGGTACGGTCGTGAACGGCCTGCTCAACTGTGGCACCATCCAAAAGGGCGACCCGGTACTCTTCGGACCGGACTCAAACGGTGCCTACGCTCCGACGGTTGTCAAGACCATGCAGCGCAAGCGCGCTGATGTCACGACGGCGGTAGCTGGGCAAACTGTTGCACTAGCACTCAAGCACGTGCCCCGTGCTGCGGTGCGAAAAGGTATGGTGATCGTACATCGGACTGAGATACCGCCTCGAGGTGCGCAATACTCCCTTCATCCTTTGAAGGGTTGGAGTGATACTAGCTCACTGTTGATGGGTCAGCGGTAAGGAGATTCGAAGGACAAGTCTTGATCCTGTACCACAATACCACGATGCAGCAAAATTATCAAGCCATGTTGCACTGTGGCGTACGTTCCGCTGTCTTTTTCGCTTAATCTGCAGGCTGAGCACCGGGCTGACGTATGTACGCAGGCGGTTCGGCAGACGGTCCGCATTGTTTCCATCGACCATCCACAAAACTTGTTGCGCACAGGAGACCGTGCCTCAGTTCTTTTCGAATTCATTGCGCACCCTGAATTTGTCAAGGCTGGTATGAAGTTGCTGTTCCGTGAAGGCAAAACGAAGGTTAAACGTCCCGAAGCCATTTTTTGTGTTTATCATGTGATTGACGGCTCGTGCAGGGTCTTGGTGTTATCACGAAGGTTTTATGAGCCTGTCGGCTTTGCATTAATATTGTAAGTGGATCGAGGTTCGGCGAAGCCCCGCTCATAACTTTTTTTGTCTTCACTGCAGAGTGTTTTCTGTGTTTGGATTGCTTATTAGTAGAATGTGTGATAGTTGACCGATCTGTACCTATCTTATCTCGTCTGCTTTGATTTGGTTTCATACTCAAATTTGTCCATGTTCCCAATGCCGCACTGTAATACACGTACTTGGTTTTTCTCTATGTTGGTAATCTCATTTTGCCAATGACCGCTGCCGCTGATCAGGTGAAATAACACGTTAATACGGTCGCGTGGGGTAGGGGTATCGACTCAAGAATCTGACGCGACACTCCAAGTAGTGCCTTCGTTATAGAAGAATGAGTGATACTGGGCAGCAACCGTGACGCCGTCCGAGTCGAAACAAGGTACTTATTCATGATCATCTCAATGTATATTCTGACATTCAAAACATCAACAGGCCCGGATACAAAAGGAATGTGGTACAACTACTACAGCACATCACAATGGTGGTTAATAGTACCGCAAACGAAGGACTGGTGAGTACAAGCAAGGCTGAAAATAACGAGCGAATATTCACCTCAGTATCTGCATGCGCAATGCACGAGAACTGAGGTGCGAGGACGACTACCTGGTGGCAAAAATGGGCGTACAGAGGCTACTGTACAATACTAAACACTAAACGAGAGTGAAAGTGAAGCATGAAAGCTAGCATCCTGCCAACACTGCGCAAACTGTTGCACTACATGCAGTCACATTCAATGGATTGGAGTACACGCAAACGCCAACTTGGGACGGCGTTCGAGACCTTCATCATCAATTCAATTGGACAATGACCTTTCCAGCATTCTTGGGGTCGAGCGAGTACATCAACCCGCGTCTTAATCGATAGAAGTGAGTTGCAAGACGAGGCGACGTGGGGCTTCCACTTACTCATCGCAGAGTTCTGCCAGGCGCGGCCGAAGCTTCGACAGACCACCTTCGGAATGCAACCCCTTGCCTGGGAGTGGAACCAATACAAATCGCATCAAAGAGCACATACAACAGGAATCGCTTAAAATACGCACCGGTGATGAAGCAGATCTCGTCATCGTCTCTATACATGGCGGATTGGAGTTCTTTCTTTGCATACTCGAGAGCTTCCGAGACGTAAAGGCCGTGGAGGTCAACCGTTCCTTTCGCAAGAACCTGTCACAACCGAGGTTGAGCATGACGTCGGCATAGTGACAGATGGTCCCGTACCTTCACGTTGTTGTTCTCCCTGAAGATAATCTTGGCCGCCCTCTTATCCAGACTCTTCATTTCGCTCTCGTGAGCGATAGCGTCTTGCCTGTGTGTTTGCTCGGTCGTGTGATCACCGCGCTTGCGCGCGCCCTTGGCCAAGTCGCGCGCCTCGTGCATCTCACGTTTATTGCGACGCGCTCGCTCTCGTAGTGCTATTGCGGCTTGCATGTCTTGGGCGGTTGCGGCAGACTCAAATCCGACACTGTACTGGGCATCTAGCAGAGGGCCCGGAGAGCGTGGAACACGCCGAGTGGATGAGGTTGGGCCAAGATACTCTGAACCGGATGAAGAGGAGTGTGTACGGGAGTGTGTCGAGGGAGTGTCGAAGTATCCAACAACATGGGGGCGACTGGCGTCAAGAGAGGGTGCACGATGATGGGAAGCCCGCGTGGGGGAGGGCAGGCCAGTCAGAGGTGACTCTTCAGAGTAGGGTGGAGCGAGACTGGAGCGATGGACGTGGAAGTGGTCAGCCGTCGTGGTGGTACTGGCCCTACCCTGGCTGACGCGAATGGAAGTCAATTGAGACTGATGGGAAACATGGGTACGGGCAGCAGAAGTCGCGGAGGTCTCACGAAGCTCCGTAGCACGGGACGAAGCGAAACTGGAGCGATACCCGTAATCATCGTAGTGTGAGGTCGGAGGACTTGCCTGCGTATTGGCTGTAACTTCAGTGACGCAGGTTTGAGTCGGCAGCTGGAGGTAGGAAGCCTGTGCACGAGTGGAGGTTGTAGGAGTCTGACCTGCCTCCCCAGCGTAACGCGATGCGAGACTGGTGCGATGAACGCCGTTGCCGTATCCTGACGTTGTAGTCGTACTGACCTCGGTCTGGCCGACGCGGGTGGAGGACAGTTGGGGTGAGTGGGAAGCATGCGTACGAGCAGAAGTCCCGAGGGTCGCACTAGACTGTCCAGCGTAAGGTGATACGGGAACAGAACGATATGCGGGATGATCGTAGTCTCGAGTGGAACGGTTTACCTCAGGCTTGGTCTCGGCTGCAGCCCGAGCGATCCGGGTGGAACTCTGTGGCTGTAGGTAGGAAGGCTGTGCATGGGTAGAGGTCGAAGAAGGTCGATGAGAATCGCCAGCGTAGGTTGGTGTACGACTCGGCGACTGGTAGGAGTCATGGCGTTCATCGGGAGTCGCAGGGACTCTGGTATTGGTGTGGCCTCGAGAATAGGAGTCGTGCGGTGAGGTTGGGTATGGCCGCGGGGTCGTGCTAGTGGAACGCGGCGGCGACTCCGAGCTACTATCGCGCTTGTCGTCGGTCTTCGTACTACGGAAGAAGCCAAAGATAGCCGTGCCAGTAGCAGCCGCAGCGAGGAAAGCGATAATCAATGGTGGCATGTGGATGAATGGAGGGGGGAGAGACGCTTGGTCAACGGCTTTGAAAAAGCAAGGTTCGAACCTAGGAACGGGTTGGTGAAATGTGAAATGAACCCTGTATAAATATGAACAGGTCCGGTGCAAGCGCCTTACAGGACAATCACAATCAGAAAAGAAAGATAACGTAACATGCATCGCCCCGAAAACAAACGCCTCAGCGTTCGAAACGAGGAAATAATATTGCCGGCGATTGTCGGGGGATTTGGGCGGCCAGTAGAGAAAATCGGTTGTCCTGCTTGTGGCGAGGGTGGGACGTCCAGTCACAAAGGACTACCTTAAGCGAGTTGCACAGCATTGGGATCCATTGAGGTCAACCATTGCCGAGCCAAGTTACTCGGAGGGACGATAGATAAGTAGGCGAGGTTGCATGTCATATCGTAAGAGGCGTTGCCGAGGCAGGTGGCGGAAAACCCGGTGAGGCTGGCCCCATTCGGTAATGTGGCGCTCATACACAGCACAGCGACCATGGTCATGTCGGAACAAGGCAAAAACAAATGGACGACGGGAGGACTCGACGTACCGTTGGTTCTTTGGCCCAGCTCAGATTCTAGCCCGCGGGTAAGTTCGAACCCAGCTCAAACCCTTGCAGACGCACGTGCTCGCACGGAGTAGAGCGAGCAGTACTCCATTGCGACAAGGTGCATAAAATCAATATCAAACAATGAAGGGCGCCGGGGTATCCTGTCATTAAAGCAGCAACAGGCCCAAACGCAAGAGCGGTACAACTAATACAACACAGCACATCAAACAACCAAGCGTACATGGGGACGCCGACCTGAGTCGGCGTACGAGATCTCCATTACTGGCATCACTTCAATCGGACCCTGAGCATTCCAGCATTCTTAGGGTCCGGCGAGTACGTCAACCGGCGTCTAAGGCAAGGTCGACGGGAATGAGTATGCAAGACGACGGCCACATAGGTACTGTATCTCCACGTACTCAACACAGAGTTCTTCCAGACGAGGCTTAAGCTTCGGCTGACCGCCTCTGGAATGCAACCCCTTGCCTGAGAATACATAAGGCGTCAAGAACAAACACCACAGGGGTCGCTGAAAGACGTACCGACGATGAAGCAGATCTCGTCATCGTTTCGATAAGTGGCGGATTCGAGTTCTTTCTTTGCGCACTCCATAGCTTCCGCGACATAAAGGCCATGAAGGTCAACTGTTCCTTTCGTAAGAGCCTGGCATGGCCGTGGTTGAGCATGACTTCGGCATGACGACAGACTGCCACGTACCTTGTTATTCTCCCTAAAGATTATCTTGGCCGCCCTCTTATCCGAACACTTCATTTCACTCTCGTGAGCAATAGCATTTTGTCTGTGTTTCCCTGCTGCTGTGTAATCACCGCGTTTGCGTGCGTTCTTGGCCAGGTCGCGCGCCTCGCGCATCTCACGATTGCTGCGTCGAGCTCGCTCCCGTAGTGCTGTGGCAGCTTTCATGTCTTCGACGGTTGTGGC
>Ga0137397_10000873_pt1 | contig 20828 bp, 18 predicted proteins | sample czorhiz116metaG_FD_106658 | JGI IMG/M metagenome (GOLD analysis project Ga0137397, IMG submission 106658) | Vadose zone soil microbial communities from Angelo Coast Range Reserve, California, USA - czorhiz1.16 metaG | ecosystem: Environmental > Terrestrial > Soil > Vadose zone | place: USA... | reverse complement strand
CGGCGAGGCGCCAGAAACTCAGGACAGCGTGGCGACGATCTCCGCAGCCTCCTCGAGTCGTTTGAACTCCGGGCAATGCAACAGCTTGGAAATGTCCAACAGAATGATGAGGCGTCCGTTGAGCTTGCCCACGCCGGTGACGTAAGAGGATTCGCCATCGGCGAAGACCGCGCCTGGCGCTTCGATTTCGGAAGGCGGAATTTTCAGAACTTCGGAAGCGGAATTAACGATCAGGCCAAGAAGCTTGCCATCCAGCTCCACAACAAGGATGCGATTTTTTTTGTCAGCCACGATTTCCCCGCGACCGAAACGCTTGCGCAAATCCATCACCGGGATAATCTTTCCGCGGAGATTGATGACACCTTCGATCGTTTCAGGCGCGTTGGGAACGGAAGTAATTTCCGTCACGCGAACGATTTCGCGCACGGAGCCAATGCGGACTCCGAACGTTTCATTCCCGATGCGAAAACCCACAACCTGGAGGTCTTTTTCCATGAAAGGATCCTTGGAACCTTAGGAACGCGCCATTTCTGCGTATTCGTACTCATGGGAACGTGCGGAATCCTGTCCGCGGCGCGAGCCAGCTTCCCGCTGCGGGCGAGAATTGTTGGCGCGCTCGAGGACGAAGCGATCCATGCTGTCGAGCAAATTGCGCGAAAGCTTCAGCATCTGTTCGGCTGCGGCTGAAAGTTCCGTTGAACTGGACGCGGATTGCTGGACCAGTTCGCGCATTTTGTCCATGGCGCGAACGACAGCTTGCGCGCCCGAAGCCTGTTCTTCGACGGCGGAATTAATTTCCTGTGTGATTTCGGTTAGGCGACCAGTCGCTTTTGCAATCTGTGCGGAGCCGACGGACTGTTCGTTCGTGGCGGCGCCGATTTCTTGTGAGAATTTGTAAACTTCCGTGACGACATTAGAAATCTTGTGCAACGCGGTGCCGAGCTCATTGCCGAGACTCAAACCTTCTTCCACGATGCGCGTGCTGCGCTCCATGTTTTCGACGGCCTGGCGCGCTTCGCGTTGAATGCTTTGGATGAGTTCCGCAATTTCCTTGGTGGATTGTGTGGACTTTTCCGCCAGCTTGCGGACTTCATCGGCAACGACCGCGAAGCCAAGGCCGTGTTCGCCGGCGCGCGCAGCCTCGATGGCTGCGTTCAGCGCGAGCAGGTTCGTCTGTTCCGCAAGATCGTCAATGACTTCAATAATCTTGCCGATATCGTCCGCGCGGTGGCCAAGAACATTGATGATTTCCGCGGAAGACTGAATCGCTTTGTTCGTGCGGTTCAGGCCGTCCGTGGCTTTTTCCATGGTCTGAATTCCGGTAACGACTTCTTCACGCGAGCGATTTGCGATATCCAGAAGAACTTTCGCGGTGTCCGCGACACGCTGAATCGAAGTGACCATTTGATCGATGGATGCCGACGTTTCGGCGACGCTCGAAGCCTGCACTTGGGTATTCTTCACAACGTTCTGCACGTTGATGCTCATCTCGTGCATCGTGCTGGTAACTTCTTCAATGGCGGAGGAAGCCTGCACGCTGACCTTGGCGGACTCATCGGCAGCGCCAGCCACTTGATTCGAGCCGGCGGAAACTTGTCCGGCGGAATCGCGCGTGGTGCGAACGAGATCCTGCAAACCGTGCGCCATGCGGACGAACGCATTGCCAAGCGTGTCGCGCTTCGAACGCGGAACAACTTCTACGCTCAGGTCGCCTTCGGCAACGGCCATGGAAACACCGGCCATTTCCTTGAGATAGGCGACCATATTGTTGAACGTCGTGGCGAGCGCGCCGATTTCGTCGTTGCGGTGAATATCGATGTTCTGGTCGAGATCGCCGGAGTCGCCGATTTCACGAGCGACGGTAATCAGGTGAGTAAGCGGCTCGGAGATGGATTTCGCTGTTTTGAACGCGACAAACGCTCCTGCAAGGATGGCAAGGAAAGTGCCAAGCGTGGTGACCCACATGCTGAGCTTGCGCGCGAATTCCGCGGAGTTCGTCAATTCATCCTGAGCCTTTTTAACTTCCGCCTTAATCTGGTCTAGAATCGTCGAAGATTTCGTCAGCCAGGACGCAGGATCCTTCTGAAGATAGAAAATTTGAAGGTCGGATACTGTGGCGTCGCCGGAATCCACCTGGTGACGCTTGGCCAGAAGCGGCTTGGAGAAATTGTCCGCCCAGCTTGCTTCGGTGCTTTCCACTTGAATCATGGCCATGCGCAGTGCGTCGTTGCCAACCTGAGCTTCGCTGCGCTTCAGAGCGTCGGTGATATCCGCCATGCCCTTGTTCACTTTCTCTTCGTCGCGCGGATCGCCGCTCAGGAGAAAGTTATTCAGGTTCAGGCTGTTCTGCATGATCTGGGAGCGAACGGATTCAATGGTGTTAAAGCTGTCCAGAGCCCGACTCGCCTCCTGGGTCGTGTAGCCCTGCCGTAAGGCGGCATAGAGGTTCAGCAGTAGCAGGAGAAAAAGCGTCCCCAGAATCAGGCCAAAACCCGCGTACAGCCTTTTTGCGATCGTCATTGCAAAACTCCTCAGATTCCCTCAAACAAGGCTTCCCGGCGTGCGCCGCGAAAGCGAAAACAGCGATCAGCTGCCTGCGCGAAAATCAAATTCGATAACCTGCGTGGTTTCTTCCGGAGCGGGGAAGAACTTCCATTCCTTCACCGCATCCTGGCAGGCCTGCACGAGGAGCGGATGGCCGCCAATCACGCGCGTGCTCCGAACTTTTCCGTCAGGCGTGATGATGACTTCGATTTTGACTTTGCCGGATACGTTCATGCGCTTGGCAAGTTCCGGATAGGTGGGTGGCGTTTTGCTCTTAACCTTGCGCTTGCTTTCATCCGATGAAGATTGTTGGGCGAGAACAAATCCCGTTGTAAACAGCGCGGCTGCAGCCGCGGCGACACTAATTCGAATCCATCGCGATCTCATCGACACTACCCCTCCTCAGAGTGGGAGCTACCCCGGCAAAAGAAAGGCACGTCTGATGCCAGCATTTTTCAACGTCCAGTTGGCGGGGTTTCTTGCACGGTAGAGTCTGGAACTAGAAGAAAGAAAATGACTTGGGGAACAATCCGAATATTCTTTGAGATGAGCGGCGTGGACGATTTCGTCTCATCCTCTCTTCGGCAGACTGCTAAGGTCTCACGCTGAGACATAGCGATGCCCGGAACGGAGGACAGTGACTTGATACGCAACATAGTCCAGTGGTGGGATTGACTCAGAATGAGATTGTCCTGAAGCTGAGACTAGCCGTGGGCGCGTTCATCTTGAGACGCGTGCCCTGCCCTCTCTATGTCCATGCGCGGACCAAAATCTGGCCGGGGAACTTCTCTTGCTGTGCGGAAGGCGAAGAGTGCCCAGGCGCGCCCAATCTCAAAACAAGCAGAAGAATTGATAGACCTTGCGGTGGACGCGGCGCGGTCGCGTCATCTGCCGGATTTTCTTAAGCGATTTTCTGAACGCGCGGCGGCTCTGGCGGAGGCAGATTGGGGCGCGGTCGTCGTTTTCGAAGAGAGTGGACCAAAACTTTACTGCGCAAAAGAGTTAGAAATCGTACGAAACGCTCCGAAGCGCGAGTGGCTGGTGAACAAGGCGCAAGAGATAAGCCGCGATGCGCAAGTCTGCATTCTGCCGCAGGAGAAAAGTTCGACCGGCGTATTTGTTCCGATCTTGTCCAGCGCGAACGAACGGCTGGGAGCGGTTTGTTTGTTGCGGCCGCCACGCGCTTTGCACGCCCATGAACGGCGGTTGCTGGAAGCGCTGGCGAGCCACGCTGCGCTGGCGCTAGAGAATTTCCGGCGATTTTCGCAATTGGAACGCTCGAAACGGAATTGGGTCGAAGACATTGATGCAATCACGGATTACATCGTCGTACATGACCGGCGATGGAGGATTTTACGGACGAACCGGTCTCTGGCTACGCATCTAGGCGTACCACCTGTAGCACTAGTTGGCGAAGCGGTTGGAACTCTGCGACAACTGGCGGAGACGCCGGGAAGTCTTCCCTGCCCGTTTTGTGTTGATACGGATCAATCTCGAGAAGAGCACGTCATCAGCTCGCGCGATCGCGTTTTTTTGGTGTCCACTTCGCGAACCCTGGGCATGCCGGACGACGAAGCGAGGACGATTCACGTCCTGAAAGACATTACGGACCGGCGCGAGGCGGAGCGACGATACCGGGAATTGTTCGACAGCATTCAGGAAGGACTGTTTTTCGCTACACCGGATGGCCGATTCCTGGATGTGAACGATGCGATGGTACGCATGCTGGGCTACGAATCGCGCGACGAGCTGCTGCGCAATGACGTCGGTTCCTATCTTTACCCGGCGCCGGAGGCCCGCGAACACATCATGCACGAACTGAACGCCAAGGGCGTTCTGCGCAACTACGAGGAGACGCTGCGGCGCAAAGATGGAACGCTGCTCTACACGCTGCAAAACATTACCGGCGTACGCGACGCTAGCGGACGCATTGCACAGATGCGCGGGCTGATGCTCGACGTAACCGAACAAAAGATGTTTCAGGCTCAACTTCAGAGAGAGCGCGATTTCAACCAAAAGATTCTGAACACGACGCAGAGCATGATTCTGGTGTTGGATACCGCTGGACTAATCAGTTATGCGAACCGGCGTTGCTATGAAGCGGGTTACCGCGAAGAAGAGATGATCGGGCGGCACCTGGTGGACCTGGTGGATAGCGCGCAGAGAAAAGAATTTGAAGCGGCGCTGGAAACTACGGCTCACGGACAACAGGTGGAAAATCTGGAAGCACGCGCGAAACGCGGGGACGGTTCGCTCGGATATTTCTCCATCAGCTTGAGCCCGATGCGCGATGAGCAGGACGCGGTGAATAGCGTCGTCGTCGTGATGACGGACATCACTGACGCGGCACTCCTGCAGGCCAAGCTTGCGCACGCGGAACGCATGGCGACAATTGGCCGGCTGGTTTCCGGCGTGGCGCACGAAGTGAACAATCCATTGGCGGCGATTCTGGGGTTCACGGATTTGCTGATTGAAAATCCGGAGATTCCCGCTTCGGCGCACGAATCTCTGGAAATCATTCTCCAGGAGACGCAGAGAACCAAGAATATTGTGCAAGATCTCCTGAGTTTCGCGCGGCAACGGCCAGTGCAAAAGGAAGCAGTGCGACTGGGCGCGATTCTGCGGCAAACCATTAAGCTGCGAAGTTACGACTTCACGAGCCACGGCGTCGAGGTGAAAGAGGATTTCGACGAGAACTTACCTGCAACAATAGGCGATTCGCAACAATTGCAGCAGGTTTTTCTGAACATTGTGAACAATGCATACGACGCAATTCAAGAAGCAGGCCGCCGTGGAATGATTACGCTGCGCACGAAACGCACTGGAGACTCCGTGGAAGTTGCAATCACGGACAACGGCACGGGAATTTCCGACACAGCGCGGATTTTTGACCCGTTCTTCACAACGAAACCCACAGGCAAAGGCACAGGACTCGGCTTGAGCATTTGCTACGGAATTGTGCGCGCGCACGGCGGCGAAATTCAGTGCTGGAATAATGACGGCGGGGAAGGCAGCACGTTTTTGGTGAAGCTGCCGATCGCAACGGAAGCAGCAACCGCTGCGATGGAAGCGGCCGGATGAACAGCCACGCGTTGCACCAAACTTTGCCAATCCTATTGATCGAGGACGAACCGTCCGTAACTGCTTTTCTGCGCGCGGCGCTCGAGCGCAAAGGGTATTCCGTTGTGCAGGCAAATTCGGGAACCGAAGGCTTACATCAATTGAAGGAACGAACCTTTGGCGGAGTGATTTCCGACATTCGCATGCCGGGCGCCGTGAATGGCGCGGAGATTCACGCGTGGATTCAATCGAACCGTCCGGCGCTGCGGTCACGAATTATCTTGATCAGCGGGGATACAGCAAACAGCGAAACGCAGGCGCTGCTCGCCAATAGCGGAACCCCTTGTATTGAAAAGCCTTTTCGCATGCAGCAGTTGATTTCGATGGTGGAGAAAATATTCGGAAAACCATGAGCGACGATCTGAAAACACGACTGTTGGTGGTGGACGACGAGCAAAGTATCCGCAAGCTCTGCATGACTATCGGGAGCTCGCTGGGATTCGCCTGCACGGAGGCGGAGAGCGCGGAAGCCGCGTCCACACGAATCGAAGCGGAAGCGCCGGACCTGATCCTGACTGACTTGAAGTTGCCGAATCAATCCGGCGTGGATTTGCTCAAACAGACTAAGACAATTTTGCCGCACACCGAAATTGCGATCATGACGGGGCATGGCTCGATTGAGTCCGCCGTGGATGCAATGAAGTTAGGCGCGTACGACTACATCGAAAAGCCGTTTCGCGTCGAGAAAATGCGGCTCTTGCTGCAGCGCATGGCCGAAAAGGTGCGGCTCGTCACGGAAAATGAGTTTTTGCGCGAACGCGTAAGCACGGAAGACAGCCTCGACGGAATTGTGGGCGCTTCGGCGAACATTCAGGACGTGTTGCGGATGATTTCGCGGCTAAAGGACACCCGCACGCCGGTATTGGTCAGCGGCGAAAGCGGAACTGGCAAGGAGCTTGTCGCGCGCGCGATCCACTATCGCGGTGCGCTGGCGAAAACGCCGTTCGTTGCGGTGGACTGCGGCTCGCTTGTGCCAACCCTAATGGAGAGTGAACTGTTCGGCTACGAACGCGGCGCGTTTACAGGCGCGACGAAATCCAAAGCCGGGCTCTTCCAGGCGGCAAACGGCGGAACAATTTTCCTGGATGAAATCGGCGAACTGCCCCTGGAAATGCAGGCAAAGCTGCTGCGCGTGCTCCAAGAAAAGGAAGTTCGTCCCGTCGGCAGCAACGACCGCGTGAACATCGACGTGCGCGTCATCGCAGCCACGAACCGCGACTTGGAAACGGCTTATCGCGAGGGGACGTTTCGCAAGGATTTGTACTTCCGACTAAACGTCGTGACCGTGCACTTGCCATCGCTCCGTGAGCGCCGCTCCGATATCCCCATGCTGGCGCACCACTTCCTAGACCGCTATGCGCCCGGCAAAAACATTCAAGTGACAACCACAGCGATGAAGAGCCTGCTGCACTACGACTGGCCGGGCAACGTGCGCGAACTGGAAAATTGCGTGGCCCGCGCCGTGACGCTGGGCGATCACAAGACAATTGATGTAAACGATTTGCCGCCGGCGATCCGCAGCGAGCAGAACGGAGCAAGCTCCCTCGCGCCGCAAGAATCGGCTTCCCTTTCCACAACCGCGCTGGCGGAAATGGAGCGTATGACGATTCTCCGCGTGTTCGAACAGGCAAACGGCGACAAGGCGCTTGCAGGCAAAATGCTCGGCATCAGTCGCGCCACGCTTTATCGCAAACTCAAACGCTACAATATCGCACTCAAGGGCGAGCCGGAGCAAAGTTCAGCCGCTTCTCATTCTTGAAGAATCTCGCCTGAGACGATTCCACACCTGTGTCGCAGAGATTTGGTGAGACGCGAGCGTTTCACGCTGAGACACAATGCAACCGACCGGCAATCGGAAAACTGTAAGCCTCTTTCTTTCAATATCTTCACAAGCGCAATCCCGCCGCCGTTTTTGGCGTCTGGCGTGCATTCATTGCATCGGGACTTTGTGTCCGCTGCACTCCTCTGTGTGTCTGCCGTGGTTTGAGACGCAGGGAGGGCGGGCGCCAGTCAACGAACGGCGTGAGAAAGATCAGCGAAACGACGGTCACGGAAAGCGGCGAGGGCTGTGCAGAACAGCTCGCGCGCTTCTTTCGTACAGTTCAGCCGGTGCGAATTCCGGCAAACGTGACCGCGCCGCGCGCAGGAAATACGCAGCTCCACGAAAGCATTGTTGTGGAGTACTGCGGCGCGCAGCACGCAATCTTTCGCTCAACTCTGCCGCTCGAGTACAACGATGACGTTCGGCTGACGGCGCAGAAGACCGCGGAGCAGCTTGATGCTCGCGTCGTCGCGGTGCAATACCACGAAGGTCTCAAGGCTGTGGCCGTGCGGTTTCAAAGCGGGCCATGCCACTGGGTGACAACGACGTGAACAAGACACTAACCACACTGAAGATTCCGCCCGCGCCGCGGTCCGATGCCTCGACACAGACGCAGTGGGACGAGCTTCGCGCCGTGTTTCCGATCTATCTCGCGCTGGCGAAACAGCTTGAAATTCAAATTCCGTTCGCACAAGACAAGCGCAATCTGCCGGAAAACGCGCCCCCCGCACTCGTGACACAAGTGCAGACCTGGCTCGAGTCGCTCGACCAGCGCGTTCAGGTGCATCAGTTGCGCCACTTACTGCAGATGACGACGCTGAACGCGAGCGAGAGCGGATTGCGCGCCTTGATCCTGCGGCATCTGAGAAAGCCTTCGAAAACCACGACAGATCGAGACAAAGTTGACTTCCTGCTCGTGCAATATTTCGCACTTTGCGCGCCGGCGAAGATTTACCACAAACAGATTGAGCTTCCAGATGCGGCGCAGGTCATGAAGGGGGTGCTCGGCGAAATTGACACGACTCCGCTCGAATGGTGCGATCCTCTGGAAAAGATGATCGAGTCTTTGCGCGGATTCCGCAGCTTGCGGGATTTGTTGAAGACCAATTTCATCGAACAGGGCCGCCGGGTTAAAGAATCCGCAGGCGGGATGTTCTACGATCCTTCTGCCCTCCTCGCGTTTATTCGTTTCAATTTCCTGTTGCGCAGAACCTTGATCGAATTGATGCATGCGGATTTGATCGCGATTCGCGCTGGACTAGGCCAGCTTGAAGCTGCAGGAGTGCGCATCATTGATTGCCATCACCTGGGGCTTTCCGCAGTCGAACCGCTCGACAAAATCCGATTCATGGCCGACGAGTGGAAGCAGCCGTTCCAGAAGGAATACACAGAACGGACCGTAACCCAGGCATTCGACAAGCTGCTAGGCTTGCGGACCGACGTGGAACGCGCTCTGGAACGTATTGCCGGGAAGGGCGCAGAGTCAACGCCCGCAACTCCATCTGCATCGACGACAAAGATTCCTCCGAGCACAAAGCCCGCGTCCCCAGCGGCTCCAAGGACGAGCAGCCAGCCAGCGGCGGAAGCGAAAGACAAAAACAAAGCTGTGTCCACGGAAGCTCCTATAGTCCTTGATTTCGAATCGTGCATGGAAGCGATTTGGGAACAGCTCATCGCGGCGCCACCATCGCGCGGACGCTCGATGACGACGATTCGCCTGGGCGCTGCACGCATTTTGATGTCTTCATGGGAAGTTTCTGCGTTTGTGAGCGAGGACGGATTCGCCGCCGAAGATTTGCGGCGCGCCGTCGTTGCCCGCGCATTGGTGACGACCGCAGTCGAACAAGCCAAGGAAACCGGTAACGCAACGAGCTTGGAAAAATCGCTGATGATTGCACGCGTGGAAGTTTCCCGCTTGCAGGAGCGCGTGGACGCGGCCAAACAAGCCAAGGATACGGAAGCCGCCGTAAATCTTGGCATTAGCACGAAGCGTCTTCTTTCGGCGCTGGACGAAGCGGAAAAGCTGTAAGCGAAAAAAAATCCTTTTCCGTTGATGACGGAACCCTTGGGAGCCCTACACCTTTGCGACACGCGAGCCTTCTAATCCTGACCGACGACGCAGAATTCGCTCGCCCGCTTTCCGCTTGCTGGCAGGCCGAGCGGCAATCGCCGCGCATCACTGTTTTGAGCGGCGACTTGTGGGAAGAAAAAGGTCGCGGAGCCTACGATCTGGTTGTCGTTGGGCCGCTTGAGCCGGGAAAATTCTCCACGATTCTGAGTTCGATTGAGCCGACGTGCGCTGTAATTCTCTGCGTGCCGGCGGATACGCGAGACCTTGGGCAATTGCGCACGCGCTATCCGCGTTTGGTCCATGTGCCGTTCCGCGAAGACTGGGCGCAGACGCTCGTGCTTGTGGCTGGCGAATCGCTACGCCGTGCCGAAGCGGCAAAGCTCGCGCGGCAAGCGGAGTTGCGCGCAGCTCGCAACGAACAGAACGCAGTTCTAGGCCGCTACATGCTGGAGATGAAACACAGCATGAACAACGCGCTGACTTCGATTCTTGGCAATGCTGAATTGCTGCTGTTGGAGCCCGGCCAGCTTTCCGCGCAGTCGCTGGCACAGATCAAAACCATGCACAGCATGACGCTCCGGATTAACGAAGTGATGCAGCGTTTCTCATCCCTCGCGACCGAGATGCGGGAGACTGAGAATGCTTCTCAAGCTGAGACGGAAGAAGCGCCGGCGCCCCTTTCTCGGCGCTCGTAATACCCTTTCACGGACTCGTAACTCACTCATTCTTTAATGTTTACACGATTTTGCAATTCAAGCGAATCCAAGGCCCAAGTGGCGTTAGACGTGCACCTCTGTTCTTCGGATTACTGTCTGGGATTGGCGCCGGGAGAACGTTGCCGTGCTGAAAAAAGTCCTGATTGTTGACGACTCACCAGCTCAAGTGAAGCTGATGCAGGGGCTGCTGGAGCCGGAAGGCTATCAGCCTATCGGCGTGAGTGATCCGCGTCGCGTTGAGGAAGCCATCACTAACGAACGGCCAAGCGTGATTTTGCTCGACGTGGTGATGCCAGACCGCAATGGCTTTCAGGTTTGCCGCGAACTCAAGAGCAGCAGCGAGTTCAACATGATTCCCGTGATTTTGGTGACGAGCAAGGACTCCGCCAGCGACAAATATTGGGGCGAGCAGCAAGGCGCAGACGGCTACGTTACAAAACCTTTTACGCGTGAAGAACTGTTGCGCGCCGTTAGGCGCTTCGCTTGAGAGATTCGATGAACGAAGAATTCCAACTCGCACCGCTTTCGCCAGACGCCGATACGGCGGAATTGCTGGAAGCGCTTGGCCCGCTCGACGATCGCGCGCCGGACTCGCAGTACTGTGTGTTCCGCAGCGGACGCGAACGGTTTTGTTTGCCTGTTCTGGACGTGGAAGAAGTGCTCGAGTGGCCAACCGTAACCAAGCTGCCGCTCGCTCCGGCATACGTCGTGGGCGTTTTCAATTTGCGCGGTTCGATTGTGCCGCTGATTGACATCGCTCTAACCGAAGGCCGCCGTCCGGGTTTGCTCCCCAAGCATGTAGTTGTCGCTTCGATGAAGATAGCAGGACAGCATGACGATTTGCGGCTTGGAATTGCCTCAGATGAAGTGATTGGAACCTATTCGGTGGGCTCGGAAGACATTCTGGACCGTTCGCCGGAAAGCGTGCCGCACTGTATCGGGATGCTCCGCCATGACGACCGCCTGGCTTTGATTCTTGATTTAACCCGGGTTCTGGAAGTTTATCCAGGCCCGGCGATTTGAGATTGCAACAAATGGGTCGCTGGAATTTTTCAGCAGAATTGGGTTGGAGGAAGGCATGAAATCGCGACTGAGTTCGACTATATGGACGCTGGTCTTTGTGAATGGGCTGGCGCTCTTCATCGTGCTGGGGCTGGCGTATCACGCCGGTCGCGAGTCGGGCGGCGTATCGCTGTTCGACTTCGGCAATCTGCCGAGCGGCGCGAGCGGAGCCGTGCTTGGCGCGGCGCTGCTTGGGCTGGGCGTGGCCGCATTCCTGGCATGGCGCCTCGGAAGCGCCGTGGTGACGCCGGTGCAGAGCCTCTCTGAATTTGCGGAGCGTCTGGCTGCTGGCGATCCTCGCGCACGCGCGGAAGTGCACTCCCACGACGAACTTGGCGAGATCGCGGAGAACCTGAACAGAGCCGTGGCAAAAGTCTCGAAGGCGACAAGCAACCAGGAAGCAAACGAACTGCTGCAGCGCAGCATCACGGAACTCTTGGCCGTCATCAATCAAGTCGCTCGCGGTGATCTGGCGCAGCGCGGCAAAGTGACGAACGACGCGCTCGGCAACGTCACGGATTCCATCAACTACATGCTCGACAACTTCACAAAGGTTCTCGAACGCGTTCGCAAAGCCGCTATGGAAGTGACGGCGTGCTCGAACAACATTCTCGTGGCCGCCGACGAAATGCAGGCCGGCGCGACTCAGCAGGATCAGGAGATTACGAACACATCGAGCGCCGTGGAAGAACTTACGGTTTCGATGAAACAGGTGTCCAACAACGCGGAAGCAAGCGCGGAAGCTGCGCGCCGCGCGCTGGACGCCGCCGAACAGGGCAACCGCGCCGTGCGCGACACGCTGGAAGGAATGCAGCGCATCCGCGCATCGGTGCAGGCGACTGCAAAGAAAATTAAGTCACTCGGTGATCGCTCCCTGGAAATTTCGGAAATCATCAACGTGATTAACGACATCACGGAACAAACGAACTTGCTCGCATTGAACGCAGCCATTGAAGCGGCGCGCGCAGGCGATGCAGGTCGCGGTTTCGCAGTCGTTGCCGACGAAGTCCGCAAGCTCGCCGAGCACTCCCGCAGCGCGACGAAAGACATCGCGGCCCTTATCAAGGCCATTCAAGCCGAGACGAACGAAGCGGTCGTCGTTATGGAAGAAGGCACGAAGGAAGTGGAAGGCGGCGCTTCACTAGCCGACCAGGCGGGACGCGCGCTCGACGCAATTTCCAGCGTCGTTCGCCAGTCTGCGGAACTCGTTCAGGAAATTTCGCTCGCTTCCAAACAGCAGGTACGCGGAACGGAAGGCGTCGCCCACGCGATGCAGATTATCTCCGGCATCACGCGCCAGACGTCGCAAGGTACACGAGGCACGGTGGCCACCGTCAGCCAGCTTGTGAAATTGTCCGATCAGCTGAACGAAGCTCTGTCGCAATTCCGCGCGGGTTCGAAGCACGCGGCCATGGCAGCAGCAGAATCCGAGCGGCCCGTCCCGGCAGGCGCTCTGCGGTAAGCGGTAATTGTCTTCTCCGGCGGAGGCCCGGAACGCGAGCCGAATGACGATGAGCGAACGTTTGGGACATGCAATCACTTTGACCGAGCACGAGTTGAGCGAGATCCGCATGCTGATTCATGAGCGCACGGGAATCTCTTTCGATGAGTCGCGCGAACGATTCTTCTCGACGCGCGTGCGCGAGCACATGCACGAGAAGGGTCATAAGCGCGGCACGGACTTATTGCGCGCGGTGCGCAAGGCGACGCCCGAATATCAGGCGTTGCTGGAGCGCCTGCTGACGCAAGAGACCACGTTCTTTCGCTATCCCGGCGTTTACGAAACGTTTGAAAAACGCATCCTGCCCGAATTGCATATCAAGAAATTCTGGAAGAATCCCCGAACGCTGCGCGTGTGGAGCGCCGGTTGTTCGACAGGCGAAGAGCCTTACTCGATTGCGATCACCGTTGCGGACACGCTCGCATTTTCTGATGCGTGGAACGTGGAAATTCTGGCCACCGATATCGGGCGGTTCGCTTTGGATACGGCCGAACGCGCTACGTATTCCGGCCGCGCGATTGCGAGCGTAACTGAACGGCAGCTTGCGGCGCATTTTGCTCCGGCGGGAAACGCGTACCAGGTGCGGCCCCGCATCCGCAAGATGGTCAACTTCGTCCAGATGAATCTTTCGAATCCGGTGTACGTCGGCCGCATGGACCTGATTTTTTGTATGAACGTGCTGATTTATTTCTCCGAAGAGCGCAAGCGTGAGCTCGTGCAGCGCTTCTATGACGCGCTCGAGCCGGGCGGCTATCTGTTCTTGGGCCATTCGGAATCTATTTCGAAAATGCCTGTGAAGTTCCAAGCGATTGTATTGAACGATTGCATTTTGTATCGCAAGCCGACGGCGGAAGAGTTGCTGAAGCCGGAACTTGTGGCGGAGGGGCGCGCATGAGCGGACCAGACCGCGAAGCCGTCGAGCTGTTCCTCCAGGAAGCTTCCGAGCACCTGCAATATTTGCGGGAGTACGTCGGCGTGCTCCAGGAGATCGAACCGCGGCGCGAAGACATGGAGCGCCTGTACATCGCGGCGCACACCCTGAGCGGAACGTCGGCGAGCTATGGCTACACTAAATTCTCGGAAGTCGCCGGAAAGCTGGCACATGTTTTTCAGTACGCCCTCAATGCATCGCTAGGTGAGGATTTGCACGGCCCGCTGACGGAATTCTTGTCTGACGGAATTTCCGTTCTGGAGACGGATCTTCTCGAAATCAGTGACACGGGTAATGAAAACGTCGAAGACATTGCGGCGTTCAAAGAGCGGTACCGCTTTGCGTTCCCTGTCGAACCGCCACCACTCAATCTTTCTGCGCCACGTAGCAACTCGGCAGCCGCGCTTCTTGATGAACCGGAGCGCACCATCGTCGCGGCCGCTACGGGCTCGTACTTTGATGCGCTGCCGCTGGACGACGAGGTTCCGGCCGAGATTCTGGAATTCTTCCAACCGGAAGCCGAAGAGCATCTGCAAATCGTGAGCGATTGCCTGATTTCGCTCGAAGGCAACAACAACCCGGAAGAGATCAACAAGCTGTTCCGCGCAATTCATACTGTGAAAGGTTCTGCGGCACAGGTTGGGTTGAAGCGACTGGGAGCTATCGCGCATCGCGTGGAAGATTTGATCGGCCGTATTCGCGATGGCGAGCTCGACCCAACTCCTCAAGTAATTGATCTTTGTCTCGTATCCACGGACGTACTGAAGAAGACTCTGCAAAAGCAGTGGGCGGATGACGCCGAGATGCGCACGGGCGTGGATTCCCTTCTCGCGCAGATCGCGGAATTTGCTCCACTGGACGCGGACGAGGCCGGGCAAGCACAGTCTGCGCAGGAAACGGCCGGCGCGGAAACCTCAACAGCCCTCGCGGCTCGCGCGCAAGTTAGCGACAAACAGCAGCAAACGGTCGCGGCAGCGGCAAAGTCGGTTCGCATTTCTCTCGCGCGGCTGGACCGCATGATGAATACGGTCGGCGAGCTGGTGATCAACCGTACTCGAATGGTTGGCCGTGTGGCGGAGCTCGAACGGCTTGTGGAAACGCTGAGCTTTTCGAAACAGCGTTTGCAGGGCAAGGTCGCCGAGTTCCAGGAAAAATACGAATACAACAAGCTTGCTTCCGGCTCGTTTGGAGCGCCGCAGCAGCAGGCGCCAACGCGGCAAATGCTGACGAGCGCCGCGGCAGGCGACACTTCGTTCTGGTCCGAATTCAGCGAACTCGAAATGGACCGCTACGACGACGTAAACATCCTTTCCCGCTCGATGACGGAAATTTCCGCCGACGTGAACGAAGTCCTCGGTCAGCTCGGCGGATTCATCGGACGCGTGGAAGGCGATATTGACGAGTTCACAAAACTCGCGCACCACCTGCAGGATGAAATTACCGCGGCGCGCATGGTGCCCATCGGCACGCTCTATTCGCGGTTGTCGCGCGCTGTGCGTGACGCTGCAAAATCTGCGGACAAGCTGGTCGAACTCGAACTCTTCGGCAGTGAGACGGAACTCGACAACAACATCATTCAGCAGATTTCCGACCCGCTCGTGCACTTGCTGCGAAATTCCGTCGCGCACGGTATTGAATTCCCCGCGGATCGCACAGCCGCAGGAAAAGCGGAAACCGGCCGGGTAACGCTGCGCGCGTACCATCGCGGCAATCACATTTACATCGAAGTCGAAGACGACGGCCGTGGAATTGACTACGACCGCGTGCGCCAAGCGGCTATCGAACGTGGGCTCGTCTCGCCGGAAACCGCGGACCGCCTGACCGAACGCGACCTGCGCGAAATGCTGTTCCATCCGGGATTCACAACGGCCCCGTCCAAAACCGAACTTGCAGGACGAGGCGTGGGCTTAGACGTCGTTCGCGCAAACCTAAACACGCTGAACGGCGAAATCGAAATTCAAAGCACTTCGGGCCAGGGAACAAAGTTCACGCTGAAGGTGCCCCTGACGCTGATTATTTCGCCCGCGCTCTTTGTGCGCTGCGGAACGGCAAACTTTGCGATACCGCTTGCGGTCGTCGAAGAAATCCGCAGGATTCGCGCGGATGAAATCGAAGATGTCGGCGGCAAGCTCCTCACAAAGGTGCGCGACGTCGTCACCGAAGTCGTCCGCCTGGACACCTACCTCGGATTGCCAGCACTCGAACCGATCAATGGCTATTTCCGCATGGTCGTTGCCAACGCAGACAACCGGCAAGTTGGCGTGATTGTCGAAGAAGTTGTCGGCAAAGACGAAATCGTAATCAAGAGCCTCGGCGAATACTTGCGCCGCGTAAAACTTTTCCCCGGCACGACCATCGCCTCGGACGGAAGCCTGATTCTGCTCATTGATTTGAACCGCATGGTTGCCTCCGAACCAAACGAGCGCCGCGCACTGCAAGCGACGCCAAGCGCCGCGCGCGTTTTCGCGCCAGGCTCCGCGGCCATTGCGAAAGGCACCATCCCAACCGAAGCGATCGACCGCGTGCAGCACGAACGCGTCATCATCGTGGCGGACGATTCCATCAGCGTCCGCAAATTCGTTGGCCGCATGCTGGAAAAGAGCGGCTATCGCGTGATGCTCGCGTCCGACGGCCTCGAAGCCGCCGAACTCATCGCGCAGCACGGCTGCCATTTGGTGATCACCGACCTCGAAATGCCGCGGATGACCGGCTACGAGTTAATGGCGCAGATGCGGCAAAGTCCGACGACACGGCGCATCCCCGTAATGGTCGTCACGTCGCGCGCGGGCGCAAAGCATCGCGATCGCGCCATGAAGGAAGGCGCAGTCGCCTTCCTCACAAAACCGGTTCAGGAAGATCAGCTCATCGCAGCGGTTGAACAACTCATGGGAACGGAGGCGACGCGTCCCGTCGTCCCCGTGGCGTAGGCGAACATGGTGACCACTCCCAACAGAAAGTTTCGCGTCCTCGTCGTGGACGATTCCGCCTTCATGCGCAAGGTGCTGGAGACGATTTTCAACGCGGACGATCAGTTACAGGTCGTGGGTCAGGCAAAAGACGGCCGCGAAGCCGTGGCGCTTGCAGAATCTTTGAAGCCCGACGTCATCGCAATGGACATCAACATGCCGCACATGGATGGTTTGCAAGCAACAGCGCAAATCATGACGACGAATCCGAAGCCAATCGTCATCGTAAGCTCGGAATCGCGCGAAGGTGCTTCGAGCACGCTGAAAGCGCTCGAACTCGGCGCGATTGAATTTGTAGCGAAACCTTCGAGCGGTATTGACCTCGACATGAACAGCGTGAAAGAAGAGCTACTGCGCAAAGTGCGCATGGCGGCAAAAGTGCGCGTAGTCCGCACGGCCTCGCGCCTCGCTTCCACTCTGCAAGCAAATAACGGCTCTGCGCCAGCTCACGCGAAACCGGCCGCGCCTCGCGCATCAGTTTCCGTCGGAGCGGAACAGCGCTTCCCCGTCGTCGTACTCGCTGCATCCACCGGCGGCCCTGCAACCGTGATGCGCCTCGCACCCGGTTTCACAAAAGATTTCCCCGCGGCGGTGATTCTCGTGCAGCACATGCCGGCAGCGTTCACAAGCCAGTACGCGGCGCAACTTGAGGAATTCACCGAGATTCGCGTCAAAGAAGCCGAAGCGAACGATTCCCTGCAGCCCGGCGTTCTATACATTTGTCCGGGTGGACAGCACTTGCGCGTTTCGCCGACGGGACGCATTCAACTGGACAACGTCACTGGCCGCTTAAACGGCTATCTGCCAAACATTGATCTGACGCTCGAATCCGTCGCGGCATTCGCCGGTCCAATGGGAATTGCCGCAATCCTAACGGGTATGGGCAACGATGGAGCCGCTGGTTCGAAAGCAATCAAGGCCTCGGGCGGCATCGTTCTCGCGCAAGACGAAGCCACTTCCGTGATTTTTGGAATGCCCGCCGAAGCAATCAAGACCGGTGCAGTCGAACAGGTTCTCCCGATTGACGACATTTATTCCGCTATTGAAAAGCGCGTGCTGACCCTGAGCCGCGCAACCCCGGTAGGAGCGCGCTAATGCAACCCGCTCCGGCCAGCAAAGTTCGCGCGCCTCGCGCCGAACAAATTATTTTGTTCCGCGTGGGCGGACAACTCTTTGCGATTTCATCCGCCTCCGTCCAGGAAGTCCGCAGCGTGGACAGCCTCACGGGAATGTCGCAGGAAGTTCCGCGCAGCACGGTCCGCAAAGTCCGTCACACGGTCCGCCGCGGCGACTCGACGCATTACGTTGTGAACGGAACGGTTCATTTCGGACTGCCCGCTGCTGCGGCTTCGCTCGTTTTTTTTCTGCGCCACACGCCGACCGCTCTTCTGATTGACGGCATCGAGAAGATGACCAGCATGACGCAATTGCAAGGGCTGCCGCAGGCATTCTGCCACGAAGAGCGCGACTGGTATCGAGGTTTGACGGCTTTGGATCAGAGCGTCGTGCCCGTGGTCCGGCCGGAAGGTTTTCTCAGTGTGGAAGAACTCACGCTGCTCGATACAGCGGTGCAGGAGGAAGCCGGAAAATCGCAAGATGGCGCAGCAGAGGCGGGCGCTCCTGAATGAGCATCGTCACCGAAATCGCGCTCGAATCGTTCGTCTTGTTGCGGCTGGGCGAGCGCCGCTTTGCGCTAAAGGCAAATCAAATCGCGGAGCTCGTTGCACCGAGCCGCGTCTTTCGTTTTCCGCACCACACGGCGGCGCTGGAAGGCGTTCTTCTGCGGCGTGGACGGATCGTTCCAGTCTGCGATGTCTCCGAACGCCTCGTGGGCAAAAAATTGACGATGCGCCGCTTCTATCTGATTGCGAACCGTTTTTGGGGATCGCACAGGGAATCTGTCGCGCTGCCCGTAAGTGGTGACTGCGAACTAATCACTGCGGAAATGACGCCTCGCTCCGAATCGGATTCGCCTCACGTTGCGGGCTGGCTTTCGCACGGCGGCGATGTAATTGAGATTTTGAATCTCGAAGCGCTAACGCCGGGACCGCATGCTGCCCGTTCGAATACCGCAGGCTTTCAGCCCGTGGAGGTCCGCGCATGATGCTCCCGGGCCGTCCCGCAAAAATTCTGCTGATTGACAGCAACGTGTATTTTTCCAAGCGGCTGGGCGACGCTCTAAGGCGCGAAGGCTTCGATGTCAAAGCCTGCACGCAGGCTTCATTTGCCCTCACCACACTTGAGTACGACATGCCTTCGGCGATTCTCTGCTCCACCAATATGCGCGAAATGGGCGCGCTGGACTTGGCGCGAATTATTCACTCAGACCCAAAGAACGCAGCTTTGCTGATCGTTGCGCTTGGCGATGGCAGCCAGCGCGCGCTGATGGAAGCTTTCCAAGCCGGCTGCGACGATTACATTGACCGGCATCTCGCTCCGGCCGTGCTCGCGACCCACGTGAAAAACATCATCGTGAGCAAAGCGGACGGTTTTCAGCCGACGCAGATGCTCGCGCAGTCCGATACGAGCCTGAGTGGAAGCCTCACGCATCACGATTTGTCCGGCGTCATGCAAATGCTCGGCCATGCGCATCAGACGGGCGCGCTGCACATCAACGCCGGCGAAACGGATGCCGTGCTCTTCTTTGACGCGGGAGAAATCGTCCACGCGGAATGCGGAAGTCTTTTCGGCGACGAAGCAGTCATCCACATTCTGAAGAATTGCGTCGAAAACAACGCCGGCGTTTACAAGTTTGTTTATGGAATGACTTCGCCACAACGAACCGTTCTGCGTTCGGCGACCGATTTAATGCTGGATGCCATGCGCGAGTATGACGAAACCTCTCGCGACACGGCGGATACGGAGCTGCTATGAGCGAGACCATGCCTCTGCCCCCCGTGGCGGAAACACCGGCCAAGCACGCGCCCACGGTTTATTTTATTGATGACAGCGCTACCATGCGCGAAGTCATCAAGATCGCGTTCCGCCGCGAAAATTTCAATGTGATTACCTGCGCGGACGCGGCGTCCGCCATGGCGCAGTTCGAACAGAACCCGCCAGACGCTGTGATCACGGACGTCATCATGCCGGATCAGGACGGCTATTCCGTCTGCAGTCAAATTAAGGAGCACGCGCACTTCAGCGCGACGCCAGTCCTGCTCATGTCCGGCGTTGTGAACAAGAGCGTCGCGGACAAAGCGGTCGCCGTAAAAGCGGACGAATTGATTCGCAAACCGTTCCAGCCGCAGGAATTGATTTCCCGCGTGAAAAGTCTGCTGGAACCGAAGCGGCCCGCCGAAGAAGTTTCTCAACCGAAGCCAGATGCTCCGTCAGCGTTGACGGGGCTTTTCGCACCGGTCGCTGCGCAGTCGCAAAGCGTCCCATCCGCGGTTCCGTCGCAAACTCCGGAGACTGTCTGGCCGCGTGCCCTTGCCGACGCGTTCTCTCCGCGCCCCACAGCTCCAACCTTGCCGGCGCCGTTCGCACCCGCATCGCAGCGGCCCGCGCCAAGCAACATAGACATGCAAAAACTCCGCGCGGAAATTTCGCGCCTCGAACTTCTCATCAAAAAACTCCAAACCGAATTGCAAATCGAACGCCAGTACAACCAGGCGCTGGAAGTGCACGTCCGTACCCTAACTGGCCTCGAACAATCCTGAGAGAACAGCAGGGTGATGCAGGTTCTCGTTTTTTTCCTATACAGTCTGCATAAAATTTCGCGTTCACAGACAGAATTTCCCTAAGATGCCGACACAATAGGTGCGAATTGCCGCATCGTTGCTTCCCTTCCATATTAGTGCGTGGCCCCCGGAGTACATGGCATTGCGGGCTGAAGTCGTTTCTCACTATCGCCTCCTTGGTCCTCTTGGCAGCGGGGGGATGGGCGTGGTTTACCGCGCCGAGGACATCACGCTGCGCCGCACCGTGGCTCTAAAGTTCCTCCCTCAAGTACATGTCCGCACTTTGGTCGGCCTCGAACCGTCCTAAACGGCAAGCATATTTGGCATACAATCTCCGTTGCAGGTCATTGGCTTGAGAGCTGCCAATAGGATTGGAATGCTATGAAGCGTCCTTTGCCGGTCACGATACTAGGTT
>Ga0137397_10000871_pt1 | contig 20836 bp, 24 predicted proteins | sample czorhiz116metaG_FD_106658 | JGI IMG/M metagenome (GOLD analysis project Ga0137397, IMG submission 106658) | Vadose zone soil microbial communities from Angelo Coast Range Reserve, California, USA - czorhiz1.16 metaG | ecosystem: Environmental > Terrestrial > Soil > Vadose zone | place: USA... | reverse complement strand
GGGCGCCCTTGGGAGCGCCCGCACGTAGAGGCGGACCACCACGGACGCGGGGATGGGCGCGACATCCGGCACGAAGGGCACCGCTGACCTGACCAGGGCAAAGAGAGCGTGGCTAGTCGGAGAACGCGTATCCAATCTCGACAGCTACCCACGTCTTCCCATTGTCTTCGTACCCCGCATTCTTGTTGACGCGATCTGCCCCAACGACAAAACCCATGTGGAACGCGCCTTTCACTGTTCCGAGGATTCCAACCCCATAACTCACCCCGGACATGTTTTGGGTGGTCGATTGTCCGGCGGCAGAGGTTTGCGTGACAGGTATGCTTGCTGCCCCAAGAAAAAGAACATACTGCAACGCAAGACCGGTCATGCCAGAACGGTCCTGCCTCCATCCAATATACCCGCCAACAGAAGTATTACCCGTGAAACTCTTTGACCCAGCTGCGTGGTATTTGTATGGAACAAGGAGCCCTCCGTACGTCAGGCCGTAGCGATCTGGAGGTGTGCCATCGATATCCGCCTGACTAACTACGACAATGTCCCCCTGTTTCACCGTTTTGGAGGGATCGCATCGATTGCCGTCGCTACCAACGTTGGTCACAACGAATCCTGGTTGAGTATCGGCATTGCCAACAATCTTCAGCGTTCCGATGCCCCGTAACGTCGAAAAGGCTGGAAGGCAAGCCGCCGACACTGCCTTAGGCTCGGTTGTCATATCCACCTTTGAGACGAACTTGTCGTACTGGAACTTTATTTTGTCCCCCAAATAGTTGGTCTTGTCGCTCCCTGGTGCTGCCACTGCAACGGCTGGCGAGGCAGATTGAGAAGGTGCTAGATCCGCAGCCTGTGCAATTGATAGAAAACTACAATGCAAGAGCAATAGGAACGCGACGCCAGAGCCGGCGTTAGTTCGAGTCGCACGTCTCGCCTCAGTCGGTTCAATCATAACGATCCCCTTTGCCGGAATAGCGTGGTTTCCGCCATGTTCTATTTGCGCGCGACGTCCTTGCCGCGGCCGTCTTCAATAGACACGGTTTTTTGGTCGATTCAGGTCCAAACTTCGCTAAGAAACTCTGTATAGGGGTCTCCCGCGATTTCTCGGAAAGCGGCCTCCACGGTAGACGGATCCTGTTTTATCGCCTCTGCTATCTTTAGCAGCGCGGCAGCCGCGCGATCGCGCTCAGCCTTGAGCTTACGGTCTCCGCCGACTTCGGCATCGTAGTCATCCATCAAATTCTTGATCTCCACCGCACCTCGCATGCCAAGCGGACGGAGCGCCGCGAGCTTGTCCTCGAAATACAGCCAAGCCAACGCCTGTCCCATGCAGTCCGTCACAAAATTGAAAGTAAGGTTGGAGCGCATCACGAGACGCACCGGATCGCAATAAGCAATCTGTGTCACCGTGGTGATGTCCTCGTTGCGCAGTCGTTCCATGATTTCCTTGTTGACGCCCTGCAACGCAATAATGTCGTCGCTCGCCTCCGCGGTGTTTTCTCCGAGCTGCTTTTCTGACAGGCGTCGCATCATCAGGAGGAGTGTCGTTAGGGGGAACGCGCCTAATGCGAAAGCTTCTCGAACGCCTTGGAGGCGGCAGGCTCGTCGAGCTTTTCCCCGTTTCGGCTGTACATCTGGAAGTAGCTCACACGAGCTGACGAAGCGAGTCCGTCCATGATGTCCTTGCGCTTTGCCCGCCACCCGACACACACATAGCGCATGACGGGCGCCATCAGAGTTGCAATGCCAACAAAAATAATGAGCGCGGCAATCAACATGTGAGCGTCCTGAATAGGCGAGCTCATTCACTCCCTCGCACTACAGCGGCCACAGAATTGATCCAGCGAGCCTCAAGTCGCCCTAACACGGCGTGCCCCGCGCAATTCTGGTCGTATTCACCGTCTGCGGACCCGCACCCCCGACAGACGCGATACACTGTTTCAGATTCTCTGGGTTGTATTCGCACGCCGGCAGCTTCATCCGGTCCATCGCCGACTGATGCACCGTCTCCCCATCGGAAATCTGTTTTCCGACGGGCCGCACGTACGGACCCATGGCGCGGTACATCGCGCTCATTGAGTCTTTGAGTTCCGAGTTAAAACACGGTGTGAAGTGCTTGAGATACTCGTGGTCGAATTCGAGCCCGAGCCGCTCCGCATGTTCCACGATCCAGTGCAGCGCCTCATTGGCGAGTCCGTCCGGCGCATAGCCGCCGCCAACGTTTGAATGCACGCCCGCGAACCACGCCTGCACTAGCTGACCGCCCCAACCCGCCGGTCGCGCCCACAGGCTCGGCGCAAAAGGTTTTCGGCGTTCATCGATCGCAAGTGCATGCACAGCGTTCTGGATTGCCGTGTTCAGCCCCACGTCGTGATACTGGTACTTCTTCCGGTTGAATACTTGTCCGAGAAATCCTGGCGCACCGAGCGCCCCTACCGTGTCCCACACCCCGATGAACCGGATCGCCGGACACGGGCGCTGGTCCTCGCTCCTGATACGGTGAAACGCCTGCTTCCACTCCTCGGACCCTGGCCCCTTGTTTGACTCGTAGCAGGCGTAGATCTCCGGCACGTAGTAGTCGCCCTCTTTTCCCACCAGGCCAACCTTGTGCATGAACCCGGCGAGACTGCGTACAGTGAAAGCGCCGCGGCTGAACCCAAATAGATAGAGCTCATCGCCCTCTTCGTAGTTGTAGACGATGAACCGGTAGAGATCTCGGATGTTGCCTTCCATCCCGCTACCGAACGCGCCCCCTGAGAAGCTATCCAGGGGTCCGCGGGTACCTACGCCGTCGTGGTAATAGACCACCTGGTAGGTACCATCCTTCGCGCGCGGCAGCACGGCCCGCGAGACCTTGGTGACGTTCGTCGGACGCCGTTTGTTAGTTTTTTTGTCCTTCTGGTCGCGGTCGTTCCACGTTCCATCGGCGCAGATAACGACGCGCTTCATGGCCGGCCCCGGAAAGTGCAGCTTTCACCCATAGCGCCCTCCCCCTACGGGTTCTGAGTCGGTGCTGAGTCGCCTTTAATCAGGTTTGTTACGCCGTCGGTGAGATTTTTGTCGTCGACTACGTAGAACAAGCCGCCTCGGCCGTTCTGGCTACTCGCGCAATTCCCCGAGAGAGCGCCCTGCTGATTCATGTCTCCAAAAATGGAGTAATGGCTATCGCTCGAGGTCGACACCCCTATCTTCGCGTGGTTGAAATCCGGGCCGGGCCCGCCCTTAAGCCCGAATACTTTCCCGCTCCACTGACCGGTAATCGCAATTTCGACTGGCCCGGTCTTGCCAAGGCCGTTGTCCCAACAAGGCACCTCTGGTGCTGTAGTAGAAGGTATCTGCGGTTTAGCCCACCAAGTGGCAGCCCTCAGGGGTACCCCACCTAGCTCAGCTGACACCATCTGCCAAGGGGGGACATGCAGAGCCGACGGCTTCGAGATCAAGGTCACCCCCGATGACAGGGTGTCTTTGGTAACCGCGTTAGCTTTTGACTTAACCCCGAGAGTCTTTACCAAGCTCTGTACGTCAGCAGGGCCCCCGTTATTTACAATCTGTCGATTTTGGGGGTCAGTCACGACGCTCGCATTCTTTATTGCCTTCAGAACCTTTACGAGATCGTCCTTGGTCAGTTTCAACGAGAAGAAGTGTTGGCTGACTTTGACGTCGTCATCGGTCACGCAACCGAGCGTATTGCCGTCCGAAGTGCGGGGGAATTTCTTGCTCCCGGCAGCCGGCCAAGAGGGTGTCGAGACCTGCAATACAAATCCCTGTCCAGCATCATTCCAAACAACCATGCCTTTTGAATGACCCCAAGGAGAACCACACTCCTTCGTGCATCCTTTGATCGTCGGATCATCATAGAACTGATCGTTCCAGATCACGTAGAAGTAGGCTGAACTGTTGTAGACCTCGTCGAACGTCGCACCTAACGGGTCAGTCGTGGTACCGCCTGCGCAACCGCCGCCCTTTTGAAGTGAGGAGTTTTCACTGCTCGCGTAGACATACTGTTGGCCGAATTGGTACGTCTGCACAGAACCGCCGAAAGGGCACGCGCGACTCGCGTTGTCTCCGCAACCCGGGAACGACTTGGAGTTGAATTTGAAGACGAACCACCAGTCGACCGAATGTCCTTTTTCTAAAAGAGGCGTCGGGATGTCATCCGCGGCCTCTGCGTATCTGAATGTCCCAGGAAGCCCCGAGAAACTTGTAAGGCAGGCGAAGACGATCGCCGCATACAAAGACAATTTAATGCGCGCTAAAACTCCAACGACGAGTGAGTGCATTGCGATCCCCCCCTAGACGGACCCGGGCAGCCATGCGGCGCCCGAAAAAAATACTAGTCCTTCCTCAAAGGGGAAGCTACCCTCAAAAAACGTCAGGTACGGCCGTACAGGAATTGTCGGGTAAACCCGTTTTAGGAAATGGCCAACGTTGCTCTAGTTTGATACCAGTTTGCAGGACCAGACCCCAAAGGGTAGAGTGTTTCGCTAGAACAAAGGACCAAGCACAACCAGGGAGAGGTTGGTCCGCGAGTCTTCATGGCGCCTTTGCCTCAAGACGATGAGATCTCGGCCTCATTCGCGGGCCTGTCGGGCTTGCGACGCAGCAACTCGCCTTTCAATCTTAACTCAATCGCAGCGGCTCTCCGAATACCCGCAGCTCCACATTCCGTCTGGAAAATCGCGCGGAGAGAACGCAACGCGTTGCAGTTGCGCGACTACGTTGCAATCGACCCACTTACATCGACGGGCACCCCCAGATATTTTGGGCGCGATCTCATTCCATTTGAGCCCTTCCGCGTTGCGGGTGCGTGAATTTAGAACCGTCGCGGTTCGAAGTCACGGTTCACGGACCTAGGAGAAGGGGTTTGAGACTGCACTAACGAGCGAGGCCAATTCGAAAAAGGGAGACACTTATGCTTGCGCTTGAAGCCTATGTTCGTATGAATATGGTCGTTACGTTTCTCGTTCTAGCCATCATGCTTGGCCTATATCTGTCCGCTAGTTCTGGCCACGGCCCGAATGCTATCTTGTACAAATCCCATCCGGCGACGGCAAGCGCTTTTTGGTTAATGTTCGTAACCTTCGCTTCCTTCTTCATCTCGTACGGCACACAATTTTTACATGATGAGGCCATGAAGAGCTTGCCTCAGGGGAAGATCTTTATCGACCCCTGCTACCATGTCGCAGAAGCGGTGGTGGGAAATCTCGCGAGCGTGTGTACATTGTCAGCCGCGATAGCCTATGCCCGAGGAAGTGCCTTTAATCTCGGTACTGCCATTCGATGGATCGCGGTATCTCTTCTGGCAATATTCCTCTGGGCGACGGTGTTTGAGAACGTGGATGACAGTGCATTTTCAACAGCACTGAAAATGTCCCCGGATGTCATCGTCTCTGCGATCGCAGGTGTGGCGCTAGGGTGGGTTTTCTTTGTCAGATGGGGCGGCCTGAACGGGGCTTTAGTACTTATCGTGTCGGTCGCTTACTCAGTTCTCCAGTTGCCCGCCTATTTGAGCATTGGAGGAATTGGAGCGTTGATTCCCCAGTCCAATCTCAATCTCGCGTTCCCATGCCTCGCAGGTGGCAAGCTTCTGTTGGCTTTTGGAATTCTGTCGTTACTATGCGGCTCAACTGCGGGGGCTCTAGCTATGCACGAACCAAAATACTGGCCAACAGGCGCGGTGCCACCGCCAAGTTGGATGCAAACGTTCTACGGGTGGATTGGTAGTTTTGTTAGCTCGGTAGCTGTCGCCATTTCTACCGAGCCGCTTAAGGCGATCATGCTTAAGGTCTTTGGATAGCGAGGCTCCTGAGTTGGCGTTGCATTTAGCTATTTGCTATTCGACCTTTGGCTGGCGGCCGCGTCGCGTCAGACCGCAGTGCGCAACCAACATGTTTGCTTCGTATTCACCGCCACCAACGAAGAAAGTAGCAGACTCGTTCGGGGCGAGTAGCCGATTGGCGAACTTCGCGTTGCTAGGACCAAACCGCCCGTCCATCAGAAGCCACGAACTCATTCGAGGTGTACGCCCACACTAAGGTTTTCGCTCGACAGGCGTTCCGGGCCTGATAGTGATCGGTCCGACTGAAACTACTGTCTCGCGGTTTAATGGCAGGCTTACTGTCAACGCTTAGGCAGGAACAGGGTTTGGGTCGCTTAGGCCACGCGGCCTTGAGCCTGCCAACATCGCTAATCAACGTCCACTCGGCCTCTGCCCGCTCGTTTGCCGTTTCACCCTCACGAGTTAGTAAGGGATGGTCATTGCAAAATATCGGTTCGACTGCAATCCCGGTTGTGGTCTTGGGAATGCTGAGATTCGCTTCTTGACCACTCTCCAGCACCAACGAACCATGTTGGCACTCAGGTAGTTCCAATCCGTCGTACATACTTCCTGTTGAGAGGTCTGTAGTCCGGGCACCCCAAAGCACGACATCGCCGCGGCACAGATTTCGCAAGGTTAATCTGCGGTCTCGTTTGAGAGGAAAATCAACTGGCGGAGAAACAGTCTCGATACACTTCTTACAGGACGTTTCTAGCAGACCCATATTCGGGGCAGCCCCAAGAGGGTTTTGGTCTTGCCAATGGAACAACAATGTTTTGGTGATCGATTCCTTCTTAGCTTTCCGTTTCACACTGGCCTGTTGCAACGGCGCGCTCTCGTTTTTTTTCGGTGGTTGGAGAGCTTAGTATGCCGACGGCAACGAAGGCCACCCCTAACATACTCGCGATAACCCTAGTCCACGGTCCAACCATCCCCTGGATCTCGGCACCGAAGATCTTGAACTGCCCTCCGACAAGCGCGAGAAGCAGCAAGACAGCACCCAATACAAAGGCTGCAATCTGAATGGTGTTTGGCATTCAATCGTCCCCCGACAACCTCTGTCTGCACGGACAGTGTCCGTTTGGATTGCTGGTGATTTTAACCTCGAATTTTTTCTACGGCTGGCTTTCAAGGATCACCCGACTAGTCGGTAACTCGCCCTACGTTAGGACCGCGCGAATATTCTCGCTACGACGATATTTGGCGGAAGAGCTCGGTTGTCATCCTCGCCTCCACTCAATTCAATCGATCGGAATATAAAAGTGTTCCTGCAGTCCAACGGAACTAGAAACCCTAAAACGTTCCATAGCCGACGCGACCAGCAACACCATGCCGAAGATCAGCTAGCAAGAGCAGTACGAGAATGCATCCATCGACCCGGGGAACGAGACGCCCCGAGGTTCTCGATCAACACAACAAAGGTCGGCTGACCTCATCCGCAGATGTGTACGTCGAGAAATCACTTGCGCGGAACCTTCTTGCCTGCAGCTTTGTACAGCCAATCCGGCAGCACCCGATCTCCCGCGTGTTCGACGACATATTCGCGAATGAACTGACGCACCACCTGCGAAGGTGTTTGGTCCTGGGCTGCGCAGATTTCCTCGAAGATTTTCTTCTTCGTGGGATCGATGAGGATCGTGAATCGGGCGGTTTTGTTTTCCATTGTTGAGGCCATTCAGTATGTTAGGTTATATTATCATTGGATGTTAATTGCAATTCCATATAATCCATATATTATGACAATGTACCGCATGCGAGGCCATGAACAGTTTTAAGGGGGTCAGTTCATGAAACATATTATTTTCATCCTTGCTTCGGCAACTGCAGCGATTGCGGGCTGCGGCAAGGAGCAAGCGCCTCAGCAATCTGTGCCCGCTCCAACCCCTGGTACACCACCCCCAGCAACGGCTCCCACCGCTGCCCCTGCGTCAAACGCGGCCACAAGTGATGCGAACAAACCAGTAGGCGAAGCGCCAAAGGCTGCGGCCGATTCAAGCAAGGACGCTAAGAAGTAGCCCTGCGGTTCGGTCGAGGCCAAAGGAAAGGTCCAATGCCCGCTGCCGGTAAGACAAACGAGATTTTCGGTGTCTACCGCTCACTTTGCTGCGGTATCGAGACCTCGCTACAGAAGGGCCATAACTTCCCGCCCTGCTCCGGCGGGAAATCTCACTGCCTTGGATCTTTTGCGACGTGGAGCCTTATTCGTCCCTTAGCCGCACAGGAAAGTTGGCGGCGTTTGTTGGGTAACTAGAGGTGTCGTACGCGTTTGGCTCAGCATGATTTTCCAACATTGACCGTGGGAGGTCCAAATGGCTAGAAAAGTCGAAGGTCCTATCTGGTTGCTCGTTGTCCTGCTACTCGTAGTCGGCGGGATCGGTTTGCTCGCGGGCCTTGGCATGGGCAGCGTGATCGGGGCGGCAATAGGGGGAGTTTTGGGCGCACTTGCCGGCTACATAGTCTGGTTCTTCGACGTCCTCGTCCCGCAAAAGGACTCCTGACGGCTTGGGGAGGGGGCAGCCATGGCTTTGCGAGGAAGATGGACAAAGGAAGACATACGGGTTCTAAAGGGCCCGCAGCTACGCGCCCTCAAGAAGAATGCCGAGCGAGCCAACGACGATCTGGTAGCTTCATGGTGTGAGGAAGCGCTCCAGCACCGTACAACAACACCCAGGACTGCTGGCTCGCCCCCGGAGGAGGATACAAAGAACTCGCTGTAACGCGAAGGACTATTGAGATGGTCGCTTGCGTGCGTCCTAATAAACGCGGATAGGTAGGGTCCCGTGGATCTGGAAATCGCGCGGTGGCAGTGGGACGAGGGATCGCTTATCGGAGAAAGTGAGATGGATGCTGACCATCGACACTTCGGCCTCCTAGTTAGAGACTTGGATCGTGCGGTTGCCGCAGGGGCCAATGACACCATTCTCGAAGACCAAATACGGCTGATCGCGCACGACGCCCTACTGCATTTTGACAAGGAGGACGCGCTACATACTCGGTACGGGTACCCGCCCGAGACCTCCACACGGAAGCTACACAACGAAATCGGGGCGATCCTCAGATCACTACTTCGCAAAGATCGTGACTCTCTTGCCATAGACGGAGCTGCCGGAAGAAAGTGGAGCCTACCTCCTGCACAGCTCAAGGTCCTTCTGGTCAGTCACTTGATCTACGAGGACGCCGCTTTCCGCGATTTCTTGACGAGGGAACGAACGCTGGGATGAGCGGTTGTGAATCCGCGGCGCTGGCAGTTAGAGCGATGAATTGTCGCAGACCTGCTACCTGGGGCTGCCCTCGTGTCCGATCGCGCCTCTGCGTTTGCGCTGATGCATCGACAGGGCATGAATTCACGGGCGGCGCGCTTGGAATAATTATCGCAGCAGTGAGCACCAATCCAAACGCGGGCACCCTCAGCTGCGCCGCTTCATTCTCTGAACGATATATTTTGAAAATTCGTTAGGTGGTCTTACACTAAGTACAGATGCCAAGGAGGGCGGGTTTATGTCGGTTTTCGACAAAATCGCCCTCCTTGGCGTTTTTTGTTTGAGGCGGCATCGAATCTGCCCGACGTACCAAGGCCAACTTACGCGAGGAGAGATCCGATGGAAAATGTCCTATTTAAGCAATCTGTAAGCAACACGCCCTCAATCAGCGGAATTGTCGATCGACCCCCAGGTGATCTAAGGCCCTGGCCTGGAAACCCGCGCATCCACTCCGACAAGCAACTGGCAAAGCTCAAAGCCAGCATCCGAAAGTTCGGCTACACAGTTCCGACTCTGACCGATGAGGAAGATGTAATTCTGCGTGGGCATGGCTGCACCCAGGCGGCAAAGGAACTTGGGCTAGCGACGATCCCCACTCGCGTCATTTCCGGGCTGACGAAAGCGCAGAAGCGAGCCTATGTGATCGCCGACAACAAGCTCTCCGAGCTTTCCAGGTGGGACGAGAACCTACTCAAAACCGAGATCGAAATCCTCATGAAGCAGGACTTCGAGATCGAAACGACCGGCTTTAGTACCGCAGAGATCGACATCATGTTCGACGGAGCAGCGCAGTCCCCCGGGAGCGATCCCGACGACCTTCAACCGGAGGATCTTGCCGTTGAAGCCGTCTCGCATACTGGCGACCTTTGGCGGCTCGGCAATCACCGTCTCCTCTGCGGTGATGCGCTTAGTGCCGCTTGCTACAAGGCCGTCATGCCCGATAGCCTGGCACAGATGGTCATCACCGACCCGCCGTACAACGTTCCCATCAACGGTCACGCCGGCGGGAATGGCAAGGTCGAGCACAAGGAATTCGCCATGGCCTCTGGCGAAATGTCCCAAAGCGAGTTTACGGCCTTCCTGAATCGTGCTTTTTCGCACCTGCATGCGTTCGCACAGAACGGCGCCATCCACTTCATTTTCATGGACTGGCGTCATGCACGTGAGATCCAGGATGCCGCCAAGCCCTTGTTCGGAGATCCGCGTCAACTGTGCGTCTGGGCTAAGGACAACGCGGGCATGGGTACCTTCTACCGCAGCCAGCACGAACTCGTATTTGTGTTCAAAAAGGGCGATGCACCGCACATCAACAACTTCGAGCTAGGCCAGCACGGCCGCTATCGAACCAACGTCTGGAACTACCCCGGTGTCAACACGTTCAAGGGCAAGGGCTACGAACTGCTCGCGCTCCACCCGACGGTCAAGCCGGTCAGTCTCATTGCGGATGCCATCCGTGACTGCAGTCATCGCAAGGGCATCATCCTTGACCCCTTTGCCGGAAGCGGCACCCTCCTGATCGCGGCGGAGCGAACCGGTCGCCACGCCCGCGCAATCGAGCTGGACCCGCAGTATGTCGATGTTGCGGTCATGCGCTGGCAGCGCGTCACCGGCGGACAGGCCGTCCTTGCCGCGACCGGACAAACCTGGGAGCAGGTGCGTGCGGAACGCGCTCCCACCCAGGCCTAGGAGGGCGCCATGAGCTACGAGATCGGCTACCGTCGCCCGCCGAAAAGCGGACACTTCAAGAAGGGACTATCCGGCAATCCCAAGGGCCGGCCGAAGGGGTCGCGCAATTTCCTGACGCTCCTGGACAAGGAGCTCAGCCAGTCGATTGTCGTCAACGAAAACGGCAAGAAGAAGACCATTACCCGGTTGCAGGCGATGGTGAAGAGGATAGTTGCCGGTGCCCTGCAGGGGGACCAGAAGGCGCTGCTGACGCTAGTCGAAATCCTGCGGCGGACCGGGCGGTTCGAAGAAACCGCCGTCGAAAACCTGTTGCCCGCCGACTATGAAGCGATCCTCGATTCCTATGTCGCACGGCGCCAGGCGAGCGACGCCGGGAAAACTGGGCAGACGCCGCGGGGAGGTCACTCATGATCTCAGCGATGAAGGAGAAAGCGTATCTCGCGGCCGTCGGGTCGGACCTGAAGGTCTTCCTGCGACAGGCGTTCACCGAGATCTATCCGGGGAAGTCGTTCCTGGACAACTGGCACATCGATGCCATCATCCACCGCCTCGAGGGCAGCATCGAAGGAAAGATGCCCAGGCTGATCATCAATTTACCGCCCCGGCATCTGAAATCCTTTCTCGTCTCCGTGGTCTTGCCCGCCTTCATTCTGGGCCTGGATCCGACCGCAAAAATCATCTGTATCAGCTATTCCGATGAGCTGGCCAAGGCGCTTGCGCGGGACTTCAAGCGCATCGTCGAGAGCGAGTGGTACCGCAAGGTCTTCCCGCATGTGCGGCCCACCAAAATGACCGAAAACGAGTTTGTGACCGATGCCGGAGGCAGTCGATACGCGACCTCGGTGGGGGGCACCTTAACGGGGCGCGGCGGTGATTTCATCATCATCGATGATCCGATCAAGCCTGAAGACGCACAGTCAGACAAGGGGCGTCAGTCCACGAACGAGTGGTTCAGGAACACGCTCCTGAGCCGGCTGGATGACAAGCAGAAAAGCGTCCTGATCCTTGTGATGCAACGTCTGCACGTAAACGACCTGACAGGGTTCGTTGAAGCGGGCGGCGGCTTCCACAAGCTTTCCTTGCCCGCGATTGCCATCAAGGAAGAATACATTCCCATCCAGGATGGGGTGGTCTATCCCCGTCAGGAGGGTGACCCCCTGCATGAGGAGCGTGAGCCGCTCGATGTACTCAAGGCAATCCGGGATCAAATCGGCTCGTACGTCTTTGCCTCGCAATACCAGCAGAGCCCTGAGTCTCCGGAAGGAGGAATGTTCAAGCGCAAGTGGTTCAAGATCATCACTGAGCCGCCCAGGTTCGGGCGAGACGGACACTGGTTCGTCAGCATCGACACCGCTTTAGCGACCTCGGAGACGGCGGACTATTCAGCCATCAGCCTGGTCTACGGTAATCGCGACGGCTACTACGTTCTTTTCGCCGAGCGCGGCCGCTGGGACTATGAAACGCTCAAGGAGAAGGCTTCGTCGTATGTCCGGCGCCTGGGCCGCGACGTGCACTTCATTGTGGAGGCGGCGGGCTGCGGTATTTCCCTGCTCCAAGCGCTGGGGAAAGCCAGGCTGAAACATTTTTGGTATTTCCCCAAAGACGGCAAGGAGGTGCGAGCCGCTTATGCACTTCCGATCATTCATTCAGGACGCGTTCATATCGTCAGCGAAGAGGGCAAGAATGCCTGGGTCGAGCCTTACCTCAACGAATTCGTAACCTTCCCGCATGGGCGCTTCGACGACCAGGTCGACAGCCTGGTACAGCTACTCCCCTGGGCTGAAAGGCGGATCAATCCCGGCGGAAGCTATTTTCAATCCGACGAACTCCAGACCGCCCTGCCCGCCTAGGACCTGGCGTCGTTGTCCCGCCCGCGAGATTCGGCAGGTGTGTTTGTTTGAAACTACTGAACCTTCGGGACAGGGTAGCTGTCTGACGCCAAATATTCCTATTTAGGTATAATCCCTCGATGATCGAGGGTCAGTCCAGTCGCCTGAGACCTTTGGAATGGATCGGAGGTTCGAAGAAGGACCTCATGGCGCTGCCGGACGAGGTAGTAAACGTATTCGGCTACGCGCTCTCCCTCGCTCAGGCTGGCGGGAAACACGCCCAGGCGAAGCCGCTGCAAGGGTTCGGGTCCGCCGGGGTCCTGGAGGTTGTAGAAGACTGGCGCGGCAACACCTACCGCGCGGTGTACACGGTTCGTTTTGCGGCGCGGGTGTTCGTGCTGCATGTGTTTCAGAAGAAATCCAAGTCCGGTATCGCAACGCCGAAGCCGGACCTGGACTTGATCAAAGACAGGTTGAAAGTGGCCGCCAAACGCGCCAAGGAGCTGGAAGATGAGCAAACGTAAACCCAAAGTGATTGAAGGCGTAGAGATTCACCAAGGCAGCGGCAACGTCTATGCAGACCTCGGCTATCCTGACGCCGAAGAAATGTTGATTAAGGCAAGGCTCGTTCGGAAAATATCGGAAATCGTCCGTAGCAGAGGACTAACTCAGGTTCAAACTGCCAAGGTTCTTGGTCTTACTCAACCTAAGGTGTCTGCCCTCTTCCGAGGTCAATTTCGTGGGATCTCAGAACGAAAACTAATTGACTGCCTGACCAACCTAGGCCGAGATGTAGAGATCGTAGTTAAAGATACGCCTCGACGTAGAGCCGGAGGCAAGCTTACTGTGGTCTTCGCTTAACGGGCACGCGAGGAGTTGTTTCGTGGAACGCTGACTCAAACGTCCGGAGAGATCGTGAAAGGGGCCCTGAGACACAACGCCGCAGCTGCCATGTTCGCCCACGATAACCCATCGGGGTGGCTGAACCAGCCATGCGGATGAAATTCTTACCCAGTCCCTGAAGGGGCGCTTGCCTTTGATGTAAACGTGCTCGACCATTTCATCGCGGCCGGGACGCGCACAATGAGTTTCGCCAAACGGGGACTTGTGGCTGTTCCTAACGGCGTCTAATCCGAGACTCGACCTGCGCAACCATCTCGGAGCCGGTCGTTCCAAGTGCCTTGGCCAAGTCAACCACGACGGATAGGGATGGAGACCGTTGCCCTCGTTCCAGAAGGCTTACATAAACTCGGTCAACGCCCGCCTCGAAGCCTAGCTTTTCCTGAGTCAGCCCTGCCTGTCTACGTAGGTCCCGAAGGGATTCGCCAAATGCTCGATTGACTTGCTTTCGCTCCCTCATGGGAGAGAGCGTCAACTAATCCCCTTGCCATGTCCGCAAACTATTGTTTACATTTCAACCCGACACACCCTAGGAGGGTAGGGAAATGGCCGAGGCTAGAGTTAGGAAGACGTGCCCGAAGTGCGGCTACAGCAGAGTCGCGCTACTTGAATCTGACACCACTTGTCCGATCTGCAAAACGGATTACGGGCCCACGCCTTCCTCGACGATCAACAGTCAGCAATCCACCGATACCAGGAGCAACAAGGTCATCGGTGTGGTGGCAGGCATTTCCGCGTCATGGATCACCGCGGCTACACTAATTCTGGTTGGCATACTACTCAGCGCAACAGTGATAGGTCTGGTTGTCGGCGTTCCATTGATAATCGTAGGGCTACTGACGCCCTTCTTTGGTCCACTAATCGGGTTCGGCGCGATCAAGGGACCATGCCCCTACTGCGGCACGTTGCTTGGTGCGCATCGAATGAACGCCGGGGTCACCTGCAGGGGCTGCAAGAAGAGGCTTGTGATCCGCGACAAGAAGTTCATTCTTGTCGAATAGATCACTAGCAATGCCAGACATTCCTCACCCAACTAGAGGACCGCCATCCGAATGGCAGGTTCTTGGCATATTGGAATGGAAGGTGCCTCAGTCACGAGGCCGGACTTTGTAGAGCCATGGCGTAACATCTCAAGGCGACGGTAGCTGTCCCGTTCGCAAACTCGGTTGTTGCGTCGATCGGCTTAGCGTCCCTACTGAATCTCCCGTCGACGTTAAGCCGCACATCGCTAGTAGCAAGAGTGCCGGAATAGAAGATTTTTACCTCAGGTGGTTGATCTGAGGGACTTGACTCTCCGAGCAAGCAGAGCGCAAATCGGACTAGAGAGTCCGATGTCAAAGATGGCAGCCCTTGTATATATCAAGCGGCGGCTTGCCGATTACGAGAAGGCTGCGGACGTCTAGGCAGTCAGCAGGGGCAATGCTCAAGTATCGGATGGACATTAGCGGTGTGAACTACCAGCTGAGGAACTGAATTCGCCCTATCGAATGGCCGGCCTAGCTTCGTCGCCAGGGTCACAACTCTGAGAAAGTCCGCTGGGAGCCGAGTTAAGACACTGATTTCATTGGACAACATCTTGTCGGACCTTTGCTACCCACATTCCAACCCGCGCCTCGCACGTTCGATGCAGCCCTCGCTCGCCTCGGACAACCCCTATCGGGCTGAGCGCCCGGAATCGGCGAATATACCTGTGTTTAGAGGTCGATATAGCAACTACTTCAACAAATGTGGTAGAAAGTGCGTCCCGGCGCGCTGGGAGGCGCCCTGCCCTCGGGGAGGGGCACGTGGAAAACAGGCTTTTCTACGGAGACAATCTTGCGATCTTGCGTCAGTACATCGGCGATGATTGCGTCGACCTGATCTACCTTGATCCGCCATTTAAATCGTCCACGGCATATAACCTAATCTACACGGGCCCTGCTGGACACCACTCCGACGCCCAGGTTGAGGCGTTTGTGGACACGTGGCACTGGGGCGAGCAGGCGGAGCGCGAGTTCGACGCGCTTCTGCATCAGAGTAACACCGACGTGGCTGAGATGATGCGAGCGTTGCGGCGGTTCCTTGGCGAGAACGACATGATGGCGTACCTCACCATGATGGCGAGTCGCCTCCTCGATCTGCACCGAGTACTGAAGAGCACGGGCAGCCTGTATTTGCATTGCGACCCGACCGCGAGCCACTACATCAAAGTGGTGCTCGATGGCATCTTCGGCAAGGAGATGTTTCGCAACGAGATCACCTGGAAGCGCACGTTCGCGCATGGCAACGTGGGGCGCAATTACGGGTGCATCGCGGACACGATCTTCTATTACACCAAGGGGGACAAGTACACCTGGAATCAGCCTTTCGCGTCGCTTACGGACGAAGAACGCTCGGAGAAGTATCCGAATACCGACACGGGTGGACGGCGTTGGCAATCCGTAACGCTTCGCAATCCGAGCGTTCGGCCAAACCTCTACTTCCCCTACAAGGCGAGCAATGGCGAGACGTATCAGCCACACCAAAATGGCTGGTCGTGCAACATGCAGAGGCTCCGACTATATGATCGTGAGGGACGCCTCCATTTCCCCGCTAAGGTTGATGGTGCGCTACGCCTCAAAATGTACGAGGATGAAAGTCCCGGGGAGCGAGTCCAGAATATTTGGGTCGACATTCCGCCGATCGGTGCGCAGGCGGCCGAGCGACTCGGGTACCCGACCCAAAAACCCTTGGCTTTGCTTGAGCGGATCATCCGCACCGCGAGCAACGAGGGTGACGTAGTACTCGATCCGTTTTGCGGCTGCGGCACAGCGATCGAAGCTGCCCAGCAGCTCAGGCGCAGGTGGTTAGGTATCGACATTACCCACCTGGCAATCGCACTTGTCGAGACCCGCCTACGCCGTTTCCCGAACGCGAAATTTATCGTGATCGGACGCCCGGAAGACATGGCAGGCGCACAGGAATTGGCGTTGCGTGACAAATATCAGTTCCAGTATTGGGTTTGTTCCCTTCTCGATGCCCAGCCCTTTCGGCAGAAGAAGAAGGGCGCTGACGGCGGTATCGATGGCTTGATCTACTTTGTCGGACACCGTAAGGAGACCGAGAAGATCGTAGTGTCGGTGAAAGGTGGGGCCAACGTGTCGGTCCAGATGATTCGGGACCTCCGTGGCGTGCTGGAGCGCGAGAACGCTGCCATTGCCCTGTTTGTGACCCTCACCAAGCCGACACCCCCAATGGAAGTCGAAGCTGCGAAAGCCGGCTTTGCGACCTACGAGAGTGAGAGGTATGCCCGCATCCAAATCCTCACGATCGAGGATCTGCTCTCAGGCAAGACTCGTGCTCGCCACCCAGGCGCTTTGCTAGATATGCGCGCGAACAAGCGACGCCCTGATCGACCTGTGCAATCCACACAGACCGACCTTTTCAGCGCGGTGGAACGCGGGAAAGCTGGAGAGGTGCTCGATCTGACCGATGACGTATTTCGATCCACTACGCGAAAACGTCCTGCACGTTCGACGAGACGCTCGAGAGGCTCAGGACGCAAGCAAGGCGCTGCGTAGCCACCTTGGAGCAGTCCGGCAGTTGACGCGCTGGGGCTTCCGTCTAGCCGACAGCAGGCCTGCGATAACGCTCGCGCACCGCAGGCTTGGCAGGACATCCAGGCCGCGCCTTCTCAAGAGGGTCATGCTGCTGGGCTTGCGGGCGAGATTTTCTCGCCGGTCCCGTTGCATTCGGAATCGTTCTGGTCTCAGATACTATGAATTGCTCTATAGCCGATTCCCCAGATCATTGTGACTATCTACCGCATGTATGTGGACGAAACCGGAAACGCGGATCTAGCAGCGTCGGCCAATCCGGTGCACCGCTTTCTGAGTCTGACCGGCGTCATCGCACAGGTCGAGCATATTCGAACAATTGCAATCCCGGAAATTCAGCGGATCAAGTCGGAAATCCTCGAGCTTGACCCGGATGAGGTGATACCCCTGCATCGCAAGGAGCTCATGCAGAAGGTGCATCCCTTTAAGACGCTGCGCAACCCTGCAAAAGCCACGGCGTTCAACGAAGCCATTCTGAACTTGCTCAATGATCTACCGTACATCGTGGTTACTGTGGTCATTGACAAGGAAGAACACCTACGGCGATACGCCCAGTGGTCGAACGATCCCTATCACTATTGCTTGAAGATCCTGTTCGAACGATATTGCCTGATTCTGAATAAGCGAAATGGAAGAGGAGATGTGGTGGCCGAGTCTCGCGGCAAGCGAGAGGACGAACGGCTTTTCAAGGCCTACGAGCAGCTCTATGGGAATCCTGCGCCCATTCGCCCGGAGGTTTGCGAAAGATGTCTGACGAGCAAAAATCTGAAGATCAAGCGCAAGGAGCAAAATACCGCCGGCCTTCAGATAGCCGATCTGATTGCTCACCCAAGTTCAATGCACGCCAGAAGCGTGTACCGCGACGAACCACAGCTAGCTGATTTCGGCGGCCGAGTCGTGGAGATCCTGAAACGACGTAAGTACCACCGCAGCATTTTTGGGAGGGTGAACGGATACGGCTTGAAGTGGCTACCTTGAAAAGTTCAATGGGAGCTTTCGCCCCCATCTCCCCGACGGCTCCGTGCTGCCCGTCCATATCCAGCACAGGGCTGGAATGACCTCTTGACGCCAACTCTACCCGAGTTCGTCCCAGGCTGCTTTGCTCCCGCAGGTTAGTGTCCGATCTAGACGATCCGCGGCCAGGACGGCCGCGCGGGTGCGAACTTCGCCGGCGCGCCCACTCGATCCACTTGACCTGGCCGCTGCGCATCAGGACGGGAATGGGTTATTTGATGTCAGACTGCGTGGCGGGGGAACAGGCATTTGAAACTGTCGGTACGCTTATTGGGCAAGCCTGTGAATTTCCGCGGTCCTTCCATGCCAATGCGGACCAGAGACTGGCGTCTTCGAGGGCTCTTTCGGCTTGACTTCGGCGCCGGACAGAGCGGTACTACGCTCAGGTCATAGGCGAACGTCTCCGCCTCCGCTCCTGCCCCGACGGTGCTCTTTCCGGGGCTTTGGGCAGTGGGAGGCTGCGCATCCGGCGCGGCCCGATCCGGAGGACCAAACTGATGAACACGAACGATGCAGGTGAGCGCGCGGTGGGCAGCGTCTCGTCCGCAACAGGCCACCCAAGCGAGTCAAACCTCGCAGAATCCGTAGCCGCCAAGCTCGCGGCGCTTGAGACAATGGACCCCGCGGCGCTGCGCGGCGAGTGGCGCAGGCTCTATCGTGCCGAACCCCCGAAACACGTCGCACGCGAACTCCTCATGCTCGGGGTCGGGTGGAAGATCCAGGAGCAAGCCTACGGGGGTTTGCGTGGGACCACGAGGCGAATCCTCGCCGAGCTATCGAAGACCCTGGAGCGCGACGGCGATGTCACTCGTAGCCGGGTGACGCTGCTGAAACCCGGGGCGAAGCTGATCCGTGAATGGCACGGCAAGACCCACACCGTGATCGTGTTGGAGGATGGCTTTGAGTGGCGCGGCAAGTCCTGGCGCTCGCTTTCGGTGATTGCGCGCACGATCACCGGCATGCACTGGTCGGGCCCGCGGTTCTTCGGTTTGAACACGCGAACGAAGAAGACAGAGGCCGAGTCGCCGGAGGTGGTCCATGCGTAAGCCTGCGCAGGCGACAAGCAATCCGCGTACGGCCCCGATGCGCTGCGCGATCTACACCCGCAAGTCCTCTGAGGAGGGTCTGGAGCAGGAATTCAATTCCCTGGACGCTCAGCGGGAGGCGTGCGAAGCCTATGTAAGGAGCCAACGCCACGAGGGCTGGGTGTGGCTGCCCGGGATGTACGACGACGGGGGGATCTCGGGGGCGACGATGGAGCGCCCAGCTCTAAAACGCCTGCTCGCCGACATCGAGGCCGGGGCGATCGATGCGGTGGTGGTCTACAAAGTGGACCGGCTGACGCGGTCGTTAGCCGACTTCGCCAAGATCGTGGAAGTGTTCGATGCCAAGGGCGTCTCGTTCGTCTCGGTGACGCAGCAGTTCAACACCACCACCTCCATGGGGCGGTTGACGCTCAACATGCTGCTCTCCTTTGCCCAGTTCGAGCGCGAAGTCACAGGGGAACGGATTCGGGACAAGATTGCCGCCTCGAAGAAGAGAGGCATGTGGATGGGAGGTCTGCGCCCGCTTGGCTACGACGTGCAGGAGAAGAAGCTCGTCGTGAACGAGCCTGAGGCGGAGCGCGTCCGGCACATCTACCGGCGCTATGTGACCCTCGGATCCGTTCTCGCACTCAAGACCGAGCTCGATCGAGACGGGATCCGAAGCAAGTCCCGCCAGGATCGGTTCGGTCGCAGCTTCGGCGACAAGCCCATCGCGCGCGGGGCGCTGTACCTGATGCTCCAGAACCGGCTCTACCGTGGGGAGGTGGTGCATAAAGAAGCAAGCTACCCGGGCGAGCACCCGGGGATCATCGACGCGGCACTCTGGGAGACGGTGCAGGCGAAGCTCGCCGCGAACCGGATTGCCCGGGTCACCAGCGACCACGCCGAGGCCCCTAGCCTCCTCGCAGGAGTGCTCTATGACGAGACGGGCGAGCGCATGAGCCCGACCCACGCGAAGAAACAGGGCAAGCGCTACCGCTACTACGTGTCGCGGGGACTCATCAAGGGACACCGAGGTGCCTCTCCCCTGGGCCGGCGCCTGCCTGCCGGGGAACTGGAAGCGCTGGTCGAGGATCGGCTCACTGCATTCCTCACCGCCCGGGCCGAGGTGCACGCCGCGATCGAGCCCGAGGTGCCGGACGCCACTGGGTCATCCGACCTTATTGCGCGTGCGGCCGAGCTCGCCCGAACCTGGCCCGAGTTAGCGCCTGCCGAGCGGCGCCGGCTCCTCCTCACCCTCCTCGCCCGCGTCGAAATTCATCGCGAGTGCGTTGAGATCCACGTCCTAGCTCGGGGGCTCCCCTCGATCCTGCGGGGCGAAAACAGTCTCTTGAAGACAAGACACACTATGGAGGAGACCGCGCGCACGATCACCTGGAAGATCCCCGTTCGCCTGCGGCGCACCGGGATCGAGAAACGGCTCCTCATCGATGGCGCAGATAGCGCCGAGCGCCGGGCGCCCGACCATAGTCTTGCTCGGCTCATCGCCCAGGCCCACCAATATCACGCGATGCTGATGCGCGGCGAAGGCAAGACGATCACGCACCTCGCCCAGGACGCCCGCGTCACCGGGTCCTACTTCACCCGGGTCCTGCGCCTGAGCTTCCTGGCACCTGAGATCCTGAAGGCGATCCTGCGTAACCGCCACCCGATCGAACTCAGCGCCAAGCACCTCGCCAACGAGACACACCTGCCGGTCGCCTGGGAGGCGCAG
>Ga0137397_10000869_pt1 | contig 20850 bp, 19 predicted proteins | sample czorhiz116metaG_FD_106658 | JGI IMG/M metagenome (GOLD analysis project Ga0137397, IMG submission 106658) | Vadose zone soil microbial communities from Angelo Coast Range Reserve, California, USA - czorhiz1.16 metaG | ecosystem: Environmental > Terrestrial > Soil > Vadose zone | place: USA... | reverse complement strand
CCTATATTCTCTACGATATCCCCGGAACGGCGACCAAGCATCAGGCATGGTCCCCTAATGTATGGAAAACTAAATGTGTGACGGTCATTCAGAGACTCCGGCTTTGATTTGAGATACATCGTGTGATAGAATCGTACTTAACTACAAAGGAATACCCCACAAGACGGGGTGGGTGGAAATCCCGGACATTGTTGCGGTTGCTCAACGCATCGGGGCACCACACACCTTCTTGCGGCACGGCGGGCAGCCGTTATACACAGTTCCCATCCTTCACCCGGTGCTGCCACCGCCGCGCGCTGGGCCGCGGTGCGCGAGACGTTGGGGCCATTCGCAAGGGACGTGGACGCGCGCGGCGCGTCGGATACGTTCCTCCTCGGTGAGCGGGAGACGTACGGCGATGTCATCGCGGCATGTTGGCTCGGGTGGGCACGTCGGATCTGGGGCGCGGATACGCGGGAGTGGGCCGAGCTGGAAACGTGGCATGGCGGGCGGTGGGGACAGCTCACGCGTGCGTTTAAGAGATGGGAATACGTGGATACCCCGGATGCGCCGGACTCTGCCAAGTGTGTATCCGCGCTTCTAGTCCGTCACGGTTAACGCGCTGCTTAAAACACTCGCGCCTGCTCCCCATGCACAGGCTCTAAACACCGTTTTAGAGGTAGATCCACTTGACTTGCGGATAGCATCGTGATAAGAGTCTCGCAGTGCAACGACTTGCATGCTCTCGGGCCATCTGCTGTTGGTTGAAGATATTATTCCACGGTACAGACCATTCATGCCCTACACGTAAAGAATCGCATTCAAAATTTCTTCGCCTGCGGCCTTGACAGATGGCTGGTCGTTCCGGTCCCTCGTGGAAGGAAGTCCTCGTACAGCGTTTGCTACCCGTCATGAGCTGCTTGCTTTATAGAACGGGATTACTCCATGTGGTTCAGATCACCGAGTTGAGTTTGCGTGGATCATGTGGATACGATAGATCGACCAACAAAAACTACCTGTCTTCCAAAGAATTTAGGAGGGAATATATGCATCCGGAAACACACATCATTCCTGCGAGACTGACTCGGCGTGCGCGGCACCCTCAATTGTCTACACCTCCGAACGCCCGCGAGGGCTATGGTAATGCCTTATAGTAGTCGTTTGAGTGCGTTGAGATGTTGGATGGAAGGACTCGTCCAACCGGCGAAGATCCCGATGGCCGGATTAATAAACCGGAAAATACTCACGTAGTACTCACGTGCCCTGCATTAAATTCTTGACTGGCATCTCCACCGTGACAACTGTCTTCGGGTTCGCATACAGCAAATGGTGGTGACAGAGTCTGACGGAACTGGTGATGAACCCCAATGGGAACGTGTTCTGTGGAGGCCACAGCCGTTCCCCGACAACTACGTCCCACCGACGTTCCTTGCGGCTCTGTCCAAGAACCGTAAGCAACGCTTCAAATTTTCCTATTTGAAGGTTACTGAAAGCTGTCTTTTTTGCGCAGCAAATGTACTTCCGTATCAGTACTGGCCGCTGGTGTTGGGTGCGTGTACTATCTGCCAACACCTCTCTGTCATCTTCGTCTTCCTGGCTGTCTTCACTCGACTACTCGATCAAACACTCGACCCGCGCCTGCTGGTTGTCGTCTCTAGCGCGTCCTTCGTTGTTGGATGTATAGTCTGGGAGTTCATGGAATACTTCGGGAGCGATGCGGCATGGAACACGTTTTCCGATCATCGTACGTTCTTCAAAGCTTTTACTGTTGCTTTAATTCAATCGATCTGTGGTCTAGGTGCACGCGCGGTCAAGGCGTCCCTGCTCATCTTCCTCGCGCTCATAGCCCTCGCTCCCATTCTCCGCACGCTCACCGCGCCGACGTCTGCCGACTCAATCTCAGCCCTCACAACGGCACTCTTCCTCGTACACGCCGCACTTGCCGACTACTCGTATGCCGCGTCTCCGGTCCAACGCGAACGGCTTACCTCGGTGCTGTCAATCAACGCTGCCATTTCAGCTGCAGTCGTGCTAGCTTCACGCCTGCACAACGACCTGGCAGTGTTTGCGCTGATGCTATTCTCTGTGGAAGCCTTTGCGCTCTTCCCTATACTTCGGCGTCGTATCCAGGTACGTACCGTGCTCACTGCTGTCATGTCAAGTTCAAGTACTCATCTATTGAACGCAGTCGATGGCAACTCTTGTTCAGTCCGTTGTTACGCTATCGCTGGGGTTGGCGGCATTAGCGGCACCCTTGCCCAGACTTTGTGCGGCCGTGATGGTCAGCGTGACATTTGGATCACCTGCGGTCTTGATGTGGGCCCAGCAGCACAAATAGTGAGTATTTCTTTTTCTTCTTTGTGGCAGAGGATCATCAAATATGTTTTGATAGCGAGATTCGCGGACCATGGGACGCCGCGACGCCGCGTGGGTTTGAACGGGGAGAGAGTGGCTAAACCTTTTTGTGCTTCCAACGTCGCAATCGAGTACTCGCATTTCCTTGTAAACTGTGTCGTTTTGGGTTCCAAGTTATTTCCGCCGCTCCCAGGTGGACAGCGTTCCGCCTCCGTCAAGGTACAAAAGCCTAAGACGACAAGGTCCTCCTTTCTCCCCTCTTGGCTGCCTTGATTGCCTTATGGCCGATACTCAGCACTCTCCCCCAGAGAGCGGCCTTCGCGAGCGAGAAATTTTCGGGAAGAGCAATCTGGACATTGCGGTCCACGGGGACACCGATGTCTACGACTCTCTTGACCCCACTTACGTTGCCAAAGCAAACATTCTCAACGACGCTTTCCGTGAGATTGGGATGGGCAGATATCAGGTAGGTCTATTCTGGACTTTTGATCTCCGCGTGCTACTCATGTCACCCCATTCCTCAGTGGTATCTTTTTGTTGTCACCGGTTTTGGCTGGCTGTCGTATGTATCATTATTATTTCCCGCCTTGTGTATCATATCCATCTCAACGCCGCTTTGACAGCGACAATCTATGGCCCGTGATTACTTTTACCATCATCATCGCTACCTTGTCGATTCACTGGCCCATTCCAACTAGATTGTCACCGGTCTTATCTTCACGCCTGTGGTCAACGAATTTGCGTTTCAAGGTCCCTTCCTCAAGCTTGGGCAGAACATTGGTTTACTTGTCGGTGCCGTTTTCTGGGGTATTGGGTCAGACATTTGGGGACGCAGGTACCTTTCCAATGACCTTCGGGGGTCTTCTATCTCCTGGAATTTATGTACTTTTTTTGTCGCCTACAGGTTGTCTTTCAACGTAACGCTCTTCATTACAGGCGTTTTTGCCCTCTCCGCTGGCGCTTCACCAAATTCGATTACGTTATGCTCCCTCGCGGCGGTATGGAGTATCGGTGTGGGTGGTAACCTCCCTGTCGACTCTGCTATCTTTTTGGGTATGTCGGCTGTCATAGAAGTCAACGGGCTTGCCCTCTTATGGGTACAACCCCAGAATTCATACCTGCCTCACATCAGTACCTGCTGACTGTCTTGTCAATCTGGTGGGCTGTGGGACAACTCCTTGGTAGTCTAGTAGGTGTTTATTTATTTTAGGTGCTTCCAGTTCCTCATCTAGAGTACAGGTTGCGTGGCCACTGATCGCGAATTTCTCCTGCCCGACCACATCTCCGCCCTCTCCGTGTCTGCGCTCCGAGAATCTGGGTTGGCGTTACTTCTTGTACACGATGGGTGCCCTTATGCTTGTCCTCTTTGTGGTCCGTTTCTTTGTTTTCCAACTTTACGAGAGCCCTAAGTTTCTCATGGGGCGTGGACGCGATGCCGAGGCAGTGGAGGTTGTACACAAGGTGGCAGAGTATAACGGAACGACGAGCAGCCTTACGTTGGACATGCTTCGTGACGCTGAGCGAAGTCGCTTGACTCCTGTGGACGATGTCGTTGAGAAAACTCCGTTCCCCGCAATGGAAACTTCTAGATTAGGCGCCCTACGTAGGACGCTGAGGCGGTTCGGCTGGGACCACGTCACGCCGCTATTCAAGACACGAAAGTTAGCATGGTCTACCAGCTTATTGATCGCTCTCTGGGGTGCTCATCCTTCTTCTTCACTCCTGTATTTCGTGTGCGTACTAACGTTTTTTTTTTCAAGCCCTCATTGGCCTTGCTTTTCCGCTGTAAGGCGTTTATTCTATCTCTTGATAAAATTCTTGCTTACTTGGTGCTCTACAAGGTACAACAGTTTCGTAACCTATTTGTACTGTGACGATCTCTCGCTCGCCATGCCATTTTTAATCGTTCCTTGTAGCCTAGCAACTCGAGGAGCTGACTTTGGAGATGGGTCGACGTATATCACCTATCGTAATGTGGGTATTTTGTCCTCTGTTGCATCCCTCGTTACGCATTCTCCACCTAATTTTAGCAAGTCATCGTGAGTGTCATCGGTGTACCAGGCGCATTGTTCGCAGGATGGGCAGTCGAGCTTCGTTACCTCGGCCGACGTGGCTCCCTCGCAATCTCTACAGGTTCGGCGAACGTTTGATTGGCCTGTCCGTTTTGTTTCGTCATCGTACTGACGTTGTGTAGCTCTGACTGGGATATTCCTTTTCGCTTCTACGACGGCGCGCTCATCCACTGCCCTCCTTGGTTGGATTTGTGGCTACAGTTTCACGAGCAACGTCATGTACGGCGTCCTGTACGCGATTTCGCCAGAGTTGTTTCCGACAAAGGATCGTGGGACAGGAAACGCGCTCGTCGCAGCCGCGAATCGAATGTTCGGGATCGCGGCGCCGATTATCGCCCTCCACGCGGACCTCGAGACATCTGCGCCGATCTATGTTTCGGCCTCTTTGTTTGTTGTGTCGAGTTTCATAGCACTGTTGTTACCATTCGAGCCGCGCGGCAAGGCGTCTCTGTAGACACGCGCAGGTCGAAAGTGCTGCGGCGCGAGGTCTCACGTAAAGTCCTAGTCCTATGGTTGTACCCTCTATCCACGATCACTGGAAACGCGGAGCGCAGTATCGTGCAGCATTTTGCTGCGGCTGTAATGAGAAGATCCGTTGATCGATGACTGTGAGAACGATTGGTGTGCTCCGAAAAGATAGAACCATGAAAATTGTTTGATAGGACTTCAGTACCAGTACTCCACAGGCCTGGTGTCCTTCAATACACCATCATGGATATGGTATTCTGAGGGACAAAAGATGCAACGAAGCGAGTACTGAACTGGTTCAATTATCAGGGGTGGCATGTGTACAACGTGCGCAGTTTTCATTTCATCCGATTTGTCCCAGTTTCATTCATTTGCGTTTCCTGCATTAGGGGCGAGGCGCCCATACAGTAGCTGTCCTCGGTCAATAAAAGACAAGGGCAACTATGGATTCCTTTCACTTTCATACCCACAACACATCATCCCCTTTTCAACAATTCCTGCAACTTTACCGTTTCTCCATATGCCAAACTACGAAGTTACGAAGCAGAGTGATGGGGCATCACTACCAGCGCCGACCATCCAGACCCGTGGGTACCAGCAGGAGATGCTCGAGAAGAGTTTGCGGCAAAACATCATCATCGCGCTTGACACGGGGGCAGGAAAGACTCACATCGCCGTCTTGCGCTTGAAACACGAGATGGAGCGCGAAACCTCCAAGGTATGTGTGCGCGTCGTTTCTCGTGCTGCGCTGCCATCACCAACACCAACTCTACCACTCAGGTCTCCTGGTTCGTCGCGCCGACCGTCGCGCTCGCGCGGCAGCAGCAAGAAGTCATCAAGGCAGGTATCCCCGTCTCTGTCGGGCTCATTTCGGGCAAGGACGAGCCGGACCAGTGGAAGGATAGGGAGCTCTGGCTTCGTGTGTTGGTTGAGCACCGCATCGTCGTGAGCACGCCCGACGTGCTCCTCAACGCGCTCCGCCATGGCTACGTCCTGCTTGGGCGCGATGTCGGCTTGCTCGTGTTCGATGAGGCGCACCATACTGCAGATAAACATGCGTATAACCTCGTGATGCGGGAATTTTATGACAAGCTTCCACCCCGCCCCGAGTTCCCCCCCGAGTCCCCCTCTGACGTTGATGAGATCATGCGTCCTGTGATCCTTGGTCTCACCGCGAGCCCGATCTTTGGAGGGGATGCTGAGAAAGCTTTCAGGTAAGTAAAGCCGACCTTTCCTATTTCCACTCTTTTGCGGAGCTTGCGGCTGAGGCGGTTTTCGGGGACAGGCAACTTGAGTACAACTTGGATTCCACTATCTGCGCTCCGCTCCGGTACCGCGAGGAGCTTGAGGGCTTCGTCCATCGCCCTCAATTCAAACTTGTAACCTATACGGAGTCCGGATCACCGCCCTCAAGTAGCCTGCGATCGCTCAAGGAGGTCGTAGCGTCGCTGAATATCGAGGAGGATCCCTGGGTAATCAACCAGCGTGGCGAACTCCGACGGCTCGAACCCGGCCCAAGCCGCGACCGCGTCGACCGGAATTTGTCCAAGGCGCTTGACAAGCAGAGCACTTTTACGCACAGAGGCTTGCGCGACTTTGAACGTGCTGCCGACGATATCTGCGCGGAGCTCGGTGAATGGGCGACAGACTGGTACATCAAGCAGGTGTGCAAGCAGGCAGGCAGCGCGGGCGGCACGTTTCCCGAGTTTTCCTTCAGTTGGACCGAAAGCGAGAGGAAATACCTACTCAGGCACCTTGTGCGAGTCAAGGTCGCCCCTGTTTCCGACGACGACCCCGAGGACATCCCGTGGAGGAGCTCGGAAAAGGTGGAGAAACTGGTCGACGTCTTATTGAGCGAGAAGGCGGTCTTCGAAGGCAAGAAGATGGAGTACCGTGGCCTTATCTTCGTCACGCGCCGCGACGCGGTGCTTGCGTTGACTGAAATCCTTGCGCGGCACCCGCGTACCAGGAATGTGTTCAGCATCGGCAGTCTCCTGGGTGAATCGGGAAGCTTTCGGCGACACTCTTTCCTCGACATCACGCGGCGCCTGCTGCGCCAGCCCGCCTCCAAGACGCTTGCGGATTTCCGCATCGGCGAACTCAACTTGATCGTCGCGACCGCGGTCGCTGAGGAAGGGCTCGACATTCAAGCGTGCTGCAATGTCGTGCGATGGGACTTCCCGGCGAACATGGTCAGTTGGGCGCAGAGCCGCGGGCGTGCGCGCCAGGCACATAGCTCATTCGTCCTCATGCTTTCCAATTCATTGGCGTTTGCGCGGACCGTGCGCGATTGGCAGGACCTGGAGAATCAGATGACCGCGTTGTACCACACGAGGATGAAGCTCCAGGAACTGCACAGTGACAATGAAGTTCAGCCAATGGACGATAATGAAGATGATGAGCTGTTCACGGTAGCAGAGACCGGGTAAGCAGCAGTTCCCATCTTCCTTGCTCTCCCGTTTCCTCTCGCTGAAATCGTGGGTCCAGCGCAAAGCTGACCAAGAACTCGGCTACAGAGCATATCTTCCATTTCTGCTCCATCCTTCCTTATTCAGGCCTACTCAATCATGTCCCGCTGTTCGACATCGATCCCCCTGATTATCCCTTGGAATGGCACACCAACCGCGCACTGCGCACTCCGTACCGGGGTCCATATGGCTGTACTATTACGCTTCCGAGGATGGTGAACCATAACTTCCGCTCGTTTTCGACTCCTCGAGTTCACCGCACCAAGGTGGCGGCCCGACGCCACGTCGCATTCGAGGCTTATCGCGCTCTATACGAGAATGGGCTACTCGATAAACATCTCCTGCCATTCACGAGTGCCAAGCTAGAAAGCGAGGTGCGGTTTCTGCTGGAGGAGGTCGAGCGACGTGAGGGTACAACGCTCGTCTCGAGCCAAATGGACCCCTGGCGTGTCTCCAGCGACGACGGCGCGGACAAGCGATGGTGGTCTACAATACTAGAGGTAGAGGGACTCCCACCTCTCCGCATGTTGACGCAGGCCGTGCTTCCTTCGCTCGAGGACGACGAGCTCCCCATTATACATTCGCGCGAGCGCCCCCCATTCAAGGTGTACATCCGGGGAGAAGGAACACCCATCGTCCCAGGTGAAGACGATGGCATCCTGGCACGTGCGAAGGAGTTCACACGGCGGTTCTTCTGGCCCATGTATGGGTCACGCATGAAAACATGGGACCAGACGGACTTCCTCTATCTCTTCCTTCCTGTAGACGAGTCCCCGACGATTTGGGACGAGCGAAGAGCCGCTGTCTCAGATGACAGCCCCTCCACCTCTGGGGGACAGACGCTCCTTGCATCCTTCCCGTGGTTCGAGCGCCACTACGGACGTATGGACGACATCTTCCTTGTGAGTGGGACGAGTTTTACTTCAAAATTCTACCAGTTCACGGGCACGCGGAATATCCCGCCTACCCCGGAAGAGATGGCGGACCTCGTTAGGCGCCACGTGTGCAAGGGTGATGACGACGGTGCTGCCAACCTCGAGATAACGTACCCACTCATCGAGGCGCGGTCGCTCGTCAAGCGCAACTTCCTCACGCCCATGCCAGATGAGTCGAAGGGGATGGATTCTGTGAGCCAGAAGCCCGTGTTGCTTCTGAAAGACTTCACTCTGATCGCACTCATCTCGTCCCACGAGGCGAAGTATGCGAACTGGACTCCGTCAATCATCAGGCACCTCGAGATGGCCTGCACCGCCTCCTCACTAAGAGATACCCTGTTCGGAAAGACCCCTCTTGCCAAGATCCCCCTGGGTTTACTTCTTACCGCGATCACTACGCCATCCGCTCAGGAACGTTTCCACTACCAACGCCTCGAGACTCTCGGCGACACTACGCTCAAGTATGCAGCGAGCATCCAGCTTCTCTCGGCACATCCGCTTTGGCACGAAGGGTACCTGGCGAGACGCAAGGACCATGCCGTCTCAAATGCCAAACTTGCCAAGGAGGCGAGACAAAGGGAGTTATACAAATGGATCATCCGGAATCTTTTTGTGCCTAAAAGGTGGAAGCCGAGGCGGTCGTCCGACCCGACCGCGTTGCCATTCGAAGAAACGCCAGTTCAATCGCCTGACACGTCTGGGATGACGGAAAAACAGAAGAGGAGAGCCGACGTCGCGCGGAACCTATCAACAAAGGTCTTGGCAGACGTTGTGGAGGCGCTCATTGGTGCTGCGTATTTGCACGGCGGCTTCGCGATGGGGATTGAATGTATGAAAGTTTTTGACCTAGGCATGTCATGGAACCCTCTCCCTGAATGCATTGACGCCATGTATTCACGTATCACCGACTTCAAACACTACCCAACCCAGATCAGTGTTGTGGAGGCCATCCTTGGATACACGTTCCGCCGCAAAGCGATTGCCGTGGAGGCTCTCACGCACGCAAGCTATCAAAGCGACCTGGAGTCGATCTCTTACGAACGTATGGAGTTCCTAGGAGACGCTGTGCTTGACATGCTTGTCACCGACTACCTCTATCGCGCCCCCGGGAAGGACTACGGTCCAGGGTCTATCCACACTATCAAGACGGCCATGGTGAACGCGCACTTCCTTGCGATGTTGTGCCTGCGAGCGTTCATCGAGTTGCCTGTTGTCATGCCATCTTGGTCGCCAGAGAAAGGAATGATCGTGACGGAGGGCGCACAGCGCACACATCTCTACAAATGTCTCTTGCATTCAAGCGTGCGCGTCTTGGACGAGCAGCAGGCTACGTTCGCCCGGTGGGAGCGTCCAGGTGGTTGCGACGAGATCGAGGCTGTGCTCAAAGAGGGTCGCGCTTTCCCGTGGTCGGCGCTAACAGCATTGCAGGCGCCCAAGTTCCTTAGCGACATGGTCGAGAGCTTGCTCGGGGCAGTCTACCTCGATTCCCTTGGAGACTTCGAAGTTGTGCGGGGTGTCCTCCGGCGCCTGGGTCTCTGGGAAGTTCTGGAGCACATCGTCGAGTGCGACACGGACGTGGTGCACCCCATCTCACGGTTGTACATATGGGCGGGCAAGAACCACGAAAAAGTGAAGTGCGGCATCCCCAAGAGGGATGAGGACAGGGTCAGCTGTTCGGTCGTCTGGGATGATTACGAGGTCGCCAAGGTCGAGGCCGAATGGCGTGGGCGCATCAGCCAGGAGAGCGTCCGCTTCGCCGTAGCGGAGAAGGCCATCAAGCTGTTGGAGAACCCGGTTCCGTTTCTACAGATCTGGCTCGCGAAGCGTAATCGGGGTGTGGAATATTCCATTGAGGAGGCGCAAGGCATCCGGACGTGCACTGTTATCGTGCAGGGCATGGCAATCACCCGGGTCGAGTCACGTGATCCGTCAGCATCGGAGGACGAGTCGAAGCAGGCGGCTGCCATGGAGACATTCAAGACTCTAGAAGCACCGGTGCACTGGCTCTCTTTCCTATCAACCCTGCATGGCTTTGATGTGAGATATGAAATTCACGAAGAGGAAGAGATGAAGGTCTGTTCTGTGCATGTGGACGGTTTTGAGACTGGTAGGGAGGAGTGCCCCCCAAAGGGACCCGGCCTGGTTGTTACTGAAAGAGATATGATGGATGCCGCGGCAAAGAAAGCTATACCGGTAGTAGAACGACAAATTGCGTATGAGGAACTCTGGAAAGACGAAGACTGGGACAACGAAGCTTGGGAGTAGGGGCACTCGAACAATAGATTATCTGATACGATACCGCTGTATTTGTGATCCGTGCCATGACTTGGCTTAGATCCGCGCAACCCGCGGTTTTGAATAATATACCCTCACCTTGACTTTTACCTTACCCACCACCACCAGCATGTCAATGCCCGATAGCGCTGTGCTCACTCAGATTCTTACACAGCTCGAATCCCTACAACTCTCGCAACAAGTCCTGCAGGCCAAGGTCATTTGATTCGTGGTCTTTCTCTTTCGAATCTGTAGCTAACATGTGGACCCTTCCTAGCTCGACTCCTTGACCAATCGGGCGTCGCCTGGCCTACCTGTAGGCAGCAACGGGCCACCTAGCCCGACGCGGGCTTCTCTGTCGAGCACCGACGGTGTTTCGTCAACACCACCCTCGGCTCCCATCCCCATCCCATCGACCGCGACCCCCCTCGGAGAAAAAGGTACTGATGGCATTTCGTCGGAAAAGGACCGCGAGAGGGTTTTGTACCCTGGCCGTGTCACGCTGACCAGTGAGTCCCCAACGAAATCCCTCCATTGGTTGTTCCTCCGTTTGTCGTCGCTTCTGTGTGGTGTTGTCACGGTCCGCCCCAAATGAATGGGAATTGCCATACTTATGGTGAAAAAAAGCCGGGTCGTGGCAACACTTGCATGCTCGCTTCCCGTCCATCATCACGGAGCGGAGTCCTGCCTGCCCCAGATGCGGCATCGAACATTCGATGCCAGCGTCTCGGAGTTTGGTCATTCACCTTCTTGACGTCATGAGTACTGACGGGCGCCCTAGCCTATCCCGATCAGCACGGCGTTAAACCGGTTCCGCTGAAATGGGGCGTGGAGAACCCCACAGAGCGTGGTCCCGTGGTTCCTTCACGACTTGCTTCGTCCATCAAGCAACGCAATGCCATCGGCGCACACTCAGGCTCTTATTCCATCTATCGGGCCCTGGCAGTCGCGATGGGGACCCTTATCCCTACACATAAACCAGATTACACGCGTACGGAACCACCGGTGGCCATCCCGCCAAATCCTGCCTGGTTCGACGCGAATAAAATAGTCTCGTTTGACCCGTGGGGTCACCTCACGACGCAGGTGTTCCGAGCGGAATCTGCCGGTGGATTAGACATCAGGCCCAGTATTGCCATCACCAAAGCGCACATTAAGCTCAGTGAGATTGACGAAGCGTCGCGCAAGGGTGACATCGTCGTGGATGGGAAGGTAGTGCTAAAGAGCGCACCCTTACTCAACGCTGATGGGACCACGGGCATGGCGGATCCCGGTGTGGAAATCAACGTTAGCAAGGCCGCGGTGGAGCCCGTGTGGTATTTACCAGGCGTAGCGGAGCGTTTCAAGATGTGAGTATTTCATTTGCCTGGGCTGGATAATCTTCGCTGATAACAATTGGACATAGATCGGAGGGCCTCCTCCGCCGAGCTCTGTTCGAAGAGACGGGTGGAATGTACCCCGAGTTGATTACACGACCTGACATTAAGGTTTTTTTGCCACCCATTGGGGGCATGACTGTCTACATCTGTACGTCGTCACTCCAACACCCGCTATCGCCCCACAGGTGACTGATGTATACTGAACTCTGCAGTCGGCCCAGTTTCGTATCTCTCGGATGAGAGCAAGGTGCTCACGCTACGCGTGCACGACGAATGTAGGGTATCATCTCCGACTAAAGTACATTTTTTCTCATCGTCTCCTCAGGTAACGGCTCGGATGTGTTTGGTTCGGACATCTGCACTTGCAAACCGTACCTCGTGTTCGCGATAGAGGAGTGCATCCGTACGGCGCAACGAGGTGGTGTTGGCGTCGTCGTGTACTTCCGCAAGGAAGGCCGTGCGCTGGGGGAGGTGACGAAATATCTGGTATACAACCTTCGCAAGCGCGGTGGCGACTCCGCAGACAAGTACTTCCGCGCGACCGAGCTTATAGCTGGTGTGAAAGACATGCGCTTCCAGGCTCTCATGCCAGACGTGTTGCACTGGCTTGGCATCAAGAAGGTCGACAACATGGTTTCTATGAGTGATATGTCTGCTGCCCTCCTCCGCCTTCTCGCGCCATTATGCTAACACCCGTGCGTGTCGGGCAGGAAATATGACGCGATTGTGCAGTCGGGTATTCCAATTCTCAAGCGCTACGACATCCCCGGTGCGTCGTCTGGCCTATTGTCGAAAATAAGCCTGCCAGGCACAGTCATTGCTGATGCATCGGACACGTCTAGAACACCTGATTCCTATGGACTCGCGAGTTGAAATCGATGCGAAGATCGCAGCTGGATACTTCACAAGCGGAAGAGGCATAACCGCCGAAGACCTCGTCAGGACTGTAGGGCGAACGTGGGAAGAGACAGAACACTGAAGTTTTCTCTCCCCTTACGTGGCAAATTATGTAGCCTGTAGCATATACAGTAGTGAGTGTACGAAATTGTAATACCTGTATGTCATGGCGTAATGTCAAATTTGGTTGGAGTGTCCGGTCGTGTTGTACCTAACTAGGCCTAACTGCCAGTGTCCGTCCTGCTCTGTACAGTAGGCGCCGGCACTTAACGCCTGCGTCGATGTCGCTATGGGGCACAACTCGGCTCTATGCCCGCCTCCTTGGAGCCAAACATAGCACCCGCTGGCAAAGCTATGTGTGCCCGAGAGCCAGCTCTTCCATTTCTCTGTCTTCCCTCTCCCCTCTAACCGTATTAAACACCCTGCGTACTGCCAGCCTCCTGTTGCAACCCAGTGCCGATGAGCCATCAGGCTGGTTGGTCCTGTCTGCGTTTGTCGGCCTCCCGATAGCGCTATGGGCATACAAGGTCCGTCTGTCTGTCCGGCAGTGCGGATGATCCAGGTGGTGCGTGGATTTCGCTGAGCCGCCTCGCCGTTTGCAGTGCCTGATGCTCGTCGTATTCCAACGCAAGGTGATTTACATGGGTAAATTGGTCCCGCGCATGCTGCTCATCTTTTTTTCGGAGCGCTAAGTCCGAGTCGTTGGCAGGATACGCACCGCCGGGTTCGAGGATGGAGTCGCTACGGGACGTGTACCCCAAGTACACACCGAAGGGCATTCACATCGAGGAGCTCTCTATCCCCAGCTCCCGACCAAATACCGTGAGGCTGTCGACTTTACTGCTGCGCAGGGATGACGCGGCCTCTCCTCCCGAGCACGTCGTCCTTTATTATCAAGGTATTTATTCGTCTTTTCTTCCTCGACCAAGCCATGTTGGAAAGATTTTTTGTCATTCCATTATCATATCCACAGGCAACGCGGGAAACCCGCTCCATCGCATCCCCGTCTTTGCCACACTGTTGAACGCCGTCCCATCGCTGGCCATCCTTGCGCCTGCCCCACGATCCTACTGGACATCCTCAGCAGCTCGTCCCACCCAGGCAGGTCTGACAGCCGACTACGCCGCCACGCTCGCCTTTGCCGCTTCCCGCTTCCCGACGTCGCGCCTGACAATCTATGGCCACTCACTCGGCGCGAGCATCGCGCTGTGCTTGCTGGCGTCCCACGCGGACGTACCGAACGCAGCACCCACCGCCGCCGTGCACGGTCTCGTGCTAGAAAACGCGTTTACGAGCGTGCCAGACATGGTCCGCACTCTTTACCCGCAGTCCTGGCTGCCGTACCGCTACCTCGGCCCATTCGTGTGCGACCGGTGGGACGCGAGTGCCGCAGCAGCTGCGCACATGTTCCCGCGCAGCCTTGCGCGCCGCGCGATGGTGCTCGTGAGCGAGCGGGACGAGATTGTCCCACCGGCGATGGGCCGGGAGATCTTTGGTGCGCTGCAGCTGCGGGCATCCGGAGGTATGGGTGAGGACAGAGAGCACCGGGGTGTAGCTGGAGAGAGCCGGGAGCCACTGGGGCGATTCGTGGTGCTGGAGGGGGCGCTACATGAGGACGCGTGGCGGTATCGGAATTGGTCGCGGGCGATGCAGCAGTACTTGGAGGACTTGCAACAGGAGCCGATCATCGGACACCTCGTCTAGAGGATTTGTCGAATGTCGAATGTTCCGTAAGGCGTTGGGGCAGGACCGTGAACTGGAAGCTAGTCAGGGGCTCCAAATTTTATTACGGGAGGTTCGGATTTTCTCATTGTACAGTCGAACCGAACCTCCCATAAACCCATACCCCTTTCTTATATCATCGAGGTGCTGTTTATGAGGAGCCAAAAATTTGAAACACTCCTTCGATAGCCATCAGCTTTAGATACTGAGGGCACATCCATTTGGGATTGTGGTGTAAGGTGAGCTCTGCTGCACATGGACAGTGCTCGCACAAGGAATTGGTGATCCCGAGCGAGACGATGCCCGCACGAACCACATCTCCCGCGTCTCAGATGTGTAAGCGAGAGTTTCAGTCAGTGCCTGTAGCGCTGATCGGCCGATTTCACAGCTGTCGGGAAAGTCAAAATGCCCCGCCGTTAATCCAAACAAATTGGATACACATAAGCCGAGGGTCGAAGGTGAAAGTCTAAAGCGAAATGGGAAGGTATAAAATAGAACGGGAAGTTTAGTGTAAAGAGGAAGCTGGAGAAAACTAAATGGAGGAATGTGGCCGCGGTGAGCGAATACGATGTCGGCAGTCGGTTTTCTGGGGCAATGCGGACTGGCATCGGCCATGCTCAGATATAGCTCTTAATCCGCGGGTGCGGTCGCCGGTTTTGACCAGACCAGACCTTCTCAAGGTTTGCAACACGTCGCCGCCGCCGCCGAAGGGCTGCCAGTGCATGCAATAAAAAAAAGTAAGATCACATTTCTTACTTTAAGATCCACTAGGAGCATGGCAAAAACTTCTTGAACTTTCCAAGATAAAGAAGTTAAAAAAGTATGAAAAATCATTTTCAACTTTTCCTGATGGCCTGCGCTTCTCACAGAACCGGCAGTTCTGTCAATATCGCATGGCGGAGTGGATGTCCCACGTTGTGTTATTTTGCGAGGTTGAGGACTCGGAATCCGAGTGAATCGGCTCCATCCAATTTTTTCCCTCTTCGATTATGTGGACTACAAAAGTCGTAGGCGAAGCGTTTGCCTCGGTTCAGAACAGCTATTTTTTTGCTCCTCGTCGCCCCGCGTGAATCTGAACTTCTCCCATCTTCTGTGCAATGGCCCGTTCCTTGAAAGACACCCGTCATAATCCCTCGTCCCCTGCAGAGGACAAACTTCCATTCCCCCTTGGCCTCGTCCCCCCCGGTGTTCGCCCATACTTGGAACTCATTCGACTCCATAAGGTACACATCTGTCCACGTACCAATACGTAGCGTGTCAACACTTTTTCTTAGCCTGCTGGTATTTTCCTCGTGTTCTGGCCATTCGGTGAGCCACGACGTTAGTGACTCAAATCGCTTGACTCACAGCCAAAACTAGCCTGGGGCCTGACCATGGCTGCCTACCACACGAGCTTGAATTTACACATTTTCTGGACCGAAATGTTCAAGTTGTTTGTTGCTGCATTTATTGTTCGTAGCACTGCCTGCGCAATCAACGATGTTTTTGATCGCAAATTCGATGCTGCTGTTGGTATGCTCATTGCCGATTACACCTTCCCACCTCATGTCGTTATAGAGCGTACCAAGGGACGTCCTCTCGCTAGCAGTCGTATGTCCGTCTTTGCCGCCATCGTTTATTTGATTCCTCAATACCTCGCTGGCGTACTTCTGTTCCTACCATACAAGCGCATCGCATTTTGGTCCGCCATTGCTCAGCTTTTCCCACTGTATGAGTATTGATTTGCTGATTCCGGATGAGTGACTAAGAGAACCTGGCACATGTAGTTCCATGATCTATCCTTTCATGAAACAAATCACCTACTGGCCACAGGCATGGCTCAGCATTGCGGCGAACTTCGGTGCAGTCGTCGCCTGGGTTGCGGTCACCAACGAGTTTGACCTTCAGCTACTCGCACTCATGACCGGCGCATGGGCATGGACAATGCACCTCGGTAGGTTCACTTCGTCCTGGAGTTCGAAAGAAAGCAGCTGACAGGGCGTTAGACACTATCTACGCCTGCCAAGATCGCAGGGATGACGTCAAGGTTGGCATCAAGTCGACGGCAGTCCTACTCGGCGATTTTGTCCGCCCCTTCACATTCAGTTGTGCAGTCCTGTTTTTGGCTGCAATTGCCTATGCGGGCATCCTCAACGGCCAGACATCATACTTCTTCTACATCTCCGTCGGCGGTACCTCTCTTCACCTCATTTGGCAATTTATCACTCTTGACCTCGACTCCCCTGCCAGCTGTTGGTGTGAGTTATCATCATATATGGTACCTTTACAAGGTATATTAACACGCTTTCTTGTAGTACACTTCACCCGCAATGGCCACTTGGGATGGGTTACTTGGGCTGGTCTTATGATCGATTACCTTTACAAGATCGACAAGCTCCCCTTCACCCTTCCCTTTTGATCGTAAACTTCTCCTTCCCCACAGAGTCAGTCACTGTACCGTCCGGTTTGGAATCATAGTAGGGTTAAAGACAAAGGTACAGTGTTAGAAAAGCAATGTCATGATGGGTGTACTACTGCCTTTTGACTTCTCTGGCTCACTCCCCGCATTGCTCTATGTTTCTACTTTACACTCGAAACATCCTAGACCATCTGTGGTCCTGTATACTAGTATAAGCCCTCTTCACTCTTCACACTCTAGATCGAGCCAAATATCATCTCGTCGACAACAACACACAGTTCTCGACTATTCACTGGCAGGAGCCCCGCCAATCAAGTGCCTGATAATTTACATGGGTGACTTGGTGTTCGTAAGCGAGCGCGACGAAGTCGGCCCATCAACGATGAGCCGGGTGATCTTCTACGCGCTGTGCCGCGGGCATCCGGAGATATGAACGAAGGGCAGAGAGCGCCGCTGTGTGCGCGGGCGCCACCGGGGAGAAGCTGGTGTGAGACGGGAGCCGACTCGGATCTGGCACTTCTTGGTGTTTGAGGGGGCAATGCATGAGGCCTAGGGTTACCGGGATGCCAGTGATTGGTTGCAGGCGATGAAGCGGTGTCTAGTAGAGGATCTGCAACGGGAATCCGAGTCGACCGACTGACCTTCCTTGAATGTGTCTACCGACTGAATGCTCATGTGCTCCAGCACTGCCAGCCTGAGTGGACTCGGACAGGCCGCAGTCCACTCAAAATCAGGTTGTACCAACCTGTGAGTTTGGTACACATGCTCGCTAATTTGACGTAATTTAGGCTACTTCGCTTATATTAGGGCTACACTTATCATGCAAAACAGTCAAACCTCTCATAACCCATTTTTGGATCGCTGAGGGTGCAATTTGTGGGGAACTAAGAATTTTTAACACTCATTCAATAGTCATCAACCTCAAGAAATACTCCCGAAAACACTGAAGGTACATCCATTTGAGACAGTGGGGATAATTGGGTATTGCTAAGTGGTTCAACTGCCATGTACGAGGCAACGACTAGAGTGATCGGTGGCGCTCAGTACTAGTATAGAGCAACGAAATGCGGGCACGGGCACAACAACCTGACGCTACGTCGGGATTCAATTGAAACGCACGAGTGTGCGTCGAGGTAAGTCGATATTACTTCATGTCCGGGGCTAATAGCAAATGAACATGTGGTTTTCCGAGTACAAGGGTGTTCGCATAAGCTAATTGAAGAGAAGCTATGGTTGCGCAGAGAAACATACTGTATCGTTATGCCGCCATGTGTGCATTTGATCTTCGATGAGCGCGGCGCACGACGTAGTTGCTTTCTCCGTGCTTCCCGGTAAAGTAACGGGGTACCAGTAGCGACACCTACGGACATACTTGCGTGCGAAGTACGTGTAAACTCTGAGTCACGTGCGTCTCAGTCGCGGCTCAGTCGGACCGCACCTCCTCACACTTCTGCCGTACCCCGTTTCACACTGAGCGCGAGTCGTTTTGCCTCTCAAACACTCATACGCCTGGGCCCTTCCTGCCTCTTTTCTGCCATTTTCGAAGTTCTTTTGTTCCAGTTTCGCTCCAAGCCCTACCGAATCTGTACGGATTCGACTCCGTGGAATCGCTGTCACGGTCCGTACGGTGCTCACCGTCTTTCGTTCTCCCTTTTTTCTCTTAGTTTTCTTGGTCTTCCTTTACCCCTTCCTTTCTTGGGTCTACTCTTCCTCTCGGTGTTGAGCACGTTCCTCGATATACGGACTTCTGTTGAGTTGATACAAAATCAGATATGGGCTCGGGGAGTGAGACATTCAGTTGCCCCTTTTGGGGTGCCTAGCGTGCACTGCAAAGAATCTCTCATGAGCGCTGTCTGCGACGCTAGGTCACACTTGACGGGTTAGACGCCCTTGATTCCTTTTTTCTATCTTGTCGCCATCACTTGTCAGGGAGCGGCTGCTTCCTCCTTCTACAAACCAATCGTAATTCAAAACGCTAGATACACGAGTGACATGATGTTAAGACAGACAGGTCACAACCGCCCGCCCGGATCAACTCCGGGTCGCGTTACCACATCCATGGCTAAGTCATGGTGCAGGTACTAAATGATACATCACGGAGTACTCGCCAGAATCAGGTCCTCTGCAGCTTTATCTCTTGGAGAAATGGAACACTGAAACTCATCCGGGTGTCTTGAAAGTCAGACTGTCAGCTCCGAGAAGTGCCTACAACGATAACCCAAACTTACACAAGGACGCCACTAAGAGCCATCGCATCCTTCACAGGAATCTCGTAGCCATTTTCATCTTTTGCTTTTGTGACACTGAACACGGACAGGACAGAGGAGGCAACGATAAACACTGTTGCGTCCACAAAATGACGTGCAGGACAGATCCTCTTGCCAGCCCCAAATGCCAGAGCAATTCTTGGGTCGTCTCCGAAGCTCCCGTCTTTGTCGAGGAATCGCTCGGGTTTGAATTCCTCCGGATCTGGGAATATTTCTGGATCATGCAGGATCGCCCTGAAAATATGTAAGGATGATCTTCTAGATCCGTGTCGATAGAGACTGGCAACGTACCATGCGTTGGCTAGAATCATCGATCCTTTGGGCCAAATGATTTGACAAACGAATTATTGAAGGACACGATGCCCCATCAAAATGAACAGACCTTTCGGAATGAAGAATCCCCTATAAACATCATCCTCGGTTGACGCATGGGGAATTCCTGGAAGTGATACGGCTCGGGTTCCAACTTGCACAGTAAATATGGAAAACTCGAACCAATGGGCGTCACCATCTGCCATCTCACCAGTTCTCTGCATATGGCTTCGATGTACGGAAGGCGGGGTCTGTCATCGAACGTCGGTAACCGGTCTCTTCCGACTACAAGATCGAGTTCTGCCTGTGCTCGTTTCTGCACATGTGGGTAAAGGACGAGGGAGAGGAAGAGGCAGGACAACAACGACGACGTCTCATGTTGTTTTAGTCAGTCAGTAAGAAGAGTGTGGCATGGAAAAAAAGGCTCACAGACTCTGAGCCGGCTGCGAAGAGTTCCTGTAAGTAATCACACTACCGACGAATATCATGCTTTACCTGTATACAGTGAACCTAAAGTAATCTTGACAAACTCTTCCTTCTTTTGACGCTCTGAATCAGCCAAGTTCTCTATCTCCTCCAGATGTTCGCTCGCCAGTGACTTGATTGCGCTGCCCTCGTGCTAACGTATGTATGTTTAGTCCACGTGGGTGCTAGGAGCGTGGTCAGAGCGAACCATGGCATTCTTCACAAACTTGATGGGGTCATTCTTCATCTTCTCACTCAGCCTCTTTCCCTCTCGCGCCAATGGTTCGTAGCTGAGCCATGGTACCCATGAATGGATATATTTCACTGAAAGTGGCTGTGAGTCTCGATAGCATTGTAAGGATACAGTAGATAGCCTCACAAAATGGGAAATCATTGACCAAGGCCGCACCAGGTAAGAGGAGCTGCGTTATCATTTCGGTGGCCCGAATTGGTGCTACCATCATATCGTCACCCTCCTTCGGGTCATATCCATATGTGATGGACATGTTAAGTTTTCCCTGAAGGCTGCATAGTCGTTTAAATGGCGGCATGATATAAGGACGAATGACAACCAACAGAGAGATATGGGAACGGAATTCCTTCGGAGTCGCGAGAAGCCATGCGAGATACTCGCAGACATTTTCCTGCATCGTTTGGCGGTATAATATCGTCGCACCAGGTCGAAGGCTGCGATCTAGAATCTTTCTCCCTTCACGCCAAAGTTCACCCTTCCTGAGACCCCCCAGGAGCCAGTCCATGTCTATTCTAGAATTCGCGCATTTGTCAACATGGCAGACGGCTATGACATAATAGCATCACCGGGCGCACATTTCCAGGATTGGGAATGTAGGTCTATCTG
>Ga0137397_10000868_pt1 | contig 20861 bp, 13 predicted proteins | sample czorhiz116metaG_FD_106658 | JGI IMG/M metagenome (GOLD analysis project Ga0137397, IMG submission 106658) | Vadose zone soil microbial communities from Angelo Coast Range Reserve, California, USA - czorhiz1.16 metaG | ecosystem: Environmental > Terrestrial > Soil > Vadose zone | place: USA... | reverse complement strand
TCCCGCCGCTCCCTGAGCCGCGGCCATAGCGGCCCGGGGCCAAAACGCCCGGGAAATCAGGGCCGGGAACGAAGCGGCGCACGCGACTGCCGCGCAGGTCCAGGATGTCGAGCTCTACCGTTCCGGCGATAGCAAGGTCGAACCACAGGCAGGTCGAGTCCCGGCCCGCGGCGGGGAAGGGGTTCGGGAAGTTCTGATAGAGTAGGGTAGCCGTCGGCATACCCAGATCTACGACGAGAAACGATCCCTGGCTTCGGATGATGTTGGTATCGGATCCGGCATGCACCACGAGCAGCCATCGATATGCGGTATTGCGCTCGAGGGGCTGCGGCAGCTCGAAGGTCGTATCCCTCAGATTTGCGACGTTGAATTCGAAGACTCCCGTTGCCACACGCTGTACGTTCAGGTCGAAGGTCAGTGGCCCGGGAGGTGCTGACACTTGCGCGGGCTTCCATTTGAAAGTCGGTTGCGCTGTGTCGATCACCATGCCCGCAGGATTGCTCAATGAGGTCAGGGTGGCCCAGGCCGGTACAATGATCGGGCCGATGACGCCGCTGGTGGCGGTCTCACCGCTCGCGGCCGTCGCATCGACCTTCCAGAACAACTCTCCCGTCTTGAGCGCCTGCAGAGACGCAAACGTCTGCGCCGTCGTGAGCCGGTCCACGATCGGCGCTGCCAGCGTGCTGTCGCGGCTGATACGCAGGCGGTACGTCACCGGCGTGGCGAACGCCGGCACCGTTCCCACGGTCCAGACGAACGTCGGCGTGATCGTCGTCAACGGACCGGCGGCGGGCAGCGGGGCGAGCGCCGTGACGCCGCTCGGGAAGACTGACGCCGCGGCGACGTCAGGGCGGCCCCAGCCATAGGTCGTGTCGGGTGCCGCGCGCTTCGTGGCCGTGCTCCGGAACGCGGCGCGCAGGTCCATCGGGAGCAGCGGCGGATGCATCTGCTTCAAGAGCGCCGCGCTCGCCGCGATCAGGGGAGTCGCGAACGACGTGCCGTCCCCGCGCCGTACCTGATCGATTCCTGTGAGCACACAGACGGCGACCCCCGGCGCGGTGAAGTCCGGCTTGATGCGCCCGTCCGCTGTGGGCCCGCGCGATGAGAAAAACGCGATCGTTCCCAACGAATCTTCCGCGCCGATCGCGAGCACAGAATCGCCATCGGCAGGCGTCGAGATCGATCGCGAGAAGGGTCCGTCATTGCCGACGGCAGTGACGACGAGGATGCCGCGTTGCGCCGCCATGTCGGCGGCGACAGTCGTAACGGCGACGTCACCGTTGAGCTGCGACGGCGTGTAGCTGAAGCCGTTGTTGAAGCTCAAGTACCCGAGGCTCGACGAGACGATGTCGACGCCGATCGAATCGGCCCACTCGAGCGCGGCGACGTAGTTGTCTTCCTCGACGCGTGTCTCGCTGCGGACGTCCTCGGTCTTTGCGAGCAGGAAGTGTGCGCCGCGGGCGATGCCATGCAGCCGCCCCGTGACCTCGCCCGCGAACAGGGACCAGGTGGCTGTGCCGTGCGACTGCGCACCCAAAGCATCCTTGCCGGGCTCGTCTTTCACGACGCTGTCATTGAAGACGAAATCGTGCTGCGCGGTGATCGTGATGCCGTTGAACGCGGGATTCGCCGTGTCGAAGCCGGTGTCGAAGATCCCGACGCGGACGCTCGTTCCATCGATCCCCTGATCGGTGAGCGGCCGGAGGTGAAGCTGCCGGTAGGGCATCTCCGAGGGCCCCAGCACCGGATCGTCGCCGGGCGTGACGCCGCAGGTGTCGCCCGGTGCTGCTCCCGGTGCGGTGATGATGCGCGGCGCCTCGTCGAACACCCGCCGGCCAGGGACCGGCGGGCGCAGCCTAAAGCGTCCGAGCGGTTGGACCCGCCTCAGCTCGCGGTCCTCGAGGAGCCGGCGCAGTGCGACCGCGGGCACATCGGCGCTGACCGCGTGCAGCCAGCGGCTCTGGATGCGCACCCGCGCTCCGAGCGCGGCGGCGCGTGCGCTGATCGTATCGAGCGAAGCCGTTGGGCGCGCGAACAGCCAGACCGAAATCGTGGTGTCTTGCACACGAGCGAGCAGGCGCGGCAAAACCGGGGAAACGGCAGGCCGCTGCGCTGCCAACCCGGCAGGCAGGAATAGGAGCCAGATGAACCGCCGTATCAAGACGGGGAAGGGGGACGGGGGAAGGGTGAAGGGTGCTTCCCTAGACCGGTTCCATCTGACCCAGCCGTACTCCGACAATCGTAGACACCCCAGGTTCCTGCATCGTGACGCCATAGACCGCGTCAGCGGCCTGCATCGTCCGTGGGTTGTGCGTGATCACGATAAACTGCGTCTGGTCCTTGAACTCTGCCAGCAGGCGGACGTACCGGCCGACGTTCGCGTCGTCGAGCGGCGCGTCGACCTCGTCGAGCAGGCAGAACGGGCTCGGCTTGGCGAGGAAGATCGCGAACAGCAGCGACACCGCGACCAGCGTGCGCTCGCCCGACGAGAGCAAGTGGATCCGCTGGGTGCGCTTGCCCCGCGGCGCCGCGTGGATCTCGATCTCACTCTCGAGTGGCTCGTCTTCGTTCGCCAGCCGCACGTCGCATTCGCCGCCGCCGAACAGCGTTTGAAACACAGATCGAAAGTGCTCTCTCACTTTGGAAAATGATTCAAGGAACAGAGTCTTGGCGGTCTGATCGATCTCCCGCGCCGCCTGCTGCAGCGAGTTACGCGCGGACACCAGGTCGTCGCGCTGCGTCATGAGGAACTCGAGCCGCTTGGTCTCCTCGGCGTGCTCCTCGACGGCGAGCGCGTTCACCGGTCCAACGGCGTCGATGGCGCCACGCAGCCGGTCGTTCTCCTGCCGCAGCCACTCGAGGTCGCCCGCGACTTCCGGAGCATCGGCCAGCAGCTTGTCGAGCGGTTTGCGCCATTCAGTTTCGACGCGCTCCACGAGCCCGCGCTTGCGGCCTTCGATCTCGGTACGCTCGAGCTGCAGCCGGTGCTCCTCCTCCCCCAGGGCGGCCAGCGCCTTGCGCGCCTGATCGAGCGCGCCCTCCGCCTGGCCGAGGTCGGCATCCGTCATTCCTACCTGCGCCTCGGCATCCGTCGCGGCGGTGTCAAGCTCCGTCACGGCGACGCGGCGCTCCTGCAGCGTGTCTTCCCACTGCGCGCGCTGCGCGGTGAGCGACGCTGTCTCATGCTCGATCCGGGCGATCTCCTCGGTCCGCGCCCCGGCCTGCTCGCGCGACGCTTTGGCGTCGGTGTCGGCGCGGCCGGCCCGCTCCGAAGCAGCGGCCAGCCGCGCCTCCACCTGGGCCGCCTCGACTTGCCAGCGCACGCGCTGCTCGCGCGCCGCTTCCTGCTGTGCTTCGAGGTCGGCCAAACCGGCGCGCTCGGCATTGAGCTGTTCGGCGGAGCGCGCGCGCTCGACCTCCCGCTCCTGCAGCTCGACGTGCAGCGCACCGAGGCGCGCTTCGACTTCCGCGAGCCGCTCGGTGAGCCGCTCGACCTGCGCGGCGGTTTCTTCAGCCTGGCGACGGGCGTGAATCAGACCGCGATCCGCTTCGCCCTTTTCGGCGCCGGCCTCGAGCTCGACGCGACGCGCCTGCTCGGCGCCATGACCCGCGGTTGTCAATGCCGCTTCAGCGGCCGTAAGCTCCTTCACCGTGGACTCTTCAGTCGCACGCGCACGGCCGCGATTCGCTGCGGCGTCCCGAACTTCTTTCTCCAGCACTTCAAGCTCGGCACGCCGCTGCAGGGGACCGCCGCCAGACGGCGTCCCGCTGTCGAGGAAAATCGCGCCATTCGCACGGCGCAGCGCGCCCGCACCGATCACCTCGTGACCGGCGAGCAGCGCGCGGACCCAGGCAGCGGCGGCACCGTCGACACGCAGCTCGTCCTTGAGCGGATGGCCGTCGGCCCCGAGGCGTGGTCCCGGCACGCAGGGCAGCAGCACCAACGGCCCCGGTTGGGCTTCCGCATGCCAGGCGCTGATCGCCTCGATGACGGACGCATCCTTGACCAGGACGGCATGGAGCCATTCGCCCAGCAGACGCTCTGCCAGCTCGGCGTCACGCCGGCTGGTCCGGACGTAGTCAGCGAGCGGTCCCAGGACACCCGGGAGCTGAGCTTTCAGCAGTGCTTGTGCGGCGGGCGCCAGACCGACGTGCTCGCGGTCGAGCTCATTGAGCGCGTCCCGCCGTGCCTCGAGCTGTGCCAGCGCGGCCTCCGCCTGGCGGCGCGCGGAGCGCGCGCCCATTTCCTGCTCGTGCAGCGCGGCCACGTGCCGGCGCGCGTGCTGCAGCGCTTCCACGGCCCGCACCGCCGCCTGCGCGTCGCGATTGACGTGCTGCGCAGCGTCAGCCGCGTCGCCCGCGGCGTCTTGTGCGGCGGCGTCGCGCGCCTGGCGTTCGTCGGCCGCGAGTGTCAGTTGCTCGCGCAGCTCGCTCCGCTCGCGGTCCAGCGCGCCGCCCTCGATTTCGAGCGCCCGCACGCTCTCCGCACGGTGCTGCACCGCTTCCTCGAGCTCGCGCACCCCGAGCCGCTCCGCGGTGAGTCGCCCGCGGACGTTGTCCTCTTCGCCGGTCCGTGCTCCCAGCGCGCAGTGCACGGCGGTGAGATCGCGCTCGGCGGCGGTGCGCTCGGCGGCCGCCGCGTCATGCTCGCGTTCGGCTTGCGCGGCCCGCCGCTCGGCCTGGATACGCTCATCGGCCGCGGTCTGACGCCGCTGGCCCGCGTTGCTCAGTCGCTCCGCGGCGAGCGCGAGGTCGCTGTCCAGCCGGCCGACTTCGAGCTTCGCGTCGCCCAGCCGGCGCGCGACTTCGGTACGCCGCGCTTCGGCCGTGTGCCGGGCCTGGACCCGTGCTTCCCGTTCATGCTCGGCATCGTCGAGGCGAGTGCGTGCCGCCGGTAGCTGCTCCGCCAGCTCGCGCGCACGGACGCCGAGCGCTCCGAGTGACAGATCGAAGTCCTCGATCTCCCGGCGCACCAGTGTCATCGCGATCCCAAAGCGCTCTTCGATCATCTTGACGTGACGCTCAGCGCGGCCGCGCTGGCGTGCGAGACTGCGGACCTGGGTTTGTACCTCCGCGATCAGATCCTCGAGCCGGGCAAGATCGACCGCCGTTTCCTCGAGGCGCCGCTCCGTGCTCTTCTTGCGGTCGCGATACAGTCCGATTCCCGCCGCTTCCTCGAAGAGCGCACGTCGCTCTTCGGCTTTCTCGGACAACAGCGCCTCGATCATCTTCGCTTCCATGACGACGGCGGCGTCCGCGCCAAGCCCGGTGCCGCGAAGCATGTCCTGGATGTCCCGGAGCCGTACCGGCGAACGATTCAGCATGTATTCGCTCTGGCCCGAACGCGACAGGCGACGCGTGACGACGACTTCCTGATACGCGATCGGCAGGCTGCCGTCGGAGTTATCGAAGACCAGCGAGACTTCCGCGACGTTCACGGGCCGGCGGCCGGTGGATCCCTGGAAGATCACGTCTTCCATTTTTCCGCCGCGCAGCAGGCGGGGCGACTGCTCGCCGAGCACCCAGCGCACCGCGTCGGAGATATTCGACTTGCCGCAGCCGTTCGGTCCCACGATCGCGGTGACGCCTTGCTCGAAGGGCAGCTCCACCGATCCGGCGAACGATTTGAATCCGGAGAGCTCGAGCCTGCTCAGTCTCATCGTGGCCCCCCGCCCCCCCCCATGCGGGGGAGTAGGTTCGCGCGCACCCCGGCGCGCTTGAGTGCGGCCTGGGTATACGCTGCCTGTTCGCGTCCTTCGAACGCGCCAAGCAGGATCACGCCGTTGGACCAGCGCACCGCCGGAAGGCCGCGGCGTCGCAACGTGTCGAGCGAGGCGCCTGCGGGGGCGTGATAGGAGTACGGCGCAAGCAGCAGATCGCCGACGCCTTCACCCGCGACGCCGCGTCGCCACAGGCCAGCACGGGCGGTGCCGGCCGCGGCACGGGTTGCGTACGAGCCCGCGAGCACGCGATACCAGACGGGGCCGTTGCCGCTCTGTGGCACCGGCGTCACGAGCGCCGGGACCCCCGCGTCCGCGGCGAGCCGGTCGGCGTGCGCCAATGCTTTGTCGAGGGACGCGTACGCCGCGAGTTGAATAGTCCATCCGAGGGTATCGCGTGGGACGGTGACCGGCTTGAGAGGAGCGTTGGTGGAGGGTGTGGAAGCTGTCGCGGTTGTGGAGGAAGTTGGCGGAGCGACAGGCGGGGCGGGCGGCGCGACGAACGACTCGCGCGCTCGCGCGAGCAGTGCCCATCCTCCAACCGCAACGGCGGCCACCACCAGCGCGGCAAGGGCCAGGCGCAGGCCGCGGCGCGGTTCGTCTGCAACCGGCACCGTCAGCGGCGGCGGTGACATCCGCGGACTCGACGGCAGCCACCGGTCGCGGACGACGCCCAGCAAGGGCACGTCCCCCGGCAGCGCAAACTCGGGACTCACGCCCTCGGGGGCGAGGACGAGCACGCCGTCAGGCGCTGCCGAAAGCTGTGCGAGTCCGGTGAGCGGCAGCAGCGCGAGGAGCAGGGCGCCTTCGGAGCGGAATCCCGCCTGCAACTTGGGCCACCGGGCGTGCGCATAGACCTCTGCCGGATTTGCGGTCTCGGAGCCGGCGGGGATGATGAATACGCCCGTCACTTCATGAGCCGCCTTATTGAGCGAGACACCGTACTCGAACGCGTCGACGATTCCTTCGGTTGCGTGCAGTCCGACGATCTCGTGCAGGGCAGGGTTCTCGAGGCACAAATCCACGAGTGCGACACGTCGCCCGTCCCGCGCGGCGATGCGGGCGATGTCCCACGCGGCCTTTGCCGCCCAGGGCAGATCGTTCGTCATCGTCACGAGCGCGACCAATGCCGCGTCATCCACGAGCGGCGGAACGAGGTGACCGAGCCGCGAAAGCGGCAACTGGCGGACGCCGGTCACTGTCCGGGCTGGTAGATCCAGAAGGGGCGGCCCAGGCGTCGTCCTGTCGCTTCCGCCTGCGCGCGGGTCCCGTACGGGCCGAGCACGACGCGATAGCCGTCGTCCGGATGCTGCGGTGGCAGGACGCGCGCCGCCAACCCTGCGCGCGTGAGATCATCCGCGAGATGCCCCGACCACTCCGGGTTCTGCGACGTGGAGACCTGCACGTACAACGGCCCCTCCGCGCCGGTGCCCGAGCTGTCGGAGGTCGCCGAACTCACGGTACTCGACGGAACACCGCGGGGCAGCCACGTGGTCAGCACCCAGATATCGGCCGCGCCGTTCGTGACTTTGCCGACATCAGTGAGCGAATCGGGTCGCGCCGACACCACGTCCTTGCCGCGCCGGTAGATGAGCATCCCGTCAGGCGAGATGGCGGGCAGATCCGGCTTCCATTCAGTGGGGACGATGCCGGTGTGACGTTTGATCGGGAGATCGACGATCCACGCCGAGTCGGAAGCCGCGGGGCGCGCGAGCAGCCAGCGGCCGAGGGGGTCGAGGCGGAGCGCGGCGACCGGACCGGGCAGTGCGACGCCGTCGAGCTCCTTGCGCTCGAAGCGATCGACCACGGCGAGTCCCGGCATGTTGCGCCGCGCGACATAAATCCGATGGCCCGAGGGCGAGAACGCGAGCGCGCGCGGCGCGTCCGTGAGTTTCACGAATGCCGGGTCACGCCGTCCGAGCGGATCGTAGAAGGTCACGCCCGAGTCGCTGGCGACGGCGACGAGGTCGCCCCAGCGCGTCGCGGCAACGTCGCCACCGGCGGCAATGGGCCGCACGGTCGGCGGCTGATCGGCCGCGGCGACGAGCAGGCGATCCTGCGGGATCACGCCGACCAGGTGTTGGTCGGCCGCGCCGAACAGATCCCGCGGGAGCGCCGTCAGCGTCTGCGGCCAGATAAATCGCGTTCTGCGCGAGAGCGAGATAACGTGCCGCGACGAATCCACGGCGTAGAGCGTGCCATCCGGGCCGAGGGCGGCCTGCCTGATGTTCGTGCCGACGGTGTCCACGCGACCGCTGCCGAGATCGAGCGCGAGCAGGTCGTGTTTGGCGGTCGTCACAAAGAGGAATTCAGATTCGGGGTCGAGGCCGATGACCCGCTCGACGGGTGGCAGTTTGCCCTTCAGCACCCCCTCGACGGGTGTGAGCCGCGGCAGCCGGTACAGCTGCGGCGTGCCGCCTTTGGCGGGCAGTCGGATCGCCACGCCGGGGGAGCGGGCGAGAATCTGGAGCTGGCTAACCAGTTGCGGCGACTGTTGTTGTGACGGCCCAGCCGCCGGCGCTCGGGGGCCACAGCCCCAAAGCGTGAGAGACGCGAATAGAAGGAAGCGGGAGATAGGCAATTGGCCTCGCCGGACAAAATAGACAACCGGCGAGGCCATTGCAACTGTTTTATTGAAGCGGAGTTAGAACGTTGGACCTAAACTGATGGTCCAATACGCGTGCCTGAGCGCCCGGTCCAGCGGCTTCGTGTAGTCGAGACGCATGATCAGCAAGCCGAAGACGTTGGCGCGGATCGAGCCACCCCAGCTTCGCAGCGGCGCCCGAACCAGCAACGGATCCTCGCCAGGTTTGCGGTTCCATTTCACCGTGCTCGCGTCGTCCCACGCCATTCCGATGTCGTAGAACAGCGCGCCTTCGATCGGCGGGAATCCCACCGGCAGGAAGCCGAGCACCAGACTACGCGTCAGCGGGAAACGCAGCTCTACGTTGCCGACCGCGATCTTCGATCCGATCAACTGATCGAGCTCGGCGCATCCGGTCTGCGAGGTCGACTGGGGATTCGCGGTGCACTCGTGGTTGCGGATCGAGCCCGCCGTGTACCCCCGAATCAACTCGGTACTCCCGAGGAATACCGGGAAGCGATCGGCATCGCGCCCGAAACGTCCGAACATCATCCCGCGGACCGCGATCGTGAACGGCCGGAAGAAGAGATACCGCCTGTAATCGACCAACCCTGCGGTGAACTGCCAGCTGCCGAGTGCCGGAGAAACGGAAAACCGTGAGCGCGACCCTGCGAACGGCCCGACCCAGCCGAACAGGGTGTTGTCGTGGACGTGCGCGATCGAGGGCTGCACGAACGTCGCAGACGGACCACCACCCTGAACGAGCCGCTGATCGAAGGGGCCTTGCGCGTCGTAGAGCGTCTGCAGCTCCAGGCTGGCCTCGGCGATGTTGACCGCGTGCACGCCGAGCTCGATGCGGTTGAAGCGGCTGAACGGGTACGACGATTCGGCAAACAGGTCGCGAACGACGAAGCGCCGAATCCGCGTCGCGAAGACGTCGACGCTGTCACCGGGGCGGCGCGGATCCTCGATGCGCGTCCAGTCGCTGCCGCCGTAGAAGTACAGTGGATCCTGCGAAAAACCACCCGCCCAGTTGAGGCGATGTGACTGATTAACGTACAGGCCGAGGAACTGGGCCTCGCTGATGCGTCCGTTGATCGAGCCGGCGAGCACTACCGAGTGATTGCCCAGAATGTCCGAGAGTGCGATCGCCGTCCCACCGAACACACCGCGGCCGAAGTTGTCCCGCTGGTACCCAACGGTCGGTCGCACGATGTAGTCGGCCGTAAACCGCACCTTGTACGGCCGGAACGTGAATTCGTTCGTGTCGGGGAGCGAGAGCGTCGCGGAGTCGAGCAGCGCCCGAACGGTCACCGCCGGAGTCGCCGCCGAAGATTCGGCGGGCTGAGGCCGCGCCGATGGCCGGAATCCGGTTGCCGAGCGATAAATCGAGGCCGGCTGGGACAACGCCGGCAGGTTTGACGTCGAGCCGGTGCCGCCGAGCGCCACCATCGGTGGCCGGGACGCCGGCACGAGGGTATCACGCTCTTCCGCTTGCATCAGCGTCACGACCGGCTGCGCATTGGGACCGTGATACGGCGCGCGGCGCAGCGAGCGCGGATTCTCCAGTGAATACACACTGTACTGGCCGTCCTCGTAATAGACGAACGCCATACGGTCGGCTTGCGGCGCCCAGGTCAGCACGGGCGACAGCGGCGTGATGCCCTGGACTCCCGTGAACATGTTGGTGAGCTGATAGATCTGCCCGTCGGCCATGTCGTACAGGAAGACGTTGTTGATGCCGGTGCGATCGGAAACGAATGCTAGAGAACGGCCGTCTGGCGCCCACACGGGATTGATGTTTTTCCCGATGTCCATGTTCCCGAGCAGATCGATGGCGCCGGACTCGAGGTGGAGCAGCGCGATGCGCAGATTCCCGAACCGGAGCAGATCGAAATCGGTTTCCCCGCCACGGTCCGTGACGAACGCGATAGTCTTGCCGTCGGGCGACCACGCGGGGTGGAGATCGGCAAACTTGTCGTTGGTGAGCCGCCGCAGCCCGGTTCCGTCCCGATTGATAATGAAGAGATCGGTGAAGCCGTTGCTGAAGCCGGTAAGGACGAGCTGCGTCCCGTCGGGGGACCATTGCGGCGTCTGCAGCCCGCTGAGGGCGACGTGGATGCGACGATCTTCCCGCCCGCGCTTCACGTCGAGAATCACCAGGTCATCGCGGTCCTTACTCTTGGCCGCGATCGCGAAGTAGCGGCCGTCGGGAGAGAACGCCCCCGCCGAATTGATGAAGCGCAGGCTCTCGTAGTTGTTGTTCTGGGTCGATTTCACCAACCGGCGCTTGACGCGTCCCGTCTCGGCATCCGCCAGCCAGAGATCGATGAAGAAGCCGCCCTGATCGCCGAAGTACGCGATGTCTTTGCCGTCAGGCGTCAGCGCCGGCGCCAGGAAGATGCGCCAGCGCGAGTGCCGCTGGGTCAACGTCGGCTGCGCGATGCGACGCGCACGATAATGATCGCCCAGCTGCGGCAGGAACGTCGTCTGGATCGCGTCGCGCCAGTCGTTCGAAAGATCCTCGAGCGAGCGGCCCAGGGCGCGCTTGAAGGCGGCGTCGAGCCCCGACGTCGCCGAGCTCTGTAAGATTTCGCCGATCACCTCATCGCCCCACTTCTCGCCGATATAGGCCCAGAGCGCGTGCCCGTAGCGGTAGGGGAAGATGTATGGATCGTTCGTCATGTCCTCGATCGAGGGGAGATGGCCCTCGAGTGCCGCGTCGCGTAGCCACATCGCCGTTTCCGGGTCGATCGGCCCGCGCGACAGATACTCCGCCATCCCTTCCATGAACCAGAGCGGCGGATTGACGGCCACCAGCGTCTGCACGCCGGCGCCGGGACGGCCGCGGCTGTACACGTCGTACTGGAACTGGTGCACCATCTCGTGCTGCAGCACGTGCTCGAACTCGGCGTACGAGCCGGTGAAGGGGAGCACGGCGCGGTGCTTGAAGAACTCCGTGACGCCGCCGAGTCCTTCGCCCGACGCGTCGACGACGTTCGTCTGCTGGAAATCGGACTGCGAGGCGTACAGGATGATCGGCTTGCGGCTCTGGAACTGATGGTGGAGGATGCGTGAGAGGCGGGCGTACGCGCGTTCGGCCATGCGCGCCGCGTCGAGCGCGCCGCCGCGCTCATCCGGATAGTAGTAGATGTCGAAGTGTTCGGTCTGAATCGATTGGAAGTTGAAGCTGCGGTACTGCACCTTGTTCTGACCGAAGTACTGCGCGGCCGCCGGCGTTGCCAGGATACTGAGTCCCAGCACGCCAATCAGACGAGTCATGGTGCGTCGCATACCTGCCTAGCCTTTCCCGCCCCCGCCGCTCGCCGATGAATCGCCTGCGACAACGACGGGCGCATCTCCCCACAACCGTTCGAGCTGGTAAAACTCACGCAGCTCCGGGTGGAATACGTGCACGACGAAGTCCACATAGTCGAGCAATACCCAGCGTCCCTGTGCCAGCCCTTCCACATGATGTGGCTCGAGCCCCGCCGGCGCGAGTGCCGTGACGAGGTGCTCCGCCATTCCCCGCACATGGGCGTTCGACGTTCCAGAAACGATCACGAAGTAATCGGTGGCGGTGCACAGACCCCGTAGATCCAATACCACGGGATCGACCGCTTTGCGATCCAGCAACGCGTCAACGACCTGTGAGAGTACCGCCGACCCTCCCCGGTTAGTCATAGCGAACGGTTTCGGCGTTTGTTCCGTTCGTTACTCCTTCACCACCGTGACGCGTACTTCGGGCCGCACTTCGGGATGGATCTTGATCCCGACCTTGTATTCACCAAGCTCGCGAATCGGCTCCGCCAGGTCGATCTTGCGCTTGTCGACGTGGATGCCCAGCTCCTCGAGCTTGCGCTGGATGTCGCTCGCCGTGACGGAGCCGTATAGCTTCTCCTCTTCACCGACTTTCACGTCGAAGGTGAGCTGGACGTCGGCCAGCCGCGTGGCTTCCGTCTCCGCGGCCGACTTCTCGGCGGCGGCTTGCTTCGACAGGCGTTCGCCTTCGTAGGCGATCTTCTTCTTGTTGGCCTCCGTCGCCGGATAGGCGAGCCCTTGGGGCAGGAGGTAGTTGCGGGCGTAGCCGTCCTTCACCTTCACGACCTCGCCGATTTTGCCCAGATGTTGCACGTCCGCCCGCAGAATGATTTCCATCGCTTGAGCCCTCAAGTTGTATTGGACCGCTGCCGCTCGCGTGCTTCCGCCAGGCGGCGCCGGTATTGGTACCACGTATCGGTGATGCCCAGCGTGCACAGCCCCGGGAGCACGAACAACAACGGCACGGCCAGCGCCGCCGCGGCAGCCGCGACGATGACCAGCGTCAGCGCCGAGATGCCGAACGCCTCGGCAAATGTCGCGACGATCGCGGCGCCGCGGAGCACGTACAGCGTACTCGCCACGAGTCCCAGGTTCGTGCCCGCCACCTGCAGAACGCTCGATACGGGCAGAATCAACACGCCCAGCCAAGCGACGATCCCCCACACCCACTCGTCGCCCATGTAAAAGTCCCTGAAGCGCACCGGGGCAGGCGCCACGCTTTCACCGGCTGCGCGTGCGACGATGCGCCGGTACAGCTGCCACGCGAGCGCCAGGCCCGCGAGGGTTTGCAGTGCGAGCATCCCCGGCCACGTGAGACTGACGAAGCGTACCATCGGCTCGTAGATCGGGAATGCGTTGGGCGCGACCTCGACGATCGACCGCATCGTGATGCTCGCCTGCCGGGTCGCTTCCCATCCGAGCGCGCCCCACGCTTCGGATCCCCATATCGCCTGCATCAGCAGCGCCGACGCGAGTCCGCCTGCCACGATCGATCGAAACGCCTGGCGCAGGATGGGTGCGGGGGGGGGCTTCAGCAGCACGAACGACACGAATGCCGCGGTCACGAGCACGATGTAGGCGCTCGTCGCCGCGGCGAGCCGGCTGCCGCTCCCGCCACTCAGGACGAGCAGCGCCAGACTCACCGCCCCGATCATTCCGGCGATCGGCTGTGACCAGCCGGAGCCTCGCTCCTGGGTTCTCTCTCCGGGCGCGATGATCAGGAGCGCCGCGCACGGCAGACCCACCAGGCTGGGGTGGGCCCACAGGACGAACGCTGTCAGCGCCAGGAGCGGGCGCCACCACGACTGTTTCGGGGCTATGCGGTGTGACCCTTGATATAAGGAAGCAGCGCCAGCTGCCGCGCGCGCTTGATCGCGGTCGCGAGCTGCCGCTGGTGGCGCGCGCACATCCCCGACAACCGGCTCGGCAAGATCTTGCCACGTTCCGTGAGAAAGCGGCTCAGCGTCCGGTCATCCTTGTAGTCGAGCACGCGCGCGCCGGATTCGCACACGGGACAGGTTTTGGCGGGACGTCTCACGTTTCCTCCTCTTCCAGCTCTTCTTCTTCAGGAGCGACGGCCGCCGCCACGACAGGCTTGGGCTGCTCGCGCGCGGCTTCGACGCACATATACCGCAGCACGCCCTCGTCGAGCTTCACGGCGCGCTCGTACTCGGGCAGCAGATCGCCCGCCGCCGAAAACTCGGCGACGACGTAGTAGCCCGTGTCTTTCTTTTTGACCTTGTACGCCATCGTCCGCTTGCCCCAGTGCGACACGTTCGAGAGCGTGCCTTTCCCGTCCTTGGTCAGCAGGGCGTGAAAGCGGTTCAATTTTTCGGTGATTGCCGGCTCGTCCAGGGCACTATCAAAAATGTAGACCGTCTCGTACCGACGACTCATGCCACCTCCCTTTGGTCATAGGTGACCCGATGCGGTGGAAGGCACCGAGTAGGGGATATGTTGAAGCGGGGAAAGATAGAAGCAGAAGGCGTCAAAAAGAAGGCGTCAAGGGAAAGGCGTCGAATGAAGTACGTCAAAGCGGGGCAACAAGCTAAGAGATGTAGTATCGTGGAGCCATGCGGTCGTACCGCGTGATTCAGGGATGGCCAGTGGGTTGGTGAAAGAGACGCGAACATGATCACCTTACCAGCTGTCGCCGCGGTTATGCTCGCCTCGTCATTGCAGGCGCAGGCACTTCCCGATACCAGCGCCCGCATCCGCGGCGCGGCCATTTCCTCCTACAACGGTCGTCCCATCGCGGGTGTGATGATTTCGGCGCCCGAGGTCCAGAAGTTCGTTGTGACGGACGCGAGCGGGCAGTTTGCCCTCGCGGGATTGCCGACGGGACGGCGGTCGATCCGGGTCTCCTACGAGGGGCGCGAGACCCAGGATTATGTGTTCACCCTGCAGGGCCAACGGACGAAACAGATTGCCGTGGTGCTCGACGTCGATGCCGTCGATCTCGACCCGCTCGTCGTGGAAGCGCGGCAAGCGAACATATGGCGCGACCTGGCGGGATTCTATGAGCGGCGGCGGACCTATAGTGGCTTCGCACACTTCTTCACGCGCGAAGAGATCACGCGGGCGCGGCCCACGAGGCTGAGCGGGCTCCTCACGCTCGAGGGCATCGTGACCCGCTGTTATCAGGACTGTCGGCCGACGCGATTCAGCCGCGGCAAGCTGTGCGCGGTCCCGGTGAGCGTCGATGGCGTGGCGTTCCGAGAGCTGGACTACGATCAGATCGCGGTGTCGGACGTCGCCGGTGTCGAGGTCTATCGCGGGGTGCCACCGGCCGATCTGAGTCATTCCCTGCTGCCGACCGTCGGTTCGTCGATCTGGATGGGCACCGGACAGTCAGCGGCAGGCTCGTGCGGCCTGGTGGAGATCTGGACGCGCTAGACGTTGAAGCGAAATAACAGGATGTCGCCGTCTTTCACGACGTAGTCGCGTCCTTCACTGCGCACCAATCCGTGTTCGCGGGCAGCCTTGTAGCTGCCCGCTTTCACAAACTCCCCAAACCCGACCGTTTCGGCGCGGATGAATCCGCGCTGAAAGTCGGAGTGGATCTCGCCCGCCGCCGCGTACGCCGTGTCGCCGCGATGCATTGTCCAGGCGCGAACCTCGTTCTCGCCGACCGTGAAGAACGTCTGCAGGCCGAGGAGCCGATAGCCGGCGTGAATCAACCGGTCGAGGCCCGGCTCGGCGACGCCGGCGCTCGCCAGGAACTCCTTGCGCTCGTCACCGGATAGCTCGGCGAGCTCCGCCTCGAGCTTGGCGGAGAAGGGGACGATCTCCGCCTCTTCGTGATGGGTCTGCACCGCAGCGCGGAGTTTCTCGATCCATTTCCCGCCATTCGCCGCGAGATCGTCCTCGTTCACGTTGGCGGCGTAGAGAATCGGCTTGGCCGTCAGCAGGCCGAGCCGGCGCAGGAATTTGACGGCGTCCTCGCCTTCGCCGGCTTCGCGTGCTCCGCGGCCGCGATTCAATTCCGCGACGACGCGCTCGAGCAGCACGAGCTCGAGCTGGGCCTCCTTGTCGCCGGCGCGCGCCGATTTCCGCGCCTTGTCGAGCCGCCGCTCGACCACGGCGAGGTCGGCCAGGGCCAGCTCGCTCGTGATGACGTCGTGGTCGCGCACCGGATCGACCGGACCCATGACGTGCACGACGTCGGGATCCTCGAAGGCGCGAATGACGTGCACCACCGCGTCCACTTCGCGGATGTGCGAGAGAAACTGGTTGCCGAGCCCCTCGCCCTGGGATGCCCCCTTCACCAGACCGGCGATGTCCACGAACTCGACGACGGCGGGGATTTTCTTCTTGGGTTTGACGACGGCGTTGAGCGTCTCGAGGCGCGGGTCAGGAACCTCGACGACGCCGACATTCGGCTCGACCGTGCAGAAGGGATAGTTCTCCGCCGCTGCCGCTTTCGACGAGGTGAGAGCGTTGAAGAGGGTCGACTTCCCGACGTTGGGCAGGCCGACGATGCCGAGACGCAGCATCAGGTTTTAAGCCACTGCGCGACCGACTCGATCATCTGCGGCATCAAGGCTTCCACTTGTTCGAGCTCTTCGGGCTCGAATGGCGCGAGCACATAATCCGCCCAGTCGGCGGTCCCTTCGGGCAACGGGCCCACGCCGATCCGCAGCCGACTGTACTGCTGCGATTGCAGCGCACTCTCGATGCTTTTGAGCCCGTTGTGCCCGCCCGCCGACCCGTCGTTGCGCAAGCGAAATGTGCCGAGCGGGATCTGAAAGTCGTCGACCAGGATGAGCAGATCACGGGCGGGGGCGAACGTAGGCTCGGCGCGCAGCGAGGCGAGCGCCGCGCCGCTGCGGTTCATGAATGTCGTGGGCTTGAGGATGCGCACGGGAACGCCGCTCACCGTGCCTTCCGTCGCGCGCGCCCGCTCGGCGCGACGGAAGGGAGGAAGATTCCAATGCTCGGCGACGGCGTCGGCCAGGAGAAAGCCGGCATTGTGGCGCGTCGCCGCGTATTCCGGGCCGGGATTCCCCAGGCCGACGACGGCGCGCAAAAACTACGGCTTCTCTGGGGCCTTCGGAGACTTCTTCTCTTTCTCCTCGGCCGCAGGGGCGGCAGCCTCGCCTTCGGCACCCTCTTCGTCCTCACGGACCTTGCGGATGAGCTCGGGCTCGGCGACCTCGGTCGCGGCCTCCGGCGTCGGCGCGGCGACTTCCTCAGCGCGTGGCGGCACCACCGTCGCGATCGTCAGATCGGCGCCCGTCAGGATGACGGCGTTGGGGATCGAAAGATCCCGCATGTGCAGCGAGTCGCCGATCTTGAGCGCGGTCACGTCGAGCTCGACGCGATCGGGGATGTTTTCGGGCAGCACTTCGATTTCGACTTCGCGGGTCACCTGATCGAGCACACCGCCCGCGTTGCGGACGCCGTCGGGCGTGCCCACGAGGTGCACCGGGACCTTGAGCCTGATCTTCTCGCCGCCGCGGATCTCGTAGAAGTCGACGTGGATGATGTCGGGACGGATCGGATGGCGCTGAATCTCGCGGATCAACGTCCGGCTCGTTTTGCCGTCGACGCTGAGCTCGATGAGCGTACTCTCCGGCTCGATACCAGTGAGCGCTTTTTCCAGCGCGAGCGCGTCCACCATCAGCGTCTGCGTGGGGCGGCCGTGGCCGTAGATGACGGCCGGAACCTTCTTCTGAAAGCGCGCCTGCCGCGCCGGGCCCTTGCCCGTTTTTTCCCGCGCCGTCGCGGAGAGACTCACCGTCTGTGCCATTGCTCAGCCCTCAGCCATCTGCCGTCAGTCGAATAACGAGCTGACCGATTGGTTCGAGTGTTCGTACCCTATGGCTTTTGCCATCAGACTTGCGATCGACAACACTTTGAGCTTCTCAAACTGCTTCTCTTCCGGAATCCGGATCGTATTCGTCACCGTCACTTCTTCGATCGGGGCGGCCCGCAGCCGTTCGACGGCGGGACCCGACAGCAGCGCATGCGTCGCGAACGCGAAGATCCGCCTCGCGCCCAACCGCTTCAGCGCCGCCGCCGCTTCGGCGATCGTGCCCGCCGTGTCGATCATGTCGTCGGGGATCAGGACGTCTTTCCCCTCGACTTCACCGACGACATTCACGACTTCCGCGATGTTCGCGGACGGGCGTCGCTTGTCGATGATCGCGAGCGACGCGTCGAGCCGCTTCGCGAATCCCCGGGCCATCTTCGCCGAGCCGACGTCCGGTGCGACGACGACCGGATCGTGGAGCTGCTTCGTCCGGTAGTGGCTCACGAACACCGGCGCCGCGTACAGGTGGTCCACCGGGATATCGAAGAATCCCTGGACCTGGTGGGAATGAAAATCCATTCCCAGGACGCGGTCCGCTCCGGCATGGGTGATCAGGTTCGCCATCAGCTTGGCGCTGATCGCCACGCGCGGTTGATCCTTCCGGTCCTGCCGCGCGTAGCCGAAGTACGGGAGCACCGCGGTTATGCGGGCGGCGCTCGCCCGGCGCGCCGCGTCCATCAACAGCAACAGCTCCATGTAGTTTTCCGCCGGCGGATTCGTGGGCTGGATGATGAAGACATCCCGCCCGCGCACGTTCTCGTCGATCTTGACGAAGATTTCGCCGTCGGCAAAGCGTCGCATCGACACCGCACACAGCGGCTGTCCCAAATGCTGGGCCATCTCCTCGGCGAGAGGCCGGTTGGCCGTGCCGGCGAGGAGCAGCAACTGGCTGCGTGACAGCGCAAGGTCCCGCATCGGGCCACGGAAAGTAGTCGGCAAACCGCGTGTCGCCAAGGCCTTACCGCCCACGGGCAGGCGCCGTATGCTAGAGCCCGTGGACGACCTTCAGGCGCGGCTCGCCGCTGCACTGGCAGGCCGCTACACGATTGAGGGTGAAATCGGCCGCGGTGGGATGTCCATCGTGTACCAGGCGCGGGACCTCCGCAACGACCGGTGGGTGGCCCTCAAGGTGCTGCGGCCGGAGCTCGCCGGCGCGCTCGGTCCCGAGCGCTTCCTGCGCGAAATCAAGGTTGCCGCGGGGCTCACTCACCCGCACATCCTCCCGCTGTTCGATTCCGGCGTCGCGAAGGGCCTGCTCTTCTATACGATGCCATACGTCGCGGGGGAGTCCCTCCGCCACCGACTGGTGCGCCACAAGCGGTTGTCCGTTACCGACGCCGTTACGATCGCGCGCGACGTCGCCGATGCGCTGTTCTACGCTCACGGCCAGAACATCGTCCATCGCGACATCAAGCCCGAGAACATTCTGCTCGAAGCAGGCCATCCCGTCGTGAGCGACTTCGGAATTGCGCGCGCCATCAGCGAAGCGAATGCGTCCCGCGTAACCGGCACGGGCTTCGTCGTCGGGACCGTGGAGTACATGAGCCCGGAGCAGGCCGCTGGAGACGAGCTGGACGGGCGGAGTGACATCTACAGCCTGGGGTGCGTGCTGTACGAAATGCTCATCGGCCACACGCCGACGAGCCAGGGGGCCTCGGTCTCGGCGCAACGGCGGGATATCCCGCTCGATGTGGACTATGCGATCGAAGTCGCACTCGCCAAACTCCCGAGTGAGCGTTTCGCGACCGCGCGCGAATTTGCCGAGGCGCTGGGTCCTGCGGAGACCACAGCGGGCTCGGGGCGCCGGTCCAAGCGGAGGTGGCGCCGCTGGGGAGCGGTCGCCGCTGTGGGCGCACTCACTCTGGGGACCTTGGGCGTTTTTCTGCTCCCCCGGCTCGCCTCCGCGAAGCTGGATGCATCACTCTATGTTGTCGTGCCGTTCGGACATCGCGGCGGCGCGGCCCCCGCCCTCGTCAGCGGCGATCAATGCGAGCTGCTGCTCTCGCAGGCATTCGGACGGTGGACAGACGTGCGGTTGGCGGATCCGCTGCGGGTGCACGACGCCCGGATGCGACGCGGCGACCAATCGATGACGCTCGATGAAGCGAAAACGCTCGCGAAGGATGTCGGCGCCGGGATGCTCGTCTGGGGCGATGTTTCGACGGTCGGGGACTCGATTCAGGTGACGGCCGCGCTCTATGACCTGCGACGTGGCGGGAAGGCGGTCCGCGATTACACGGTTCGCATTCACAAGGATGGTCAGCAGCTCGAGTCGAAGTTTCGCGAGCTCGCTGATTCTCTCCTGCTCGGAGGAGTGAATTCCGACCGGGTACGGCCGGAGGTCATCGGCACCGAAGCGCTCGCCGCGTTTTATGCATACGCCGATGGCCGGGATGCACTCGCGCGTTGGGACCTCGGCCGGGCGGAGCGGTCCTTTCGCGCGGCTCTCGAGAGCGATCCCGACTACGCCCAGGCGAGCCTGTGGCTGGCGCACGCGCAAATGTGGGGTGAGGACCCCGTCGCGGATTGGCAGGCGAGCACCGCGCGGGCGCTCGCGGGTTCCAACAAGCTGGGGTCGAGCGATCTGATGCTGGCTCAGGCGCTCTCGTTGCTCGCCGCTGGACGCTATCCCGAGGCGTGTGATCGTTATCGTGAGATTATCGCTCGCCAGCCGAGCGACTTTGTCGCGTGGTTCGGACTTGGGGAATGTCAACGGCGCGACAAGGTCGTCGAACCCGATTCCGCGAGCCCGTCCAAATGGCGCTACCGCGCGAGCTACCGCGGCGCGGCGGCGGCGTATCGCCGGGCTCTCGAGCTGGTGCCGTCGGCGCATCGTGCGTTCACCGGAGTCGCGATCCAGCGATTGATCGACCTGTTCTACGCCGAGACGTATCTCTATCGGCCCGGCTACGCGCCGCTTGGGGACACGTTGCGGTTCGCCGCGTTCCCCTCACTGGACCACGACACGCTGGCGTTCGTTCCGTGGCTGGCTGCGGATTTCTACAAGGCGAAGGCGGGATCGCGGCCCTCCAGCACGCAGGCCGCCGTTGCCCATAACCGAGAAGAGCTGCGCACGCTGATCCGCAGGTGGATCGCGGCGTTTCCAGCGAGCGCCAATGCGTATGAGGCGCTTGCACTCGTCCTCGAGACCACGGGGGAGCTCGATCTCGGGCCTGAGACGGAGCGATCGGCGCTGGCGGCCATACGCCGAGCCCGGGGGCTTTCGGCGGACGCTGACCAGACGTTGCGAGCGGCGGTGGCGGAAACCCGATTGCTGTTCAAGCTGGAGCGATTTCGAGAAGCCGCCGCGCTCGCGGATTCGATTCTCGCGAATCCGCCGGCGGAACCCGCGCCGCTCGCGGCGCGGCGACTCGGCGGACTCTCGCTGTTGACCGGCCACGTGTATCGCGCCGCCCGCCTG
>Ga0137397_10000867_pt1 | contig 20877 bp, 12 predicted proteins | sample czorhiz116metaG_FD_106658 | JGI IMG/M metagenome (GOLD analysis project Ga0137397, IMG submission 106658) | Vadose zone soil microbial communities from Angelo Coast Range Reserve, California, USA - czorhiz1.16 metaG | ecosystem: Environmental > Terrestrial > Soil > Vadose zone | place: USA... | reverse complement strand
GAACGGCCTGGGTCTGCGCCTGCTCGCGGTCGTTGCGCTCGTCGCGGCCAACGCCTTTTTCGTGGCAGCCGAGTTCGCGCTGGTAGCGTCCCGCCGCACGCGGATCGAGGCGATGATCCGGCGCGGGGATCGTAAGGCGCGCACGGTCCGGAAAGCGCTCAGCGACTTGTATCGGTTGCTGTCCGCAACGCAGCTCGGCATCACTCTGACTTCCATCCTGCTCGGCTACGTCGCCGAGGACACGGTCGCCCATCTGTTTCGCGACTGGTTCGCGACCCTGCCGCGCGGCCTCGACTTTCTGACCCGCGGGGGGATCGCCTCCGTCGTTGCGGTCGGCGCGATCTCGTTCCTGCATGTCGTGTTCGGCGAGCTGGTCCCGAAGACGTGGGCGATCACCCACCCCGAAACCACCAGCCGCTGGGTCGCGACACCGCTCATCGTCTTCTCCTGGATCACTCGGCCGTTCAATTTTTTCCTGAACGTGAGCGCGCGCCTCGTGCTGCGCCTACTCGGCATCAAGAGCTCGAGCCCCGAGCTCGACCGAGTGCACTCGCCCGAAGAGATCCGCATGCTGGTGGAGCAAAGCCGCAAGACAGGCGGCCTGGGCGCGGGTGACGCGCGCCTCTTGGAAGGCGTCTTCGAGTTCAGCGAGAAGAATGCACGCGACGTGATGACGCCACGCACGCAAATGGTCGCATTACCCGCCGAGGCGTCTCTCGCCGAGGCCGCCGACCGCGTCGCCGCCGCGGGACGGTCCCGCTATCCGGTGACGGGCGAATCGCTCGACGACGTGGTCGGCATCGTGCACGCCAAGGACATCCTGCGCGGGTTGTTGTCCGGCGCAGAAGCGCCCGTGCAGGACATCGCTCGACCGGCCTTCTTCGTTCCGGGTACGCGGGAAGTGGAAGACGTCCTGGCGGACATGAAACGCCAGAAGGTGCATCTCGCCATCGTGCTCGATGAATTCGGCGGAACCGCCGGGCTGGTCACGATGGAGGATCTGCTCGAGGAAATCGTGGGGCCGATCTACGACGAGTACGACCAGGCGCCGGCCGCCGCGCCGGGGACCATGACGAGCAGCGCGGGGAGCGGCGTGCCGATTCTGCCCGGCAGCACGGAAATCAGCGACGTCAACCGCATCCTCAAGCTCCACCTCGACGACGGCGACTACACCACGATAGGTGGGCTGTTGTTCGGGCGGCTGGGTCGGCTTCCGAAGGTAGGCGACCGCGTCAATCTGGAGGGCGCGACGTTCGAGATTCTGGAAATGGATGGCCGGCGCGTGGGGCGAGTGCGCGTGTGGCCGGCGACCACGCACGTCCCGGAGCCGTCGAGTTAGTCTCCTCGTTGCCGGCGGGCGCCGACGAGCTGTACCGCCAGCTCCAGCGACGCGCGCATCGACCCCGCGTCCGCGATCCCCTTCCCCGCAATGTCGAACGCCGTCCCGTGATCGGGTGATGTGCGGATGAACGGCAACCCCAGCGTCACGTTCACGCCGGTGCCGAAGCCCGACACCTTCACCGCCGTCATTCCCACGTCGTGATAGGGCGCGAGCACGGCGTCGAATTCCCCGCGCAGCGCGCGCACAAACACCGTGTCGGCGGGAAGCGGACCCGCCGCGTCGAGCGCCATCGCGGCCGGCCGTAGCAGGCGGTCGTCCTCGTCGCCGAACAGCCCGCCTTCGCCCGCGTGCGGGTTGAGCGCGCACAGGGCCAGCCGTGGCGACGTGATCCCCCACCACTGCCGCAGTGCGTCGGTCGCGATCCGCCCCGCCTGCACCACGCGCTCGGTGGTCACCGATGCGATCGCATCCCGCAGCGAAAGGTGCGTCGTCACGAGAACGACCCGCAGCCGCCCCGTCGTCAACATCATGGCCACGGGAATATCACCGGCAATATGAGCGAGGAATTCCGTTACTCCGGGAAAGCGATAGCCGGCGGCGTGCAGCGCCAGCTTGTTGACGGGTCCGGTGACGATCGCGTCGGCTTCACCGGAGAGCGCGAGTCGCGCGGCAGACTCGATGTTTTGCGCGGCCGCCCGGCCCGCTTCGACATCGCTCGGCGTCTTCCCTCCTCCGCCATCCTCCCAGCCACCGACGATGCGGACGTCGGCGTCGAGGGGCTGCTGCAGCGCTTTACGCACCACTTCGGGACCGATCCCTCGCGGATCGCCCACGGCCACTGCCAGGCGCGGCCGAGAAGGGGGAGGAGCCAAGGCTAGAGTCTTATGTCGATGTAGATCTGGCGCTTCAGTTGATCGATGAAATGCCGGATCGCGAGCTGATCCCCGAGTGATTGGCGGATCCGGATCTTCACGTCTTCAAACGCCAATTCACCCGCATCGTGGCGCGCGGTGACTTCGAAGACCACGAATTTGGTGCGCCGTCTCTCGGCGCCCTCGACGATGACGGGCTTCAGCCCGACCGTCGTGTCGCTCGCGAGCACCTTCTGGTATTCCGGCGGGAGGTCGGTGAAGGGGGCCTCCTCCGCCAGCTTCGGCTCCTGCGGATCAGCGTAGAGCTTCGCCAGAGAATCGAAGGAAGCCCTGACGCCGCCGCGGGCCAGGGCGTCGTGCAGTGAGTCCGCCCGGTGCCGGGCGATTGCGATCTGTGCCGCGCTGATCTCGGGAATGATCAGGATGTGACGGGCCAGAATTTCGGCGGGCTGCGTGCGCTCGACCTCGATGATGTGAAATCCGAACGACGTCTCGACCGGGCCCGCGATCTCCCCCGGACGGACGCGGAACGCGACGTCCTCGAATTCCTTCACCATCACGCCGCGGCGGAACCACCCCAGCTCCCCGCCCTGAGCCGCGGAGGCGCTGTCGCCCGAAAACCGCTTCGCGGCTGCTCCGAAATCGGCGCCTGGGTGCCGCAGCGCCACCACGAGCGACTCGGCGAGCTGCAACGCACGCTGCCGCGCGGCCGAATCCGCCACCGGCTTGATCACGATCTGACGGAACGAAACCGTCGCGGGTCGCTTCGGCTGCTGCTCCTTGTTCTGCTCCCAGAATTCGCGCATTTGCGCATCGGTCGGCGGAATCGGTCGCAGCTTCCCCTTCTGTCGCTGCGTCTCGATCAAGCGCTGCGCATACAGCTGCCGGCGCTGTTCGTCAGCCAGCCAACGGCGCCACTCTTCGACCGAGCCGAAACGCGCCTGGCGAATCTGATCGCGGAAATCGTTCTCCGAGGTGAACTGCTTGCGGACGTTCTGATACGTCTGCTCCACCTGATCGAGCACTTCCTGGTCCGTCACCTTGATCGAGGTATCGCGCTCCGCCTGCTGCACCAGGATCTCGAGCTCGATCAGGCGATCGAGGACTTGCCGCCGCATGGCGGCAAGCCTGGCGGAGTCCGTTGGCAGCGTCTGCCCTTGCGCTTGCTGCTGGACCATTTCCTCTTCGATTTGCGACGCCAGAATCGGACGCGTCCCGACGACCGCCACGATGCGATCGAGGGTTTGCGCCGACCCGCTCGCCGCGACCATGGATGCGGCGACGAGTACGGCAACAGCTCTCATCGGGGCGCCTGCCTTCTCGTCGTGTCGATCGGCGCTGGCCCGGGTGCGGGCGTCATACGCGGTGCGCTGGGCGCCTGGGTGGAATCGGACCGAATCTCCTGGCCCCGCTCGACCGCGCGCCGCACACCCGCCGCGTCCACGTTCCACCGCGCGTCCGCGAGCAGCGTATCGGCCAGGAAGGCGGGCAGCGGATAGAACCGCGCCCGTCCATGGAACACGCGATCGAAGTAGTCGTTCACGCGTCCCAGCGCGAAATTGACGTGATCCGTAGGCGATTTGCCGGCCGAATCGCGGAGCACTTCCGGTGACAGGTTCAGAAGGGTGGTGATCATGACCATGGTGGAGTCGTGCTCGTCGCGTACCCGCTGCCAGTCCTCCGCAGTCAGCGTGACGTTGGCGGAGTCTGCCTGCTCCAGCATCAGCTGTTGCTGCGCCAACGACTTTAGGAACTGGTTGATCTGGTCGTCGTTCGCCTGCGGCAGAGCTTGCAGGATCTGCGGATCGAGCGCGTTCAGCCAGCGCGCGAAGTCCCGCACTCGCAGCGACCCACGCCGATACTTCACGAGCACCCGGTTGCTGGAGCGCGCGGCGTCGATATCCTGCGCCGCCGCCTTCGCGTAGGCGGCAGCCCGGCTCACCGGTTCGATCTTTCGCTTGCTGATGAGGCTGTCGACGTACAGCGAGTCGACATGCTGCGTCATCCGACCCTGCACACCGATGCGGAACGAATCCCGGACTTCGGCCAGCGGGGGACGACGAATGATGTGATAGCCGAACTGGCTTTTCACCACCTCGCTGACGCCGCCGGGCGCGAGCTGCCACGCCGCGTCATCGAATTCCGGGACGTACTGGCCCCGCATCGAGAGCCCCAACGATCCGCCTTGGACCTTCGACGTTGGATCCTCCGAATAGTGCGAGGCGAGCTGCGCGAAGCGAGCGCCGGCCGTGCGCGCCTGTGGCAGGAGCTGCTCGGCCTGGCGGCGCTTCTGGGCATCGATTCTCACCAGTGCGTTCCCGTCAGTCACGGCAGTTCCCTGAGCGGGTAATACCCGAAACAGAATGTGCTGGAACACCCGGTACGGGCCCGTCTGATAGGCGGAGTCCAGTTGTTGCGGCGTGAGGTCATGACCCGCGACGATCCGGTCGTGGAATCGCTGCCATTTGAGCCTGGACACCACGGGCCACATCGCAGTCGCCGCCGTCGCCGAGTCGCGCAGATTCTTCCCGGCGGCCAGCGCTTCCGCAAACAATGTGTACTCCACCCAGTAGCGCGACACGCGGCTCAGGGTCATCGGATCGAGCGGCACCTGCTTGCTCTCGCCCGCCCAGCCGGCGAGCCGCTCCACCGTCAAGGTCTGGTCATTGGCGCGTGCGACGACGTCCGCGCGCGGCGAGAACGCGTCGCGCAGAGCGTCGCACCCGAACAGCGTCAGTGAGGTCAGCGCCAGCAACACCGGACTCAAACGTCGCATCCGTCTCCTCTTTCTCTCGTTACCCGTGATGGTCCCGCAGAACGGCCGTGAGCGCCCGGACCAGGCCGGGGCCGATCGACTCTCCGCCGAGCCGGCGGAGCCTGAGGGAGAGCGGCATCGCGCGCCGCACGTCCGCTTCGAACTGCACCGCCTCAAGGGCCACCTGCAGGCCCGCTAAACGCGGCGACGCGTCGCGCCGGAATGTGAGCCGCGCTTCGTCACCCTTGATCAAGACCGTCTCCAAACCGGCCTGGGCACCCAGCGCGCGCAGCTCGGCAACGAGCAGGAGCCGCTCAGCGGCCGCCGGTAATCGCCCGAAGCGGTCACGCAGCTCGTCACGAACGGCTTGAATCTCACCTGGTTGCTCAGCCCGCGCCAGCCGCCGGTACAAATCGAGCTTCGCGTCGTCGTCGGCGACGTACTCGTCCGGCAAATGCGCCGGCGCATCCAGCGTCACATCGGGCGGGGAGAACTGCTCCCTGCTCCCCCCTCCCTGCTCCCCCTGCTTCAAGCCCCGCACCGTTTCTTCGAGCCAGCGCAAGTACATGTCGAAGCCGACGGCCTGCACGTGCCCCGACTGCTCGCCGCCGAGCAGATTCCCAGCGCCGCGCAGCTCGAGATCCCGCAGCGCAATGCGATAGCCCGATCCTAGATCAGTATGATGCTCGAGCACCTGCAAACGTTCCTCCGCCTGGGCATCCACCTGATCGGGCACGAGCAGATAGCAGAACGCCCGCCGGTGGCTCCGCCCCACCCGCCCGCGCAGCTGATACAGCTGGGCGAGGCCGAAGCGGTCGGCGCGGTCGACAATCATCGTGTTGGCGTTGGGGACGTCGAGGCCCGATTCGACGATCATCGTGGACACGAGGATGTCCACCTCGCCCCGCACGAACTGGCCCATGACGGCCTCGAGATCGGTCTCGCGCATCTGCCCGTGCGCCACGGCGAGCCGTGCGCGCGGCGCGAGCGCCCGCACCCGTGCCACCACGGTTTCGATCGTCTCGATGCGATTGTGGACGAAATAGACCTGCCCGCCGCGATCCAGCTCCCGCGCAATCGCCTCCTCGAGGAGCGCATCGTCCCAGGGCTCGATGAACGTGAGCACGGGCGAGCGGTCTTTCGGTGCGGTCTCGATTAGCGCGAGGTCACGCAGGCCGGCCAGGGAGAGGTGCAGCGTTCGCGGAATCGGTGTGGCAGTCAGCGTCAGCACGTCCACGCTCAACTTGAGCGCCTTCAGGCGCTCCTTGTGGCGCACGCCGAAGCGATGCTCTTCGTCGACGATTAGCAGGCCAAGATCCTTGAACGTGACGTCCGGGGAGAGCAACCGGTGAGTCCCGATCACGATATCGACCTCGCCGGCAGCGATGCGCTGCACCAGCGGAGCGGTCTCCTTGGTGCTGCGAAAGCGGGACAACACCTCGATGCGCACCGGGTAATCGGCCAGCCGTTCGCGAAACGTGCGACCGTGCTGCTCGGCGAGAATCGTCGTGGGTACGAGGACCGCAACCTGCTTCCCCGCCTGTACCGCCTTGAATGCCGCGCGCACGGCGACCTCCGTCTTCCCGTATCCCACGTCACCGACGAGCAGCCGGTCCATCGGGCGGGCACGCTCCATGTCCCGCTTGACGTCGTCCGAGGCCCGCCGCTGGTCCGGGGTGTCTTCATAAAGGAAGGCGGACTCGAGCTCGCGCTGCCACGGTGTATCGGGAGGAAAGGAGAAGCCCGTGGCGAGCTGCCGTCGCGCGTACAGGTCCAGCAACTCCGCCGCCATCGCGCGGATCGCAGCCCGCGTCTTGTCGCGCTGCCGCTGCCACGTCGTGCCGCCGAGCCGGTGCAGGCGCGGCGGCGGTGCGTCACCATCGCCCGCAGTGCGATAGGGCTCGAGTTGATCGATCCGATACAGCGGCACGTTGAGGCGGTCGCCTCCTTCGTACTCCACGACCGCAACCTCGAGCGTCGCACCATCCGCCCCCACCGCGATCGTCTGCAACCCGCGATAGATGCCGATCCCATGCTCGAGATGCACGACGTACCCACCCGGCGTCAGCGGCCGCGATGCGGCGGTCGATACCGCGCTGCGATAACGACGCGGGCGCCGCAGCCGTCGTGCGCGGCGGAAAACCTCGTGATCGGTGAGCACGCGCAGCGTCGGCATGATGAAGCCGCCATCGAGGGCGCCCACCGCCAGCGTCGCCCGATCGGAGCCGAGCAGCTCGTCCAATCGCTCGAGCTGCCCTTCGTTGTCGCAGAGGATCACAGTCGGCGGTGGCTGGGCGACGATCTGCCGCAGTCGCTTCAAGTCACGGTCGATGTGCTCCGGCGGGGCGAGTGGAAAGCGCTGCTCGGTCTCGGCGTCCGACACCGCGATGCGCGCCAGGCCGGTCAGCCGTGTGTGCCACGCTGCCGGGTCGATGAGGAGCTCCTCGCGCGGTGGCGGCTCTTCTCCCATCCGGCGAGCGACCTCGAGATGGTGCGCGGCGTCGGCCCAAGCTCGTTCGACTTCCCGTTGCACGGCGGATTCCTGATCGGTGACGACGATCGTGTCGGTCGGCAGCAGATCGAGGAGGTTCGAATGGAGGGGCGCAGCATGCTGCGCCCCTCCGGCAGTTCCCGCCCCGACCACGTTCCCTATTCCCGATTCCGCCCGCACCGGGAGAATGGTCACACGATCCAGCGTGTCGCTCGAGCGTTGCGTATCGAGATCGAAACTCCGTACCGAGGCGACCTCGTCGCCCCACCATTCGATGCGCGCCGGCGTCGCCATGCCGAATCCGTAAACGTCGAGGATGCCGCCACGCACACTGTACTGGGCGACTTCCGTGACGGCGGGGACGCGCTCATAGCCGAGCTCCTCGAGCCGCTGCGCCGTAGCGGTGAGACTCCTTTCCTCTCTACTGACCTCGATCACGAGCCGCGCCTGCTCCAGCGCCGCCGGAACGGCCGTCCGCTCTGCGCTCGCTCGCGCCGTCGTCACCAACACACGCACCGTCCCGCGCAGGAGCGCCTCGAGTGTCTCGATGCGCTCGCCCGCGAGCTCATAATGCGGCTCCTCGGCGCCGAGCGACTCGCGCTGTGGATAAAGCGCTGTCGTGTCGGGTCCCAGGAGCGTTTGCAAATCTGCGAGCCAGCGCTCCCCGTCCGCCGGCGTGGGAGCGACGAGCGTAAAGACGCGCTGCGGCAACGCCCGGGCGAGCGTTGCGACCAGCACGGCTGGGCTCGAGCCGGGCAGCCCGCCTACCCCCATGCGCTTTCCGGGGGATGGCAGGCGCCCAATGAGCGAGCGCGTGGCGGGAAGGTCGTGGAACCTCTCGAGCAGAAAGTCGAGCGGCATCAGCGCGTCCGGGTCGCAACCGCCAATTCGGCGGCGGCGAGCAGCAACGCCAGGACCAGCAGCATCCCGCTCGCATCGGCGCGCCGCGTGCCGGAGAAGCCCTCGGCGGCAAATCGATCGGCACTCAGCACCGACGTACGGTCCTTGCCGCCAAGCGCGGCCGTGACGAGCGCCGGCGTGGCGGGCGTGACGTCGGACTCGCGCGCGTCGGGACCGAACACCGTCGCTCCGATCGTATCCGTACCCCGCGTGCGAAACTCCACGCGCGGTGCGCCTTCGGCTGAGGCGACCTCGGCTTCGCCCATCACGATCCGATTGACGAGCGCATCGATGAACGGGACGAACCCCGGCGCGGCCGGCAACGCCGTCCAGGCCGTGTCGAGGCGACTACCTAGCACTACGATACTTCCGGACCTCACGAGCCACGGTTCTCCATTGACGGTCGCCAGAACACCACCTGCACCCTCCCCCCCGCTCCCCGCTCCCTCTAGGCGATATCGGCGCACAACCGGCACACCGTTGAGAACTGCCAACTCGGGCGAGGTGAGCACTCCAGGAGTCGCCAGTTGACTCCAACGCCACGGCACGCCGCGCGACACGAGTGCACGATTTGCTTGTCCGACGAGCGCCGGATCTTCGGGCGGCTGCACGATGGCGTGGGGACTGATCGGGACGTCACCGCCGCTGATCACGACGTCGCGGCCATCGACGATGTGCCTCCCGGCCTGGAGCACGGCGAGCGCTGCCGCGACAAACGAGCCAGCACTGGGTGTCGCCAAGACCTTCGCGGGCGGCGCTACGCGCCAGGCGAAAGGCTTGCGGTCATCGGCCCGCAGCTCGTCGGGCTCCAGCGCCGCTTCGCCGACCCACCACCCCGGCGCGAGCGACTGCGCCGGTAGCGACACAGTGACCACCGCTCGTGTCGCTCCCTCCATGCCCCCGCGGCCGGGTGTCGCCAGCCCCCGGGCGGCGATTTCTCCGCGGTTAGGGCGTTCACCGCCGATGCGGATCGTGACCGGCACGGGCTGCGGTGTCCCTCCGTTGTCGAGCATCGAGCCGCTCAACGCGATCACGGCGGCACCCTCGGAGACGGTGACCGCCGCGATTCCGCGATTGGGTGCCCCTCGCCCTGGAGCGAGCGCCAGCACCCTGACGCCGCTCGGCACCGCGGCCTGACTGAATGCGAGCGCTGTGCGTTGCCCATCGCTGAACACATGCACTTCCCGGCCCACTACCGGCTGCGCATTCACCATGCGGGCTGCGCGTTCGACGGCTTGCACCAGATCCAGTCGGAGCCAGCCGGGATGCGTGCTGTCGATCGTGGCGAGCAGTGCGTCGCGACTGCCTCCCCGCAGCACGCCGTCGCACAGCATCAGCCACACCCGATCGGCGGACGTCGTGCGGGCAACGGACGTACGCGCCGCCACGCGCAATCGGTCGAGGACGAGGCCGCCGTCGACGATTGCTCCAGAGGAGGGAGAATTATCGAGAATGATGACGGCGGCCGTCGGCTGGTGCGCACCGCCACCCCGCAGCGGCACCAACGGTCGCGCGGCCGCGAGCACGATCGTCACGATCAACGCCGTGCGCAGAATAAGCAAAAACAGGTGGCGGAGCTTCAGCCGTCGAGCGCTCTCGCGTTCCGCCGCGCTCAGATAGCGGACCGGTGGGAAATCGACCTCGGGTGGAATGCGTCGCTGCAACAGGTGAAGCAATGCCGGGAGCGCAGCGGCGGCGAGTCCCAGGAGTGCCAGGGGATGAATGAAGCTCACGTCAACAGGCGCAGCGCGACGCCGAACGGCATGTCGGTCTGGACGTGATGGTACGCAATGCCATGCCGCCGACAGGCCTTCCGCCACGCTGCAATCTCGCGGCGCACCGTGTCCGCGTACGCGCGGGCCAGCTCACGCGGCCGTACCACGACGCTTACCGCGGATTCGGGATCCTTGAACCGCACCTCGGGCGGACCACTGAGCTCGACTTCCGCCGGGTCCATCAGGTGAAAGACGACGACCTGGTGGCCGCGATGCCGCAGATACCGCAGCGCGGCGAGTGCCAACTCGCGATCGAACAACAGATCTGAGATCAGCACGACCATGCCGCGGCGCGCGAGGAGGGCGGTCAGGCGCTGCAGCGCGGCGTGAGCCGCGGTCCCCTGACCATCCGGCGTGTCGAGCAGGCCCCGCACGATGCGAGTCCACTGCCCCGCTTTCACACGCGCGGGGATTACCTGACGCACCTGCTCGTCGAACGTCACGAGCCCCGTCGCATCGCGCTGCCGCAACAGGATCAGCGCCAGCGCCGCAGCCAGGCGATCCGCGTAGGCGCGCTTGGTCAGGCGTTCGGGCGTACCCTGCCACGCCATGGACCGGCTCGCGTCGACCAGGATCATTGAGCGGAGATTCGTCTCTTCTTCGAATTGCTTTACGAACAGCCGATCGGAGCGCCCCAGGATCCGCCAGTCGAGATACTTCAGCTCGTCGCCCGCCTGGTAGGCCCGGTGCTCGGTGAACTCCACCGAGAACCCGCGGAAGGGAGACCGGTGGAGCCCGGCAAGGAAACCCTCGACGACGCCCTCGGCGACGATTTCGATGCCGCCGAGGCGCGCCACTTCGGCCGGATCGAGCAGGTCTAGGCGCTGAGCCAAGAAATGTCCTTGCCATGGGACAGCTGGAATGGATCACAACACAGCCAAGTCATTATAGCAATATAATTTACGCGTATTATGCCGCTGGCACAGTCTCTGCCTTATCGGGGGTGGGAGGCACCATGTTCGCAAACCTAGCACTGCTCAGCTTGGCCGTCCTGTCTACGTCCCCGGTGCGGGATCCGAGTTTGTACCGCCCGCGCGTTGAGTTGTGGACGAATCGCGCCGATGCGGCCGTTTATACCCGTGGTGAGCGGGTCCGGCTGTATTTCCGCCTCGATCAGGACGCCTACGTCACGATCTTCCGAGTGGATACGGATGGTCGTATTCGCGTGTTGTTCCCCCGAGATCCGTGGGAAGACAACTTCGCGCGCGGCGGCAGAGACCTCGAAGTCGATGGGAATGAGCTCGCCCGCGAGGCCTTCACCATCGATGACTACCCTGGCGTTGGCTACCTCTTCGCGGTGGCTTCCGCTGATCCGTTCGTCTACGATCAAATCGAAAGCGGACAGCACTGGGACTATCGCGTCATCGCGGATGGTCGCCTACGCGGTGATCCGTATGTGGCCATGACCGATCTCGCACAGCGTATTGTACCGGACGGGTACGTCGATTGGGACTACGACGTCATCTCGTACAATGTCGGCCAGCATTACGACTATCCGCGCTTCTTGTGCTACGACTGTCACACCTACGTCAGTTATCCCTACTGGGATCCCTATTTCAACTCATGCGTGCGCTTCCGCATGTTCGTGTACGACGATCCGTGGTACTATCCGTACCGCACTTATGGCGGCAGCCGCGTCGTGTTCGTGCGGCCCTACCGTCCCCAGCCTCGCTTCATCTTTAAGGATTGGGGAACCGATCGTCCCAGCCGCGAGGGCTTCGTCTCTCGCGAACGCGAGCGCCCGGTCAACGACAACATGCGTCGCGGAGTGACGGGCCGGGATATCGGCGGGCTCGGCAGCGTGCCGCCGCCCAACGTGCGGGACCGTCGCGGTCGGCCCGGCGATGGCGGCAACAACGGCGGCAACGATCATGGCAACAACGGCAACGATCGTGGCAACAACGGCAACGATCACGGTAACCGCGGCAACGACGACCGCGGCAACCGTGGCAACGACGATCGCGGCAACCGCGGTAATGACAACCGCGGCAACGGTGGTGGTCGTCGCGATGGCTCGGAGAGCGGCAAGCCTTCAGACCGGCCAATGGTGCTGCCGCCTGCGGACCAGCCTCGCGTTCAGCCCCCTCGGCGCGAAGAACCCCGCATCATCGAGCCGAAGTCAGAGCCACGCCGCGTGGAACCGAGGTCGGAGCCACGTCGTGATGAGCCACGGCGGGTCGAGCCACGCAACGAGCCACGCAATGAACCGCGCAGCGAGCCGCGGCGTGTGGAGCCGCGCAACGAACCGCGCAGTCAGCCTCAGCCACGGGCGGAGCCGCGCAACGAGCCGCGCAGCCAGCCGCAGCCACGCGCGGAGCCGCGCCGCGATCCGCCGCGCGAATCACCAAAGCCGCGTGATGAGCCTGAGGTACGGCGTCGCAAGCCCTGAACGTTCAGACTGAAACCTGACGCGCCCGATCGTAGTCGCACACGGTCGGGCGCGTTAGTTTTCCTTTCCCTTTTCTTTTGGTCGAGGTTCCTTGCTCGCTCTCTTGCTTCTCCTGCAAGCGCAGGCGCCGGTGCAACGGGCCGCGCATACGATTTCTCCCGAAGACATCCGCCGGCGCATTGGCATCATTGCCGATGATTCGATGCGCGGCCGTGACACGCCCAGTCCCGAGCTCGACAAGGTCGCGCAATACATCGCCGGTGAGTACCGCCGCCTCGGGCTCAAGCCCGGTGGCGATCGCGGCACGTTCATTCAGCGCTACTCCCTCGATCGTGTGAAAATCGTCGCGGACAGCTCCGCGGCGTTCGTGCACGGCGGTCCCGGGGCCACGTTCAAGTACGGCACCGATTTCGTCTTTGCCGACAACACGTTCGAGAGCGGCGACTACGCCGGAGAGCTCGTGCTGGTGTCCGGGCCGCTGAGCGCTGCTACGGCCGACACTGCCGCGTTGGCCGGCAAAGTGGTGCTTCTCGTTGGCGGCCGCCTGCGCGGCGCTGATCGGGAACGGGTGTTCAATTGGAAACCAGCCGGCGTGGTATTTGTGACCAGTGCCCCCGATTCCGTCTGGTCACAAGTTGTCTCTCGGAACAGCCGGGCGCAGCTGCGCGACCCGAGCCGAAAAGTGGGTGGACCGGTTGCACTCGTCGTCCGGTCCGCATCGATCGGACCGGTTGCGTCCGGCCTGGGGATCGATTTCTCGGCCGCACAGTCCGCGACCACCTTTCAGGTAAAGCCGTTGGCCGGCGCACAACTTCACGTCCACGCCCGGATCGAGCCGGTGGAGCGCAACTCCGCGCCCAACGTCGTCGGCATTCTCGAAGGCAGCGATCCCACCCTCAAGAACGAATACGTCGTTTTCAGCGCTCACATGGATCACGTCGGCGTCGCGGGGCCACGCGGCAGTGGTGGCTGCCGGGCGCAAGGGGCGGACTCGATTTGTAATGGCGCCGATGACGATGGCTCTGGAACGGCGGCGGTCGTGGAGATCGCCGAAGCATTCGCCGGCCTGAATCCGAGGCCAAAACGGTCGATCATCTTCCTCAACGTGAGCGGCGAAGAGAAGGGACTGTGGGGAAGCGAGTACTTCTCGGATCATCCGGCCGTGCCGATCAACAACATCGTGGCCGACCTCAACATCGACATGATCGGCCGCAACTGGAAAGACACGATCGTGGCGATCGGCAAGGAGCACTCGGATCTGGGCGTAACGCTGAACCGCGTCGGCGCGGCGCACCCCGAGCTCAACATGCGGCCGATCGACGACATCTGGCCGCAGGAGAACTTCTATTTCCGGTCCGACCACTACAACTTCGCCAGGAAGGGCGTGCCGATTCTCTTCTTCTTCAGCGGCACGCACCCCGATTACCACCAGGTGAGTGACTCGCCAGACAAGATCGACGCGGAAAAAGAGTCGCGCGTCGCGCAGCTCATCTTCTACCTCGGCGTCGACGTCGCCAACGGCGAGCGGCCGAAGTGGAATCCCGACAGCTACAAGCGCATCGTCAGCGGTAACTAACGCTTCAGGAGGCCAGGACGGGCGCTATCTTTGCCTCGTGCGCGTGCTGATCGTAGAAGACGACCCTGAGCTCGCCGGTCTCCTGCGTGATGGACTGCGCGAGCATCGCATCGACCCGACTGTGGCGGCAGGGTTTGCCGAGGGACGCGAACAAGCGTTGATCGGCGACTACGACGTCGTCATCCTCGACGTGCGGTTGCCGGGCGGCAGCGGGTTCGAGCTCTGCGCCGATCTGCGCCGTCAAAAAGTCGGCGTGCCCGTGCTGATGCTGACGGCGCTCGACGCAGTGGATGATCGCGTCCGCGGCCTCGCGGTGGGTGCGGACGACTATCTCACCAAGCCATTTGCGTTTCGCGAGCTGGTCGCCAGACTGCAGGCGCTCGCGCGCCGTCGTGCGCTGACAATCACTCCCACCATCGTGCGCGTCGCGGATCTCGAGGTGGATCTCGGCGCCCGGCACGTCAGACGCGCAGGCCGATCAATCAACCTCACCGCAAAGGAATTCGCGCTGCTCGAGCTGCTGCTGCGCCATCGCGACCAGGTCGTCGATCGGTCCGCGATTACCGCACACGTGTGGGACAACAACCACGATCCGTTCGCCAACGTCCTCGAGGTGCTGGTTCGCCGCCTGCGCAGCAAGATCGACGACGCCTTCGAGCCAAAACTGATCCGGACGGTGCGCGGCGCCGGCTATCGCCTGGGTGTGTCCGGATGAGTCTCAGCCGGCTGCGCGTTCGTCTCACGCTGTGGTACGCGGCGACGTTCACGCTCATCATGGTGCTGCTCGGTGCCGGGCTGTTCCTGGCGATCGGGACACAGGTCTCGCGGCGCATCGACCTCTCGCTCGCCGCCGCGACCGGGGCCATCGTGCGCGCGACGCATGACCTGGAGAACGAACGCGCGGCCGGCGGCGCGGCGGATGCCGTCGAAGAGCTCCACATTCCCGATCGAGAGCTGTACCTCTTCGACACGAATGGACGAGCGCTCACACCACCCCATGCCGACGCCTGGATTGTCGACGCGGCCCGCGCGGCGGCGACCAGCGGGAGCGTCGACGCGCAACACGTGACCGGCGGCGATCACGAAAGGCGGTTGCACGCCGAGCGGTTCGTCGGTCGCTCGGGGACACCGTACGTCGCGGCCGCGGCCGCCGATCTGCCGAATATCCGCGAGCAGTATGCATCGTTGATCGGGATCTTCGGGGCGGCTGCACTGGCGGCGCTCCTGCTGGTGGCCGTGGGCGGCTTCATGCTGGCGCGGCAGTCCACGATACCGGTCGAGCAGTCGATGGAGCAGATGCGTCGCTTCATGGCCGATGCCGCGCACGAGCTGCGGACGCCGGTGACGATTCTGCGGACGCGGACGGAGCTCGCGCTGGCGCAGCCGCGCGATGCCTCAGGTGACACCGCCGCCTTTCAGGCGATCGAGCGGGAGGCCGACCGGTTGGGCGGAATCGTGGGCGACCTGCTCACCCTCGCGCGTGCCGATGCCGGCGAGCGAAAGGTCGTACGCGGATCGCTCTACCTGGACGACGTTGTCTCGCAGGCGGTCGCATCGGCGCGCACGTTGGCCGAGCGGAAGGGCGTGGCTCTGGTCGTCGGGTCGTTTGACGAGGCGCAAACCCTCGGCGACGCGGGACTGGTGGAGCGCCTCGTTCTCATCATCCTCGACAACGCGATCAAGTACACGCCGGAGGGCGGGCGCGTCCGACTGGATGTGACCGCGCGCGACGGCGCGCGCTCCGTCATCGTCTCGGACAGCGGCATCGGCATCCCGTCCGACCAGCTGCCGCGGATCTTCGAGCGGTTCTATCGCGGCGAGAGCGCCCGCAGCCATGCCGAGGGCTCCGGACTCGGTCTTCCCATCGCGCGCTGGATCGCCGACCTGCACGGCGCCCGGATTTCCGTCGCGTCCGATGCAACGGGAACCCGCGTCGAGATTGCGTTTCCCGCGCCGTAAGCCTTTTGTAAGGTAGGGACGCTAGCTTCCGGGCCATGCGCCTCGTGTCAGCCTTGACCCCGGTGCTGTTCCCGTTCGTACTGGTCGCCCAGCAACAGGTCACGCGCGCCGACGCCGTCGCCGCCGCGCTAGCCCGTGGCGCGCGCGTAGCGCTCGCTCGCGCCGACACGACTGCGGCTTTGGGCGCGGCGCGTGCGGCGCGTGCATTTCCCAATCCCACAGTGTCGGGGAGCTACTCGAAGGACACGCCAAACTATCACGCACTCGGCGACCTGCCCCTCGACCTGCCCTGGCTACGCTCCCCTCGGATCGGCGCCGCGGAATCGGCACGTGACGCCGCGCGCTACCGCTTCGCCTTCGAGCGCGCCGCGATCCGGTTCGACGTCGACACGACGTACACCCGCGCCCTCGCGGCGGCGCTGCATGCGCGCTTGTCCCGCCGGACAGCCCGCGATGCCGACAGCCTGTTGCGGATCGCCGAGCTGCGGCGGGACGTGGGCGACGTGAGCGAGCTCGACGTCCGGCTCGCTGCGGTGAATGCGGGTCAGCTCGCGAACATCGCCGCGGACGACTCACTTGCGTCGCTCGAGAAGCTCTTGTCACTGCAGTTGCAGATGGGCCTGACCGGAGCCGAGCCGACAATCGCCCTAGTGGATTCGCTGCGTCCACCACCCGACAGTGCACTGACGGAGGGCCGAGTGCTGCTTCCCATCGCCGCGGCCGAGGCGTCGCTGCGCTCCGCTGAGCGGTCGCTGGCATTCACGCGCCGCAGCCGCTTCGCGCCGAACCTCCAGTTCGGGTTCGACACCGGCGACCCGACGAGCGCGACGCCGCATCAGCTGTTGCCCGTCGTCGGCTTCTCGCTGCCCTTCCCGCTATTCAACTTTGGCCGCGGCGACGTGCTTCGTGCGGCTGCGGAGCGGGATCGGGCCAGCGCCGAGCTCGACCTGACGCGCCGGGAGACCGAAGCCGCGGTCGCGCGCGCGCGACGCGATCTGACAGCTGCACGGGATCGACTGCGGCGTACAGGGGGACTCGTCGAGAGCGCCAATCGCGTCGCGACGATGTCCCTGCAGGCCTACAGCGAGGGCGCCGTCCCGTTGGCGAACGTGCTCGAGGCGCAACGCAATGCGCGCGAGATCCTGGCGCGCTACATCGACGACCTCGCCACAGCCGACGCTGCAGCCCGTGCCTTGAAATTGCTCACCGCCGCTCCGGACGAGCCGTGAACCGCCGCGCCTGGGTAAGTATCGCGCTGGCCGGAATCAGCGTCGCATGCGGAGGTGGAGGGTCGAGTAACGGACAGGGCGTCTCGCGCGAACCCGGAGTGCTCGGCGTCTCCACCAGCGTCGCGACGGTCCGCCCCTTCCCCCACGAGTTCAGCGCGATCGGGACCGTAACGCCGCGGCCGGACCGCTTTGCCGCGCTCGCGCCGCCCGGGCAGACGCGCGTCGCGCGGATCTTCGTGGTCGCGGGGCAGCCTGTCGCCAAGGGCGATGCGTTGATCGAATTCGAGCGCGCGCCGTTCGACGCCGCCGCGCAGAGCGCCGCGGCCGTGCTGGCGAACGCGGAGCGCGCCTACGCGCGCGCGATACGGCTCGTCCAGGCAGGCGTTCTGGCGCAGAAGGACAGCGGCCAAGCGGCCGCCGACCTCGCGGCTGCTCAGGCCGCCGCGGTCACGGCGCGCCGCGCACAGGAGCTGGCCACGCTCCGCGCTCCCCTCAACGGTGTCGTCACGCGCATGAGCGCGGTGCTGGGCGCGTCCGTCGATGCGAACCAGACGCTTGTCGAGGTCGCGGACCCGATGGCGCTGGACATCGTCTTCAACGGCTCGCCGGCTGAAGCCGGCCGCATCCACAACGGGGACACGGCAACCGTCACCAGCGGGGAAGGCACGGGCGGCGAGGCGCTCGGGCCGGGTGTGGTGACGAGTGTCGGCGTCGCGGTGGACTCCGCGTCGCGCGCGGTCGCGGTGCGCGCCCGGCTGACGGTGCCCCCGAGGGCGTTGCGGATCGGTGAATCGGTGGTCGGGCGCATCGTCACAGGGGTAAACCCCCGCGCCGTCGTGATTCCGGTCGACGCGCTGGTCCCCGAGGGGGATGGCTACCGCGTCTTCGTCGTCGACTCAGCCGGCATCGCGCACGCGCGCGCCGTCACCGTCGGCGGCCGCAACGAATCACTCGCCGAGATCCTGTCGGGTGTCGCCGCCGGCGAGACCGTCGTGACGACCGGCGCGTATGGCGTGCAGGACAGTTCCAGAATTGGCGGCGCGCGGCGGTGAAGCTCTTCGACATCCTGAGTCGCCAGCAACGACTCGTTTATCTTGTGGTAGCCCTGCTCAGTGTCGCCGGGATTTGGATCGCCCTGCGGCTCCCGTCCGCCATCTATCCGGAGCTGCGGTTCTCGCGAATCACGATCGTCGCCCAGGGCTCGACGCTCGGCGCGCGCCAGGTCGTCTTCAGTATCACGCGGCCGCTCGAGGAAGCCGTGAGCATCGTGCCCGGCGTGACGCGGGTCCGCTCGCACTCGATCCGTGGCGCGAGCGAGATCTCGATTACGTTCGCGCCGGGGACCAACATGGATCAGGCGCTGCAGCTGGTGCGCGCGCGCGTGAACCAGGTCCAAAGCGCCCTGCCTCCCGACGTGCCCATCGAGGTCGAACAGCTCACGCCGTCCTTGTTCCCGATCCTTTCGTACAACGTCGAGGGCGGAGAGCCCGCGACGCTGTACGATCTCGCGCGCTATGAGATCAAGCCGTTGATCTCCCGTGTACCGGGCGTCGGGCGCGTGGACGTGCAGGGCTCCGACGTTCGCGAGCTCGAGGTGATAGCCGACCCGGCCCGCCTCGCGTCGCAGGGCATGACCTACAGTGACTTGGCCGACGCAATCCGGCGCGCAATCACCGTGCAGGCTGTGGGACGCGTCGCGCAGGACTATCGGCAATACCTGATCGTGACCGACCAGGAAGCCCACGCACCAGATGACATCGGTGCGGTGGTCATCCGGGGCGGACTACGCGTCAGGGACGTCGCAACCGTGCAGGTGGGCACCGAAGACCATGTCCGGATCATCGCGGGAGACGGCAAGCCCGCGGCGCTGATCAACGTGACTCGACAGGTCGGCGGCAACACGCTCGCGCTCGCCGACAGTGTGGCCCGGATCATGGAGACCGTCGCGCCCTCGTTGCCCCCGGGTGTGCACCTGAAGCCCGTGTACGACCAGGCCGAGCTGGTGCGCGAAGCTGTGCGGTCCGTGCGGGACGCGATGTTGATCGGCGCCACGCTCGCGGTCATCGTCCTCCTAGTCTTCCTCCGCCACGGCCGTATCACGGCGATCAGCGCCGCGTCCATCCCGCTGACGCTCGCGATCACAGTGTTCATCATGAGCATGGTCGGTCAGACGTTCAATCTCATGACGCTCGGCGCGATGGCGATCGCGATCGGTCTCGTCATCGACGATGCCGTCGTCATCACGGAAAACATTGCCCGACATCTGCGACTCACGAACGATCGCCTGCAGGCAATTCGCGCGGCGGTGCAGGAGCTGATTTGGCCGGTGACGACGTCGACGCTGACCACGGTCGTCGTGTTCCTGCCGCTGGGCTTGCTGCAGGGTGTCGTAGGACAATTCTTTGCAGCCCTCGCCACGACGCTCACCGTGGCCGTGCTGGTCTCGCTGGTTCTCGCCCTTACGATCATCCCGTTGCTGGCCGAGCAGTTCGTGACCGCGCACGAAGTCGAGTCCACTGCCGCTGGTCCGCTGGCCCGGGTTCAGCGCGGGCTCGATGCACTCGGATCGCGCTACGAGCGGGCGCTCGCGTCAGTGTTGCACCATACGCGGCGCATCGGCGCGCTTGCGCTGGGCTTCGTGGTGGTGGGCATCGTCCTCATGCGCCTCGTAGGCACGGGCTTCCTGCCCGAGATGGATGAAGGCGCGTTCGTGCTGGACTACTTCACGCCCGGTGGGACAGCGTTGGCCGAAACTGATCGTGAAGTCGGGATCGTGGAAAATATCCTCTCGCACACTCCCGAGATCGAAGCGACATCCCGCCGCACCGGCGCCGAGCTCGGCCTGTTCGCGACGTCGCAGAACACCGGGGACATCGCAGCGCGCTTGGTGCCACGCAACCGTCGCTCGCGGGACATTTTCGCCGTCATGGACGATGTGCGGGGCGCAGTCAACACCGCTGTCCCGCGCCTCCACATCGAGTTCGTCCAGATTCTGTCGGACGTGATCAACGATCTCGCGGGCGCGGCGAAGCCCGTCGAGATCAAGCTGTTCGGCGAGCGGCTGGACACCCTCGAGGCGTATGCGCAGAGCCTCGCCCCCGATCTCGAGGGGGTCCAAGGCCTCGCGGACCTGTTCAACGGCGTAGTGGAGCCGTCGCCCGAGCTGATGATGCGCATCAACCAGGCCGAGGCAGACCGGATTGGCATGACGCCGGAGGATGTGGGAAGCACCGTGAGCGGCGCTCTGCTGGGGACGCCAGCTGGGGAGATCCGCCCGGAGGACCGCCCGATTGGCGTGCGCGTCCGCGCCCCTGACTCGGTGCGCTACAATCCGCTGCGATTGCGCGCGCTGCCGATCGTCGCCAGCGGCACGGGTCGGGCAACGCCGCTCGGCAGCCTCGCGACGTTCACGTCGACACAATCACGGATCAGCCTGGAACGGGAAAACCAGCAGCAAATGATTGCGATGACCGCCGACGTCAGCGGGCGGTCGCTCGGCGGCGTGATGGGTGACGTACAGCTGGTCCTCGGCAAGCACCCAGCCCCGGCAGGCGTGCGGGTCGTGCTCGGCGGCCAGTACGAGAGCCAG
>Ga0137397_10000866_pt1 | contig 20879 bp, 15 predicted proteins | sample czorhiz116metaG_FD_106658 | JGI IMG/M metagenome (GOLD analysis project Ga0137397, IMG submission 106658) | Vadose zone soil microbial communities from Angelo Coast Range Reserve, California, USA - czorhiz1.16 metaG | ecosystem: Environmental > Terrestrial > Soil > Vadose zone | place: USA... | reverse complement strand
GCGTTGCCGAAGCTCACCATCAGTCCGCGCGGCTGCAGGCAATCGAGCGAACTGGCGAAGGTGTCCTTCCCGACCGAGTCGTAGACGACCGGTACACCCTTTCCGCCGGTGAGCGCCTTGACGCGCTCGACGAAATTCTCTTTGCGATAGTCGATGCAATGGTCCGCGCCGTGAGCTTTCGCGAGCGAGCACTTCTCCGCAGAGCCGGCCGTGCCGATCACCGTCACGCCCAGCGCCTTCAGCCACTGGCAAGCGATCAGGCCGACGCCGCCCGCGGCCGCGTGCCACAGGACGGTCTCGCCCGCGCGCACCTTGTAGGTCTGCTTCAGCAGGTACTGCGCGGTCAGGCCTTTTAGCATCATCGCCGCGGCGGTTTCGAAGGAAATCGATTCAGGAAGTGTGACCAGACGCTCGGATGGCATAACGCGCACTTCCGAGTATGCGCCTGGCGCCCCGCCGGAATAGGCGACCCGGTCCCCGGCCTTGACGTGGGTGACGCCGGCTCCGACCGCCTCCACCACGCCCGCCCCCTCATTGCCCATTCCCGAGGGAAGGGCGATCTTGTACAGCCCCGAGCGCTGGTAGACGTCGAGGAAATTCAGCCCGCAGGCCTTGTGACGCACGCGCACCTCGCCCGGACCAGGATCGCCCACCTGGATGTCTTCCCATTTCAGCACTTCCGGACCGCCTTGTTGTTGGATACGAATGGCTTTGGACATTGCTTCTCCTTGAGTGGATGATGTTGTTCAGGTGAGCCCCGGACGCGCTGTGGCGCACCGTTTCATTTCTTTGCGGGCGGTTCGCCGCCCTCGGGCGGCTGCGAAGCCTGGGCCGAAGCGGCACCTGCGGCGGCTTCCGCTGCGTTCTGCATGGCGGCGAGCCCCGCCTTCTGCATTTCCAGTCCCTGGATGCTCATACGCAGGACGTTGAGGTTCATGTTGAGCCAGGTTTCAACAGATTTCAGTTCGGCGATGCGCCGGTCCACCTCGCTCACCGCGGCCGTCGGCGCGCCCAGACCCGCCAGCGGCAGGCCCATGGGGCCCCAGAGATTTTTCAGAAATTCGAACGGGTCCGGAGGCGTACTCATAGACTTCAAGTCTATTGTCGGGGGCTCAAAAATTCCAGCAGCTCGGCGCGGCGCGCCATGGTGTCCTGGTAGCCCAGATCGATCAGCGCCTTGCAATATCCCGCTTCGAACAGCAGGTAACTCGCGAGATTGGAACCGTTCCGGTTCATCGCGCCTATGCCTCTCAGGAGGAAACGCACGGTCCACGGCAGCTCGTGCACGTGGCGCACGACCATGCGCTCGATCGGCTGGCTGGGGGAAATGACCAGCACCTTGATCTGCCGCAGGGGTAGCCCGGCCTCCCGGAGATTTTCCGGAGAAATGAGGCTGATGGTGCGATTGATCCGCTGCACCAGCTCGATATCGGCGTTGAGGCTGTCGAGGAATATGCTGTTCAGCGCATGGCCGGCGATCTGCGCAACCGACGGATACAAGCTGCTGCGCACCCGCGGAGGTTCGGCCTGCGAGTCCTGCCGGGCGGTGGTCACCACCAGCACCCGGTCGGCCCCGAGGTGCAGGGCCGGACTGATCGGCGCGATCTGGCGCATGGAACCGTCGCCGAAGTACTCGCGGTTGATTTTCACCGCGGGGAATATGAACGGCAGGGCGGCGGACGCCATCAGGTGCTCCGCGCTGATCGGCATCGCCGCTCCGACGCGCTGGGTGCGCTCCCAGGCCTCGGTGTCGGGCCCGCCCTGATAGAAGGAAACGCTCTGTCCGGACGAATACCCGGAGCATGTGATCGAGACCGCGTACAGCGCCCCGTTGTCGATGTTTTCCTGGATACGCCCGAATTCGAGACTTCGCGTGAGCATTTCCGAAAGCGGGGTGTTGTCGAGGAGCGCTTCGGGACTGGTGCGCGAAAGAAGCATCATCGCCGCGAGCCAGCGCGCGCCGACGCGCCCAATCCCCAAGGGGTCCGAGCGGTAGACGTGGTGAACGTGAAAATTCTCCCATACCCCGAGCAGGCGATCCACGGCGGAGTTGAAATCGTCGGCGAACACCGCGAGCGTCGCGGCGTTGATCGCGCCCGCCGAGGTGCCGCACACTATGGGGAAGGGATTCTTTTCCGGCAGCGGGAGCATGTCCCTCACCGCTTTCAACACGCCCACCTGATACGCGGCCCGGGCGCCGCCTCCCGTCAGCACGAGTCCTGCTTTCGATTTCGTCGACTCGGAATTCAACGCCATACGCGAAATTTCGCTCGATTGGGGCGACGGTGGCTGATCCCGGGAGTCCTACGCCCGGGACCGGGTTTCCTCGCTCAAGGCACTCGCGTCCACGACAGTGAGCGCGGTCATGTTGACGATGCGCCTGACGGTTGCCGACGAGGTCAGGATGTGGACCGGCCGCTTCGCACCGAGAAGGATGGGCCCAATGGTAATGCCGTCTCCGGCAGCGGTCTTCAGGAGATTGAAGGAGATATTGGCGGCGTCCAGGGTCGGCATGATCAAGAGGTTGGCGTCGTCCTTCAGGCGGGACCGCGGAAAATTCGCGAGACGCAGATCGGCGCTCAGAGCTGCGTCGCCGTGCATCTCGCCCTCGATCTCGAGGTCCGGTGCAAGCGACCCGATGAGCTGCAGCGCCGCACGCATCTTGCGCGCGGAGGCGGCATCGCTCGTGCCGAAATTGGAGTGAGACAACAAGGCCGCCCGCGGAATCACGCCGAAGCGGCGGATCTCCGCCGCGGCGAGCACGGTCATCTCCGCGAGCTGTTCCGTCGTCGGGTCGAGGTTGACGTAGGTGTCGCAGATGAAAACCGTGCGCTTGGGTAGGATAAGCGCGTTCATCGCGTAGAAATGCCGCACGCCGGGCCGCAAGCCGATCACATGGCCGATGTCCTGCAGGTGCTGCCCGTAGGTGCCTACGATGCCGCAGACCATGCCGTCGGCCTCGCCGCGATGCATCATCATCGCTCCGATCAGGGTATGGCGTCGGCGCATTTCCATCTGGGCATATTGCTGAGAGACCCCGAGGCGCTCCGTCAGGCGGTGATACTCGGTCCAATACTCGCGGTAGCGCGGATCGGATTCCGGGTTGACGAGCTCGAAGTCCGAGCCGGGCTTGATGCGCAAGCCGTTGCGCTCGATGCGCCGCTCAATCACGGCCGGCCTACCTACCAGAACGAGGTCCGCGAGCCCCTCGTCGATCACGACCTGGGCGGCGCGCAGCGTGCGCTCGTCCTCGCCCTCGGAGAGCACGATCCGGCGGCGCTGGCCTTCCTTGGCCGCGCTGAAGATCGGCTTCATGATCAGGCCCGAGTGGTAGACGAATTGCAGCAGCTGGTTCTTGTACGCCTCGAAATCGGCGATCGGGCGCGTGGCGACGCCGGAGTCCATCGCGGCCTTGGCCACGGCCGGAGCGATCTCGACGATCAGCCGCGGGTCGAAGGGTTTGGGGATCAGGTATTCCGGCCCGAAGCGAAGGCTCTGCTCTCCGTAGGCGGCGGCCACGATCTCCGACTGCTCCGCCGTCGCGAGGTCGGCGATGGCACGCACGGCCGCGAGCTTCATGGGCTCGTTGATGGTCGTCGCTCCCACATCGAGCGCGCCGCGAAAGATGAACGGAAAGCAGAGAACGTTGTTCACCTGGTTCGGAAAGTCCGAGCGTCCCGTCGCGACCACGGCGTCCGGTCGCGCACGCTTCGCCGCGTCGGGCAGGATCTCCGGCTCGGGATTGGCGAGCGCGAGGATCAGCGGTTTCGCCGCCATCTTGGCGACCATGGCTTCCTTGAGAACACCTCCCGCCGAAAGACCGAGAAACACGTCTCCGTCCGGAATGATTTCCTCAAGCGTGCGCGCATTCGTCTTCCGCGCGTAGCGCGCCTTGTTCGGATCCATTTCCTCCTTTCGACCCGCGTAGACGACGCCCTTGATGTCGGCCACCCAGATGTTCTCGGTCTTCAGGCCCAGGCTCACGAGCAGATCGAGACAGGCGAGCGCGGCCGCGCCCGCGCCCGAGCAGACGAGCTTCACCTTGGAGATGTCCTTGGCCACGACCCGCAAGCCGTTCAGGACGGCGGCGCCGACTATGATCGCCGTGCCGTGCTGGTCGTCGTGGAAGACCGGGATCTTCATGCGCTCGCGCAGCTTCCTCTCGACGAGGAAGCACTCGGGGGCCTTGATGTCCTCCAGGTTGATTCCGCCAAAGGTGGGCTCGAGGGCGGCGATGATTTCGACGAGCTTGTCGGGATCGCGCTCGTCGAGCTCGATATCGAAGCAATCGATGCCTGCGAATTTCTTGAAGAGCACCGCCTTGCCTTCCATCACCGGCTTGGACGCGAGCGGTCCGATTGCACCGAGGCCGAGGACCGCGGTTCCATTGGTGACCACGCCGATGAGATTTCCGCGCGCGGTCATCCGGCGCGCCTCGGTTGGATCGCGCACGATCTCTTCGCAAGCGGCCGCAACGCCGGGGGTGTAGGCGAGGGCAAGGTCGCGCTGATTCACCAGAGCCTTGGTCGGAGTGACCGAGATCTTCCCGGGCGGTTGCCGGAGGTGATACTCCAGGGCGCTCCTGCGCAGGGTGTCTTCCATGGGAGATTCGCGACTGAGGTCTTGTTGCTCGCCGCATGATAGCCGAATTCCGACGCTGCGGCGTCGCGCTTGCCTCGGCGCGTCGCTTGGGCGACCGGCCGTGCGGCATAATGCTCCGATGCAGCAAACATCGGTCGTCATCCGGGGCTGGGCATCGTGAAGCGTGAAGCGAACCTGATGTTCGCGGCCCGCATGGCCGAAATCGAGCCCTTTCACGTGATGGACGTGCAGAATCGCGCCCACGAGCTGGAAGCCGAGGGACGCCGGATCGTGCACATGGAGATCGGCCAGCCCGACTTTCCCGCCCCGCCTCTGGTTGCCGACGCTGCGGTCGAGGCGATCCGCACGCGCCGTCTGGGCTACACCGATTCGCTAGGCATACCGCAACTACGCCAGGCGATCTCGGATCACTATCGCGATCAGCTGGGCGCCGCAGTCCCACCGTCGAGGATCGTGATCACCTCCGGAGCGTCCGGAGCGTTCCTGCTCACCTTGGGGGTGCTCGTCGATTCGGGCGACGAAGTGCTGATGCCGGACCCCTGCTATCCCTGCAACCGGCATTTCGTCCGCCTGTTCGACGGCCGGACGCGTGCGGTTCCCGTGGACGAACGCAGTCACTACCAGCTCACCGCGGCCGATGTCCGGGAGGGCTGGGACGAGGCGACGCGGGGGGTGCTGCTCGCCTCGCCTTCCAACCCGACGGGTACTTCCATCCCGCGTGAAGAGCTCCGTGCGATCATCGATTCAGCGCGCCGGCTCAACGGCTTCGTCGTGGTCGACGAGATCTATCAGGGGCTTGTCTACGACGGCGAAGCATCGACCGTGCTCGAATTTGCCGACGACGTGTTCGTCGTCAACAGCTTTTCCAAGTATTTCTGCATGACCGGCTGGAGGCTGGGCTGGATAGTCGCTCCCGAGTCTCATGTCAGGGAGATCGAGAAGCTCGCTCAAAACGCCTTCATCTGTCCTTCCGCACCGGCGCAATACGCGGCGCTGGCGGCATTCCATCCGGAAACGCTGGCGGTGCTCGAGCGACGCAGGGAGGAATTCAGGCGGCGTCGCGATTTCATGGTGCCCGCCCTACGCAGCTTGGGCTTTCGTGTCCCCTTGATGCCTCAGGGAGCTTTCTACATCTACGCCGGATGTGAGGAGTTCTCGGGCGACAGCAGCCGGTTTGCGCTCCGGGTACTGGAAGAAGCCGGTGTAGCGATTACGCCGGGACTCGATTTCGGCTCGAACGCTCCGGAGCGGCACGTGCGCTTCGCCTACACTCGAGCGCTGGAAGACCTCGAGGAAGGCGTCGACCGGATCGCCCGGATGCTGGTCCGCGCCCGGACGTAGCGCAAGCGCTGCAGCGCCCTCCGAACCGCGCGCCTACACCGAACTGCGCGCTCCAGGCCGATCGAAGCGGCGCACGGCCTCCTGAAGCCTCTCTTTTTCGGCGAAGACCTTCTGAGCGTACTGGCTGGAAGGATCGGCAAGCGCGCCGTTGTAGAACTGCAGGCCCGCTTCGAGGCTTCCGGTGCGCCTGATATATTCCTTGAGTATCCGGGCCCCCAAGGCGATGTTGGTCACGGGATCGAGCACCGCCTCTTCGCCGCCGTGCTCCATCAGCTTGTCCAGGTGGTGACGCGGAACGACCTGCATCAGGCCCTTTGCTCCCACCAGGCTCTCCGCGACCGGATTGAAGCGCGACTCGACTGCCATCACCGCGAGAATCAGAAGAGGATCGAGACCGACCTCCCGGCCGGCCTCATGCGCAGCGCCCACGAACACCTCGGTCACGTCGGGTGCGATGCGATAGCGGCGGGATACATAGTTGGCCAACGCGCGGTACCTTTGCCCATTCGCCTCTTCGGCGCCTTCGAATAGAGATACCGCTCCGTCGTAGTGAATCGAGCCGATGGTCGCAGAGCGATTGGGCTGCTCGTCGAAAAACAGACTCTTGCCGCGCACCGCCACGAGCAGTATCGCGACCAGCCCGATCAGAGCCAAGCCGTGATGCAGCATCGCCGCGGACTTTCCAAGCTGCCCCAGCAAGTATTGCTTATTCCAGGTGGTGTTCATTGCACCTCCTTGTGTCACCCCTACCGCCTACGAAAGCAAGGATTGGCCCTATTGGCACCCTGCGCCCCCCCCCGGCGGTTCCGGATGGATGTGCTGCAACGCAGCAAATAGATTCTAAATAGGTACTTAACCTTAGTCAAACCAAGGCAGAGCTCCTATCCTCATAGTCCAAATGACCTACTCGAATCGAGAGCCATAAGCCAATAGTGAGCACACGCTCACGGCAGTCCGGCCCCGCAAGATGCGAACTGGCGAAAGGTCTGCAGCCCAGCCCGAGGCGCATACCTCGGACTGAGCGCAGCTTGATTCGTCACCCGCTACGGCCTGGAGCCCGTCGGAAAGGGCCATGCGGCTGCGGGGTTCAGGGCGGTTTTCGCCCCTTCTGGCGTCGCCGCCATCGATGACGTCATAGTCGTCGATCCCGCCGTCGCTGCTGCCGGTTTCGTCGCGGCTTTCCTTGCCGTTTTCCGCTTTGCCTTTTTCTTGGCCGCTTTTCTCGCGGGTTTCCTCAACGATTTCTTTTTTCCTTTGCTTCCTGCTGCTCTCCTCTTTTTCTTTTTCTTTGCTGCCTTCTTGGCTTTTCTCTTCTTGGCCATATCGACCTCCGTTGACAGTTATGAAACAAACGCTCCGAGCCCGACATCGGGCACGGGCCGTTCAACCGCCCGGGAAGCCCCCCGGCGAATTGAATTCCTTTGCCGCCATACTGGAAAGCAAATCCTGGTACAGGATGTCGGGATCGAACTGAATCCCGCCGTCCCATACGACGGTAGCGGCCTGGCTGTCCACCGCTGCCCGACAGAACTGGTCCACGTCCCGCCACACGCTGAAGACTCCCAGATCGAGCAGATTCCCCAGAAAAACGCTCCCCTCGAGGCCGTCTTCGAACTTCAGCCAGAGCTTGTAGTCCCGCGAAGCCTTGCAGTCGGTTACGCGATGCATATCGTCACCGTGAGGAGAAGGGGCTGTTCACTCCCAACTGAGCGCACCCCCGGTCTGGTACTCGATGACTCTGGTTTCGAAGAAATTCCGCTCCTTCTTGAGATCGGTCATCTCGCTCATCCAGGGGAACGGATTGCTCGCGCCTGGGAACATCGTATCCACGCCGATTTGCTGGCAGCGGCGGTTGGCGATATAGCGCAGGTATTCCTTGAACATGGGTGCGTTGAGCCCCAGAACCCCGCGCGGCATCGTGTCCTCGGCGTATCGGTACTCGAGCTCGACGGCCTTGCGGATATGCCCTTGCACTTCCTCGCGGAATTCCGACGTCCACAGCTGAGGGTTCTCCATCTTGATCTGATTGATGAGATCAATGCCGAAATTGCAGTGCATCGACTCGTCGCGGAGGATGTATTGGTACTGCTCGGCTGCGCCCGTCATCTTGTTCTGCCGCCCGAGCGCCAGAATCTGCGCGAACCCGACGTAGAAGAACAGGCCCTCCATGAGGCACGCGAAGACGATCAGGCTCATGAGGAGTTTCTGGTCGGCTTCCGGTGTCCCGGTCCGGAACGAGGGATCGGTCAGCGTATCGATGAACGGTATGAGGAACTCGTCCTTGTCCCGGATGCTCGGAATCTCGTGGTACGCGTTGAATATTTCCCCTTCGTCGAGCTGTAGACTCTCGACGATGTACTGATACGCATGAGTGTGGATGGCTTCCTCGAAGGCCTGCCGCAACAAGTATTGGCGGCACTCGGGCGCCGTGATGTGGCGGTAGGTGCCCAGCACGATGTTGTTCGCCGCGAGCGAATCGGCGGTGACGAAGAACCCCAGATTGCGCTTGACCAGGCGTCGCTCGTCCTCGGTCAACCCGTTCGGGTCCTTCCACAAGGCGATGTCGCGACTCATGTTGATTTCCTGGGGCATCCAATGATTCGCGCAGCCGGCGAGATATTTCTCCCACGCCCACTTGTACTTGAACGGCACCAGCTGGTTGACATCGGCTTGCGCGTTGATGATGCGCTTGTCCTCGACGCGAACGCGACGGTCGCGATTGCCCGCGGAGTAGCGCTCCTGCGGAGCCGCGGCTGGAACCTGCGAAGAGGGCAGCAAGCCCCTCACCGACTGCAAGTTCAGGCCGGGGATCGCCTCGGCGCCGATGTCGTCAAAAGAAAGCATTCATTTCCTCCTTGTTTTGTAATGCGCACGCTTACTGACAGGCTTCGCATTCCGGGTCGTCTATCTTGCAGAATTTGATCTCGGGCTCGACCGCTGGGCGCGCGCTCGCGGCCGCTGCGGCGGCCATCGATCCGCCCTCGGGAACGGCGTTCAGCTGCCCTGTTTTCACCGTCGACTTCTCGGCGTGCGTGGCACCCATCGCGCGCAGGTAATAGGTCGTCTTCAGTCCCCGCTGCCAGGCGAGCTTGTAGGTCTCGTCCAGCTTCTTCCCGGAGGCTTGACCGAGATAGATGTTGAGCGACTGCGATTGGTCGATCCACTTCTGGCGGCGTGCGCCCGCTTCGACGATCCACACGGGGTCGATCTCGAAGGCGGTTGCGTACAGCACGCGCAGCTCGCCAGGCGTGCGGTCGATGCGCGCAAGGTTGCCGTCGAAGTATTTGAGATCGGCGACCATGACCTCGTCCCACAGGCCGAGCTTTTTCAGATCGGCGACGAGATACTCGTTGACCACCGTGAACTCGCCCGACAAGTTCGATTTCACGAACAGATTCTGGAAAGTCGGCTCGATCGAGGCCGAGACGCCAATGATGTTGGCGATCGTTGCCGTAGGAGCGATTGCGATGCAGTTAGAGTTGCGCATGCCGTGGTGCTTGATGCGCTCGCGCAAACCCTTCCAATCCATTGACTCCGACATGTCAATATCCACGTACCCCCCGCGCTCATCGCGCAGGAGGTTCAGCGTGTCCTGAGGGAGGATGCCGCGGTCCCACAGCGAACCCTTGTAGGACGCATACCGGCCGCGTTCCTCCGCCAGCTCCGTAGACGCCCAGTAGGCAAAGTAGGCGATGGTTTCCATGGAGCGATCGGCGAACTCCACCGCCTCCTGCGAGCCGTAGGGCACGCGCAGCAGGTGCAGGCAGTCCTGAAATCCCATGATGCCCAGGCCCACGGGCCTGTGCTTCACGTTCGAATCGCGCGCCTTCCTCACCGCGTAATAGTTGATGTCGATGACGTTGTCGAGCATCCGCATCGCGGTCGATATGGTGTTCTTGAGCTTGTCGTGGTCGAGCGCCGGCCTGCCGCCGCTGAGTTTCATGTGCCCGACCATGTTGATCGAGCCGAGGTTGCACACCGCGATCTCGCTCTCGTTCGTATTGAGCGTGATTTCGGTACAAAGGTTGGAGCTGTGCACTACGCCGACGTGCTGTTGGGGAGAACGCAAATTGCAGGGATCCTTGAACGTGATCCATGGGTGACCAGTCTCGAACAGCATCGACAGCATCTTGCGCCACAGCTGCGTGGCGGGAATCCTCTTGAACAGCTTCAACTCGCCCCTGGCGGCCTTCTCTTCGTACCCGACATAGGCTTTTTCGAACGCGCGCCCGTAGCTGTCGTGCAGGTCGGGCACATCCGAGGGACTGAACAGAGTCCATTCGCCGTTCTCCATGACCCGTTTCATGAACAGGTCCGGAATCCAGTTGGCAGTGTTCATGTCGTGAGTGCGACGCCGGTCGTCGCCGGTATTCTTGCGCAGCTCGAGAAACTCCTCGATGTCGAGGTGCCAGGTTTCCAGATAGGAGCACACCGCCCCCTTGCGCTTGCCGCCCTGGTTGACCGCGACCGCCGTGTCGTTGACGACCTTCAGGAAAGGGACGACTCCCTGAGACTTGCCGTTCGTCCCCTTGATGTGTGAACCGAGCGCGCGCACCGGAGTCCAGTCGTTGCCCAGGCCCCCGGCATATTTGGCCAGCAGGGCGTTCTCCTTGATCGCCTCGTAGATCCCGTCCAGATTGTCGGACACCGTCGTCAGGTAGCAGGAGGAAAGCTGGGAGCGCGTCGTCCCGGAATTGAAGAGCGTCGGCGTGGAGCTCATGAAGTCGAATGAGGAGAGCGCGTTGTAGAACTCGACGGCGCGCGCTTCACGATTGATCTCGTTCAGCGCCAGTCCCATGGACACGCGCATGAAAAACGCCTGCGGCAACTCGATGCGCGTGCCCCGGACGTGCAGGAAGTACCGGTCGTATAGGGTCTGCAGCCCGAGGTAGCCGAACTTGAGATCGCGCGACGCGTCGAGCGCAGCGCCGAGCTTCTCCAGGTCGAAGCTCGCGAGCCGTTCGTCGAGGAGCTCGGCTTCGATTCCGCGTCTCACGAACTGCGGAAAGTACTCGGCGTAGCGCTTCGACATTCCCGCCTGGGAAACCTCGTCTCCCAGAACCTCGCGCCGGATCGTGTGCAGGAGCAGTCGCGCGCTGACATAGCTGTAGGCCGGGTCCTTCTCGATCAGGGCGCGCGCCGACAGCACGACAGATTTGCGAACCTCCTCCGCAGGAACTCCGTCGTAGAGGTTCTTCAAGGTCTCGCTCAGGATGAGGCCGGGGTCGACGCCGTCGCCCAAGGACTCGCACGCCGACGCGATCAGTTCGTTGAGGCGCACCATGTCGAGCGGACGCCGCATGCCGCCCTCCACGACGTTCAATTGCGGCTGGGAGGTCTTCTTCTTCTGCGCGGCTTCCTGGGCGCGCGCTTCCGCGCGCTTTTCCCGATACAGCACGTACGCCCGGGCGACCTCGTGAGCGCCCGATCGCATCAAGGCGAGCTCGACTTGATCCTGAATGTCCTCGATATGAAAGGTGCCGCCGCCGGGCTGGCGGCGAGCGAGCGCGCCAACGACTATATCGGTCAAGCCGGCAACCAACTCTCTGATACGCGCCGACGCAGCGCTTTGCCCGCCTTCGACCGCGAGAAAGGCTTTGGTTACGGCAACCGATATCTTGCCGGGCTCAAATCCGACTACTGCGCCGTTGCGCCGGATGACCTTATATAAGGAGTAGACGGGCTGAAGCGCAGCGGTGACGTCGGAAAGGGGCGTCGTTCCGGAAAGGGACTGTGGAGCCGTTACCTCAGCCGCAATCTGCATATACCTCTCCTCTTTTCTTTGCGCGCCGTCCCCGACATTGAGGGCGGCGACACCGGGGCCTGGGGGTGTTTCCCCTAGCCACACTATATATGGTATCCGCGCAAGAGTGTGCTACCAATTCTGGTGTAGTGTCAAGCCGAAAGCGCGGCTTGCTCATGCGCCTCTGGAAGTCGCTCCGGATCGAGCGCGGCGAGGCCTGGGATTGAAGCGAAGAACCGGACGGGCGCGCGAAATCGCCGCGGCGCGGCCCTATTCGATGCCGGCGAGCGATTTCCGAAAACGAGGCCAGTCGAAGGCCGGACCGGGATCGGTCTTGCGTCTCGGCGCGATGTCGGAGTGGCCGACGACATCGACGATCGGATATCTCCCGCGAAGGCTCGACAGCAGGCCGGTCAGTCGAGAGTATTGCGGGCCCGCAAAGGCTTGATCGTCGTCGCCCTCGAGTTCCACTCCCACGGAAAAGTCGTTGCAACGTTCGCGCCCGCGCCAGCTCGACGCTCCCGCGTGCCAAGCACGCTTGGTGCAGGGCACCAACTGAATCAACTCGCCGTCACGCCGAACGAGAAAATGCGCCGAGACCTCCAATCCGCGCAGGGTCTCGTAGTACGGATGCGCGGAAAAATCCAAGGTATTGGTGAAGAAGCGAACTATGGCGTCGCTTCCGAATTTTCCGGGAGGGAGGCTGATGTTGTGCACCACCAGAAGGGTGACCGCGGCACCCTCCGGCCGCTCGTCACAATTGGGTGAGGGAATCTGCAGCGCGCCCTCGAGCACGCCGTCCAGGTCGAGGAAGCCGAGCGCCACCTACCGGATTCCCAGGCGCTCCATCCGGTAGCGCAATGCCCGGAAGGTGATTCCCAGTAGCTTCGCAGCGGCCGTCCGGTTGAAGCGAGTCTTCTCCAGGGCTTCCAGAATCGCCTCCTTTTCGATGCGGTCGAGGTAATCCGGCAGCGGCCATTTGGCGTTCGGCGCGCCAGACTCGGGGGCGAGCGCGGTCGGCGGGGCGAGCTGCAGGTCCTCGGGCCCGATCTCGTCGCGCGCGGTCAGTGCGACCGCCCGCTCCAGGATGTTCTCCAGTTCGCGGGTGTTCCCGGGAAAATCGTAGTCCGCGAGGGCCTTCTTCGCGCTGTCCGAAAGTCGTATCGTACGTCCGCCGTCAACCCCTGCAAGTCGCTGGAGTATCGCCTCTGCAAGGACCGGAATGTCCTCGCGGCACTCGCGCAGCGGCGGCATCTTGAGATCGATCACTGCGAGGCGGTAGTACAGGTCCTGACGGAATTTCCCGCCTTCCACGCGGGCGGCCAGGTTTTGATGCGTGGCGCAGATGATGCGCACGTCGACCGCATCCTCGGAGGTCGCCCCGACCTTTCGTACTTGCTTTTCCTGTATCGCGCGGAGCAGCTTGACCTGCATTGCAAGCGGCAGGTCGGCAACTTCGTCGAGAAACAGCGTTCCAGAGTTGGCCGCCTGAAAAAAACCGTCGCGATCCCCTTCGGCTCCGGTGAAGGCCCCCTTCTTGTATCCGAAGAACTCGCTTTCCATCAGGTTTTCGGGAATCGCGCCGCAGTTGACGGGCACGAAGGCCCGTTCGCGCCGCGAGCCCTTGCCGTGGATGAGCCGCGCCGCGAGCTCCTTCCCGCTTCCCGATTCGCCGGTGATATATACGGGCGCCTGGCTGCGCGCGAGCTTCTCGATCAGCGCACGGACCTGCTCGATTCCCGGGCTCGAGCCGAGAAGCTGGGGTTCCCCCGATTTGGCCGCCGGCGGCTTTTGAGGAAGAGCCAACGCGGACTTCACCAGCGCCCGCAGCTGATCGAGCGACAGCGGCTTGGTCAGATAGTCGAACGCACCGGCTTTGAGTGCCGCCACTGCGTTTTCCGTGCTGCCGAATGCCGTGATCACGGCCACGGGCAGGTCCACGCATTGAGTGCCGATGAAGCGGACAAGGTCGAGTCCGTCGCCGTCGGGTAATCGCATGTCGGTCAAGCACAGGTCGAACCGCTTGGATTGCAGCAACTGTTTGGCCGCCGCAACCGTCCCGGAGCACTCCACCGCCAGCCCCATTCTCAAGAGTGAGAGCTCGAGCAACTCGCGGATGTCCGCTTCGTCGTCGATGACCAGCACCGTGCCTTGGACGGGGCTGGATCGCCGGTCCGCGCGCCGATTCGCTACTGTTCCTGCCATAGGATCCTGAAATCCGCCCCCGAAGCGCGGTCCAGATAGTCGAGACTCGAGCCGTTGGCGGCGCAGAGCTCGCGCGCTATGTAGAGGCCGAGCCCCGTGCCACTCGCGAACGTGGTGAAAAACGGCTCGAACAATTGCGCCTGCAGAGCTTTGGGCACGCCATCGCCGTCGTCGATGACGTGCAATTCTACGCGATTTGCGCGGCGGGAAGCCGCGATACGCACGCTTCCGGCGAGCCTGCGGCAATGCCGCCAGGCGTTGTGCAGCAGGTTCCACAGAACCTGGTTGAGGTGCGCCCGATCGAATTCAACAGTCACGTCGTCAGCCGCCTCCACGGAAAAGCTCTCGCCCGGAATCTGGCCTTCGTTCCGGGCGAATTCCTCGATGAACGTCAGTAGGTACTGGCGCACTCGGATGGGTTCGGGTTGCACGCGGTCGCGGCGCGAGAGTTCCAGGACGTCGTGAACCATCCGCTCGAGGCGACGCGCGTTGTCGCGGATGATCTGCACCATGCGTTCTTTCTGGGGGCTACGCTGCTCCTCGTGCAGCAAGTCACCCGCGTGAGTGATCGCCGACAGCGGATTGCGGATCTCGTGAGCGATACTGGCTGTAAGTCGACCCAGCGCGGCGAGCTTGAGCTGCTGGGCCTGCTCCTGCAGCTTGGACAGATCCTCGAGGAACACCAGGCTGAAGGCGCCCCCTGCGACCCCTGCCGAGACGAAGCGCGCGCGAACCAGCCGGCCGCTGTCGGCGAATCGCATATTGACGCTGCTTCCCCCCTGGCCCGCGCGCCAGCTTGCCAGCCGATGGGCGAGTTCCTCGGAGAAGATCTCCACTTGGCTGAGCTCGGGAACCGCCCGCCCGAGTAGGTCCGTTGCCCGCGGATTGTGCAGGTGCACCAAGCCGTTGGCGTCGACGACGAGCACCCCGTCCTGCACGTCGCGGATGATCAGCCTGTTGATGCGAAGCTGGTCGGCGAGGTCGGCGCCGCGCTGTCTGGCCAGCCGTTCGTTCAGGATCAGGCGCCGCGCCAGCTGGTTGGTGATCAGCGCGGTCGCGAAGTAGCCGATCGACAGCAGGCCCGGCTGCAGGAAATTCGCAGTGCTTGCATCCTCGACCAACACCCAATACGACTGCTCGAGGAGCACTGCGATGGAAGCCAGCGCCGCAAAAAAGAGCATCAACCTGCCCCGGCTGACGAGGGCGGCGCCGGCGAGGGAGATGAGCAGCATGACTCCGAGGCCGCTGCGGATGCCGTTCGAGGCGTACATCAGCACGGCGACGGCGACGACGTCGGTGATGACATGCAAAGTCAGCTGAAGGTTGAAGTACGCCGGAACCTTCCGCAGGGTGACGTGGAAGGCCACCGCGAGCGCGAGGTAGACCACGCTTGCGTACACGAACGTGGCGATGTTGTGGTTGCCGAGGCTGAGCGCATCTCCGAAGATCAGCGCCGAGAGCAGGAATATCGCCGCGACGGCGATGCGGTAGAAGTTGAAGTACTTGAGCGATACCCAAAAGGAGTCCGCCACCGCGCCCTGCTGCGGGGGCCACAATGCCATCGCGGGGCTCGACACGTCCCTCCTCAGCCGGAGCCGACCCGGCGATGTTCTTCGCTGCAGAAGAAACGACCCGCGTTTTCCAGCGCCTCACCGCGCGGGACGTTGAGCCCGCAGTGCGCACAGGGAACCATAGACTCGCTCTGCGGCGCGGACGAAGGTCTGCCGCGCTTGCGCGCGTAGCCGGTCACGAGGAAGTAGATGACGGCTGCGGCGATGACGAGAAGTAGGAGCTTGCTCACGCTGCCATGGCTGGCCGTATAGCGGCCTGCAATGGGGCGCTATTATACTGCCCTGCCAACGTAAGCTCGGATCACAGTTTGCCCGATATACAATGAGTTCTTCGACTACTGCGGAGCCGCCATGATCCAGCGCTTTGCGACGAATGCCTTTCTCTCCCTGCTCGGCCTTACACTGACCGCGTCCGCTACCCAAGCGCTCACGCTTGTAACGGAGGAGAACCCTCCGTTCAACTACACCGAACAAGGAAAAGTAGTCGGTATCTCGACCGAGATCGTGGCCGAACTCGGCAGGCGCGGCGCCATCCCCCTGCAAATCCAGGCGATGCCTTGGGAACAGGCGTATCTTGCCGCACAGCGCGACAAGGACACCTGCATCTACTCGACCGCGCGCCTCGAAAATCGCGAGCGGCTCTTCTCCTGGATCGGCCCGATCGCAACGAATCAATGGGTGCTCCTCGGCAAGAGCGATTTCGCCGGCAGCGTGAAGGCGATAGGGGACGCGCGCAAATACCGGGTCGGCGTGGTCGCCAGGGACGCCAAGATCGAGTTCCTCATGAGCCAAGGCGTCACCGATCTGCGCGAGGTGAGCGAGGACAGCCTCAACCCGCCGCGGCTGGTGCTGGGCAGGGATGACCCCAACCGCATCGACCTGTGGGCCACGAGCGCTTACGGCGCGCGCCAGACCGCAGCTCGCGCGAAGGTGACCGCGGACCTCAGGTTGGTGATCAACCTCCGCAAAATACCTCTTTATCTCGCTTGCGGCCGGAATACCTCGCCAGAAACGGTGCGAGCGCTGAGCCAGGCATTCGATCGAGCCACCAAGGACGGCACGCTCAAACGAATCACCGGCCAGTACGCTTTCTGAGCGTGATACGGCCCGACCCCTACTATTTGAGTCAGTTACTTCCCAACGTAAGTACGAGTCGGCCTAGAGGGTGTGCCCCCCAATCTGTGGCCATCTATGTTCGAAGCGCGCCTGGCATCGAACGCAGCGCAATACGGCAGGGTTCGCGCTCAGGCGTGCATAGGGGATCTCCGCGCCGCAGGCCGCGCAAATCCCGTAGTCGCGTGCGTGCAAGTGCGCGAGACCTTGTTCGACTACGCGCAACTCGTTCAGGTAGCGTTGGAACACCGCAACATCAGAATGGGCTCCGAGATCGGCCACGGCCCCGTTTAGGGGCTTGGGCCTGCCGCTCCGGCAAAGCGCTCTCGCGATTTCTTCGCGCAGGTACTCCGCCTGCGCCTTGAGCAGTGTTTCGAGCGATTCGCGTTGTTCGATCGTCAGGTGACGCATGCAATCTCGTCTACTCATGCCCGCGGCCTTCCGTGCCGCGGAACTGCCAGTGCGCCGTTCATTTGATGTGAGGATAATTTGCGGCGGAAGGCCGAGATTGATCTGGATCAACCGATGTGCGCCGAGGGAGACTTTCCACGCATTAGCAGCTCCGTAACCGGCACGCGCGGGTGTCGGGCGCAACGTTAGCCCTTCTGCGGACCGCTCTTCCCGCGCACTCGGGATCTCACGCTAGGGTGTCGTCACTAGTCCGAGTTGGTTCGCCTGATGTATGGCCTGCGCTCGGCGTTCCACCCCGAGCTTTGAAAACACGTTTTTGATATGCGACTTCACAGTCTCCGGGGAAATGTGCAGCTGCCGGGCAATTTCCTTGTTGGACTGGCCTTGGCCAATGAGCTCGAGAATGGACTGCTCGCGCGGACTCAGTGCGGACCGGTGGTGTGCATCGAGAGCTGGTCGTGCGCCACTCTGCAGACTCGCACCTTCCTTGAAAATGTGGTCCATCTGCCCGATTCGCGGCTGTACATGGCGTAGCGCAAGGCGAGTGCTCGTCACACCCTTCGCGGGGGGTGTGATCAGTGCCCGCCACGGCTGGACATCGCCGATTCTCGTCAATTGAACCGCCACGTCGTCGCTCCTGGTGCGAAAAAACGATGCCGAACGCTCAAAAAACGTCCATAGCGACACGCCTGACGCGAGAAGACGGTCATCAAGTCCGAGTATCGCGCGGGCATTGCGGTCAGCTCCCACGATTCGCTGATCGTCGTCGACCGCGAGCATCAACACTTGGCCAATCCGGGCGGGCACCGCCACTGCAAGATTCCAGACGCTGCGGAAGTTTCGCCGAAACAGACCCTCTTCGATTGCACGCGCTGAATCGATGGTGACCATCAGCGCGAGCGCGTGGGATCGATCCGAGATTCCTGGATCGATCGACGTTACGTCCAGGACAGCAACGATCTTTCCGTCTGGACCAAAGACGGGCGCTCCGCAACAGCTCAGGCTGGTGTGCCGCGTACGAAAATGTTGCGTGCGATGAACCGTAATCGGCCGCTGTTCCGCGATGCAGGTGCCTATGCCGTTTGTGCCTTCGAGATCCTCCGACCACATCGCACCCAACCAGATGCCCCAGTGCTTGAGTTCGTCCGCCCGGGTCGCGTCGCCGCGAAAGTCGACAACGACACCGTTCGATGACGTGAAAAGTACGGCATAGCCCACCTTGCCGACGATGGCGGCCAATCGATCATTTTCTTCCTCTGCGGCTTCGATAAGCTCGTCGACCGGCCCGCGGACTACCTTGAGTTCTTGTCCCGTGAGGATTCGAGGCGCTTCGTGGCCGCCTGGCTCGATGCCGAGCTCGCTCAGGCAACGCCGCCAAGATGTCGATACATCCTCTACGCCGACAGCCGAGTCACCGTTCTCAACGACCGCGTAGACGCGATCCGGATGTGATGTATCGGCTATGCCGTCAGGTATGGATGTCATGCGCGTGAACGCGCAGGGTGTGCGATCAGGGAGAGCGGAGCTCCCCACAGCACGACTCGGTCGATGCGCGACATCTGCACCCAGTCCTCCAAGCAGCCCTTCGCGTGCGCACCAGCTTACTCCGGGGCTGCCTAGCATGAAAGACCACCCCCCGCCGAGCAGAAGCAGGCAAAAACCCTACTTTGCGTCATGGTTTTACCTCGCATCAATCGCCGAATTCCACAACCTTTGTGGGGTGCAATCTTGCCGTTTCCCATCCTGGCTCTTTTCTCGCCGGACATAGACAAGCTCCGGGACAGCTTAGGTACGCACGTGGCCGAGGGTCAACCCCCCGTCCGGGGGACGCCGTCCCTCCCCTGTAGCCGGTGGGTTGATCCCCCATTCAGGGGGTTTTCCGGGCCTTACTGTTGAAGCATCTTGCGTTATACGGGCGCGTCCCAATTTTGACTTCCCTGACGCGGCCAACGATCTCTCGCTTCAGGCGCTGCGGGATTGCGCCTTCTCTCGCAAGCGATCATCGAGATTGGTGAAGGAGTTCGACAATGCATGCGACTGACCAACAAACTCGTGCTGCGCTTCTTGATAGTCAGCGCCGGGTGCTCGAGCGGATCGCAAATGGCGCACCACTCGGGGAGATTCTTGAGACGCTGGTCAGGCTGATCGAGGCGCAGGCGGCCGGAATGCGTTGCGCCGTGCTGCTCGTGGATGCGCAGCAGCAGCGACTGAGGTTTGCCGCGGCGCCGAGCCTCCCGGAGATTTTCAAGGAGCACATGATCCCGTTCATGGGCATCGCACCTGCAATGAGCACGTGCGGGATCGCTGTCTTGTCACGCAAGCCCGTGTACACACAAGACACCCAGACCGACCCGCTGTGGAAGGACTTGCGCGGCATCGCGCTGCGCAGCGGACTGCGGGCAATTTGGTCGACTCCCATTCTCTCGGACGACAACGCCGTGCTGGGAACGTTTGCAATGTATTACGGGAAACCGCAGCTGCCCTCGCCCGAGCATATCCAGCTCATCGACATGGCGACGCAAATGGCGCGCGTGGCGATCGAGGCGAAAGGCAGCGAGGAGCTTCTTCGTACAGTTTTCGAATGCGCGCCGGGAGGAATGGGAATCACCGATCTCGCGGGGAATTTCGTTCGCGTCAACCCTGCGTTTGCGCGCTTGACCGGGTACACGGAGGCCGAGCTGCAACGCATGAGCATCGCAGACATCACCGCCGACGACGACTGTCCGCGCAGCAAGGCCTTGATTGAGGGCTTGCTTGCAGACAAACATCAGCATTTCGTCATCGACAAGCGCTATCGCCGGAAGAACGGCGAGATCATCTGGGTGCACAGCACCGTGGCTCTCCTGCGCGGCCCGGCGGAAGAACCGCGCTACCTGACTGCGCTCGTCGAGGACATTACCGAGCGCAAGCGCGCCGGGGACGCCTTGCAGCGGTCGGCGGCGGAGCTCCAGGCGCTGTCACGGCGACTGGTCGAGCTGCAGGAATCGGAGCGCAGAGAACTTTCGCGCGAGCTCCACGACAGAATCGGGCAGAACCTGACCGCACTGTCCATCAATCTCGATATCCTCAAGAACACGCTCGCCTCGCACGGCGGCGAAGTCGGTTTGCGGCTGGAAGATTCGGCCGCGCTCCTCGAATCGACAATGGAAGCCGTCGAGAACGTAATGTCCGAGCTACGACCGCCAATGCTCGACGAGCACGGGCTTGCGGCGGCGCTCGACTGGCAGGCACGGAGCTTCGCTTCGCGAACGGGGATTGCGGTCGAAGTACGCGGCGGCAGATCGGCCATGCGGTTAGCACCCGAAGTCGAAATCGCGCTCTTTCGCATCGCACAGGAAGCACTCAACAATGTTGCGAAACACGCCCGCGCGCGGCGGGCCGAAATCGCGATCGAACATGCGAACGGCGAATGTGTGATGTCGGTGAAGGATGACGGTATCGGCTTCGATATTGCGGAAGACCCTTTGGGAAAGCCAAGGTCTGGCCTCGGCATGGTAACGATGAGAGAGCGCTCGCAGGCGCTCGGCGGGCGTTTCGAGGTTCGGGCGCTACCCGGACGCGGGACCCAGCTCACAGTACGAATGCCGTGCTGACATGACAATCAGGGTTCTGATCGCCGATGATCATGGTGTCGTGGCTGAGGGTTTGCGCAAATTGGTCGAAACCCAGTTCGACATGAAGGTCGTTGCCGTCGTAGAGGACGGCCGCGAGGCGGTGCGGCGTGCAACGGAAATTGGTCCGGACGTGATCCTGATGGACATCGCCATGCCTCTCCTGAACGGCACGGAGGCGGCCCGGATTATCCGGGAGCGGCATCCTCAGACCCGCGTCGTCATGCTCTCGGCTTACTCGGACTCCGTTCACGTGTACCGCGCGCTGCAAGCCGGCGCGGC